>WNGR01001188.1_pt1 | contig 39769 bp, 35 predicted proteins | sample 5407581 | NCBI WGS metagenome assembly WNGR01 (sample SAMN13153383, study PRJNA577476) | soil metagenome | isolation source: 80 cm soil or saprolite under Garry oak tree replicate 2 | place: USA:California | collected 2016-06-15 | reverse complement strand
CCGACAGAAGGGTTTGCCATGAACGACGCTGACGCGCAGGTCCGGGCCGCTCTGGCCGGGCGCCAGGCGCTGCTCGAGGACGCCTCCCGGCGCGCCGTGGCCCACCTGGCCGGGCTGGCGGAACGCAGGGTCGCCCCGCCGCCGGAGTCGGTCGACGCCCTCGCCCGGCTCGACTTCGCGCTGCCCGCGGCCGGCCGGGACGCCGCGGAGGTGCTCGCGCTGCTGGACGAGGTCGGCTCGCCGGCCACGGTGGCGTCCGCGGGCCCGCGTTACTTCGGGTTCGTCACCGGCGGCGCGCTGCCGATGGCCGTGGCCGCCGCCTGGCTGACCGCCGCCTGGGACCAGAACGCGGCCCTGGCGGTGATGTCGCCGGTCGCGGCCCGGCTTGACGAGATCGCGCTGCGCTGGGTGGCCGAGGTGCTCGGCCTGCCCGCCGGCCTCGGCGGGGCCTTCGTCACCGGGGCGACCATGGCGAACGCCACCTGCCTGGCAGCGGCCAGGGATGCGGTCCTCGCGCGGCACGGCTGGGACGCAGGCGCCCAGGGGCTGTTCGGCGCGCCCCCGGTCAGCGTGGTGGCCGGCGCCGAGGCGCACACCACCGTCCGCAAGGCACTCGGCCTGGTCGGCCTCGGCCGCGACCGGGTCGTCCCGCTGCCCGCGGATGATCAGGGCCGGATCGTCCCCCGCGGCCTGCCGGCGCTGGACGGGCCCGCGATCGTCTGCCTCCAGGCGGGCAACGTCAACAGCGGCGCCAGCGATCCGTTCGGCCCGCTCATCGCCTGGGCGCGGCAGCATGGCGCCTGGGTCCATGTGGACGGCGCCTTCGGGCTCTGGGCGGCCGCCTCGCCCGGCACCGCCGCGCAGGTGGAGGGCGTCGCCGGGGCGGACTCATGGGCGGCCGACGGGCACAAGTGGCTGAACACGACCTACGACTGCGGCATCGCGCTGGTCCGCGACCCCGCGGCGCTGCGCAGTGCCCTCGAGGCCCAGGCCGCCTACCTGCCGGGCACGGCGGCGCGCGAGCCCATGCACTACACCCCGCAGACCTCGCAGCGCGCCCGCGGTATCGAGGTGTGGGCGGTGCTGGCCGCGCTCGGCCGCGAGGGCGTCGCTGAGCTGGTCGAGCGGACCTGCCGCCTCGCGCGCCGCGCCGCCGACGGCCTGCGCGAGGCGGGATGCTCCGTCCTGAACGACGTCGTGCTCAACCAGGTGGTGGCCGATTTCGGCGGGGCGGCCAGGACCGACGCGGTCATCGCCGCCATCCAGCGCGAAGGAACCTGCTGGTGCGGGCCGACCACCTGGCAGGGCCGGCGGGCCATGCGGATGAGCGTGAGCTGCTGGAACACGACGGAGGAGGACATCGACCGGAGCCTCGCCGCCATGCGTTCCTGCAGCTCCGCCGTCCCGCTCCGCTGACCTCCCGCGGCCCGGCATAAGGCGCCACATCGACGATGCGACGTCCCTGAAGCTCTGGGCTGGCTCACCGTAGACTGAGCACGGCGTCGATAATCATGTCCTGACCGGACCCAAGGTGTCCCAATGATGATCAAGTCATCTAGTGCCTCTCCTGGCGGCGCGGTGGGTGCTGTGATCGTGATGCTCGACGCCTGCCCTGGTCGCTGCGGTGTCTGAGGACACGCTGCCGGTGCAGTGGACCGGGCGGCAGGCGATCGTGACGCTTCCTGAGCACATCGACGCGTCCAACGCCGGCCAGGTCCGCGAGGAGCTGCTGGCGGTCATTAACCGCGGTGCCGCCGTGCTGATCGCCGACATGACCGCGACGGTCTCCTGTGATCACGGCGGCGCGGATGCCCTGGTGCGCGCCTACCAGCGCGGCGCTGTCAGCGGCACGCAGCTGCGGCTGGTCGTCACGGCCCCGGTGGTCCGGCGCATTCTGGAGGTCAACGGGCTCGACCGGCTGATCTCGATCTACCCCGACCTGGAGTCGGCTACCGCCGCCGGGACTCCCGCCGTGGTGCTGCCCCTGGCACCCAGGCCGGATCGGGCAGCACCCGACAGCCAGGCGCGGCCCGCCAGCGCGGCACCAGCGTGGCGGCGGCAGCAGGCGGCCGGACAGCAGGATTGGCCCGGGGCCGCGGCCCTCACCCCGGCCGTGCTGTGGAACCTGGTCGACGCCCTGGCCGACGGGGTTGTGCTGGCCGACGACGACGGCGTGCTCGTGCTGGTGAACCGCAGGCTGGAGGAAATGTTCGGCTATCAGCACGGCGAGCTCACGGGGCGCCGGGTTGAGTCCCTTATGCCGGCCGACCTGCGGGCGGCTCACGTCGGTTATCGCGCCGGTTACGCGCAGGAGCGCAGGGCCCGGCGCATGGCCGCGCGGGCGCGGCTGGTCGGGCTGCGCAAGGACGGGGCCACGTTCCCGGTCGAGATCAGCCTGAGCCCGGTGCCGACCCGGACCGGCCACTTCACGCTCGCCGTGGTCCGCGACGCTGCTGAGACCCAGCAGCGTCAGGACCTGGCCGACCTGGCCCGGGCCGTTGTCGCAGCAGAGCAAGAACACCGGAACACCGAACTGCTGGACAGGATCGTCAACAGCCTCCTGCACGTCGGCCTCAGCCTGCAGGCCGCCACCGACCTGCCCCATGACCTGGCCAGGCAGCGGATCACCGACGCCGTACAGCGCCTGGACGACACGATCCATGAGATCCGCGACCATATCTTCGCCGCCCGCAATCACCGGGCCCGGCGTGGCTGAGCACCAGCAGGCGAACTGGATCACGGCCCGGCCCCGGCGCGACGACTAGCGTTAGGGCAGCTCAGACGCACATGCCAGCCAGGGCGGGTCCTGGTCAGCGGTTGCGCGATGCGATCCGGCCTCGCTGGCCGGATCGGCGATGGACTCCGCGACCCGGCTGACGAAGGCGTGGATCGTCGCCTCGGCCACCCGGCGCAAGATCTCCTTGTCGAGCCCGGCGTCCAGAATCCCCGCTGGCGGCCGGTATACCCCGGCCAGCTCGAGCATGGTGGCCTGCTCGCCGCTCGGTATGAGCCTGATGTCGGCATCCAGGGCCGGGAACAGCGCGCCGCCAGGTCCGGCGGCCTCCCAGCGGAGCGCGAGCTGAGCCGATCCCTCGCGTGCCACCAGGTCCCGGGAGCGCAGCTCGACCAGCTTTGACATGCCGCGCACCGAGCCCGGCGGGCCAACCCGGGCCAGGCCAGTAATCCCCTCGCCGTAGGCATGCTGCGAAGCCCTCAGCAGGGAGCCGGTCCTGGCCAGGTTCGCCAGCCTGGCCTGGGCGGCACCGAAGCCGAGGTCCAGCAGCACTTCGGCACGCACGAACATGCCATCAGGTAACCGGTCTGATGCGCATCCGCGCAAGGGACCTTTGGTCCTGACTGGCACGCTACAGGTCCTCCTGGCGCCGGGCGGCTGCGAGATCACGTGTGCCGCGCGCCCTGGCGGGGCGGGCGGCCGGGGTAAGAGGCCGATGACCTTCTACGCGCGGTAGTAGTCTGATCGCTGTGCCAGCGGAGAAGGCCAGGCCAGCCGCAGAGGCCACATCAGCGGAAGAGACCGCGCCAGCAGCGGCGGCTGCGCCGGCGGCAGAGAGCACGCCGGCGGCTGGGATCAAGAACGGTGGCAAGCCGGGGCCGCGGAGGCCGGCCAGCCGGGTGGTCATCGGCGTGGTACTCGGCACGCCCCTGGTACTCGTGGCGATCCTCATCGCCGTGATCGCCTCCAGGTCCGGCTCCAGGCCGCACCCGCAGGTGCCCGGCCCGGTGCTGGGCAGCCAGGCCGCCTCGAACCCGGACGTGGACCCGGGCACCACCCTGCCCGGCACGGCCGCGCCCGGCTTCACGCTGACCAACCAGTTCGGCTCGCAGGTCTCGCTGCGCCAGTTCCGCGGCAAGGCGGTGGTCGTGGCGTTCGTGGACTCCGAGTGCACCACGGTGTGCCCGCTGAGCACGGTGAGCATGACCGAGGCGGTGGCCATGCTCGGGCCAGCCGCGGCCCGCCACATCCAGCTGCTCGGCATCGACGCCAACCCGGATGCCACGGCCGTGGCCGATGTGCGGGCCTACTCGAGCGCGCATCAGATGATGCATTCCTGGGACTTCCTGACCGGCAGCCCGAGCCAGCTCGCGGCGGTGTGGCGGGATTACCACGTGTACGTGGCCGCCTCGCACGGCAACATCGACCATGAGCCGGCCGTCTACCTGATTGACCCGGACGGCCGGGAACGCACCCTCTACCTCACCCAGATGGCCTACGCGAGCGTGGCCCAGCAGGCGGAACTGATCGCCAACGGCCTGTCCAGGCTGCTGCCCGGCCACCCCGCCGTGCCCGGGGGGGTGCCGATGACCGAGGCCAAGGCCATCGGGCCCGCCGCGTTGGTGCGCCTGCCGGTCATCGCCGGGGACCGCAGCATCAGGCAGGTCCAGTTCGGCGCCGGGCACCCGCACATCGTGGTGTTCGTCACCAGCTGGATCAGCGAGATCACCAACCTGCAGGCGCAGCTGCAGGTGCTGGCGCGCTACCAGCGCGAAGCGATCCAGCACGGCTGGCCGACCGTCGTCGCGGTCGATGAGACCCAGTCGGAGACCAGTCCGGGCGCGCTGCCCCGGCTGCTGGCCCGCACCGGGGGCGGGAAGCTCAATTACCCGGTCGTCGCCGATACCAGCGGGCGTGTCGCCGACGGGTACAGGGTCCAGGACATCCCCTGGACCGAGGTGATCTCGCCGACCGGGCAGATCGCCTACACCCGCGATGGCTGGCCTTCCGTCGCCGCGCTGGCCCAGGCGGCGGCGCGCACGCACGCGTCGCCGACCAGCTAACTGGCCCGCCGGGCACCGGCCCGGCCGCGCGTCCGCGCCTCACGGGCGAGGTCGGGCAGCCGCCGGAGGATATCGCCCGCCTCGGCGGCGTCGCGGTCCTCGATGCCCGCGCTCACCCGCCTGCCCGCAACGTCGAGGCACACCGAGGCGAGCTCGAGCCGCCGCTGATAGGGGCCCTGCACCCAGCGGATGCTCTGCACTTTCTCCAGCGGGACCCACGTGGTCTTCCGGCACACCCGGCCGCGCGAGGCCACCACATAGCGGTCGTCGCCGTCCCAGGCCAGGAAGTGGTACGACAGCGGCGCCTTCCAGCGGGCCCGGCGCGGCGGCCGCCGTGTGGGCCGGCGGCGCGTGCTCAGCAGCTCGCCGATCATCTGATCCGCCTCCGCGCGCGACCCGACCGGGATGAGCGCGCGCAGGCGCTGTGACTCCGACTGGTTCTCCCGCCGCTGACGTGGCCCGGCAACGTCCACCTCGAGCCGGCACCAGCCGAACGCGCGCCAGACCAGCGGCTCGACAATGCGTACCGCCTGGACGCGCCCGGGGCGGATGGTCTCGGCGGTGGTCTGCACCAGGCCGGACCGCAGCCGCAGCCCTTCGGGCGCGGTGACCACCACGGTCCCGAACTCACCGTTGAACTGGCGCCAGACCGCCAGCACGAACCCGATCCCGAACGGCAGGAACGGCCTGAATACGACGGGCCCGCAGCAGCAGCCGGGACGGGCGCTGCCACTTGATGCTGGCGTCGTCCGGCACCCCCGGCGGACCTGGCCCGGTCGACGGGTCTGGCTCGGCTATCGTGGTCACCTGCCCTCTGCCTGCGTTCGGCTCATCCCCGGGTGACAGGCTATCGGCCGGCCACGGCTGCCTACATCATCGAGCGGGCCGCCGCGCCTCACCTTCGCCGACCGCGATGACCATCTCTTCGCGCTTCTGAAGTTTCTCTGACTCATATACCTGGATTTCCGCAAGTCGCCAGCGCGTAGCCGCCCGGGTATTTGAACTGGCACCGGAAGCTCTGGCATAATAAGAGGTAATGAGCACATCGAGTTCATCCCGTTTCCCGGTGACTGTCACACATCTTCCGGTCACCCGCTGCCAGATCTGCAGGCGTACTCTCGCATACCGGCCGGGCCAGGCAAGCGCTGTCCTGACCGACCATTACCGCAGGATGCATCCTGAATCGCTGACCACGCCCAACCGGACGGCCTGACCTCTCATATCCGGAAATGTCATGATACATATTCTGTCTGACTGTCTCGCGCCCACAGTCCCTGGCGGCCCGGGCTGATGGGGAGCACCGGCGCCCCAAAGGGATTGGTGCGACCGGTCAGCGCGCAGGATTATCACTCCCGCACACGCGGTTTTGTGTTTTTCTGACGACCGCAGTGTTCCGTATTGGCAGGCTGCAAACTCCCGCGATGCATTGCATGCAATAGCCCATGACTGCCTGCTGTCTGGCTGGCGCGCAATGAGGCCGGCCGAGCCGGCCCGGCCTGCGAAACCCATTGCCGGACGCAGGCTGCGGCCGGGCCATGCGGTGCAATGACCAGCCGAGCCAATCACGCTCCGGCCGGCACCGCTGGTTCAGGACCATTGCGCGCGTACCTGGCGAAGCGCGTTGACGGATGGGTCCGGTTCCCCGACACTTGCTGCCTAACCGCTACGGCGGCTGGGAGCGCCGTGCCTTTCATGCGGGCTCCGATGATGCGGCGGACGGGGGACGTCATGACGGAGGGCGCCACTCCAGCCGGCCCGGACGTGGTCCTCGGTTTCGACGCCGCATGGGGATTTGCCCCGGCCGACCAGACCAGCCCGGCACAGGCCGGCGCCGCCGGAGCGCTGCTGGACGTCACGCTGATCGAGCAGCAGGTCACCGAGTTGCGCATCCACGGGGTGTCCGGGTCGGACGGCCCCACGATGCTGGAACATCCGGGCTCGCTGCAGGTCGCCGGCGATGCGGTGACCGGGTTCTACCGGCGGTGGAGCCCGGACGGCGCGGCGCGGCCCAGCGTGCCGTGGAAGCTGGAAGCCTACTCATGGGGCGGGCTGACCGAGGCGCCGCTGGCGTCGGCGTCCTGGCTGCTGCTGGCCCCGTTCATGATGTACAACGTCGCCCATTTCATGCTCCCGCCCGAGGTGGGGCCGGGCGGCGGTCCGGCCGCCATGGCAGGCGAGCCGTCCCCGCACCTGCGCGTCGGCCCGGCGCACCGGGCCGCCGGGGTGCTGCTGCGGCTGCTGGCGCTCGCGGCCACGGTGCAGTTCGTGAGCGCGGCCGCCGCGGTGGCGGTCAGCACGGTCGCCTGGCAGGCCGCGGGCCGGGCAGGCATGCTGCCGGGCTGGATGGGCTGGTACGGGGCGTGGACCGCGGGATGGCGCGTGGCCCTGGCCCTGGCCGCGGTCGCCGCGGTGGTCGCGGCGCTGTGGCTGATCAGCGTGCGGACCGCGAGCAAGTACGAGGCGCGCACCAGCACCGCACAGCCTGAACCCAACGCGCTGTGGCCATTGACGCATCCAGGTTTCTGGAAGGGCGAGGCGCTGGTGCGCCGGCAGCGGGCGTTGCATTCGGCGGCCGGCTGCGCGGCGGCAGCGCTGATCGCGGCGCTTCCCGGCACGTCCGAGGTCCGGTGGGTGGCGGTGATCCTCGCGGCGGTGGTGCTGGCCGCGGCGGTCATCATGACCGCCTCACCGGTGGCTGACCGCCACGAGATCACGATGGTCCAGGGCGGTGACCCGCAGGACGATGCCGACTGGTGGTGCCAGGGCATCCTGGCCGCGGCCGCGGCCACACTGGTCGTCACGGCCCTCGTGGGCGGCTTCACCGACCGCGCAGGCGGCCCGCAGCCCGGAGCGCTGCCCGGCCTGGCCGGCTTCCTCGCGGTACTGCTCGCGGTGCAGGTTGCGCTGCTGATCGTGCTGACGGTCATCGTGGTGGTGCTCGCCGGGCGGGCCCGCGCCGCTGGCTGGTACGAAACCGTCCCGCCGTACCTGCGCGGATGGCTCACCGCCCTGGTCGCGCTGCTGGGCCTCTGGCTCGGCGGGCTGCTGACCGCGGTCCTGACCTTCGGCGTGACCCGGATCCTCGGCACGCCCGTGCCCAGCGGATTCGTCTTCGACACCGCGCCGGCCAACGCGCTGGCCGTGCCGTGGCCTATCTACGCCTTCGGCGCCGCGCCGGTCGGCCTGCTGCTCGGCGCCGCGCCGGCGGCGGTGCTGCTCTGGCGCAGGTACCGCGGTCACCACCGCGAGTTCCAGAGCCCGGCGGCGGCCGGCCCCTCCCCGGTGGCGGCCGCCTATAACGCGTCGGCCGCGGCCGGCATCGACAGCAAGGGTGACGACGCAAGCTACGCCAAGAACCGCGGCGCGATCGCCAAGACCTGGGCGACCGCCCGGCTCACCGACGAGGCCGCGGACGTGACCGCCCTGGCCCTCGGCGGCGGCATGCTCGCGGTCCTCGTCTTCGAGATCCTCGCCGCGGTCTTCGCCGGGCCGCCCGGCCATCCCGGGCATCTGGGCGGATGGTTGCACGGCCTGGCCTCCGTGTTCGCGCTGCTCGGCGTCCTGGTGGCCGGCTGGCTGGTGATGCTGCTGCGCTCGGCCTACACCGACACCGCCAAGCGCAAGACCATAGGCGCCATCTGGGACGTGGCCACATTCTGGCCGCGGGCGGCGCACCCGCTGGCGCCGCCGTGTTACGCAGAGCGGGCGGTGCCCGAGGTCGTCGACCGGATCCGGCTGCTCACCGGCCACATCGGCGCCGACCAGGACGACGTGACCCGCCTGCACGTCGCCGCCGGGCTGCCGGACCTGGCGCGCACCCGCGGGATCACCGTGCCGGCCGGCCCGGTCCTGCTCACCGGCTACAGCCAGGGCTCGGTCATCGCGCCCGCGGTCATCGCCCAGCTGCCCCGCGACGTGCTCGGCAGCGTCGCCCTGCTGACCCTGGCCTGCCCGGCCCGCCGGCTGTACGGGCGGGCGTTCCCCGCCTACTTCGGCGGCCACCAGCTCGACGCGCTCCGCGACCTCCTCCCCGCGGGCGCCACGCCCTACGGCCAGGGTCGGCCCGGCGGGCGGTGGAAGAACCTGCGCCGCAGAAGCGACTTCATCGGATCATGGGTCTTCGCCGAGCCCGAGCCGTGCCTCGACCCCGACTACCTGACGGAGCACGTCGACCAGCCGTGCTGGGATCCGGTGATCCTCGTCCCGGACGCGAACCCGACCCCGCCGCCCACGCACCGCCACTCCACCTGGTGGCAAGACCCGCGCACGGCTGAGGTCGGCGGTTATCTCGTCGCCCTGATGGACGCCAGCCGCCGTGGACGCCTGCCCGCAGACCCCGGTACTTGAGGCACGCGGCGCATGGTCCGACGGCTGCGGAGTCAGGCGACGATCAGGTAGATGCTCTTCCCGAGCAGCCAGGCACCCACGGCCAGCGACCCCAGGACGATCGCCTGGTCCTGGTGCGTGCCGATCCATGTTTGCACCTGCTTCAGGCGGGCTGCGGCGGCCGCGGGCGCGAACGTCGCATAAATCTCCATGATCAGGAAGCTCGAGGTGGCCAGCAGGCAGAACAGCACCAGCGTCAGCCAGTCACCCACGGTGGTCAGCTTGGCCTGCACGACCGTCGCCGCCCCGGCGGCCACGAGCGTCCACGGTTGCAGGAACACGCCGAGCCCGGCGGCAGTCCACAGCGACAGGCGGTCCAGCCGCGCCATCCAGCCCGGCTGCTTGCGGGGCCGTCCCATCCGCCGCCGCTCCCGCAGGCCGATCCAGATGAGCACCGCACCGAGAAGCGCCTTGACCACCAAGGCGGCCGTGGAGGGCGCGGTGCTCGGCTTCGGCGGCTCGCCCCCGGTGATCAGCAACACGGCCGCGATCACTGCCACCAGGCAGGCCATCCAGCCCAGGATGAAGGCGAGCCCCTTCCTGATGCCCCGCTCGGCCCCGAGGATCAGGCTGAACGCCACGATCGTGATCGGCTCCAGCGTGATCGCGAGCCCGATGATCACGAGGTCCAGAACCATGTGCCCTCCCGGGCGACGCGGCAAACGCCCAGGATGGTGGCGGCCAGTATCGTCAGGCGTGCGGATCCGGGGCCTGAGCTTCTCCGGTCGCCTCAGCCAGCGCGTCGAGGTGACGCTAATCAAATCGCCGGTGTGAGAGCTCACCCGCCCGGGGTGATCTGCTGACCGCCTTGGGGCTAGCTCGGTTGCGGCCGGGCCAGGTGGTAGGTCACGTCACCGTCGATCACGCTCACGTCGACGGTCATAGCCGCGGGTCTACCGGTTCAGATTCGAGTGCGAGCACTGCGAAGACGCACTGGTGCACGCGCCACAGCGGTTCGCCGCGGGCGACCCGGTCTAGTGCTTCGAGGCCGAGCGCGTACTCACGCAGGGCCAATGAGCGCTTCTGTCCGAGCCCGCGTGCGCGCAGCCGGTCCAGGTTCGCTGGTTCGGTGTAGTCCGGGCCATAGATGATCCGCAGATACTCCCGTCCGCGAACCTTCAACCCCGGCTGAACCAGTCCCTTGCGTGCCCACGTCAGGTTTCCGGCCGGCTTGACGACCATGCCCTCACCGCCCGCCGCCGTCAGCTCGGACCACCAGTCAGTCACGGCAGCGACAGAGTCTGGCTCGGTGGTGTCCACGGCGACTCGACGGGTCGGCACTAGGAGCCCGGCGTCTGCAGCAACCAGCCGGTCCGCGAGGTCGAGATGCCAGGCATGCGGCCGCTCGCACCGCGACTGCGGCCGGTAGCGACGCGCGCGCCGCCGCTCCCACGGCGGCGTACTGGTCGCGGAGCAACTGCCCAGCCTTGACGCTCCATGGCATCAGCTCGGCGTCGAGCAGCAGCCAGGAAGTGTCGAGCTCGTCGAAGAGCCCGGCTTTCTCCACGACCGCGCGCAGCTGATCTACGAGCTGTGCGGAGAGCTCGTCGGAGAGGAATGGGCGACCGGTGCGGGTCCACATGGCGCCTGGCTGATCGCCGGGTGCGCCGAATCTGGCTCGCGCGGCGGTCGGGGTCCGGCATACGAGCACGACGGCGCGCGAGCCCATGTGCTTCTCCTCGCACACGACCTGGTCGACGCCCTCGGCACGGTAGTACTCGAACGCCTGCCCCGGATGTTCGAGCAGGTCCGGTCGCGCCGAGGTGGCAACCGGGCTCATCGTCGGCGGCAGGTAAAGCAGCCACCGAGGGTCGATCGCGAATCGGCTCATCACCTCCAGCGCGGCGGCGGCGTTCTCTTCCCGTACCCCGATGCGCTTCTGGTATTGCGTCTCGATGACTCGGCTGCCCGTCACGTCGGTGATGTCGAGGACTTCGGGGTCGCGACGAGCCGCGGCGTCGGAGACGACGGCATCGGGGTTGGCCGGGAATGGCTTGGCCGGCTCGTAGTAGACCTCAGCCGCGGGGACCGAGACGAGTTCCCGCTCGGGGTACCGCAACGCCGTGAGACGGCCGCCGAATACGCAGCCGGTGTCGAGGCAGAGGGTGTTGTTGATCCATTCCGGTGCGGGGACCGGGGTGTGACCGTAGAGCACCATCGCATTGCCGCGGTACTCCTGTGCCCACAGGTACCGCACCGGTAGGCCATACTCGTCGGTCTCGCCCGTGGTCTGGCCGTACAGGCAGAATTCGCGGACTCGTCCTGACGCGCGGCCCTGGTAGCGCTCGATCAGGCCGGCATGCGAGACCACCAGCTTTCCGCCATCGAGGACGTAGTGGCTGATCAGACCGTCCAGGAACCGTTCGACATCAGTGCGGAACTCTTCGGGTTCGGCCGCCAACTGAGCCAGCGACTCGGCCAGGCCGTGGGCGACCTGCACCTTACGGCCAGACAGCGCACGCAGCAGCTTGTTCTCGTGGTTTCCCGGGACGCAGAATGCGTCGCCCGCGGCGACCATGCCCATGACGAGTCGCAGCACGCCGGGTGTGTCGGGACCCCGGTCGACGAGATCGCCGACGAAGATCGCGCGACGGTCGCCCAGGTGCGCTCCTACGGCACGTCGCTCGTCGTCTCGGGTGATCTGGTAGCCGAGGTTGGTGAGCAGCAGCTCCAGTTCCGCGCGGCAGCCGTGGATGTCGCCGATGACGTCGAACGGGCCGGTCTCATGCCGCAGATCGTTGTACAGCTTCGTGCGGGTGATGCTGACGTCGGCGATCTCATCGTCACCACGCAACGTGTGGACCGTGCGGAAGCCCTCTCGCTGGAGCCCTTTCAGGCCCCGGCGCAGTTGATCCCGCTGGCGGCCGATGACGTGGGCCCCGAAGTCACGATCAGGGCGGGTTGCATTGCGTGCGGTACACACCCTCTCCGGAATGTCGAGGACGATCGCCACCGGCAGGACGTCGTGCTCCCGGGCCAGGGCGACCAGTTTCTTGCGAGCGTCGGGCTGGACGTTGGTGGCGTCCACGACGGTCAACCGGCCGGCCTTCAGCCGCTTGCCGACGATGTAGTACAGCAGCTCGAACGCCTCGGGCGTCGCGGCCTGATCGTTCTCGTCATCGGCCACCAAACCGCGGCAGAAGTCTGAGGAGATCACTTCGGTCGGCCGGAAGTGTGCTCGCCCGAAGGTGGACTTTCCTGATCCGCTGATGCCGATCAGCACTACGAGGCTCAGCTCGGGAACCGTCAGCTCGCGAGTCATGCCGTCACCTTGCTGAAGATCGCCATCTGGGTGGGCGGACCGACCTCGGGGTCGTCTGCTCCGACCGGGAGGAAGCGAACCGAGTAGCCGTACGCGGTCGCGGCGCGCTCGGCCCAGGACCGAAACTCGTCTCGAGTCCACTCGAAACGGTGATCGCGGTGACGCATGGTTCCTGCGGGCAGGGTCTCAAAACGCACGTTGTGCTCCCCGTTAGGGGTAGTTGTGATCACCGTTCCGGGAACGGCGTAGCCGAACACGGCCCGTTCGAGCGCGTCCAGGCGCGGCGGATCGACGTGTTCGATGACCTCCATCAACACTGCGGCGTCCAAGCCGGCTAGCCGGGCGTCGCGATAGGTCAGCGCAGACTGGAAGATCCGCAGCCGGTCACGCTGCTGCTCGGTCATTTTCTCCAGGCCCAGCTTGCGTCCGGCGATCTCCAGGGCGCGCGCCGAAACGTCCGCAGCGACGATCTGCTCGATGCCGTGCTCCGCGAGCAGGTCCCGGATCAGCATGCCTTCACCGCAGCCCAGATCGCCCACCCGACGTGCACCGGAAGCCCGAATCGCCGCGAGCACGGCACCACGGCGCTGCTCGGCGAGCGGGACCGGCCGCTCCGGGGTGTCCAGGACAACTGCGCCGTCGGGAGCGTTGTCGAACTGCTGGGCATCGGTGTCATCGACCTCCGCCAACCGAGCCAGCGCCGACTGGGTCAGTTCCCGGCGGTGGGACAGATATCGGCGGGTGATGAGCGCCTTCTCCGGATGCGCCGAAAGCCAGCCGCCGCCCGCGCGGATCAACTTGTCGACCTCGTCGTTACTGACCCAGTAGTGCTTCGCGTCGTCCAGCACGGGGAGCAGCACGTACAGATGATTCAGGGCATCCGCAAGCCGCACGTCACCGGTCAGCCGAACGTCGAAGTAGCGAGAGTCGCCCCACTCCGGGATCGCCGGGTCCAGCAGGATGCCCGACGCCACGACCCGCCAACCGAGCGGCTCAAACAAGCGATGCAGCAGATCGACGCCACCGCGGCACGGAACCGCCGGAACGTGGATCTCCAGCGGGATCGGCGAGGCGGCCAGCTCCGGACGGGCATCGCACCGTCCGATGAGGGCAGTCCGAAAAACATCCTTTAGCGCCATCGCCAGCATGCTCGACGCGGCGTACGGGCGGTCGTTGACATACTGCCCCAACGCGAAACCGTCGCCAGATGGACCCTTCCGACCACGCACCAGCGCGACCGGATCCACCTCGAGCAACAACGCGACGGTGCAGCGGCCGTCGGTGCTCTCAGGGTAGAAGACGTGCGCCGTGCCCACGGACTCCGTGAACGACTGAACCCGTTCCGGATGCTTGTGCAACAGGTAACCCAGGTCGGTCGCAGGGGCGTGAGTGGTCGAAATCGTCAGCAACACGATCACATAGTCTTCACGAACTGATCGCCCACGTCGCGCCTATTACGCCTGGGCAGGCTGCTGATGCCACAGTGGCGGCTCCATGGTCCACATCGACGAGACGCCAGGCCCCGTGCGCGGTGTGGGGATGGTGACAGCCAGGGAGGCAGTGTCATGTCCAGCGGGCAGCTGTATGACAGCATCGGAGCCACCTACACCGTAACGCGTCGCACCGAGCCGCGGGTCGCCGCGCGGGTCTGGGCTGCGCTTGGCGATGCGCGGACGGTATTGAATGTCGGGGCGGGCACCGGCTCCTACGAGCCCCCCGGCCGTGACGTAATCGCGGTGGAACCGTCGGCGCTCATGCGTGCGCAGCGTCCCGCAGGCGCAGCGCCGTGCGTGGCTGCCGCCGCGGAGAGCCTTCCGTTCGAGGACCAGTCCTTCGACGCCGCGATGGCTTTTAGCACCGTCCATCACTGGCAGGACCCGATCGCGGGCCTGCGCGAGATGCGGCGCGTGGCTCGCCGCGTGGTGGTGTTCCAGTTCGACACCAGTGACACCGGATGGCGTCGTCGGTTCTGGCTTACTCGCGACTACCTGCCTGAGGTCGCTGACCTCCGCGCAGGGCGGCCTTCGCTGGCCGAACAGGCCCGCGCGATCGGAGCCCGCATGGAGCCGGTGCTCATTCCGTGGGACTGCGCTGACGGCTTCTTCGAGGCCTACTGGCGCCGGCCCGAGGCATACCTGGACGAACATGTACGTCGCGGAATATCGGTGTGGGCCAGAGTCGGGCCGGAGGCCGAGCAGCGGGCGGTGCGCAGCCTCCGTGATGACCTTGTCTCAGGCCGGTGGGCCGAACGCAACCGCGACCTCGTCGCTCTCGATGCAGCGGAGCTTGGCGCTCGCCTGCTCGTAACTCCGGCTGAGCCGGCACTTGTGTTTGCCGTGCGCGAGGCTACACCGTGACCGGTGCCGTGGATCGGTGGAGGGCCATGCGCACGATGTCGGCGAGTTCATTGCGGTTTGGGCCGGGTGCGGGAGATGGGCGCCAGCCGTGTGTGTAGAGCGCGCGTGCGCGGGGTTCGACGGCACCTAGCGATGAGGGCAGGGAGGTCATGCGCAGGTAGCCGGCGGTAGCAGCGCGGATGCTGGGGTCTGCCTCGGCGGCAGCGAGGATGCGGTCGGATGGCAGAGGCTGGCTCAGGTTGATGTCCTCGCCTGCCCAGCGGCGCCGGGTCGCTTCGTCCATGTGGACGTGGTCGTCGACCCATGGCTTGATCTGCTCGGTGCACCAGGCGCCGAAGCTTTCACCGATCGCGTCTGTGTCGGTGCCGTGCTCGTCGATGAGCTGCAGTAGCTGCTGAGCCTGCAGCACCGTGGTGGTGATGCCGCGGCCGAACGTCGGCGTCGTGGTGGCCACGGCATCGCCGACGAAGACCAGTCCTGGCAGGGCGAGATGCCCATCGGGCCCGGTCTGGCCGCGGTAGGCGTTGAGCAGTGGGCCGCCAGGGAGCACGGGGGTGATCGGCCGGGAGCGGGCGGGGTCGACCCAGTCGGCCAGACCGGGGATGGCCTGGCACGCGGCGGAGAAGGCGGCCTCGTGGCGGAGCTGGGACAGGACCGGATCCGCGGTGGGTCGTACCAGCAGGACGGAGAAGATGCCGTATTCGTGGAGGAAGATGATGGCCTGGTAGCCGTCGAGATCGGCTTGCCAGGCGATCGGGCTCATCAGCGGGCCGGGCTCAGCGCCGGGATGCAGCTGGTATTGCCGGTCGACGTAGGCGATGCCACACGGCCCGCCGCTGGCCGGCGCAGGGCGCAGGGAACGGGTCACTCGGCCGGCGCGTCCCGATGCGTCGATCACCAGGTCGGCCGCCAGGTCTGTCCCGTCCACCCGGATACCGTGAGCCCGCCCGTGCCGGCGCGTCACGTCCTCGGCATGCCCGCAGTGCACCTGCACGCCGGACTCGTGCAGGGCCGCCGCGCGCAGCGCCCGCTCGAACGTCATCCGGCGGGACCGCACACCCATCGGGATCTCACCCCCGTCCGGCAGCCGCATCCGGACCGGCTCGGCGCCAGCCGCAAGCCACCGCTGCAGCGCCTCGGGCAGTTCCTGCTCCAGCGCCTGCACGACCTGATGCCGGAACGCGTGGGCGTGGTGGAACTGCATGACCCCCCGCCGCGGCCAGGACCCATCCGCCGCAGGCCCGGGATCGCGTTCCACGCTGATCACCTTGTGGCCCCGGCGCGCCAGGCCCGCACCGACGAACAGGCCGGCCGGACCAGCGCCAATGATGGCTACGCGCACGACAACCACCCATCTTCGGTATACTGATGATGCTATGACTGCACCTATAGTGCAGCCAAGTTAACCGAAACGTCAAGGCCCGGAGCCCGCGGTGATGAACCAGCCAGCCAGGCGCTACACATCCGAAATCCGCGACGAGCAGGCCCGGCGCACCCGGCGGGCGATAGTCACCGCGGCCCACGATCTGTTCCTTGCCCAGGGCTACGCCGCCACCACGATCGACGCGATCGCACAAGCGGCACACGTCAGCCGCCGCACCGTCTTCAACTCGGCCGGCGGCAAGGCGACCCTGCTCAAGCTCGCCTTGGATTGGGCGATCGTCGGCGACGACGAGCCGGTCCCACTGGCCGACCGCCCGGCGGTCAAGGCGATCCAGGCCGAGCCCGACCCGCGGACGGCGCTTGCGCTGTGGGCGGAGATGGTCGTCGAGATCGCCGCCCGGGTGGCACCGATCAGCGAGGTCCTCACCGCCGCGGCCGACGCCGATCCAGACGCCGCGCAACTCGTCGCTAAGGCCAATCACGACCGGATGTTCGGCGCCACCGCGTTCATCCGGTACCTAGCCTCGCTAGACGGTCTCGCCCCCGGCATCACCCAGCAACACGCCGCCGACCTGTGCTGGGCCCTCATGGACGCCCACCTCTACCGCCTCCTCGTCACCGAGCGCGGCTGGACCGCCGCCGACTTCACGCAATGGCTGTCCGGCAGCCTTGCCGCAACCGTCCTGCGCACATCACTCAAGTAGTTGGCCAGGTGCGGCGCGTCAACGCGGCCACCGCCACCGGGCTCGCCGCGCTGGGCGCCCGGGTCGGCATACCGGCCGTGATCATGCGCGCGCGGTGGCGGCCGCGGTTGGCATCCGCGCCACAACGGGCAGCCCGGCGATGGATGTGTTTGCCGCGGACATATCAGTTCAAACCGGGGTGCGCCGGCTGGCCGCTCTGGTGCTCGACACCTACCCGCGGCTGGACGTGCTGGTCAACAACGCCGGCGGGTTCTGGGCTCACCGGCATCTCACCTCCAGCGTGGCCAATGATGGCAGTGACCAGGCAGATGCGGCGTATGAAGACCTGCTCCCGGGAATCAGCGGGCAGCAGGCCGGCGCGCCCCGGGCGGCTGTGCACAGGGACGGTGGCAATCCCGGGCTGAGGTCGATCCGAAGGGCCTGGGGCCCACGACCTTGCGCGCGGAGCCGACCGTCCTCATTCGCGGCTCAGCTTCCAGCGAGCCTTTCGGCGGCGGTTCGGCCGGCGTCGGCGGTGCGGCGCAGGAAGTCGGCGAGGAGCTGGAGATCGTTGTCTTCGTAGTGGGCGCAGATCTGGTCCATCGCGGTGTTCATCCCCGAGTCGACCAGGTAGAGGCGGAGGATCTCCGCGCCCCGGCCGCGGGCCGCCTGGACGACGACGGCGCGGCGGTCGGCGGGGTCACGGCTGCGGTCGATCCAGCCGCCGCGTTCGAGCCGGTCGAGGATGCCGGTCATGGTGGCGGGGTGCAGCCCGGCTCGCCGGGCCAGGGCGGTCGGGCTGATCGGGCCGTTCCGGGTGATGAGGTCAAGGCATTCCAGGTCGGTGGCCTTGAGGTCGAGGCGAGCGCCGACGCTGTGGTTGAGCAGGGACAGCTGGGCGCCCAGGTCCCGCAGTGACTCCTTGATGGCGCGGTTCAGCCGTCTGCGGTGCCGTGCCGCATCCGGCTCGGAGGGTGGTATCGATTCCATATGATATGTTTTCCGTATCGTATGAGTTCCATATCCAACGTACCAGAAACCGGTCTCCTCTGCTGGGCACTGTGGCATCCCCGCTATGCCCGCACCCCGCGCTGGGGCACGGCGGCAACCTGAACCTCCCAGAAAGGCGAACACGATGAAACTCACCATCTTCGGCGCGACAGGCGCCACCGGAACCTGCCTCACCGGCCAGGCGCTCGCCGCCGGCCATGACGTCACCGCGGTCGTCCGCGACCCTGCGCGCCTGGCAGTCCCGGCCCACCCGCGGCTGCGGACCGTCGTCGCCGACGTCTTGGACCCGGCCTCGATCACCCCGGCCATAGCAGGCGCGGACGCCGTCATCACCGCAGTGGGCCCGCGCGGAACCGGCCCCACCACGATCATCCAGGACAGCGTGCGCAGCATCATCCAGGCCATGCAGAAAACCGGAACCCGTCGGCTCCTGGAAGTCAGCGGCTCCGTCGTCACCGACGAAGGCGAAAGCCCCTACCTGCGCTACCTGCTCAAACCCGTCGCGCGGCGCACCTTCCTCCGCCACGTCTGCGCCGACATGCGCCGCGGCGAGGACCAGATCCGGGAAAGCAACCTGGACTGGACGATCGTCCGCCCGCCCGCGCTGACCAGCAAGCCGGCCACGAGAACCTACCGAACCGCGATCGACCGCAACCTGCCCCACGGATTCACCGTCTCTCGCGCCGACCTGGCCGCCTGCATGCTCACCCTGCTCGGCGACCCAGCGACCGTGCACCGGCACGTCGCCATCGCCAACTGACACCGATGGTCATGACCGGCGCCGCTGGCGCCGGCCCGGCCAAGCCGCAACCACGCCTCCCGCGGGCTTTCAGAACGGTGCCTGGGGCCAGGTGGCACCGGCTCTGCAGCAGCCGCGCCAAGTCCGAAGAACACGACGGCATAGCCTGGGGCATATGCGGCGCTGGCCGTGGCGCGATACGCAGCGATATTGGCCCGCTCAGGAAGGACACGGGCGGTCAGGAGCCTCTCACCCTGAGATGTCAGGATCTGGGCGTCGATGCGGGAATCGCTGGGGCAGGGGTTCATGGGCGGCAGCAGCGGGAGGACGGCATGAGTGACACGACGCCAGCTCTGGATGAGGCGTTCGAGCGGATGGCGGCGGCCAGCTTCGAGCTGCCGAACGGGTTCGTCAACCACGGGGCCATGGCCTGTGAGGCGCTGGCCGTTCTTGATTGCACCGACGACATCGACAGCTGGGCGCGCCGGTTCGCCCGGGCGGGCGGGGCATCGGTCGACCCGGTAGTGCCGGCCGGGTTCGAGTGGCGGCAGGCGCTCGGCGACTACCACCGGCTGCCGGAGTGGATCGGCTACTTCACCCAGGCCATCGATGACGATGGCTGGCCGGCTGTGGTCACGGCGTGGGTGCCGAGGCTGATGCCTGCCCTAGCCACCGCACTGTTCCACGGCGCCATCCGGACGGCCCATGCCGTGCGGGCCGTGGACGCGGTCGACACACCGCCGCGGCGCGGCGAGCTGGCCCGGGCGCTGGGTTACTGGGCGGCCCGCTACCGCACCGGGCAGCCGGCCACCCCGCTGCCCCAGGCCGGTGACCTGCGGATGGCGGTCATACAGGCCGCAGCCGACGGCGCCCGCCGCTACCTGGCCCGGCCGGACATCTTCCACTTGCACGGCGTCACCGGCGCGATGGCCGTGGAGATCCTCACCGCCCACATCCCCGCCAACGACGGCGCCGCCGCGCTGGCCCACGTGCTCGCCGAGCACGCCGCGCTGTACGCGGCCACCGAACCGGTAACCCGGCCTCACCCGGCCAGCCCGCCAGGCAGTGAGCTCACCGTAGCTGCCGTGCGCAGCCTGGACCCGCACCAGGTCAAGCTCGTCGAGGCTTGCCAGCGCGGGCACGCGGCCACCGGCGATCCCGCCTTCGCCGCCGCCGCGGAAACAGTCACCGGCCTGCACGCCTGACCGGTTACGCCGGACAGCGCAGCGGCAGCACGACCTGCGCAGCGGAACCGCCTACCGACCGGGCGACGACTGAGGAGAACCCGAACCGGCACCCGACCAGGCACCGAAGACACCGCCCCAAGATGCCGGTCGCCCGCGGCATGCCGCCGTACGTGACCGAGGCCTGCCTGAGAACAAAAGGCCACAGACGGACCTGCCAGCGTCCTCAGCGCGTGGTTGCTCAAGCACTTCGGCACCGTCCGGGCGGGGACGCCCGGTCATCACGCATGTGAGCGTCGGTGGGACGTCAACGGGCAGGTGGACGGCAAGCCCGGCGTCCCGCGCCGCCGGTGAAGCCGGCCGGATCGATGCTGTGGTGCCGGAGGACGGCCACGTGGGTTAGGCCGAGCCCTCATACCCTGCGTTTCTCAGCATCCGGCGCAGGTCCACGACCATCTGCGCGTCGATGTCCTTGCCGGCGGGCGGCTCGAGGAATTCCAGCTCGGACCCGATCTTGACCGCCACCTTGCCGTCGTGGCGCACCGTGACGCCGCCGACAACCTCCAGCAGCGACATCACCGCCCGCCACTCGATGTTGTGGCCCGCCGGATGCCGGAAGATCTGCCGCAGCGTATCCCGGTGATGGCTGTCAAGGTGTTGCGGTTGCGTCATGGCGCTCCCTCCTGACCTGACCCTACGACCCGGCGCTGATCACGGGGCACGCTCGCGGCCCAGCAGCGCGGCCGCCCGGTCATCGGCCAGTGGCCCGGTGCGGGCCGGTAGCCGCACGGCAATCACGTCCCGGCAGAGCGCGGCCCAGATCAGCCCGTCATCGAGCGGACCCGGGACGCCTTCGCCGCAGTCACCGGCGAGGAGCCCGGCCGGTGGCTCCCGACGCGGCAGCCCGGGCCAAAGCCGCCGCCGGAGGAGATGCCGGCAGCCACCAGCAGCACGCCGGCCCGTTGATCGGCTAGCTGCTCCGCGGTGGCTCCGGCGCCGCGAACCGCGGGGTCCGGGCCGCCGGGCGCCGCAGTCGCGGCATGCGGGCCGAGGGCGAGGTTGCTGGCCTTCGTCTGGCCTACCGGGCCTGGCCAGCGGCTAGTGTCCGGGCTGGTTGGCGGGCGCCGTTTGGCTGGCGTGGTGGAGCGGCGGGCACGTCAGCCGCGGCCGGGCTGCCTGGGGCGCCGCGGAAGCCTGGGGAGTAGGCCAGGTGGAACCCGCGGGTGGGCACCGTGGCACCTAGCTGGGCGAAGAGCCCGGCGGCCGAGAGCGTCGCCCGCCATACGAGGGCGTATTCCCGGGGCGGTGTCAGCTTGCGCAAGGCCGGGGCGAAGCGCGGCGCGGTGAGGTGGGCCATGAGCCCGCGCAGCCAGGGCCGGGAGTAGGTGAAGCTGCTGGCGGCCGCGGTGGCTGCGATGGGGTGCAGCAGCTCGACGATCAGCTGCGGATCGACCTGGGCGTCCGGGCCGAGCGCCCCCGCCTGCCGGGCCAGCCGCGTCGCGGCCGGCCCGTCCCCGGCGAGCACCGCCGCGGCGAGCTGCCCGAACTGCGCCGGGATGCCGCCGGGCGTGGCGGCGACCGCGCCGAAGTCCAGCATGCCGAGCCGGCCGCCCGGCAGCAGCAGGAAGTTGCCCGCGTGCGGGTCGGCGTGCATCCAGCCAGTGCATGCTGCGGGCGCGTAAATGGCGTGGCTGAGCAGCCGCGCGGCCAGGTCCGCCGCCTCGCTGCGGCCGAGTTCGCGCCAGCCGGCCGGAAGCAGGTCGGTGCGCCCGTCGAGCAGCGTGGACAAGCTCGCCCCCTCTAGCCAGCCGGTGATGAGCACCCGCGGTGTTGCGGCGTACACGGCTGGGACCGTGACGCTTGTCCGGCCTGGCGGCTCGCGCACCCCCGCGGCGCGGGCGACAGCGAGGGCCTCTGGAACGCGGTGGGTGAACGCGGCCGTGACTTCTGTCTGGACGCGCCCCTCGCGGACGTAATCCAGCTCCTCGACAATCCGGCTGGCGAGCTCATCCGCCAGCCCGGATATGTTCAGCCGGGTGAGCCGGGCCATCACCCGTGCCAGCAGCCGGGCCTGGCGCAGGTCCGACCGCAGCGCCTTGCCCACACCCGGGTACTGCACCTTCACCGCGACCTCGGCGACACGGCCATCCTCGGTCCGCCATCGCCCGCGGTGCACCTGGCCGATCGAGGCCGCCGCCACCGGTGTGCCGTCGAACGCCACCAGCCGCTCCCGCCAGCCCGGTCCGTAGGCGGCCGCGAGGTCAGCCGCGACGATCCGGCGGGCGGCCTCGGCCGGCATGGCCGGCGCCGCGTCGGTAAGCCGCCGCAACGCTGACCGGTAGGGCGCCGCAACCTCCTCTGGCATCGCCGCCTCGAACACCGACATCGCCTGCCCCAGCTTCGCTGCACCGCCCTTGAGCTCGCCAAGGGTGCCGAACACCTGCTCGGCGGTGCGGGCAGCGACCTCGTTCGTAGCGGCCCTGGAGAGCCGGCTGGCGGCGGCGGCGGTGCGCGCCGCGTGGCGTAGCGGCAGCGCGGCCAGCCTGCTGGTACGCCGGAGCGCGCCGGTCGGCAGGACTGGCCGTTCCAGGCTTCCCGCTGCTTCCCGTGGCCATTGCGGGCTCGGGTGTCCATCGGTCATCTCGCTCATCCCTCTTCTTCTTCGCTGCGTGCTGCCCGGGCGGAGGGTTCCGTGGTGTTGCCGGCTGGCGCCGTTGGCGTGACCGCCGGCGCTCCCGGCAGTGTCAGTAGCCGAGGCCGCCGGAGCGGCCGGGACGGTGCTTCCCGGCGCCGAGGACGCGGTGACCGGAGCTGGGCTGGGGGTGGCCACGAAAAAGTTCTGGAACCCCTGGCCCGTCACCTGGCCGTGATGTGGACCATATATCTACATCTACTAGCACGAATAGTAGAGATGCCGTGTTCACCGGCAGGCGGGTTATTCGGGCGCGGGGAGTTTTCCGGCAGGTGAGGACGGCCCCCGGGTGGCCTGCCACCCGCGAAGGGCAGCCGCGGGGCGCCAGCGTGGCCGGCGGCGGATGCGGGGAGGTGGGTGGCGAGCTGGCCATCGAGCCGCTGGATGCTTCGCGGGCGAAGACGATCGCTGGCTTGCCGCCGATGGTCAGCCGCGGGCCGGGCGTTTAGCGGTCTGCAGCCGGGTGGCCGCCTGGCTACCGGCAGCTTCGGCGTTCGATTGGCCGCCTCGCCTGGTCCGGGGATTGGCAGGATTGGGGCGGTGGTATCGCGCCGGGCGGGGCGCTGGTGTCGCAGCCACAGGAAGATCAGCCAGCCGGCGAAGGCAACCAGCCAGAAGCTGGCGAGGCGGTGGAGCAGGACCGCGGCCAGTGCCTGGCTGGCCCGCAGCCCGGCGGCTACCAACGCCACAGCGAGGGTACCTTCGGCGACCCCGAGACCGCCGGGTGTGATGTTGAGGCTTTGCGCGGCGATTCCGAGCCGTATGCCCGGACTTGGCCGGCGACCCTCAGCCAGGCTCGTCTACTAACACGGATAGCAGGCAGTGGCTGTTCATCGTAAGCAGCTTCCGATCGGTAACGCGCGGCACCGCTCTAGCCGGCAGAGGTTGTCCCTCGCCGGGTCTCAGCCAAGGTCGCGAGTCGTTGCAGCGCGGCTGCCGCCGGCTGCCCCGTTGCCTCCTGCAGCTCGTGAAGGAGCATCTCGGATACAACGTGCAAGCCTGCTATGAGGTCACCCAGACCCTCTGCGTCCCGCGGGATCAGGGCTTCTACCGCCCATGCTTGCAACTGTGGTGAGTCCAGGCTCGAGGTGAGCAGCCCGATGGCGAGCTGCACGGCGCCGGCCGTCGTCTGGCCGCCATCCGTACACGCTCCTGGCGCGCGCCGGGCTGGCCGGTGGTTGCTGCGGCGGCGCGGCCACCACCAGTGACGGCGCCCGCCCGGGGTGTTTGTCATGTCGTCCTCCCGGCGCGGCGCGGGCTTGCCGTTGTCACGTGGTGCGGATATCTGGGAACACGAGGTGGCGTGGCGGATTGTTCATCTGCCGACGGGGCGCCGTAGCTGGAGGCGCACCTTTGGGTTGCAGAACGGCCTGCGGCGGGCAGTCGGCCATCCGGCTGTGACCCCGGCATCGTGGTGGCCCTGCCGGGCCGGCCGGCTAGGCAGCCGGAACCCGTCCCAGCGCCAGCGCCGCCGCGGCCGGGGCCATGGCCAGCAGCACCGGGGCCAACGCGAGCGCGGCGGCGGTGGCGCGCAGCAACTGCCGGCGTGCCCACCCCAGCGGTTCGGCCGGGCCGAGCAGCCGGTGGATCCGCTGTACCGCGTCGGTGGCGGCCGCGGCGAGAGCGGGCTCGGGGCTGGCGCCGGTGGCGAGGACGACCAAGGCGGTGGCCAGTGACCGGGGATCGCTGGCCCTTGTTGCCGCATCGTCGGCGTGCAACTCCACCAGCCGCGCCACCTGTGCATCCGCGTCCCGCATCAGCGGCAGAAACGGCAGCACCTGGCCGGCGATCCTGGCCATGGCCAGCAGCCGGTGGTGACGGCCGGCCAGGTGAGCTCGTTCATGCGCCAGGACCGCCCGGAGCTGGGCGGGGTCCAGTGCCGCCACGGCGCCGGTGGTCAAGATCACCGTGGGGCGCCGCCCGGCGACGCAGTAGGCGGCAGGCTCCGGATGCTCCACCAGGACGGCCCCCAGGGCTGGTTCGGGATGCCCGACCAGCCGGGCGGTTTGCGCGTGCCGCCGTGCCTGCCGCCCGGCAGCATGCAGGTGGCTGACAGTGGTCAGTGCGGTGCGGGCCATCACAGCGCCCGCCATGATGAGGCCAAGCCCGGCGATGCTGGCGCCCCCGGGCGTGGCGTACATGGCGCGAAGGCGCAGCACGCACGCCCCGATCAGGTTGCTCAGGCCTCCCCCGAGGGCGGTCGCATGAACCGCGAGCGTCACCCCGGCCAGCCCGGCCGCGGCCAGCACCGACCAGCCGGCGGCCAGGTAGGTGACGATACCCAGCAGCGGCGCCCGGGCCATCCACCCGGCCCGGCTAAGCACCCGTGCGCCGAGCGTGCCGACGCACGCCGCATAGCCCAGCAGCACCGCGGCAATGGTCACCCGGCCTGTCCCTCCTCGGATTCGGGCCGCGCCCGCCCCAGGGCATCCTGCAGCAGCGCCGCGTCGTGCGTGCTCATCTGGAGCACGAAATGCGCCAGCGCTGTCCGCCGGTCTGGGCTGGTGCCCAGCGCGCCGGTCATCAGCGCTGCGGTGTACCCAGACCGGGAACCGGTGGGCTCATAACGCCACGCCCGGCCGTCCCGCTCCCGCCGTAGCCACCCCTTGCGGTGCAGGTTCTCCATCACCGTCATCACGGTGGTGTAGGCCAGCGGCCTCTCACCGCGCAGGTCCTCGACCATCTCACGGACCAGCACCGGCCGGCCCCACTGCCACAACCGGTCCATGATCACAGCCTCTAGCTCACCGAACCGCCGCATCACTCACACTTCCAGCAGACAGCCAGCACCCACGTCACGTCACGCCGCTACCTACTATCACGCATCGAGGTAGCCGGCGGTTCACCCGGCATGCCGCTTGACCACGGCAGGGCTGAATAGAATTCCTTCACTATCCGTGATAGTAGATGTGCTTGCTCTCGCGGACGCCCCCTGCGGCGATCGCCCCGGCGACGCCGATGCCGCGGTCCGCCAGCTGTACTTCCCAGCATGCCAAGGCCTTGCACAGCTACGTCCGGCGGTTCTGTCCAGATCAGGCTCTTTCCTGCTGAACTGCCGGACAAGACCGCGCTGGCCAGCTTGATCCTCGGCAGCGGGCACCGGCCCGGGTTCGTCTTCGCCGGCGTCGCCGCTTTTGCGCTCCACGTTGCCTTTGCAGTGGCCGTGGGCTGCTTGCTGGCCCTCCTGCCCCACCGGCGGTGGAGGTGGTGGTGGTGGTGGTGGTCGCCGTCTTGTTCCTGGCCGGTCCACTGCTGCTCTTGCGGGGACGAAGGGGCCACCGGGATGACTACATCGGTGTGAGCGGAGCCGTACGAGGTTCTGGGGGTCGCGGCTACCAGCTTCACGGTGATTCTCGTCGCCGAATTTGGCGACCTCACCCAGATCCTCACCGCGGGCCTGGCGGCCAGGTACCACGATCCGGTTGCGGTCGGAATCGGGTCAGTGCTGGCACTATGGTCGGTCGCTACGATGGCGATCGCGGTGCGCAGGGGTTTGCTGAAGGCCATCCCGCTCACGTCGATCACCCGGGCCGCCGCGGCGGCGATGCTGATCCTCGCCGGAGCCAGTCTCGCCGCGGCAATCTGGTGAACCGGCCCGCAGAAGCGCGGGTGTGGGCCGCGCCCTGCGCCGCAGCGGGCAGGCCGGAGCCACCGAAGCCCGCATCTACCCAGCATGTCAGCGACCACAACCAGAACTTGACAGGCTGGGGGACGGGCGCGGCCGCGCAGGGCGCCGGGGCGGCCCTCGAGCGGGTGGTGCCGCCGTTGGAGGCTCGCAGCGGGCGTACCTGGTGACCCGGGCCCGCAAGGCCCGATCGGAGAACGAGACGGGCGGCGGCGGATACGGCGGCCGGGCAGCCGCCCTGTTCAGGGTGTGGGCGGTCGGCCCGGGATCCGCCGGCGCGGGGGTGCGCGAAATGGCCATGTGCTCGCTCCCTTCCCGGACATCGGGTGCGGTGGGATACCTAGCCGCCGGCGAAGCTCTCACGCCTTGTTAGTGCCTTGGCAGGCACCGGGTCTTACCCTCGCGGGCCGGATCGGGCCTACTTGCCGGTCACCCGGTGCGCCGGGCGTCGTCTCGCTCGAGGTGCTGCTTGCCCGGCGCTTGCTCGCCCCGAACGGAGCGCGGGCCGGCCGCGCCGTCTGCGGCCGGCCGCGCTGGGATAATCACCGGCGGCATCTGCGGCGGCCCGGCCGCTTCTCCCGAGGCTTCTCCCAAGGCAGCGGGGGTTGGAGCGCTGGTTGGTTCGGTTCGCCGGTCACCGAACCCAGACGCGAACGCGTCTAGCGCCCGAGTCAGTTCGCTGGGGATGAGCCAGGTGTGGTTGCCGTCGCCGTTCGCCAGCTTGGGCAATGTCTGCAGGTACTGGTAGGCGAGCAACTGCGGGTCCGGGCGTCCCTGGTGGATCGCTTCGAATACGGTGCCGATGGCTTCGGCCTGCCCCTGGGCGACCAGCACCTGAGACTGCCTCTCGCCCTCGGCAGTGAGGATGGCACTTTGCTTGGCCCCCTCCGCGGTGAGGATCGCGCCTTGCTTAGCACCTTCGGCGGTCAAGATCTGGGCCTGGCGGGCGCCTTCGGCGGTGAGAATTGCGGCCCGCTTGTCCCGCTCGGCGCGTAGCTGTTTCTCCATCGCGTCCTTGATCGAGCCGGGTGGGTCGATGGCTTTCAGCTCGACCCGGTTGACCCGGATGCCCCACTTCCCGGTGGCCTCGTCCAAGACCCCGCGCAGCTCGGCGTTGATCTGCTCGCGGGAGGTGAGCGTGCTTTCCAGGTCCATGCCCCCGATCACGTTGCGGAGCGTGGTGACGGTGAGCTGCTCGATGGCCTGGATGAAGTTAGCGATCTCGTAGGTGGCCGCCCGCGGATCGGTGACCTGGAAGTACAGCACCGTGTCGATGTGGACGACCAGGTTGTCCTCGGTGATGACCGGCTGGGGCGCGAACGACACGACCTGCTCCCGCAGGTCCACCCGCGCCCGGACCCGGTCGATAAACGGAACCACCGAGTTGAGGCCAGCGTCGAGGGTCCGGCTGTAAGAGCCCAGCCGCTCGACGACATAGGCGCGGGCCTGCGGCACGATGCGGACCGTCCGGCCGAAGCCGATGAACATCAGGGCGGCGACCACGGCGACGACGATTATCAAGATCATGTTGTTTCCTCTGCATGGACGAGCGCGGTCGCACCCCGGATCTCGAACACATCGACGACGGCCCCGACCGGGATGACTTGTTCGGGGACGTAGGCACGGGCCGACCAGACTTCGCCGCCGATCCGCACCCGGCCGTGTTGCGCATCCACAAGCTCCAGGACCTCGGCGCTCTGCCCCACCAGCGCCGCAACCCCGCTCCGGGGGCGGCCGGTCATGCTCCGGGGGCGGCCGGTCATGCTCCGGCGGTGCCGGCGCAGCGCCGGAAGCAGGATGGCGATCGATACACCACTGGTGACCGCAAACGCGGCAGCTTGTCCTGCGCCGCCTACCCCGAGCGCCGCCGTCGCTGCCGCCGCGACGGCGGCGACCGCCAGCAGCCCGGCGACGAGGGTGAGGCTGAGCATCTCGACACCGCCCAGGACAGCGGCGACGATCACCCAGACCAGCCAGGCAGGCATCTCGTCACGCCTGCCCTCTGGCCGGGTCGCTGCCGCTCCCTGGCGGATACTGCCGGCGCCCTGGTACGGATGTTCGAGGACTGCCTGCCCTGGGGCCCGCCCGGGGCCTGGGGTTAGGGGCAGAGAGGCCACCTGTGTGCGGTTGCGGTGCGATCATTTCTTCGGCCGGTACCGACGCGCCGCCGCGGCGATTGCGCCGGCAGCGGCGATCACCAGCAGCGTCCACAGGGTGAGTCGTCCGAAGATGACCAGCGCAACGCCGCTGAGCACCAGGGCGGCCAGCGCCTTCCGACCCGGGCCGCGCAAGTGCCGGCGCGCGGCCGGACGCCGGGGCGGGTCGCTGGTTTCGATGTCGTTCACGTCTACTAACACGGGCAGTAACTGCGTTCTTGTTCACTCTTCCGATGGGCAGACGCGGTGTAAGGGTGCCCGCCACCAAGGGGCCCGGTTGTCGAGATCGAGCAACGAGACAGCTCTGGACCCGCCAGCGGTGTTGAGAGGGCGGCACGCCGCAGCGGCTGATCAGCTCGGCGTCGAGCAGCGTTTCCGCCTGTGGTGGATCCATAGTCCCGTCGAGAGGTTCTTGGCTGTGGGACATCCACAAGGTTGTCCTCTGGTAATCCACAGCAACCCTCGCGCAGGGTCAGGCGGCGGTAAGGCCGGGCCGGGGGGTGAGGGTGACTTTCTGGCCGGTGAGGTGCTCGAGTTGGCGGATGAGGTCACGTTGACGGCGGCCTTTGTTGATGTTCGATTCGTAGTAGCCGGACCGGAGGTCGTGGTAGCGGGCTTGGGGGTCGGACAGCAGGTGCCAGATGATCGTGACCATGGAGTTGCCGGTGGAAGATCCGGCCAGCCCAGGATGAGGCGCACAGCCTCACCTTCGGGACGGGTCGCGTCACGGCAAGCTTGTCCACGCCGATCGCGACGCCGCCGACCGGCCATGGGGAACCCCCAGTGAAGGCGCACCCCGGACAGAAGCGCCGACAACGGCCCTCTGGTCACCGGTGGCGTGAACATCTGATGAGTCCTATCCGTGATAGTAGAACGAGGGCTGGCATAAGCCGGCCAGGCCCAGTGCCCTGCAAAGCAGGCGTGTGCTGCCGGAGAAGGGGTTGTTAACAGTGATTACCGCCATCCTGATCATATTGGTGATACTTGCCGTGGCCGGCGTGGTCACGGTGGGCCGTTCGGTGCGGGTGGTGCAGCAATTCGAGCAGGGCATCGTGTTCAGGTTCGGCAAGATCCAGGCGCCGCCGCGCAGCGCGGGACTGACGATGATCAGGCCGGTCGGCGACCGCATGCAGAAGGTCAACATGCAGATCATCGCGCTGGCGGTCCCGGCTCAAGACGGCATCACCAAAGACAACGTGACCGTGCGGGTGGACGCGGTGGTGTATTTCCGGGTGGTAGATCCGATCAAGGCCACGGTGAACGTGCAGAACTACTTGTTCGCGGTCTCCCAGCAGGCGCAGACCTCGCTGCGGTCGATCATCGGCCAGTCCGAGATGGACCAGCTGCTGTCGGAGCGGGACTCGGTCAACCGCGAACTGCGCCGCATCATCGACGAGCCGACCGAGGGCCCGTGGGGCATCCGGGTCGAGCGGGTGGAGATCAAGGACGTCTCGCTGCCCGAGAGCATGAAGCGGTCCATGTCCCGGCAGGCCGAGGCGGAGCGGGAGCGCCGGGCCAGGATCATCACCGCCGACGGCGAGTACCAGGCTTCCAAGCGGCTGGCCGCGGCGGCGAACGTGATGGCCCGCGATCCCGCGGCGCTGCAGCTGCGGCTGCTGCAGACCGTGGTCGAGGTCGCCGGGGAGAAGAACAGCACGCTGGTCATGCCGGTACCGGTTGAACTGCTGCGGTTCTTTGAGAAAATGACGCCCGCCGGGCCAGATGCCGGGCCTTCGGCCTCACTCGCCGACTTCGGCGATGCCGAGGCGGGGGCCGACGCCGAGGCCCACCCAGCCGCCGCCGGGCCGGGGACCATACCGCCGGCAGAGCCGACCGCCATACCGCCGGTGGAGACGATCAGCATCCCACCGATGCAGGCACCGGAGACCAAAATTCCCTACATCACCGCGGACACCGAGCACGCCGTACGGCCGTAGGCGGCGGCAGGACAGGAGCCTAGCCATCCCGCGGCAAGAGGACCCACGCCCGGCACGCGCCACCGAAGACCTTTAAGCCCACTTACGAACGAGCCGCCGACCGCACCGAACATCCTGATCCGGATGCCACCCGCGGTCATGACCCAAGTCCACAGTCAGCCATTCGCCGTCCACCCCGCACCAACCAGGGGCTCGACCGCTCTTGGTCCCGATGTGGCGCTCCCGTCTGTCTGCCCGGTCGGCTGCCTGCACGTCGAGCACCCCGGTATGGCCTCGGAGACCCCTCCGCAGTCCTTGCGGATCAGCCGCCGCGGCGCCGATGCCGTTGGCGCCGCCGGTGACCAGGGCCACGGCGCCGTCGAGGTCGATGGCCATCAGGGCTCCCGCCGCCCGGCGGTCACAGGGGTGCGGTGAAGCAAGTCGAGCCCGCGGAGCAGGGCCTCGATGGCGATGACCGCGCGGCCGACGCCGGGGGCACGGTCGGCGATCACCTCGGTATAGAGGAAACCATCGGCGACCCGGACGATCGCGAAGGCCAGCGTGGGGGTATCCAGGCTGGCGTCGAACGCGCCTCGTCCGCGTTCCAGGTCGATGAGGTTCTCCAGCGCTGCGGCCATGCCCTGGTGCACCGTGCTGCGGCTGCCGGTCAGGACCCGCAGCGCGGTTTCCGGGTCGGACTTCAGGAACAACCGCACCGGCCGGTCGGTTCCGATGGCGTGCAGCACACCGCCGATCACCGCGGTGAGCCGGTCCGTCCCGGTCAGGTGCGCGCTGGCCCGGACCTGGTCGGCGAGCAGCCGACGGGCCCGCCACCACAGCACCTGGTCCAGCAGCTGTTCCCGGTTGCCGGCCCGACGGTACAAGGTGGCGCGGCCCACCCCGACGCGCCGGGCCAGGGACCGCATGTCCAGCCGCTGACCGGCCACGAAGGTGTCCAGGGCTGCCGCGAAGATCGGGCCCGGAATAGTGACCGGCGTCCCGGTCCCCTGGGGCAGCACCCTGCTGACGTCGTCGGTCATGGCTCGGTTTGCCCGGCGGCGCGCTTTTCGGCGGCCTCGGCCAACAGCGCGAGCTCGTCGGGCAGGTAGCCGGCCAGCTTATCGATGTCCGGGACCAGCTCGCGGGAGCTGACCAGACCGAAGTGCAGCTGGCCGAGGTACCCCACCAGGGTGATGTTCAGGCCCTGGCCGTCGGTGACCACCGACATCGGGTAGTGCGCGACCAGCCTGGCGCCGCACATGTAGACCGGGACGTTCGGGCCGGGGACGTTGGAGATCGTGACGTTGAACGGCGGCAGCCGGTGCAGCAGGCCGGTGGCGAACACCACCCGGGCCGCCCGCGCAGTCAGCGCCGGCACGGCGAAGTCGCTGATCTGGTCGACCAGGCCCTGCGGGATCTCCGCCTGCTGGGCCTTGGCCGCTTGCGTCGCCGAATGGACGATCTGCAGCCGCGGGCCAGGGTCGGTGACGTTGGTGGGCAGCGGGGCCAGCATCGCGGACACCCTGTTGCCCAGCGCCCCCTGGCTGGCCGGGTCCCGCACCGACACCGGGATCATCGCGACCAGCGGCTGGCCGGGCAGCGCGTCGTGGTCGATAAGCCAGCGCCGCAGCGCCCCGGCGCACATCGCCATCACGACGTCGTTGACCGAGACGCCGAAGGTGTTCTTCACCGTCTTGACGGTGTCCAGGTCCACGCTGCGGAACGCGAACCGGCGGTGCGGCGTGATCGCCTGGTTGAACGGCGTCGCCGGCGCCCGCCCCGGCCGGGTGGCGATCACCGCGCCGTCGCCGCGGTTCAGCCCGAGGATCTCGCCGACCAGCCTGTTCACCGTCGGAGCCAGGGTGGGCAGGAGCCTCACCAGCTCGTTGGTGATCCGGACTGTCTGCACCGGGCGCCAGGCCAGCCGCATGGCCGTCCTCGCGGCCAGCACCGGCAGGGGCGGCGGTCTTTCCGGCTGGAACGGCTCGGCTGCGGGCAGGTCACGCCCGGCCGGCGTGAGGTCAAACAGGACGGTCAGCAGCTCGGTGCCGGAGACGCCGTCGACCGCGGCGTGGTGGATCTTGCTGTAAACCGCGGCGCGGTCCCGGGCCAGCCCGGTAATCAGGTAGAGCTCCCACAGCGGGCGGCTGCGGTCGAGGGGGCGGGCGTGCAGCCGGCTGACCTGTTCGGTCAGCTGGGCGTCGGAACCCGGGCGCGGCAGGGCGATCTCGCGGACGTGGTACTCGATGTCGAAGTCGGCGTCGTCGATCCAGTAGGGCTGGTCCAGGCCGAGTGGCACGTTCAGCAGCTTGCGCCGGAGCACGGGCACCAGCGGCAGCCGTTCGGCCATGACCTCGGTGAGCCGGGCCAGGGTCAGCGGTTCGGAAGCGGTACTGGGATCGAGCACGCTCAGCCCCCCGACGTGGCCGGTGGTGTTGGCCGTCTCGAGGGCGAGGAACGAGGCATCCATGCCGGTGAGCTGCTGCATTTCCGTTCCTCCTCGTGGTCCTCAGCGTGTGCCGGGGGTGATCTTTCCGAGCCAGTCCCGCACGATGCCGATGACATTATCCGGGGCCTCGAGTTGCGGAGTGTGCCCGACTCCGGGCAGCATGACCGTCTCCCAGCGCGGGTTGCGTGCGGCCGCCTGGCGCATGGCCGCCGGCGGCACCAGCCGGTCGGCCTCGCCGCCAATGAGCAGGACCGGGACACGCACCGCGGCCATCATCTCCCAGTAGCGATGTCGCTGGCCGACCACCCTCATCAGGGACCGCGAAGCGGCCAGGAAGGCGGCTGCGTTGGGGTGTTCCTTGCGTTGGCGCTCGGCGGCCAGCGCGATGGACGCGGTGAGCATGGCGGGGTCGGCCCGGGACGGGTCGGCGAAGCACAGCTCGATCACGCGCTGGACGACCAGTTCTGGCGGCCGGCGTGACATCACCGCCCTGACGTAGAGCTCGCCGAGGCCGGGCAACGCGTACAGCAGGAACTGGCCGGCCACCTGGCGGTCCGGGGTCTGCCGGGGCAGCGGCAAGGCCGGGTCGATGAGCACCAGCCCGTGGACGGTCTCGGGCGCCGCGGCCATCTGCATGAGGGAGATCAGCCCGCCCATGGAGTTTCCGACCAGGATCACCGGCGTACCGGTGACCTCCCGCACGAACCGGTCGAGCAGCCTTGTGTTGCGCTGCATCGTGGCGGTGGCGCGGGTGCCCGGGGTCAGGCCACGAGCTCGCGGTCTCGGTCATCCCGTAGCCCTCGAGCACCTCGATGCGGTACTTGTCCTCGAAGGTGCGCATGATGTCCTCCGGCAGCGACGCGCCGCCGGATACCGCCACGCGCAGCGCCGACAGGTCGCGGCCGGCGATGTCCAGCTGCGCCAGGGCGTGCAGCATGGTCGGCACGCCGCCGATGACCGTGCACCGGTCGGCCTCGATCGCGTCCAGCGCCGCGGCGGGCTGGAAGCGCGGCAGGATGGACAGGCAGCCGCCGAACCGGACGAACACGTTGATCACCGACGACAGCCCGAACACGTGGCTCGTTCAACCGGCCCGGCGACCGGAAAGGGCTGTCGATCGGCAGGCCGCTGTGGGGCGTGCAGATGCGGGTGGCAGATTCCTCGGGCCGTCCGCTGCCCGCCGGGCGCGAACACGTCGGCGAGATCCTCATCCGCGGGCACAACGTGATGAAGGGCTATCTCGGCCGTCCCGAGGCCACCGCCGAGGCACTGCGCGGCGGCTGGCTGCACAGCGGCGACCTGGGCTATGTGGACGAGGACGGCTTCTACTTCATCGTCGACCGGGCCAAGGACCTGGTGATCCGCGGCGGGTACAACGTCTACCCCAGCGAGATCGAAGAGGTCCTCTGGACCCACCCCGCGATACTGGAGGCCGCCGTGATCGGCAAGCCGGACGAACGCCTCGGCGAGGAGGTCGTGGCCGTGGTCGCGCTGCGGCCCGGTCATGACGTGAGCGCCGAAGACATCATCGCCTACACCAGGGAGCGGCTGGCGGCGTACAAATACCCTCGGGAGATCCGGTTCATGGCCGAGCTGCCGAAGGGACCCACAGGGAAGATCCTCAAGTCCGCGCTACACGATGGTTAGGCCGAGCCCGGCTGGTAGCGGCCCGGTTGCCGGAGCCGAACGTCCGGACGTAGACCACTGGCGTGGCGCCGGTGCCTGGACTGGACCTGGCGCGGTTCGCCGCGTGGTTCGAACGGGCCTGCCCGGGAGCGTGACCGGGCCGTTGCGGGCTCGGCTGCTGGCCGGCGGCCGATCCAACCTGACCTACGAGGTGAGCGACGGCACCTGCAGCTGGATGGTGCGCCGGCTGCCGCTGGGGCACGTGCTGGCGACCGCGCACGACATGGGCCGCGAGTACCGGGTCATCACCACAGGCAGCTTGGACGCGCCTGGGAGCGGTGGATGCCTGGGGTGGGCATCCGCCGCTCCCATGGGAGCGTCTTTCTCAGCGGGTGCTGTCTGGCGCCGACCCGAGGTGGGTGAGCGCGAACTGGGCCACGTGGTGGCCGAGGTGCTGGCCGGCCACGAGGTCGATCATGGTGTGCTGGCCGGCGAAGAGCCTGCTGAGGGTGGCCTCGTCGGCGGCGGCCTGGAAGCTGCCGAAGGACCGGGTGACGCCTGGGTCTCCGTCGGAGGTGACGGTCAGCTGCTGGTGGTCGCCGTAGAAGGCTGCGAGCACGGTCGCGGCTGCCTCGCTGATGGTGGCGTGGGCACCGGGATAGGACGGATCGGCCGCGGTGACCGCGAGAGGGAGCCAGGTCGGGTCACCGGTAATGCCGGGGTTGCCGATGGTGTCACCGAGCTGGATCGCGGTGACCGGGCGCCACACCAGGTAGTGGTATTTCGCGTCGTACATCGCGATGGTGGCGTCGGCCAGGGTGAGGTCCAGGTTCTCGAACACGGTGGTCGTCCGCTGCAGGCTGGCGTGCCGGGCCACGGCGAGCTTCTGGGCGATCTGGTTCCATACGTTCCAGATGGGTGATGCGCCCCAGAACTGTGCTTGCGTGGTTTCGTCCGCGGTGCGGGTGGTGCTGGTGTCCTGGCCCAGGCTCTGGACCTGGTTGAGCGCCCGCGCGTAGGCGGGGCCGGTGATCGGCGGCGGCGCGGGCGGGCGGAACTGCTGCCCGCTGTCGAGCACGAATGGCGTGATCGTGCCCCAGTTGGTGAACACCGGCGCCGGGAAGTTCGGCGGAGTCGGCCGGTAGTCACCAGGCTCGGTGCCGGGGACAAACGGCGGGGGGGTCACCGCGGACCCGTCGGTGGACCGGAGGGCGGCGAGCAATCTGGCGACGCTGGCGCCCACCTCGATGCCCTGCTGCTTGCCAGGAGTGTCGGGGATCGCGGCGAGTTGCCCGGCGAGCATCTGGTCGATCCCGCTCTTCTGCGCGGGGTAGAGGGCGGCCAGCACGTCGTGCGCGGCCTGGTCGGCGGCGGCGTCCGGCCGGGCGCCGCGCGGCGCTGGCACCGAGAACAGGTACGGCGGCGCCGCCTGCGTGATGGAAACCACCGCGTCGTACTCGGCCGCCTGCAGAAGGGCGAAGCTGCGGGTTGGATGCACGGTCGCGGGCTGAGCCCCGGGCGTGCCGAGGATGGTTATCAGCTCATGGTTCCAGTCGACCACCGATTGCCCAGAACCGGGCGCGAAGGCGACCGACGCGGGTGGACCAGCCAAGTCCCGGCCGGTGGCCGCCGTGGCCGGAGCCGCCACACCGGCGACCACGGCGGCCGCGGCCAGGAAGACCGCCATCATTCGTGTCTTGCGCATACTCAGGTGTCCTCTCAAGGGCTGGGATCGGCTGGGGTATCCACCAGCAAGGCCCCGGGCCACGGCGGCGCAGGACCACCTACTATCACGAGTAGTACCTGAGGAGTGTTCAACCAGCCCGGTGAAGCTACCTCATGGCGGGCCATTCCGGGGGGCCCGCTGGCGGACTACCGGGAACGCAGCCGCAGCAGGGGCCGGCCCACGTCTGAACAACTATCACTGACCGCTCGTGCTACTAAGAGAGGCGGTAGTCGCGGACGGACCCGCCGGCGCGGCCGCACGCCCCGGCGAAGGGGACGTACCGGCCCGGCGCGGTGACGGTCCGAAGACTTGGGGATCTTGTGAGGCAGTATCTGCGGTGGGCTGTTTGTCTCGGCTCTATCAGCCTGGCCTTGGGCCTGGTGCTGACGGCGTGCGCCCCCGCCGCTCGCCCGCCGCACGGGCCTGTGCTGCCCGGGCGCTGGGCCCGGTTCCGGCATGTGGCCGGAGTCGTGGATCTTGCGGGCCCGCGCAGCGATGGCTCGTTCATCGTGGCCGCGGCCGGGCACCTATTCACGTTGACCCGGGCGGGCGTGCTGCGGCCGTTTGCCAGGGGGCCGGGCGGCTACTCGACCGCGATCGGGCCGGAGCCCTATATCGCGATGGCCGACGGTGAGCGTGTCGCTGGGGCCGGTTGCTCATTCCCCAGCGGCATGATCTTCGCCCTCCAGCCCGGACCCCGCCCGGGCATCATCGCAATCACGCCCGACGGCCGGGCGTCGCGGTTCACCAGCCTGCCCGCCACGCTCACCCCGGACGGCATCACCTTCGACACCACCGGCCGCTTCGGGCACCGGCTCGTCGTCACCGCCAGAAACCACGCCGCGACCACGGTGCTGGCCATCGACTGCGCCGGCGCCGTCCGCACGATAACCTCCCGCGCCCCGGCCATGGAAGGCGGCATCGCCGTGGCACCGGCGTCGTTCGGACACTACGGAGGCGACCTGATCGCCCCCAGCGAGACATCCGGGCGCGTGTACGCCATCCGCCCAGATGGCACCGTGGCGACCGTTGCGGTGTCTGGCCTGCCGCACGGCGGCGACATCGGCGTCGAAAGCGCCGGGTTCCTGCCACCACGCTTCGGCGCCGGCGGCGCCGCCTATCTCGCCGACCGGTACTCCAAAGGGAACAAGCACCCCGGTACCAACAGCATTTTGCGTCTGCCCGGCTCGCAGCCGCTCAAGGCCGGTGCCCGCCCCGGTGACCTGCTGGTCGCAACCGAGGCAAGCGCACACACCATCGTCGTGCGTTGCGCCAACACGTGCACCGTGCGTTACATCGCCGCTGGCCCTGCCATCAGCCACGCCGAGGGACACGTCGTGTTCACCACCTGATGCCGTGAAGAAGCGGGCCTCCGCTTCTGGCGGATGCTGGACGTTGCAAGCATCCGTCTCCACCAGGCAGGGAGGCCCTTATGGCCGAAGATTACGCCGGGCGGCAGGTCGCCGGTATTGCATTACCGCTGCGGCGGTCACCGGGCCTCTCCTCCATCGGGCTCGGGCCCGGCCCGGTCGAGCGCCTCGCGTAGCAGCGCCGCGTCGTGCGGGCTCATCTGCAGCACGAAATGCGCCAGCGCCGTGCGCCGGTCGCTGCTGGTCGTCAGCGCGTCGTTCATCAGCGCCGCGGTGTACCCCGACCGGGAGCCGGTCGGCTCATAACGCCACGCCCGGCCATCCCGCTCCCGGCGCAGCCACCCCTTGCGGTGCAGGTTTTCCATCACGGTCATCACCGTGGTGTAAGCAAGCGGCCGGTCCCCGCGCAGGTCCTCGACCATCTCACGGACCAGCATGGGCCGGCCTTGCTCCCACAACCGGTCCATGATCACAGCCTCGAGCTCACCGAACCGTCGCATCCTTCACTCCCACAGATCGCACCAGCGCGCGTCTACCTACTATCACGCATAGAGTCAGCACCTGGTTCAGCGGGCACGCGTGATTCCTCCCACGCACCACCGGGGCTTAGCAAACGCTGTGAACAGAACAATCTTACTATCCGTGATAGTAGATGTGCCTACAAATGCTCATGCTCCTCGCAGCGATCTGCTCGAGGACGCGGACGACGCGATCCGCCAGCTCTACTCCCACCACGCCAAGGCTCTGCATGGCTACGTCCGGCGGTTCTGCCCGGATGAGGCCAGCGCCGATGACATCGTTCAGGAAACCTTCATACGCGCCTGGCGGCACCTGCCGCAGCTCCGCGCGGGCGGGCGGCCGACCCGGCCGTGGTTGTTCCGGGTCGCGCGCAACCTGCTGACCGACGCTGACCGGGCTGCCCGGTCACGGCCGGTTACGGTCTCGGTGTCATCGGCCAGCGACCTGGGCGACGATTCAGGACTGGGCCAGGTCCTGGACCGCCAGCTTGTCGTCGATGCCCTCCAGCAGCTGTCTCCTGCGCACCGGACGGTCCTGGTGGAGACCTTCTACCGGGGCGGATCCACGACCGCGGTCGCCCGCCGCCTTGGGATCCCTGGCGGCACGGCGCGGTCGCGGCTGCACTACGCGTTGCACGCGCTGCGCGAGCACCTGCAAGACGAGTGCGCGGCCGGGTGCCGGTGACCCACCGCGCGCCCGGGCCTATGCCGAAGGTGGGCGCTGATGCAGGACCGAGGGCCTCGGCGGCCGAAGGCCGGGCCGCGCGGCGCCTGATCGCGGGGCTGCTGCTCGCCGCGGCGGCCCTGGACCTGGCCCGCTGCGGCCTAGTCATGGCCACCGCCCGGCACCCGGCCCCAGCCGCCGGGCTGATCACGGCCGGGCTCGCCGCCGCCGTGCTGAGCAGCTGGACCGCGCGGGGGCACCTGCGCGGGCGGCGCTGGCCGGCCTGGGCCGCCGTGCTGATCGGCACCGCGTCAGCACCGCAGGCCGCCGCGGCCGGCTTCGGCGCCCCGTACACGATCCCCGACACCGCCACCGCCGTCCTCGGGATCCTGCTAGCCGTGACCGTCCTGGCCACCGTCGGCGGTTCTAGGCCGGGACAACACACCGAGAATCCGTGCGCCGTCAACAGGGAGTGTCATCGGCCTGGAGCACAGCCTCCTGCATCCCGGCGGAATCCGGGTCGAATGGCAGATCCGGGAGGCCGGCGGCAGGTTTTACCGGCTCCCGCCGAAGGACGACTCCTACCGCAGTCCCGACTGGGAACCCTGCCTCCCGATAGACCTCCCGCCGTTCCTGGCCACCCTGCTCGCCCGCCAGGCCCGGAGCAACCCGCGCCAGCGGTGCACCTGCGCCGCGGAACACGGCGGCAGCGGCCGGTACCTGTTCCCCTCCCCCGACGGCAGCCACCACCGGCGGAGCAACTACGGCCGCCGCGTGTTCCGGCCCGCCTGCGACGGGCGATGCGAGCCGGTCGACCCGCGGCCGCCCCGGATCGTCACCGTCGACGCCACCACCTGACCCGGCGTCCCGCTCGCCACCTGGCCTGCCGTCACACCGGGCGACGAGGCCCGGAGCAGTCCGGAGGGCTACGTTCCGCCGCGCGGGCGCGGAATCCGGATCATTCCGGACGGCATTCCGGTGGCCTCCTGGTTTCCGCTAGTGCCCGGCCTGACCGCCCACGGGCTCAGGCACGGCCACCGGACCTGGATGGCCGAAGACGGCATCCCGGACATCCTCGCCGAGCAGCGCCTCGGCCACGAGGTGCCGGGCATGCGCGGCCTCTATACCCACGTCTCGGACCGGATGCGCGAGACCCTGGTCAAGGCCCTTCAGGCCCGCTGGGAGGACTCGCTCAGGGCCCGGGCGGCGATCCGCCCCACTCCCC
>WNGR01000650.1_pt1 | contig 39805 bp, 35 predicted proteins | sample 5407581 | NCBI WGS metagenome assembly WNGR01 (sample SAMN13153383, study PRJNA577476) | soil metagenome | isolation source: 80 cm soil or saprolite under Garry oak tree replicate 2 | place: USA:California | collected 2016-06-15 | reverse complement strand
GCGGCATGGCTGGATCAGGCTTGCGCCCATTGTCCAATATTCCCCACTGCTGCCTCCCGTAGGAGTCTGGGCCGTGTCTCAGTCCCAGTGAGGCTGATCATCCTCTCAGACCAGCTACTGATCGTCGCCTTGGTGGGCCGTTACCCCACCAACTAGCTAATCAGACGCGGGCCGATCCTTCGGCAATAAATCTTTCTCCTTACGGACGTATCCGGTATTAGCCCAAGTTTCCCTGGGTTGTTCCGAACCGAAGGGTACGTTCCCACGTGTTACTCTCCCGTCTGCCGCTGACGTCTTGCGACGTCCGCTCGACTTGCATGTGTTAAGCCTGCCGCCAGCGTTCGCTCTGAGCCAGGATCAAACTCTCAAGTTTGGATGAGAACTCTTCCCGGCTGGTCACTCACGTTTTGACGAGGTCCCACTCTTGTGCGTGCGCGCACGAGCGTTAAGCGCGATCGAAACCACGCTCGCGCCCATCGCCTTCACGACAAGGGTGTTGACCTGAAACGTGTACCGCCGAAGTCTCATTCGACCGTAGCCCTTTGCAGGATGATCCCTTTTGAAGGATTGCTCCCGCGCGAGGACACGGCCCGCAAGGACCCCGCCGTCCACGTTTCTCTTTCTTCCGATTCACCTGTCAAACAGCCCGGGACCGGGGCGGTCCCTGCTCCCCGGTAGGCCGGAGAGCCGTCGAAGCCTTCCGCCTCCGACCAAGATCGGAGGCCTTGTCACCGTTATCAGTGAGGAGCTTCGAAGGCGCGCTATCGCGCCGTGAAGCGGACGGCGCGCCATATCTGGGCTATATAGTCGCCCAACCCCCGCAATGTCAACACTGGAGAGGCGAGAATTCTCGCTTTGCACCGCAACAAAATCGCCCATTCTACGGGGGTCGAAAGGACCCCCTGGCAGGGCCTTGCAGGGGGTCTGACGGACCGCAAAAACTGTGGGGGCGACCCTTGCGCCGCACTGCGGCCACATTCCTCGGCCGTCCTTAGGGCTTGTGGCGGGAGGTGTCAGTTCGGGGGTAGCTGCGCCAGGGTCACGATCGGTGACCGCCAGGCGTTACCCGACATGGACGGAGGACGACAGGCCCCGGTCCGTTGACGGACCGCATGGACCACGGCATCGTGTCGTGGTCCGAGTCAGGGCCGTTCGTCGGTCGCGTTTGACACCTTGATGTGTTGTTGCGGCAACCCACTCGCAGTTCCGAGTGGAGGGGACGTCGGTCTTGGATCACGGCAAGCGGCGCGGCACATACCGACTCACTGCGGAGGCCGAGCAAATCGACCTCGGCAATGAGCCGCCGCTGTCGGTCGACGGCGAGCAGGGCCACCTGGTCGACCGTCGCCGGGTCTCGGTCCAATGGTTCTCGGGCGCGGCTCTCATGGGCGGCGCCGTTTTTGCTTCGCTCGATGGCGAGACCAATTTCGCAACCGTGCCCGAGCGCATCGAGCTTGCCCTGCGGGGCGCGGTCGGCGGCGCCGGCGACCGCTCGGCCGCGAGCGCTCGCAAAGCCGACCGGCTTCCGCCCGCGAGCGAGTTCAACAGCCTGCGCCGCGTCGTTCGGGAGACCCGGACGAGCCGGGTCGGCAGCCGTGAGATCGTGCGCGTGCGCCAGTTCGTGCGGGTCGCCGGCAATCTGTCGGTCTCGGTCTCCGAACTGTCCGCCAACATCCCTCCCTTCAATCCGCAGAAGATGCTGCTGGCCGAGGCCGCCGCGCCCGGCGCGAACGCCGTGGACGATGCTCCCGACGCCGAGATCGACGCCGAAGTCTCATTCTTCACCCGCGATCTCGCGAGCGTGCTGCCACGGGCGAAGATCGCGGCGGTATTGCCAATCGACGACGTGATCGCCCGGGTTCGCGACGCCACCAACTGGCCGGGCAGCACACCGCTGCGAACTCCGGTCCCCGACCTCAAAGCCAACGTCAAGATGGCCTATGCGGCGGAGGGCAACCCCGACCCCTATGCGGGCCTGGAGACGCGCATTGTCCCGGAAAACATCACCCTGTTGCCCAAGACCACCGCGCAGACGTCGGGCGGCAATGCCTGGAACGAGCGGACCATCACGCTCAAGAAAGGCGACTCCGTTTCGACGGTGCTGCGTGACCTCGGCGCCAAGCCCGAGGAGATCAAGGCGATCGCCGCCGCGCTCGGCCCCCGCGGCCGGGACGGCGGCCTCAAGGAGGGCCAGAAATTACGCATTCTGCTCGCGCCGATGGGCGATGCGAAACGCCAGCAGCCGATCCGCGTGATCGTCGCCACCGATGCGAATGCCGAGGCGGTCGTCGCGCTGTCCGACCTCGGCAAATACGTCGCCGTCGACGTGCGCAGCATGGATTCCGAGGTCGCCCAGGCCAAAGAGGAAGAGGAGGACGACGGCAAGGGCGTGCGGCTCTACCAAAGCATCTACGAGACAGCGCTGCGCAATCAGGTGCCGCGCGCGCTGGTCGATGATCTCATCCGCATTTACTCCTATGACATCGATTTCCAGCGCAAGGTGCAGCCCGGCGATTCGTTCGAAATCCTGTTCGCCGGCGAGGACGAAACCGCCGACAGCAAGACCGAGGTGCTGTTCGCGGCGCTCACGACCGGCGGTGAGACCAAGAAATTCTATCGCTTCCAGTCCGAAGACGGCGCGGTCGACTACTACGACGAGACCGGCAAGAGCGCGAAGAAGTTCCTGGTCCGCAAGCCGCTCGCCGAGGGCATCATGGCGTCGGGCTTCGGCGCGCGCCAGCACCCGCTCCTCCACTACACGCGCATGCACACGGGCGTCGACTGGGCGTCCGACATGGGAACGCCGATCTATGCCTCCGGCAACGGCATGATCGAGAAGATCGGCTGGGAGGGCGGCTACGGCAAATATGTCCGTATCCGGCATGCCAACGGCTATGCCACCGGCTATGGCCACATGTCAGCCTTCGCGCGCGGCATGGAAGAGGGCAAGAAGGTGCGCCAGGGCCAGGTGATCGGCTATGTGGGCTCGACCGGCCTTTCGACCGGCGCCCACCTCCATTACGAGATCCTGATCAACGGCCGCTTCGTCGATCCGATGAAGATCAGGCTGCCGCGCGGCCGGGTGCTCGAAGGCGGGCTGCTTGCCAGTTTCGACCAGGAGCGCAACCGGCTCGACAATTTGATGACCCGCGCCGTCCCGCCCGCGCGCGTCGCGCAGACCGGCCGCTGAAGACGGACGACGGAGGACAGACGACGGAGGACGGGTTTTTCTTCCTCCGTCCTCCGTCGTCTGCCCTCCGTCGTCCGATCATGCCGCCGCGGCGAGCTTGCCGTTGAAGGTGAGGCCCTCCTTGCCGGCGGAGATGACGACCTTGTCGCCGTCCTTCACAGTTCCCGCGAGAATCAGCTCGGCGAGCGGGTCCTGCACCGATTTCTGGATCACGCGCTTGAGCGGGCGCGCGCCATAGGCGGGATCCCACCCCTTCTCGGCGAGCCATTCGCGCGCCGAAGGATGGAGCGTGATCTTGATCTTGCGGTCTTCGAGAAGCTTCGCCAACCGCGCCATCTGGATGTCGACGATCTTGACCATGTCGCTGCGCTTGAGCCGGTGGAACAGGATGATCTCGTCGATGCGATTGAGGAATTCCGGCCGGAAACTCGCGCGCACGACGTTCATCACCAGATCGCGAACGGCATCGGTGTCCTGGCCTTCCGGCTGGTTGGCCAGGAATTCGGAGCCGAGATTCGATGTCATCACGATCAACGTGTTGCGGAAGTCGACGGTGTGACCCTGGCCGTCGGTGAGGCGGCCGTCGTCGAGCACCTGCAGAAGCACGTTGAATACGTCCGGATGCGCCTTCTCGATTTCGTCGAACAGCACGACCTGATAGGGCCGCCGCCGCACGGCTTCCGTGAGCGAGCCGCCCTCCTCGTAGCCGACATAACCGGGCGGCGCGCCGATGAGCCGCGCCACCGAGTGCTTCTCCATGTATTCCGACATGTCGATTCGAATGAGCGCCGCCTCATCGTCGAACAGGAACTCCGCGAGCGCCTTGGTAAGCTCGGTCTTGCCGACGCCGGTCGGCCCCAGGAACATGAACGAACCGATCGGCCGGTGCGGATCCTGCAGGCCCGCGCGCGCGCGGCGCACCGCGGTCGAGACCGCCTTCACCGCCTCCGCCTGCCCGATGACCCGCTTGCCGAGTTGCTCCTCCATGCGCAGGAGCTTCTCCTTCTCGCCTTCGAGCATCCGGTCGACCGGCACCCCGGTCCAGCGCGACACCACCTGCGCGATGTGGTCGGCGGTCACCGCCTCCTCGACCATCGCAACCTTGCCCTCCATGGCCTCGATCTCCTTGAGCTTCTTCTCGAGCTCAGGGATGCGACCATAGGCGAGCTCGCCCGCGCGCTGGTACTCGCCGCGGCGCTGCGCATTGGCGAGTTCCACCCGCAAGCGATCGAGCTCGGTCTTGAGTTTCTGCGCTTCCGACAATTTCTCCTTTTCCGACTTCCAGCGCGCCGTCAGATCGGCGGATTTCTTCTCGAGCGCGGCAAGCTCCGCTTCGAGCGCGGCCAAGCGCGCCCGCGAGCCTGGATCGTGCTCCTTCTTGAGGGCCTCCTGCTCGATCTTCAACCGCACGATTTCGCGATCGATGGAATCGAGCTCTTCAGGCTTGGAATCGACCTGCATCTTGAGGCGTGCCGCCGCTTCGTCGACGAGGTCGATCGCCTTGTCGGGGAGAAAGCGGTCGCTGATGTAGCGGTGCGAGAGCGTCGCCGCCGCGACCAGTGCGGAGTCGGTGATGCGCACGCCGTGATGCTGCTCATATTTGTCCTTGAGCCCGCGCAGGATCGAGACGGTGTCCTCGACCGTGGGCTCGTCGACGTAGACCGGTTGGAAGCGACGCGCCAGCGCTGCGTCCTTCTCGACGTGTTTCTTGTATTCGTCGAGCGTGGTCGCGCCGATGCAGTGCAGCTCGCCGCGCGCGAGCGCGGGCTTTAGCAGGTTCGAGGCGTCCATCGCCCCCTCCGCCTTGCCGGCGCCGACGAGGGTGTGCATCTCGTCGATGAACAGGATGCTGCCGCCTTCCGCCGAGGTCACCTCCTGCAGCACCGCCTTGAGCCGTTCCTCGAACTCGCCGCGATACTTCGCCCCGGCGATGAGCGCGCCCATGTCGAGCGCGAGAAGCTTCTTGTCCTTAAGGCTCTCCGGCACGTCGCCGTTGACGATGCGCTGCGCGAGGCCCTCGACGATGGCAGTCTTGCCGACGCCAGGCTCGCCGATCAGTACCGGATTGTTCTTGGTGCGGCGGGACAGCACCTGCACCGTGCGGCGGATCTCTTCGTCACGGCCGATCACCGGGTCGATCTTACCGTCGCGCGCCGCCTGGGTGAGGTCGCGGGTGTATTTCTTGAGCGCCTCATAAGCGTTCTCGGCCGACGACGTATCGGCAGTGCGGCCCTTGCGCAGCGCATTGATCGCAGCATTGAGGTTTTGTGGCGTGACCCCGGCGCGGGCCAAAATCTTTCCTGCCTCGCTGTCCTTGTCGAGCGCGAGCGCGAGCAACAGCCGCTCGACAGTGACGTAGCTGTCGCCCGCCTTCTCGGCGACTTTTTCGGCCTGGTCGAACACGCGCGCCATCGCGGGCGCGAGGTAGACCTGGCCGGCGCCGCTGCCTGAAACTTTTGGAAGCTTGGCGAGCGCCGCCTCGACCGCCGAGAGCGCCTCGCGCGAGCTCCCGCCCGCGCGGTCGATCAGCCCCGCCGCCAGCCCTTCCGGGTCGTCGAGCAGGACCTTGAGCAGGTGTTCCGCTGCGAATTGTTGGTGGCCCTCGCGGAGGGCCAGCGATTGCGCGGACTGCACGAAACCGCGGGCGCGGTCGGTATATTTCTCGAAATCCATGTCTTCATCCCTCGGCCTGCCCCGCCGCCCGCAAGGCGCGGCTAGGACATCGTCAATAGATTTGCCTCGCCGGTCATTGACGGGCGTCAAAAAACGACGGGCGTTTAGCGCGGACGCCGAACGGCGATCTACCGGCAATATGTGGGTGGCGGGCTAAAGGGGTGGAAGGGGATTTGGGCGATTTTCGCGGCTCTCTAGGCAGCCAGCGCGCAACAGGCTAACAAGCGCGATGGCTGTCGAACGTGCAGAAATCCACGCCATTTACCGCTATCCAGTGAAGGGGCTCACGCCCGAGCCGCTCGCGCGCACGCGACTTGCCGCCGGCGCGACGGTGCCGTTCGACCGGCTTTATGCGATCGAGAACGGGCCTTCGGGCTTCGATCCCGCCGCGCCACGGCATCAACCCAAGCAGCGCTACCTCATGCTGATGCGCAACGAGCGGCTGGCTTCGCTTCGGAGCCGGTTCGATGACGAGAGCGGCACGCTCGTCATCGAATCCGAAGGACGCGAGGCGGCGCGCGGCAATCTCGCGACGCCCGAAGGCCGCGCCGCGATCGAGCGATTCTTCGCCGCCTTCTGCGCGCAGGAATTGCGCGGTCCGCCGAGAATGCTGCATGCCCCGCCCTTCAGCTTCTCGGACCTGGCGCGCAAGGTCGTGTCGATCATCAACCTCGCCTCTGTGGCTGCCCTCGAAACCGCTGTAGGAGCGCCGGTCGATCCACTGCGTTTTCGCGCCAACGTCTATGTCAGCGGGTGGGCGCCTTGGCACGAATTCGACTTCCTCGGGCAAGAGATCGCGCTCGGCGAATACGCGCGCGTAAGGATCGTCAAGCGCATCGTGCGCTGCGCTGCTACCAATGTGGATCCCGACACCGGGATCCGGGATCTCGCGATCCCCGAGTCGTTGCTGCGCACGTTCGGCCACGCCGATTGCGGCATCTATGGCGAAGTCGTGAAGGGCGGAGAGATAGCGGTAGGAGACGAGATCAGCCGCTGACCCTGCCGGCCCTGCCAGAACAACGTCGTCGGCTGTCGATCGAAGGGAGATTGACGTGAGGGCATTTGCCGTCGCAGTCGCATTGGCCGCGATTTGGGGCGCGCCCGTGCGCGCCGATCCCGCGCTCGATGCGCTGGTCGCCGCCTATCCGGACCATCTCGCCGGCTATGACGACAAGAACCTGATCTGGAAGGACGGCACGCGCATGCCGATCTCGGATGGCCGCCGCAAGACTTTCGAGCAGATGCTCGAAGACCCCGACATCAAGGACCAGTTCTCGATTCCCTATCCGCTCGGCACCGAGGTCGAGACGCCCGCCGTCAACGAAGACCCGGGGCGCATCCGCAACGAAAAGTTCTTTCTCAAGATGTACGGAGACTGCCGCATGGGGCAGCTCGAACGGCGCCTCAAGCCAGTGGCATGGATGCCGAACCGGCGGGGCGGCAGGCTTGGCGTGACGACGGTCAATGGCGTCGACGAAAAGCTCGCGCAGGTGGTCAAGGAGCTCGAAACGCTGCCAGCGAGCATGACCAAATACCTGGTGCCGTCGGCCGGCGTCTACAATTGCCGAACGATCCTCAATACCCAGCGGCTCTCCGTGCATGCCTTCGGCGCCGCCGTCGACATCAACTCCAGCCAGGCCGATTACTGGGAATTTCTGAAAGGCAGGGACGGCAGGTTCACCTGGCGCAATCGGGTGCCGCTGGCGATCGCGGAGATGTTCGAGCGGCACGGCTTCATCTGGGGCGGCAAGTGGTATCACGTCGACAGCATGCATTTCGAATACCGGCCGGAGATTATCGCACTCGCCAAGCAGGGCTGGCCGAGGAAATGACCGCGATCTTCTCGAGGTAAGATTGACTGGCCAGCTTGTGGGTCGGCCGAGACCTTAAAATTCCTCGGGGGAAAACCCGTGAGGGTTGGCATCCCGCCGTCCCCACAAGGATACTACGAGATTCCCGCAATTCGCTTCACGGACTCATAAAGCCCAAGGGCGCGCAAGCCACACTTGAGCGAATCCCGGACAGGCACGGGAAGAAAGGAGAAGGGAGGCGCGAGGCCCGCCTTCCGTGTCTTGGCGAAGGGTACCGAGGCATCGTACTCCACGTAGCGAACCGTCACAATCCGGCGTGCGAAATCGAGAACCATGTACGTCGCGCGACGATCCGCCGTTCGCGGCTGGCCCACCGTGCCGGGATTGATGAGGTAGTACGCATCATCGCGCAGGAAAACCTCGTCCTCCGACCGCAACCGCGCCTGGCCGCTTCGAAACTCGTAAACTCCAAGCCGATGCGTATGCCCAAAGGCACAGATTTGCGCGCCAGACGGATGGGCAACGAGCGCTTCGAAGCTCAGCAGACGACGCTCGTCGTTGTCGAGCCTCACGGTCTCGCAGCCGGTATCGGGGTGGAGCGCGCCGTGCACCGCAAGAAGCTTATTTTGGATGTTGGCTTTGAGCAGTAGGTTGCCCAAGAAATCAAGGGCGTCCGTACCGAGCCGCTCGCGCGTCCATGCGACCGCCCGCGCGGCGGCATTGCTGAAAGTCTCGGTCGTGATCTGTCCGCAGACCGCGCGATCATGGTTACCTGCGATGCACAGCGGATCGACTTGCCGCAGCAGCGCGATGCATTCGGCGGGATTCGTGTTGTATCCGACGATGTCCCCGAGACAGACGATGCGATCCACGGATTGCACCGAAATCTCGTTTAGGGTCGCTTGCAGCGCCTCCAGATTGGCGTGGATATCTGAAATAAGCGCAAGCTTCACGATCCGACCCAATTCCGTCCGCGGCGTGAAGTTTCGCGCCCAACGAACCGCGAAAACAAGCGAAACAATGTCGCCCGCACAAGGGGTATCGGGTCATCCCACGACAAGGCCGACTTCGCTTCACAACGCAGAGCCCAGGGCAGCCACGTTGTCAGCGGAACACCGCATGCTCTCGCGGCAGGGAGGTCCTTCCAAATGCGGCACCAGCGCACCCCCACACGCGCTCGCGATGTGATGGGCCGGGGCAATCCTACCAAGTCGGCATAGACGAGCGCCGGCAGGTTGACGCCGGCGATGGCTGCCGGATGATGCCATAGATTGAAACGAGGGTTGACCTCCAGGAGGTACAGCTTGCCGTCGGGGCCGCGTTTGAAGTCGAGTTTGGCGACACCTCGCAGATTGAGACTGTGTACAATCGCGCGACCTTGCTTCGTTACGTCCGCTGCATCGGTGATCACGAGAGCGGTGGTGTGCCCGTAGGATACCGGATACGTGCGAATCTTCCGCCCGGTGAACTCGCCGGCGATGTCGCCACGTTCATCCACGTAGACGTGGTAGCTTTCGATGCGCTCTTCCGGGCCGGGGATGAGTTCCTGGGCCAGCAGGTCGATGCCCATGGCCACCAATCGCGGCCACAGGGACCGCAGCGCGTCCGGGGTTTCCGCATGCAGCGCTTTGCGCAGTCCCCAGGTGTCATTCCACGGCTCGAGCCGAGTCAGCGGCTTGATGATAACGGGGAAACGAAGGCCGAGGTCTGCAGGCGTCAAACCGGCGGGATGAAATCGCCGGGTCGTTGGCACCGGCAGGCACAGGCGCTCCGCCAGCGCCTGAAATCGCGCTTTGTCGACAAGCTCTTCCACCAGCGCCGCATCGGCAACGACGAAGCGAAAAGCCCGCGCCAAGCGCTCGCGGTATCGCGAGACTAACAGTAGCTGCGCGTCCTCTTCATAAAAAAGCACGGGCCGTTCCGGCTGCGCAGCCCCGAAGCGGACGAGCGCATCGACGAGTTCCTCCACGTTTTCCGAGAAATCATCCCAACAAAGGGAGGATTGGGTGAAGCGCGAATAGAGCGACGGAACGCCTGGCCGCGTAATCACTGTGCAGGGAATGCCGGCCAATGCAATCGGCCGCAACAGGTCCATGTCACCCATGACGCAGGCCAGCGCGGGTGGTGGGTGCGCTCCGCCCGCGGTAGGCTTTCCGCTTGGCGCCAGTCGAGACGCGCACGCAGACAATAATGATCCAACTACGGACCGAACTTGAATGAATGAATGCCACACGAACGGGGTTTGTTTGATGAAACGTTTCATCCACCGCCGGACAACGGACCATAGGGTCGCTTGCCGGCCGCGCCACGTTGCGGCTGCGACGTGATCGTAGAGTCTCAGCGTTGTATCGCACCATTCGCGCTTGTATGGTTCGTCTCCGATAGTGAAATCAAAGCGTCGCAAGCCAAGCCCAATCGCGTGGCGCAGAAGATCACGAAGGTGCGCCGCGCCAGGACCGAAGCGGGACAGCTCACCGCCGTCGTAGCTCGCCAGTACATGATAGTAACAGTCGCGGAACGTGAGTCCGAGATTTGTGGCCGCAGGGGTTGTTCCGATTTCCAAACGGCTGACATGGATCAGATTGCGCATTCTCGGGTTGGTTGCGAGGTCAAGAAAGAATTCGCGATGTCCAGGCTGCGCGAAGATGTCTGCGACGCCCATGCGCGCCAATGACTGGCGCTTTTGGCGCATGAGCGTATCGAGCGTGCTCGCGGTATCATTTTCATCGGCGGCGTTGACGAAGCGGATTTCGCCGTACTCGGACAAGCGCTTGCACTTGGTGCGATCTCGCCTGCGAGTCGCCGCAGAGCGCTTGGCGGCGTAGAATTTCTCCCAGTCGCTGCCCAACTGCGTCAGATATGCGCCGCTCGGGTTGAGCGTGACATCGAGATGGAAAAATGGATTGGATTGGGGGCCAACCATTTCCGGCATTTTCTCCAGCTCAATCCAATCGTGGCGCAGCAGCGGATCGCACTGCAGGAGATCCCGAATCTCTTGCCACATGGTGAGGAAGCGGCCAGGCGCAATGCATCGCGAAAAGTCACGTGCCAGCAGCGGGGCGTTGTAATCGCACAGGTCCTGACCAAGCCAGGCTATTCGTCTGAAGATATGCTCCGAATCTTTTGCGAGCGGCAGCAGGAAAAGGATTTTGCCATCGGCACACCGGCCGATGACGATGGCCGGTATGACACCTGTGCGCTGTCCGATATGCCGGTGCCAGGTCGCAAGCCAATCAAACGTCTGGAACGCAGTGCAATCGGCAATTTGTTCGAACGCGCGCCAATCCGCTGCGACCGAGCCCATGTTGTTGTGTATGGACAGGCCAACGTCCTGCCAAGATCCGCTCGCTGGAACTAGTCGATGTACCGGAACTACACGTGCGACATCGACGCGCAAATACGCACTCGCAATCGCCATCACTTCCCTCGGATGCGTCCATTTATTTACTGGGCGCGACGGAATTTCCGCGTCGAGATTATAATCGAGACTGGTCAACAAAACATTACAGTGCTCGGTCGAGATCGCTGCTTTGCCCGTCTTCGACAGCTCGATAGTTTGATACGAGGCGATTGATCGACAATAGCAATTTTCGCCGCGAGCTCGGAAGCGTTGAAATTACGTCAACTTTCAGGCCAATCCTATCACTGCCGTTGGGAGCGGCAGCTATGTTGGGAGCGGCAGCGATAATGTCTTCGTCAAACCCGGCGAGCATCGGCAAATCGGACAGGGCGGCACCCTATGGCGCAGGAGTGTCGCCTGAAGCGGAAGCTCCCGCGCGCGTGGCGGCAACTCGCGCCAGCAAGAGCGACTCGAAGCCTGCCTCATCGCCAAGCCGCAGCGTGACCGGCAGCGCATGCGCATGAGCGGCAAGCTCCGCCGCCTCGTCATCGCCCTCAAGTCGCGCCAAATCCTTCTCGGTCGTCACCAGCACAAGGCCATCGCGGTCGGCATGTGCGCAGAGCGCCGCCGCTTCGGCGCGCGTGTAGCGGTGATGGTCGGCAAAGCTCTGCATCGCGGCAACCGCGATGCCCGCATCCTTGAGCGTCGCGAAGAATTTTTCCGGATCACCGATACCGGCGAAGGCAAGCACGCGGCCGCCGCCAAGCGCGGCAATGAAGCCCGCATCAGGATCGAGGCCGGCGTGAAAGACCGGAATTTTGCAGGCACAGGCCGCAGCCATGACGCCCGAAGCGCCGCCCGACGACCCGACCACGACAACGGCATGGGCGCGCCCGAGCTGCGCAGCGAGAGGCGCACGCAACGGGCCAGCCGGGAAGCATCTTCCATTGCCGATGCCACGGCGGGAGTCGACCATGAGAAGAGAAAAATCCTTTGCGAGCGACGGGTTCTGGAAACCGTCGTCCATGACGATGACGCTCGCACCGGCGGCGAGTGCAGCCTGCGCGCCCTTGACGCGATCGCGGGCGACGATCGTCGGCGCAACCCGCACGAGCAGGAGCGGCTCGTCGCCCACGTCGGCGGCATGATGCCGGGTCGGATCAACCAGCAGCGGACCGCCCAGCGCTCCACCGTAGCCGCGGCTCAGGAACACCGGGCGCTCGCCCGCCGCCATCAGCATGCGCGCGACCGAGAGCGCCATCGGAGTCTTGCCGGCACCGCCGACAGTCGGATTACCGACGCAGACGACCGGCGCCCCGGAGCGCCGGCCTCGGCGCGCAAGGCGGCGGGCCGCAACCGCGCCATAGATCGCAGCCGCGGGCGCGAGCAGAGCGGCTGCCATGCCACCCTCGCGCCACCAGAACGACGGCTCACGCATGGCTGTCGCGGCGTTCCAGGCGGATTTGCATCAGATAGGGATCGAGCGCCGCGAGTGTGCGGTCGAGCGCGCCGGCGAGGGTGGCGACGGTCGTGCGCGCCGCCTCGACCACTGTCCTGCGCTCGCCCGCATCGGTGAGCCAGGCGCCGACCCGGATCGCGAGCTTACCGGCGTCCGTGACCTGCTCGGCGCCGTGCGCGGCGTCGAGAGCGGAATAGATTTCGGCGAAATTCCAGACGTGCGGGCCGTGCAGGATGGCAGCGCCGAGCTTGATCGGCTCGACCGGGTTCTGCCCACCATGGCTCGCAAGCGAGCCGCCGACAAAGACGATCGGCGCCAACCGATAGACGAGCCCGAGCTCGCCCAGCGTGTCGACGACGTAAATGTCGTCCCCGGATTGGGGCAGGCGTCCGTTCGAGCGCAGCGTCGCAGCGAGGCCGGCGGCGCGCGCGATCTCGGCGATCCCCGGCCCGCGGTCGGGATGCCGCGGCGCGATGATGGTGAGCAGGTGCGGAAAGGTGTTACGCAGCCTCCGGTGCGTCTCGATCAGGGCGGTTTCCTCGCCCGCATGCGTCGAGGCTGCGGCGATGGTGGTGCGGCCGCCGATCGCAACCTGCAGCGCCTGCAGGTTCTCGGAGTCGGCGGGCGGCTCGGGCACGTCGAGCTTGAGGTTGCCGGTGGTGGCGATTCGGGGCGCGCCGAGGTCGCGGTAGCGCGCGGCATAGGCCGCCGACTGCGCAAGGCAAAGGTCGAAACGGCGCAGCATCGCGGCGATGGTCGCCGGCGCGAACCGCCAGCGGTTGAACGAACGCTCCGACAGCCGGCCGTTGATCAGGATCAGCGGAATACGGCGCTCGGAGCTCAACACGATCAGGTTCGGCCACAGATCGGATTCGGTGAACAGAGCGAGATCGGGCTGCCAATGCTTGAGGAAGCGCGCCACGAAGCGCGGCAAGTCGAGGGGCACGAACTGGTGGATGACGCCCGGAGGCAGCCGCTGCTCGGCAAGCTTCGCCGAGGTGACGGTACCGGAAGTGACCAGCACGTTGAAGTCCCGGGCGATGATGCGCTCGACCAGTGGAATCACTGCTGCGACCTCGCCCACGCTGGCGCCATGCACCCAGATCAATGGCCCTGGCGGACGCGCGACCGTGCTCTCGCCGCGCCGTTCAGGGAGCCGCTGGGGATGTTCCTTCCCGCGCTTGACCCGATGCGAGAGCAGCAGGCCCGCGAGCGGGGAGGCCGCAGTCGCGAGCACGCGATAGGCGTGGAGCGTCAGCGGCAGCCGCTCCGCCTCGATCGGCCTGTCCACGATCCCCTCCGACAACGCAACTCTCCGATCAGGCGGCAACGCGGCGATGCGCGGCGCGCGCACTGGCGAACGCTTCAGCCTTGCGCGCGACCGCACGACCATAGGTGTGATGGCCAACAACGTCAGTCAGGAACCGATTGCACAAATCGGCAACGAGCGGCATGGGGCGGCGCACGTCGACAATCAGGACCGCCCTGATCTCGTTGCTGGTGTTGACGACCGAGTGGGGCCAACTGTCGTCGAAGAGGACGGCCTCGCCTTCCTTCCAGACATAATTCTGCGAGTTGACGACGAGCCTGGGGGGATTTTGCGCCGGCACGCGCACGCCGAGGTGATAGCGCAGATAGCCGAGATAGGGCCCCTCATGCTCCGGCACCGACTTGCCCGGGTCGAGGATCGAGAAAAAAGCCTGGATCATGCCGGGAACCCGCTCGAGCACACGACAGGTTTCCGGGCAGGCGGCCCGGTTCTGCGCCGGCCGGTGGCGCATGACTTCCAGCATGAACACGTTCCAACGCTCGGGCGTGGTGGCGGAAATATCGCGTTCGCCGGGATCGACCTCGTGGTACTGGGGAAACTCGTTCCAATCGGCGAGCAGGCGATCGAATTCCTGGCGAATGACGGGATAGGCGTGCGTCACCTGATCGAGCGCCGGGCAGGTTTGCTTGATGTCGAAGAAAGTTGGACGCCGCTGGCGTCCGATGAACATGCCGAAGAACGCATTGAGGGCAGACTTGAAGATATGGTAGTCGATCTTCACGATCCCGTTTCCTCCTCGCCTGCTCTCGCGCCCCAGACTAGCCATAATGGGCGCGCCCTTCCAGAGTTCCACGTCATTCCCCCTCCAGCAGTTGAGCGCACTCCGCTTCGCGAGTGAGCCGCCTACGGGCGCAAGTCCCGTCGGTCAACGAGCTCGTAGCCGCGATTGGTGACCGCGTTGACGCCGTCCTCGACCTGTTTCCTGTAGACCTCGAGCGCCTCACCGTCTACCTCAGGCACGCGGATCGGATCGCCCAAGACCATGGCGCCGCGACCGAACGGCAGATTGATGGCGCTGCGCTCCCAATTGTCGAGCTCGATACGGCGGCTGGTGACGACTGCGACCGGCAGGATCGGCCGGCCGGAGGCCCGGGCGAGCATGACGATGCCCCTGCCGGCGACCCGCGATACTTTCGGCACGTCCGCTGTGAGGGCAACCGAATAGCCATCCTTGAGCGCCGCGAGGATCTGCCTAAACGCGACCACACCGCCCTTGCGCGCATGCTCGCCGGCGTGAGCGCCCGAGCCGCGAATGGTGCCGACGCCAAGCCATTCCGCGGCGACAGCGATGATCTCGCCATCGCGATGGCGGGAGACCAGGACCTTGGCGCGATGCTCCTTGCGCTTGAGGAATGGCGTCATCAATTGCTGGCCGTGCCACATGGCGGCGATGAATGGCCATTCGCGCGCCATCCGGTCGTAGAGGTCCGGAGGCTCCAGGACGACTCCGCTGGTCTTCCAGACCAGTCGAAGATATTCGGCGACGGTGACGCCCACCGCTTTCTGGAAGGGGCGCGAGGTGACGAGACGCTTCACCAACGACATCGGAGTTCATCCGCTTCCGCGTCAGCGCGCCGCCCGCTGGTCCGTCCCCGGATCGAGCAGCCGGTGCAGGTGGACGATGAAATAGCGCATGAGGGCGTTATCAACGCTCTGCTGCGCCTTTGACTTCCAGGCGGCATAAGCGGCAGCGTAGTTCGGATAAATACCGACAATATCGAGGTGGTCGAGGTCCTTGAACTCGGTGCGGCCAAGATCGGTAAGCTCGCCGCCGAAGACGAGGTGAAGCAATTGCGGGCGGGCGGGTTGATCCGTCATCGAACGATCTCTCGATTGGCGATTGGGTTTCCGCGGCCAGCTAGGCAAATTCGGCCCGCCGATTGCCCAGGAGCTCGATCAGCTTTGCGTGGCGGCCCCGCCCGGCCGCGACAAGCGCGCCATGGACAGGCTCAGGTCGATTGTAAATCAGAGATCGCCCCGCGAGCGTGGTCAGCGCGCCGCCGGCTTCGTGCACCAAAAGATCAGCCGCTGCAAGGTCCCAGTCGTGGCTGTTGGGAGCCGCCAGCGCGCCATCGAGCTCGCCGGTCGCGACCCGCGCCAGGCGCAGGGCCAACGAACCGATACGCGGCGCGGCCTCGATGCGCGGCGCGATCGCAACGAGCCGATTGAGCCGGCCTTTTGGGCCGGCGAACCTTGCGCCATCGAACCCCTCGCCTGCGCTCGCGGCAATCTGCTCCTCGTTGCGGGTCGCGCCTGAACCGGCGGTAGCGATGAAAAGCTCGTCGGTCACCGGAGCAAAGATCGCTGCGACTACAGGCCGGCCAGCGGTTGCAAGCGCCACCGAGACGACCCAATCGGGCAGCCCCGCGAGGTAGGAGCGAGTGCCATCGATCGGATCGACAATCCAGATGCTCTCTGCGTCGAGCCGCGCCGGATCGTCCTCGGTCTCCTCGGACAGCCAGCCATAGCGAGATGTGTTTCCGGTGAGCCGATCCCGCAACATGAGATCGACCGCGATGTCGGCCTCGCAAACGGGCGACGATGCTCCCTTGAGCCACTGCTTGAGCGGTCCGCGGAAGGTCTTGAGTGCGAGCTCGCCCGCCTCGCGCACGGTTGCTTCGAGGAATGTGGCGAGCTCGGCCGCCGGCTGGCTGCCGTCAGCGTCCGGCAACGGTGAGGCCCTCCACCCGCACGGTCGGCGCATTGGTGGCATAGCGGAACTCGAGATCGTTCGCAGGGGTGAGCGCGCCGAACATGGCAACCAGGTTGCCTGCGATCGTCACCTCGCTCACCGGATAGGTGCGCCGGCCATTCTCGATCCAGAAACCCGAGGCCCCACGGGAGTAGTCGCCGGTCACGCCATTGACACCGAAGCCGATCAGCTCGGTGACATAGAAACCTTCGGCGATGTCGGCCATCAGCGCCTCGGGTGTCTGCGGTCCCGGTTCGAGATGAAGATTGGTCGGACCGGGCGAAGGCGGCGAGGAGACGCCGCGCTGCGCGTGTCCGGTGGTTGACGTCCCAAGCTCGCGTGCGGTCGCGCAATCGAGGAGCCAGGATTTCAGCACGCCATCCTCGACGATGGCGAGTGGCTTCACCGCCACGCCTTCGCCATCGAACGGGCGCGAGCGCAAGCCTCGCTTGCGCAATGGATCGTCGATGATGCGGATGCCAGGCTTGAACAGCCGCTCGCCGAGCTTGTCCTTGAGGAAGCTCGTCTTGCGCGCAATCGCGCTGCCGTTGATGGCCGTGGCGAGGTGACCCAGGAGCGAGCCTGCCACCCGCGGGTCGAACACGACCGGCACCTTCTTGGTCGCGACCTTGCGCGGATTGAGCCGTTCCACTGCGCGTTCGCCCGCGGTTCGGCCGATCCTTTCGGCGGCATCGAGATCGACGGCGTGGAGCGCCGACGTGAAGTCGTAGTCGCGCTCCATCGCGGTGCCCTCACCCGCAATCGCTGCCATCGACAGGCTGTGGCGCGAGGAGAGATAGGCGCCGCGGAAGCCGGCGCTCGTCACCAGCACCAGCCCGCCGATTCCCGCCGAGGCCGATGCGCCTTCCGACTTGGTGACATGCTGCACCGCGAGGCCGGCCGCCTCAGCCGCCTTGGCCCGCTCTTCCAGCGCCGCGACCGAGGGAAGATCGGGATCGAGGAGGTCGAGATCGGGACGATCGCGCGCAAGGAGGTCGGGATCGGCAAGGCCAGTGAAGACATCCTCGGGGGCGACCTTGGCCATGGCGACCGCGCGCTCGGCGAGTTCACCCACGTCGCCCCTGATGTCGTTGGTCGAGACCACGGCCTGCCGCCGCCCGACAAAGACGCGAAGCCCCACGTCATCGCCCTCGGCGCGGTCTGATTCCTCGACCTCCCCCTCGCGCACCTCGACCGACAGCGACACGGAACGAACCGCCACCGCATCGGCCGCATCGGCGCCAGCGCGGCGCGCAGCCGCAACCAAACGATCGGCGAGGGCGGTGAGGGCGGATTGGTCGAGCAGCGAGGTCATTCGGGTGGGTTCCTACCGGAGGCCTCGCCTTTGCGAGCCATGAAGAGACCCGTATTTGCGACCGTTGAGACGCAACCGCAAGCGGCGATAGGTACAATTTGAGGGAACGCAGCAAGGTCCCGTCAAGCACGAGTCGTTTCAACGCGAGTGCTACTGCGGATTAACCAGGAACTTTAAGCGGATTCCGAAGCCTTTGTGGCATGTTTGCGGCAACGACCGGGAACGAATCCCGGCGGGGCAAACGACCGGGAATAATCCGGCGGGGAGCGCAGTCTTGAGGCGTCAAATCCAAGGCGGCCGGGCCACGCCTCCCGGGTCGAGCCGTGTCGAGCGGCTCGACCCATTCGCCCTCCCGGTGCGGTTCGCGGTGAGCGACAAGGCCTCCGACGGGCGGGTGCGCGTCATCGAACTCACGCGCGAGCGCGTGGTGGTGCGGCGGGCGGTGGGCGGCATCAAGATGGCGGTCGACGTGCCGGTCGCGACCTATCTCGGGGTGGCAATTCGGATCGAGCCGCCCGAGGACGAGGATGCAGGCGCGGTCGCGATCGTGCTGGAGCACCATGATCCGGCTCTGTCGGTGCCGCTCTACTGCGCGAGCGATGGCACCGACATCGTCGCTGAATGGCAGTCATGGGCGCGCGTGCTGGGCATGCGACTCCTCGTCGCCGAAGCCGATGGCCGTCTGCGCGAGCCGTTCGAGCGTCTCGGGGCGCTTCGCATCGCCTACCCCGCCCGGCGGCGGCGAAGGCGCTCGGCGGTCAAGGCGCGGCGGCCCGCATTCTTGTTGCGACGCAGGGTCGGCGATCCGCGCGCACAACGCATCATCCGCCGCGGCGAACGCGAGATCATCGCGAGGAATTAGGCCTTCGGGATTTCCTTTGGTCTGGGCAACCGCGGCGCGCGCCGGATGAGATCACGGCCGGGATAGTCGTTGCAGCAATGCGCCACGATCTCCTCGACGAACTGCTCGGCATATGGAGCCAGAAACCGCTGCGGGTCCCACGCAATATGCGCCCATCTGCCGACTGATGCTCCGCGGTGAGCCAACGGCACGGCACGAACAATCCCACGCGGCACTTGCGCGTTGGAGGGAAGAATCGCGATTCCGTAATCGGTCGCGGCTAGCGCGACCAGCGTGTGCGGCGCGGCGCTCTCTAACAGCACGCGCGGTCGTATATTCGCGGCCTGACAGGCGGCTTCGAACCAAGCACGCGATCCAAAGTCGCGCCGCAGCATAAGCAACGGCTCGTCCTCGAGTTCGATGATCTCCAGGATGGCGCGGCGGCCCAGGCGGTGCGTAGGCGACAGCGCCGCGAGTACATGCATCGGATAAAGCAGCCGGTATTGAAAGCGCGTGCCTCCCTCTACCGTCAATATCAGGTGAACATCGCCGCGTTCGAGGTGGCCGTGCAGGCGAAGGCCGCCATCCTCCACGAGATGCACCTCCACTCCGGGATGGCGCCGCCGGTAATGGGTCAAGAAACCTGCGAGCAGGTTCTCGATCACCTGCGGCGTGGCAGCGACCCGGAGAATTCCCGTCTGCCCAGCCTTAAGCGAGCGAGCACGTTCGCTCAGCGAGTCAGCTTCCGCCAACAGGCGGCGACTGCGCCGGAGCAGGTCTTCGCCCTCCGAGGTGAGCTGGACGCGGCGACCGATCCGGTTGAACAGCGACACGCCCAGCTCAACTTCCAACCCGTGGATCTGTCGCGAGAGCGCCGGCTGGCTCAAATTCAGGCGCGCAGCCGCACGGGCAAAGCCGCCAGCGTCGGCAATGGCGGCGAAGGTGCGCAGGTGCCGAAAGTTCATGCCGCTATGATAACGGTTTTGCATCGATAATGAAACGATAAATGCATTTGACTAATCGAGCGTGCGGCTTACCGTCCGAGCTAGAGTACTCTTCGAACTCAACGGGAGAGCGTCATGACAGCAAATTCCAGAACATTCGCGATGGCGCTGCTGACCGGCGCGTTCGCCACCGCAGCCTCCGCACAAGACCTTGGCCGCGTGCACTTCCAGACCTCCTGCACGCCGCAGGCGCAGGAGAAATTCGACCGCGGCCTCGCGATGCTGCACTCGTTCGTCTATCCGGAAAACGTCGGCACATTCGCCGAGGCCGCTGCCGCCGATCCGCAATGCGCCATCGCCTACTGGGGCATCGCGACCAGCCACCGGGGCAACCCGCTGGTCCTGCCGCTGACCGCCGCCGCTCTGAAGAACGGATGGGAGGCGGTGGAAAAGGGCAAGGCGATCGGCGCCAAGACCGAGCGCGAGCGCGACTGGATTGCGGCGATCGAGGTCTACTACAAGGACTACGACAAGGTCGACCAGACCACGCGTGGGCTCGCCTACGAAAGGGCGATGGAACAACTCATGCACAAGTATCCGGACGATCCGGAGGCGGCCATCTTCTATGCGCTGGCACTGAACGAGACCTGGCTGCCCAGCGACAAGACCTATGGCAACCTGCGCAAGGCCGGGGCGATCCTCGAAGAGGTCGCGGCGACACGACCGGAGCACCCGGGTGTGCTGCACTATCTCATCCACAGCTACGATTATCCGCCGCTGGCGCAGCGGGCGCTCGGTGCCGCCAACAACTATGCCAGGGTCGCCCCGGCGGCGCAGCATGCCCAGCACATGCCCGCGCATTCCTATTCCATGCTCGGGCTGTGGGCGCAGTCGGTCGAGTCGAACACGAAATCGCGGGCGCTCGCCCAGGAACAGGCGGCCAGGCTGTGGCCGGGGGCGACCCATCCCAGCGAGCCGCATCACCTCGATTTCATGACATATGCCCTGCTGCAAATGGGACAGGAGCAACGCGCGAAGCAATTGCGCGACGACAGCAACGCCATCAAGAAGCTCGGGTTCGAGCTCCTGGTCAGCGACACGGCGCTCGCGGCGGCTCCGGCGCGCTTTGCGCTCGAGCGCCAGGCGTGGAAGGAGGCTGCCGCACTTGAGCCCAGAGGCAGCCGGTTCCCGCAAGCCGAGGCGATCACCTATTTCGCCCGCGCCATGGGCTCGGCGCGCAGCGGGAACGTCGTCGCCTCCGAGCGCGAGGTGAGCAAGCTCAAGGAACTGCGTGCTGTGTTGGAGAAAGCGAACCAGTCGTTCTGGGAAGGCCAGGTCGAAATCCAAATGCTGGCCGCCTCCGCTTGGATTGCCCATGCCAGGGGTCGAAAGGAGGAGGCGCTCAAGCTCATGCGCGCCGCGGCCGACCTGGAGGACAACAGCGAGAAGCACATCGCGATGGAGAACAGACTCTACCCGATGCGCGAGCTGTTGGGCGACCTGCTCATGGAACAGCAACAGCCCGCACAGGCATTGACCGAGTATGAGACTTCGTTCGCGTCGACCCCCAACCGGCTGCGTGGCTTCTACGGCGCGGCCAAGGCCGCGGAAGCAGCGAAGCAGCCGGCGAAGGCCGCGACTTACTTCCGCAAGCTCACCGAGCTGACCAAGGACGCTGATTCCGACCGGATGGAAATCCGGGAGGCCAAGGCCTTCTTGGCACGCCGATGAACGATCGAGACGCAGGATGAAAGGTAACAGCTGCCGGGCGCCCCCTCCCCGGCAGCCACGACGGCCCGAACGATGATGATCCGCTCGACCTTCGGCGCAACCCTCATCGCCGCAGTGCTCGGCATCTTGGTCGCGGCACCAGCCGTTTACTTTTTGACCGCGCCCGCTCGGCAAGACCCGGCGGCGCAACCCGGCGCCGACAAAACCGTGGTCGAGGCGGCGTTCCCGTTCGAGGCCTGGCCGATCTGCTCGTCGATGGGATCGATGGTGGAGAGTGCGGATTGGGTGGCACTCGATCCGGATTTCGCCGCCGGCAAGCGGGCGATCGTCGCCGGCGACTGGAACGCTGCGATCGCGGCGCTCACGTCAGCAGGGCTCCGCGATGCCCGCAATGCCGATATTCAGAATTATCTCGGCTACGCCTATCGGCGATTGCGGCAGCTCGATCCGGCGATGCGGCATTATCAGCAGGCGCTGGCGCTCAATTCCCGCCACCGCGGCGCGCACGAGCACCTTGGCGAAGCATATTTGGTGCAGGGCGATCTCGCCAAAGCCGAGGAGCAGCTCGCGGCGCTGGAACGAATCTGTCTCATTCCCTGCGAGGAATACGATGATTTGCAGCGAGCAATCGTAGAGTACAACAAAATTGCGAGGCGCTAAGCGGAAGCAAAAATCACGATCGACGGCTAAAGCGTGCTATGATGTGTACAAACGTTCGTTGAGATGATGTTTGACCTGGACCAGTTCATCGCCGATTGCCGCGTGGCGCTGGCGGCAGACCAATCGTGCAGGTCTGTGCGCGAGGTGGTTGCCCGCGCGGTCTCCGACCCGGCATCCGTGCGCAAGGGCCTTGGTGAACCCGGACGCGCGGGCCTGCACAAACTTTATCAGTCGAGCGATCTGACGATCCTCAATGTCGTTTGGGCGCCGATGATGACGATCGTACCGCACAACCATCTCATGTGGGCCGTGATCGGCATCTACACCGGCCGCGAGGACAACATTTTCTGGCGTCGCATCCCGGGCGGCCGGGGCGGCCGGGTCGAAGCCGCGGGCGCAAAGGCGCTCTGCGAGCGCGATGCGGAATCGCTCGGACCCAACGTCATTCATTCGGTGACCAATCCGATTCCCCGGCTCACCGGCGCGATTCACGTCTATGGGGGCGATTTTTTCAGCCCCGCGCGAAGAAGCGAATGGGATCCGGAGACGCTTTTCGAAGAGCCATGGGACGTCGAGCGGGCCGTGCGCCGGTTCGAAGAGGCGAACGAGCTTTTCAAAGACTGAGAACACGAAGGCGATCGTCGGCTATTGTCATGCGAATGCATCAAGCACGAGCGCCGCGAACAGAATCATCCCGGCGTCACGGTTCGACTTGAACAGCGCCAGGCAGAGCGCCGGATCGTCGATGTCGAGGCGCCAGACCTGCCAGGCGAGATGCGCGGCGAAGGCGGCCAGGCCGAATGCGAAGATCACGCCGGCGCCCGCGCTCCACCCGGCAAGCCCGAGCAGGACGACTGCCAACGTGTAGAACAGAGCAAGGAGCCGCCGCGTGCGCTCGCCGAAGAGAAGCGCGGTCGACTTGATGCCGATGAGGGCGTCGTCCTCGCGGTCCTGGTGGGCATAGATGGTGTCGTAGCCGATGACCCAGGCGATCGACCCGGCATAGAGCAGCAAAGCGGGCGGATCGAGCCGGCCGAACGTCGCCGGCCACCCCATCAGGGCGCCCCAGGAGAAGGCGAAGCCGAGCCCGATCTGCGGCCAATAAGTGACCCGCTTCATGAACGGATACACCGCGACCACCAGGAGTGAGGCAAGGCCGACGACAATCGTGAATGGATTGAGCTGCAGCAGCACGGCAAGCCCGACCAGCGCCTGCAGCACGAGGAACGCCGCCGCCGCCGCGACGCTGACCTGTCCCGACGGGATCGGCCGCGACCGCGTGCGCTCGACCCGCGCGTCGAGGTCGCGGTCGACGATGTCGTTCCAGGTGCAACCAGCGCCGCGCATCGCGAACGCCCCGACGAAGAACAAAAGCAGGTGCCCGACATTGACCCCGTCGCGGGCGTGGACGGCGGCAAGCGCCACCGACCACCAGCAGGGCAGCAGCAGCAGCCAGGAGCCGATCGGCCGGTCGAGGCGCGCGAGCCGCAGATAGGGGCGCGTCCACGCCGGCGCGAGGTGATCGACCCAGTTTCCGGTTGAATCGGCGACCTGTCCGGCCGCGCCGCTCATCGCGCCAGCGCGTTACCGGAGAGGGTGTCGAAGGTGCTGCCGCCGCGATTGTTGGCGCCGTCCGGCATGGTCGGGCTCGCGCCGAGCGCGTCGCTGAGGCTCGGGCCTGCGGGCCGCGGACCTTGCGCCGCCGCATCGCAGACCTGCTTGCCGACCTGCCCGGCACGGGAGTGTTCGGCCTTCAGTTGCTTGGGAACCTCGGCCGGAACGCCGCACAACGTTGCATTGTCCTCGATCCCCTTGATCAATTTGGTCTCGGAGGCGAGGAAGGCGCGAAACAATTTACACGCCTCCTGCACCGTAGCCTTGCGATCGTTGGCGACCTTGATGGCTTCGGCGTTCTTCTTGGTTTCATCCCGCAGCGTCAGAAGCTGCTGGCATGCCGGCGGCGGCGCGGCCGGCGCGCCAAAGCCTGGGCTGCCGGGCATGCCCGGCATGCCTCCGAACTGCGCTCCCGCCGCATGTGGAATGGCCACCAGCACCACCACGAGCGCAAGGGCCCGGCAGAGTGTCATGGCGTTTCCTCCTCCCCTCGACCCCCGAGTCGTCCGCGGACGATCCTGCCTCCCATATATTAACAGCATTTTGAATCGGGCGATAACACGGCGATGAAAATTAACTTTTTCCCCCAGGCAGAGTGAAAAGGCCTCTTCTGGCGCGGCGGCGGTCCCGGCGGCGAAAAGGTGGGTCACTCTTTCCCCTGCGGGGCCCCTGCGGGGAGCGAGGCATCGAACGCGCGGAGAGCGAAATCCCCGCCGCTGGCCCTGGCCACTGGGGCAGCTGAGCCGATACGGTCCGCGGCAGGGACCGCGTCATGCCGCGCTACGATTTCCGCACGCCCAGGCTCTATCTCGACGCCCCGCTCGGCGCCGATGCCAAGCTCGCTCTCGACGCCGCGCAAGCGAACTACCTGCGCAACGTCTTGCGGCTCAGGGCTGGCGATCCAGTGCTCGTCTTCAACGGCCGCGAGGGCGAGTGGCGCGCGAGGCTCGAGGAGGGCGGAAAGCGCGTCCTGTCGCTCGCCGTTGCCGAGCGCGCCCGGGCGCAGATGCCTGCATTCGACCTGCATTACCTGTTCGCGCCGCTCAAGCATGCGCGCCTCGACTACATGGTGCAGAAGGCGGTCGAGATGGGCGCCTCCCGCCTGCAGCCGGTGCTCACCCGCCACACCCAGGTCGCGCGCGTGAATCTCGACCGGATGAAGGCGAATGCGATCGAGGCCGCCGAGCAATGCGGCATCCTGACGCTGCCAGACTTCGCCGCCCCGGTCACGCTCGACCGCCTGATTGCCGAGCGCGACCCCACCCGCCTTCTGGTCTTTTGCGACGAGGACGCGGAGGTGAGGGATCCGGTTGCCGCGTTGGCGGCCGCTCGCGGCTCTGGCCCATTGCCGCTCGCGGTGCTTGTCGGCCCCGAAGGAGGTTTTGCCGAGGGCGAGCGCGCGGCGCTCATCGCATTGCCCAAGGTGGTGCGGCTCGCGCTCGGCCCCCGCGTCCTGCGCGCGGACACGGCCGCGGTCGCCGCCCTGGCGCTGGTCGGGGCGGTCCTCGGGGATTGGCGGTAAACGCGGCGGGCGAGGGTTAACGGCGACAGGCAGGCACCGAGACTGCTGGGACTGTTAAGGGCACCCGGGGAATGCCATCGAATTCGTAACGTGTCCGTGCTAAGGCGCCGCCCCCAAAGGCCTCATTCAGCGTCATGAACACCGCTGCGACCACGCAAGGACGGACTGACCCCGACACGCGGGCGCAGGCGCTCGTCGGGTCCTATGAGCGTGCGGGCTATGCGCGGGTGACGCCAGCAATCCTGCAGCCGGCGGAGCCATTTCTCGATCTCTCCGGCGAGGACATCCGCAAGCGCATGTTTCTCACCGCCGATCCGCAGGGCCGCGAATTGTGCCTGCGGCCCGATCTCACCATCCCGGTCTCGCGCGACTATCTCGCCTCGCCCAGGGCCGGAAAGGTGGAAGGATTTTGTTATCTCGGCCCGGTCTTCCGCCACCGCACGCAGGAGCCGGCCGAATTCATTCAGGCCGGGATCGAATCCTTCGGGCGACCGGACATCGCGGCGGCGGACGCGGAAATGCTCGCGCTTGGCCTCGAAGCGACCGCCCATTACGGCCTTGCGGCGCCCGACATCCGCATCGGCGATGTCGGTCTGTTCACCGCGCTGATCGCCGCGCTCGATCTCGCGCCAGCCTGGAAGCGGCGCCTGATCAAGGACTTCAACCACAAGTCCTCGCTGGCGCAGGATCTCGACCGGTTGACCATCAGCGCCTCCCACGCGCGACCCGAATATCAGGGCGTGCTGGCGGCGCTCGCCGGCTCCGACCCGAAGGCGGCGCACGCGCTCGTCACCAACCTCATTTCGATCGCCGGCATCACCACGGTCGGCGGGCGCTCGGTCGGCGAGATCGCCGACCGCTTCCTCGAACAGGCGGCGCTCGGCGCGCAAGCCTCGTTGCCACGTGAAACCGGCGCGCTGATCGAACGCTTCCTCGCCGTCGGCGGCGATCCCGACGAGGCCGCCGCCGAACTACGCAGCTTCGCGCGCGATGCAAAGCTCGCGCTCGACTCCGCGCTCGACCTGTTGGAGAGCCGCACTGGATTCCTCGCCGCGCGCGGCGTCGATGTCTCCCGCATTCGTTTCTCGACCGCGTTTGGCCGCGGGCTCGACTACTACACCGGCTTCGTATTCGAACTCCACCAACCGGGGGCGGGCGCGAACGGCCAGCTCGTCGCCGGCGGACGCTATGATGGCCTGCTCACGCGGCTCGGCAGTCTGGCGCCGATCCCCGCCGTCGGCTTCGCGGCCTGGATCGATCGGCTGGCGGCCTGCGGAGGCAAGGGATGAGCGCGCCCTTCGTGATCGCAGTGCCGGCAAAAGGCCGGCTGCAGGAGAACGCAGAACTGTTTTTCGCGCGCGCCGGGCTCGAACTCGTCAAGCCGCGCGGCGCCCGCGACTATCGCGGCGCAATCGCCGACCTGCCCGGTATCGAGGTCGCTTATCTCTCGGCCGCCGAGATCACGCAGCTGCTCGCGCAAGGAGCGGTGCATTTTGGCGTCACCGGCGAGGATTTGGTGCGCGAGATGGTGCCCGATGCGGACGCCAAGGTCGTGCTGATCGATGGTCTCGGCTTCGGCCATGCCAATGTGGTGGTGGCGGTGCCGCAGGCCTGGATCGACGTGCATTCGATGGCCGACCTCGACGATGTCGCAACCGCCTTTCGGCTCAAGCACGAGCGCAAGATGCGCCTTGCGACCAAATACGTGAACCTCGCGCGCAGCTTCTTCTCGGCGCACGCGATCACGGATTATCGGATCGTGGAAAGCTCCGGCGCGACCGAAGGCGCGCCTGCCGCCGGCACGGCCGAGCTCATCGTCGACATCACGACGACCGGCGCGACGCTCGCTGCCAATGCTCTCAAGGTGGTCGAGGATGGCGTGATCCTGCGCTCGCAGGCCAACCTCGTCGCTGCGCGCGCGGCGCATTGGGGCGAAGGCGAGCGCGCGACCGCGCGCCTCGTGCTCGACCGCATCGCGGGGCAGGCGCGCGGGCGCGCCTTCCGCGAGGTGCGCACGCGCTTCCCTGGCTGCAACGACGCGTTGCTCGCCGAGGCGCGCGAGCGCTTCGGCGTCGCTGCCCCGTTCGGCGGCCCGACCTCTTCGGGGATGCTCACCCTGCACTGCCCGCCGGCGCGGGTGCACGCGCTCGCCACCTTGCTGCGCGACAAGGGCGCGGAGGCCGTCACCGTGACCGACCTCGGCTACGTGTTCTCACATGACAATCCGCTCTACGCGAAGCTCGAGGCTGGTCTGAAGAACTGACTGTCGCCGCCGATTTCAATCAATTGATCGAAATCATCGATCATCGATCGGGGACTCCCATCGCGGCCTTTGCTTTGGCGACGACTTCTGCCGGCGCGTTGATCGTCTCGTGGACGATCCGACCCGTTTCATCGCCGTCGATGGGATTCACGTCGAACCGAATCTTTTCCGCATCGGCAAGAAACCCCTTGTCGCTCAGCGTCGCCTCGAAAGCCTTGCGCAGAATGGCGAGCCGATCCGCGGGAATGCCCGGCGGGGCGATGTAGGGTTGTCCGAGTGCCGGGGCTGAAGAAATCAGCTGCATGATGCGTCGCTGCTCTTCATTCTTTGCGAGCTCCGTCAACAGCGGTACATCCGGCAGGAGCTTTTCTCGCTTGGCGCCGGCCTGAGCGAGAAACACGACCTTCTTTTCGTTGAGCCAGTCGACGTGTTGGCTGGTAATCGAACCGAAGCCGAACGCGCGTGCCTGGATCTCGCCGCGTTGCAAGCCAAGATTGACTTCCTCGGACGTCCGGTAGCCCGTCACGATCTTGAACTTGGTCCCCAGCAGGTTGTTCATGACCGTAGGAATGATGACAATCCCCGATCCTGCGCCGGTTCCGCCGAGGATGACATCCCGCTCCATGGCCTGTTCGATCGTCCTGATCCCGGCCGTGTGCCAGACCAGGATCACCTCATTCTGTGGGCCGGTCGAACCGAGCCAATTGAACCTATCGGCGTCAAAGCGCACGCCCTGGCCGTCAAGCACCTGGTGCAACGGCATGGCGCTATGGATGGTGGCGATCGCGGTTCCGTCCTTCGGCGCGATATTGAACATGTAGTTGGTGGCCAGCACATTCCCGCCGCCCGGCATGTTCTGGACGATCATGGTCGGATTGCCGGGGATATATCGGGGCATGTGGCGCGCAATCAGCCGAGCAACGAGATCATAAGTGCCGCCCGCACCCGTGCTCGTTGTCACTGCGATCGTTTTGCCCTTGTAAAAGTTAGCCTGGACCTGTCCGGTCTCGGCGCGAGACGACGATGCGGAGAGAGCAAAGATCGCGGCGAAAATGCCGAAAATAATGCGAACGAGCATGCTGGTCCCTTTCGGTCCTCGCAAAGTCGACGGTGCGATGTCCCCTCGCAACCCCTGCGCAACGGGTCCCGAACGGCGCCTATTCGGCAGCAACGGGTATATCGCGGCGCACGTATCTTGCCATGGCTTCCGCGAACGGCTCTCCCTTCGGCGCCTCGAAACGACCGGAGCGCACCCGGTAACTTGCAGGGTCCATGCCTGGCAATGGCTTGCCGGCGGCATGGTCCTTGAGCGTTTGCAGCAGCAAACGGCGGATCTTCACGATCGCCGCATCGCAGGCGAGCAGGTGTTCGGCGGTGCGGTCGGCTATCGGGCCCATCGATTCCTGGATGGCGCAATCCTGGGTGCCGAACCCCTTCATCCCGGTATAGGACTTGCCGCTGGCCTGCAGCGCGCGGTCGATCAGGTAGTCGTTGGCCCGGTGGCGAACGGCACGGTCGGTGCCTGGGATATTTTCGGTGTGGATGCCGAGCCCAACCTTCGTCCGGGCAGTGTCCTCCTCCGTGAGCGGCCGCGAGGGATGGAAATCGACGCTGTAGAGCATCGTGTTTTCATCGTCGATCGGCGCCCACACATGCGCGGCGTGCGGAATCGAGGAAATGATCTTGTGGAACGGCATCAGCATCACGTTCATATTCCACATGATGCTGCCGTTGCCCGGATCGCGGCCGGTCCCGACCACGAATCCGAAATCCGTCGCAATGACCTCGTAGAGCGTCGCGACAATGCGGCGGCTGGGATCGCTGTCGCCGCCGTGCAGAAAGGTGAGATGAGTCGCGTCGAAGCCGCCTTCGAGCGCCTGCAGCCAGTTGCATTCCTGGATGTGGCGGGTGGCGTAACGATGCGATTGCGGAACGAGGGTCCATTCGAGTTCGGGGAATTCCGGCCTGTGCCGGGGCGGGCCCATATAGGTCCACACCACGTCGCCGCGCTCCAGGCACGGATAGGACTTGACCTTTAGCTGGGCCTCGATCTTCGCCTTCTGGATTTTGCCGATCTGGGGCACGCACGGCAGGTCGACGCAGTTGCCGTCGACGTCGAATTTCAGGCCGTGATAGACGCAGCGCAGACCTCCTTCCTCGTTGCGGCCGTAGAACAGCGATGCGGTGCGATGCGGGCAGCGCTCATCGATGAGTCCGATGCGTCCTTGCGTGTCGCGGAACAGCACCAGGTTTTCGCCCAGCAGTCTCACTCGCACGGGCGGACCGTCGGGTTGCGGGATATGGTGCGAAAAGGCTGCCGGGATCCAATAGCGGCGCATCAGCTCGCCCATTGGCGTCGCCGGGCCGACACGTACGAGCAATTCATTGTCTTGTTGCGAGAGCATGCGCGTGCTCCATCGATAACGGGCGATTCAGGCGGAACCTCCGAGGGCGGACCATTCTCGCGCAGAGACGACCCCAATGCAATTTGCACCGACGTTTGACTCGTCACCCTCCTGCTGCTGATCACAACCCCGCGAAGTCGATCGGCTGGTAGCGGTCGAGCGTGCGGCGCGCAGGCGGCAGCGGATATTTGAGGCCGGTCGCGCAGTTGAACAGCACCGCCCGCTCGCCGCGGCGGACGCGACCATCGGCCAGGCTCTGCTTGTAGGCCGCATAGGTCGCGGCGCCCTCGGGGCACATGAGGAAGCCCTCCTCGCGCGCGGCCTCGTCAAGCGCGGCGGTGATTGCCTCGTCGGTGACCGCAATCGCGAAGCCGCCGCTCTCGCGCACCGCGCGCAGGATCAGGAAATCGCCGACCGCCTGCGGCACGCGGATGCCGGAGGCGATCGTGTGCGCGTTCTCCCAACGTGGCGCATGCTCCTCGCCGGCCTCGAAGGCGCGCACCATGGGCGCGCAGCCAGCCGCCTGGACGGCGACCATGCGCGGGCGCTTCGCCCCGATGAAACCGATCGCCTCGAGCTCCGCAAAACTCTTCCACATGCCGATCAAGCCGGTGCCGCCGCCGGTGGGGTAAAAGATGACGTCGGGCACGTCCCAGGCAAGCTGCTCGGCGAGCTCGAGCCCCATCGTCTTCTTGCCCTCGATCCGGTAGGGCTCCTTGAGGGTGGAGACATCGAACCAGCCGACCTTGGCTTTGCCCTCGGCGACGATCTTGCCGCAATCGTCGATCAGGCCATTGACGCGGTAGACCGTCGCGCCCTGAAGCGCGATCTCGCTCACGTTGACCTCGGGTGTATCGTCGGGGCAGAAGATCGTGGTCCTGATGCCGGCCCGACTGGCATAGGCCGCGAGCGCGGCGCCGGCATTTCCATTGGTCGGCATCGCCATATAGGTGATCCCGAGCGCCTTGCCCATCGACACCGCCATGACCAGGCCGCGCGCCTTGAACGAGCCGGTCGGCAACCGTCCTTCGTCCTTCACGAGGAGTTCGTCGCTGCGAAGTTTCGCGGCGAGCTTCGGCAGCCGGATGAGCGGGGTCACCGCCTCGCCCAGGCTCACGATGTCCGCCACCCGGCGAACCGGCAGAAGCTCACGGTAGCGCCAGAGATCGGCCGGGCGACGCGCCAGCGCCTCCTTGCTCAGCGCCTTGCGCACGCCATCGAGGTCATAACGCACCAGCAGCGGCTTTCCAGCGCGCGACAGGTTGTGCACCTCATCCGCCCGATGGCGCTCGCCGGTCAAGGCACATTCGAGATGGGTGACGAAGGTGGAGCGCTCGGTCCTCAAGTTCTCGTCGTGCAGCACGCTGTCGTCTCCCCACAAGGTCACTGGCCGGTCGGCCGCCGGCGCCGCCGAAATACGACGAAGTGCGAGAGCGAGAAATTGACCAGAAAACTCGCCCCGATGGCGAGAACCTTGCCTACCAGCACAGGGATGAAATAGGAGGCGACGAAAACCGTCGCGGTGTTGGTGATGAGCCCGCCGGTCTGAAATAGCACAAAGGCCGCATAGTCCTTGAAGCGCAACTGCCGTCCCGACTCGGGGGCGAAGGTGATCAACGAGTTCATGACGTAGGAGCCGCTGACCGCAACCACCCAGGCAATCACATTGGCAACAATGATCGGCAAGGCGAGGTAGTAATAGGCAAACGAAAAGACACCGAAATCCACCGCGGAATTGACCACGCCGACCATGGCAAAGCTTTCCGCCTTGAGATGGATCGCCCGCGCCCGCCAAGCCTGGGCCAGCTGGCGGCGAAAATCTTCAAGCGGGCGGTGATCAGTCATGGCAGGCAACCGCTTAGCACGTCTGTTTCGAAATCTTCATCTGCTGCGCGCGGAGCCCGCCGCTTCTGCGCGTTTGCCAGCCGGTTTTGGAATGGAACTTCTGAGCGTGTAGGCCCCATAATCCGGCCGTTCCCATGGCGAGCGCGACGATCTGGCGGCCCGGAATACGCGACAGCGTTCGGCTCTTGCGCTATAGACTGGATCCGCGGCGGGGCCAAACGGCTCGAAAGGCGGTCGAAATGGCAGCGAGTGCCATGACCTCGGCAGGTGGGACCGGCGCTCCGGCTTGGCCGCGTGGGCGCGTTGAGGCCGGCCTGTCGATCGTTATTCCGGTCCTCAACGAGGCGGCAAACCTGCCGTTGCTGCACGAGCGCATCGCCGCCGTGGCCAAGCGCCTCCACGAGCGCCGGCGACTTCCCACCGAAGTGATCTATGTCGACGACGGCAGCCGGGACGCCACGCTCGCGGTGGCGCGCGGACTTGCCGCCGATGTCCTCGACGTGCAGGTGGTCTCGCTCTCGCGCAATTTCGGCAAGGAGGCGGCGCTGCTTGCCGGCCTCGATCATGCCCGCTTCGGAGCGGTGCTGTTCATGGACGGCGACGGGCAGCATCCGACCTCCCTGGTCGAGACGCTTGTCGGCTACTGGCTCGACCAGGGTTACGACGTCGTCTACACAGCCAAGGCCCACCGCGAGAATGAGCCATGGCTGCGCCGGGTCGCGGTCAAGGCGTTCTATGCGGTGATCAACTGGGGCGCACGGCAGAAAATTCCGGAGGACGCCGGTGACTTCCGCCTGCTCTCGCCGCGCGCCGCGGCGGCGCTCAAGCAATTGCCCGAGCGCAACCGTTTCTTCAAGGGGCTCGCAAGCTGGATCGGATTCCGCCAGATCCGCGTCGACTACGAGCCAGCTGTGCGCAAGCACGGGCGCAGTAGCTGGAACCTCTATTCCCTCGTCGGCCTGTCGATCGAGGGGCTGACCTCGTTCTCGGTCGCACCGCTGCGGCTCGCGAGCCTCTTGGGCCTGCTGCTGGCCGCGGCTGCGCTGGTATTCGGTGTGCAAATCCTGATCGAGACGGTGGTGTTTGGACAATCGGTGCCGGGCTATCCCTCGCTTGTCGTTGGCCTGATGGTGCTCGGCGGCGTCCAACTGGTCATGATCGGGATCATGGGCGAATATATCGGCAAGATTCTCTCCGAGCTGAAGGCTCGGCCAGTCTATTTCGTGGCCGAGCACAGCCTCAAGACCGCCGAAGGTGCGGACCGCGCCGACGAGCCGCCAGCGCGCTCGGCCGCGGAATGAGGGGACATTGACCGCCCCTTGGAGTGGAAGTGTGGTTGTCGCCGCGGAAGGACCCCCCCAGCGAAAGCCAGCCCCCACGGCTGCCGCGACCGAGCCCGGACGGGGCCGGCAGATCTGGTTGTGCGCGGACGACTACGGCATCTCCGCCGGTGTCAACACCGCGATCCGCGACCTCGTCGCGCGCGGGCGCATCAACGCTACCTCGGTCATGGTCACGGCGCCGAGTTTCTATCGCTCGGAGGCGATCGCGCTCGCGATCCTCAATGGCAGCAAACGCCGGGTGGCGATCGGTCTGCATTTGACGCTGACAGCACCGTTCCGTCCACTGAGCGAGGAATTCCTGCCGCTGCGCGAAGGCGCCTTTCTGCCGCTCACCGCGACGCTCGCGCGGGCCTGCCTGCGTCGCTTCAAGCAGGACGCGCTGCGAAGCGAGATCACGAGCCAGCTTCGGATGTTCCTTCACACCTTCGGCCACCTGCCCGACTTCTTCGACGGGCACCAGCACGTGCAGCTATTTCCGCAGATCCGCGACGCCGTGCTCGAGGTCGCGAGAGATATGGCGCCGGAGGCCTGGGTGCGGCAATGCGGCCGCAGGGTACCGCTGCCCCAGCGAATCGGCGACCCTAAAGGGTTCCTCCTCGACCTCCTGAGCAGGCCCTTCCGCGAGCGCGCCGCCGAGCTTGGCGTTCGCACCAATCCGGCCTTCGCCGGCACCTACGGCTTCCATGACCGGACAGACTTCGCGGCTCTGTTCCCGCGCTTCCTCGACCGGATGGCAGATGGGGGCGTGGTGATGTGTCACCCGGGCTTCGTCGATGCGGACCTGCAGCGACTCGATCCGCTAACCGCGCTGCGCGAGCGCGAATATGCCTTTTTCATCGACGACTGCTTCCCGACCGTGCTGGCGCGGCACGGGGTGGTGCTGGCTTGAGCAGGATCTCCCGGCCCCATTGAACGCAATTTTTGCCTTCCCACTCATTCCGCCGCCATGGGGGCTGCCTACATGACTCCCGTCGTCATGGGACGATAGGAGACGACCAATGACCCCAGAGGAACGCAATCTCGTCGCCGAATTATTCGATCGCCTCGCGACCCTCGAGGACGCCCAGCGCGATCCGGAGGCGGAACGGTTGATCAAGGACGGTCTGCGTCAGGCCCCCAATGCCGCCTATGCGCTGGTGCAGACCGTGCTGGTCCAGGACGAGGCGCTCAAGCGCGCGAACGCCCGGATCCAGGAACTCGAGGCCGAGCTCGGCATCAGCGCCGAGCCGCCGCGCCAGGCCGGCTTCCTCGACAACATGCGCGACGCCTTGTTCGGCCGGCGGGAAGCCCCCCGGGCCACTTCGGTCCCCACGGTGCGGCCGGGTGAAGCCCCGATGGGAGTCCCGCCAGGTTATGGCGCAGGCGCCCAGCCGATGTCCGGGCCGGAGCCGATGCGGCCCGGCGGCTCCTTCCTCGGCACTGCCGCCGCCGCCGCGGCTGGCGTGATCGGAGGCTCGCTCCTCCTCGACGGCATCCGCTCGATGACCGGTCATCACCAAGGCGCCTTCGGCGCCATCGATCCGGCTGGGGCCGCGACCCGCGATGCCGCGACACCCTGGTCCAATACTGGGGGCGGCAATCTCGCCCGCGACGCCGGGCTCGATGACATCGGCCGCAGCCCCGGATCGCGCGCCGATACCGGCGACAGCCGGAGTCAGGGTCTATTCGACGGCACCGCAGACGATACTGGGGACAATCCGAACGCCGACATCGATCAGGAGATGGACGACGATCAGGAATTGGGCGACGACGGCTTCGACCTCGGCGGCGATCGTGGCGACGGCGACGGTCCGTGAGCGGGCGGCGCCAACCTTCCATTTCGGTTTGCCAAATGCAATGACCAGATTGTGTGCGGCGGCGGAGGGCTTAGACTGGTCCCCGCCGCTGGACCATCGGTCTTGTGGCGAGCGACAGGGAGGAATCGATGACACGCATATTGAGGGCATTCTGTGCGATTCTCGGCCTCGCATGGGCACATATGGCTGCAGCGGAGCCAAGCTCGACGGATTTGGCGGCGCGGACCGAGCTGCGCGCCATCGAGACGCTCACGCTGACCGACCAGCAGTTCCTGACCGGCGACAAGAACGGCAAGGCGGTAACCATTGCCGGCGAGCTGCGGTTGCCGCAAGGCGCCGCTGGTCGTCTGCCAGCGGTCATCCTCCAGCATGGCTCCGGCGGAGTTGGCCCCGGCCCGGAACTCTGGGCGAGATACTTCAATGAAATGGGGGTCGCCTCGTTCGTGGTCGACAGCTTCTCGGGGCGCGGACTTGTGAGCACGTCCACCGACCAGGCGCTGCTCGGCCGTCTCAACATGATTCTCGATGGCTATCGCGCCTTCGACGTCCTCGCCAACCACGCGCGCATCGACCCGGCCCGCATCGCGGTAATGGGATTTTCGCGCGGCGGCCAGACCACGCTCTATGCGAGCATGAAGCGGTTCCAGGAGATGTGGAATCCGCGCGCCAATTATGCGGCCTACCTCCCGCTCTATGCCTCGTGCACTACCACGTTCATCGGCGACACCGATGTGAGCCAGGCGCCGATCCGGCAATTCCACGGCCAGGCGGACGATTACGTCACAATCGGGCCGTGCCGCCCGTATTACGAGCGCCTGCGCGCCGCCGGCCGCGACGCCAAGCTCACCGAATATCCCGACGCGCACCACGCCTACGACAACCCCCTCGGTCCCAAGACCCCGACCGTGGCGAAGGGATCGCAGAGCAAGCGCGCCTGTACCCTCAAGGAAGAGCCGCGCGGCGTCATCATCAACGCCGCGACCGGCCAACCATTCACCTACAAGGATGCCTGCGTGCAGACCGATCCGCACATCGGGTACAACGAGGCCACCACCAACGCGACCCGCAAGGAGGTGAAGGCGCTGCTGCGGACGGTGTTCAAGCTGGAGTAACCGGGCGAAGCCGTTCGTCTTTACAAACGAGGCCGCCCTCAACCGGGCGGCCTTCGCATGATCGCGGACGCGCGCTCGTCAGATCACCACCACCTTGGTGCCAACTTGGACCCTGTCGTAGAGGTCGATCACGTCCTCGTTGCGCATGCGGATGCAGCCCGAAGACACGGCCTGGCCGATCGTCCAGGGCTCGTTCGAGCCGTGGATGCGGTAGAGCGTGGAGCCGAGATACATCGCGCGCGCGCCGAGCGGGTTCTCAGGGCCTCCCGCCATGTGGCGCGGCAGGTCGGGCTTGCGTTTAAGCATTTCGGGGGGCGGGGTCCAGTCCGGCCATTCGCGCTTTTGGCTGACGTGGTGGACGCCGGCCCAGGTGAACCCGGGGCGCCCGACGCCGATGCCGTAGCGCGTCGCCTTGCTTCCCGAATGGACGAGGTAGAGCAGGCGCTCGCGGGTGTTGATGATGACGGTCCCGGGTGGCTCCGCGCCGTCGTAGTTCACCTCCTGCTTGAGATAGCGCGGATTCATGCCCGCGCGGCCCGGCTGGGTGAAGGGGCGGGAGGGTTCGAGGAATTCAGGCCCCTGCTCGGCCGGCATCCCGCGCTCGGGCATCATCACTGGGGCCGGCTGATAGCGCGGCGGGGCAGCCTGAGGGCCGCCTGGACCGCGGAACAGCAGTTCAAGGAACCCACCACCGAGGTTGGAACCTTCCATCCCCGCTTGGCGCGTGCGCGTCGGCGGGGGCGTGGCTTCGACGGCAGGCGGCTCGGCAAAGAGCCGCGCGAGCGGAGCCGGCTCGGCGGTGGGCTGGCCCACACCCCGTGCGGCGACCCCAGTGTCAGAATAAGCTTCAGGACTGAGGGAAAGAGGACCGCCGAAGGCCGGATTGAAGGCGAAGAGACAGGCAAGGAGTGAAGGGAGGATAAGACGCTGCATGACGTACTCTGCACTGAAGATCGTCAATTCGGAACGATCGGTGTGAATCGCTCCGTCAGTGCCACAGTAAATCCACAACCATCCTCGGAATGGTAAAAGTCGAGGCCAGAATTTTAACTAAGCTGGTAAGCAAATGGCTGTTCATAGACTTATAGTTTATTTTGAGTAAAGGTCGAGCTGCTATGGTTAATTCATGGTTTCTCCCTGTCGCGCGCACATTCATGAACCCCACGTTAAGCGCCATTCCGCTACACCGGAACTGCGATGAACGGACGGAAGCGCGACATGCCACTGCAACGCAAAGTCTTTCGCATCGAACAGATGAGTCCGACGGGCGCAGCCGCCGCCGTGTTCGCCGGCGAGGCGGTTTCGGGGCTGCGCGAGCAGGAGATCCTCACCGAGCTCAAGGCACTCCGCGACCTCATCGAACGGCGCCTCGCCAGTGGACCAGCGATCGACGCGAGCGAGGTCGAGCCGGACGGCCTGCGCCGGCTCAAGGATGAGACCGACACGATCCACCGCGCGATCAGCCGCAGCAAGCAGGAAATCGCGGCGCTCCATGTCAGCGCCTTCAATAGCGTTGGAACCTCGCGCGTCACGCGCGAGCTCGACGCCGTGGTCGAGGGCGCGGAACGCGCGACCCAGCAGATCCTCGATTGCGGCGAAGACATCGAGGAGGCGGCGAACACGCTCTCGGCTAGTCTCAAGAGCGAGCAAGAGCGGACGCTCGCCCAGGACATCCAGGATCACGTGATTCGTATCTTCGAGGCTTGCAATTTCCAGGATCTCAGCGGTCAGCGCATCACCAAGGTGCTCGCCACGCTGAAATTCGTCGAGGACCGCATCGCGCGTATGATGGAAATCTGGGGCGGCATCGAAGCATTAACGGACTATGCCGCCGCCGCGACCGCCGCGCGGGACCGCGAGCCGAAACTCACCCACGGCCCGAAACTCGACGGCAGTTCGGGCCATGCCTCCCAGAACGAGGTCGACGCGCTATTTGCGTCGAGCTGATGCCAACGACAAGAAGCGGCCACCTCTTCAGGGTCATCGCCCGCGGGGACGGGGACGCACCATTGCGGAGGCCGGAGAGGATTTTGGATCCTGATGCTTTCCGCCTCCGATGTCATCGGCCTGCTCGATCTCAAGCCGCATCCGGAAGGCGGACATTTTCGTGAGACCTTCCGAGACCCGCGATTCATCGAAGGCGGACGATCGGCATCCACTGCGATCTACTTCCTGCTGGCACGCGACGAACGCTCCGACTGGCATCGGGTCGATGCGACCGAGGTCTGGCACCACTACGCGGGTGCGCCGCTCAGGCTCGAGATTGCGCCGCGCGAAACTGGACCGATCGAGCGTCTGACGCTCGGGCCCGATCTCGCCGCCGGCGAGCGCCCGCAGGCGGTCGTGCCCGCGCGGGCCTGGCAGGCGGCGGAAAGTCTTGGCGACTGGACGCTCGTCGGCTGCACGGTGGCGCCCGGGTTTGATTTCGCAGGCTTCGAGCTCCGACCGAAGGGCTGATCGCCGACGGACTGACCGGGCCCGGTGTGCTGCCCTGCAGCTGTCCCATTGATTTGGCTAGACCATCACCTGCCCGCCATTCGCCGAGAGCGTCGAGCCGGTGATCAGGCCGGCCTCGTCGGAGGCGAGGAAGACGACGCAGCGCGCGATCTCCTCCGGCTCGCCGAGGCGGCCGAGCGGGATTTGCGGCAGGATGTTCTTCTCCAATACGTCCTTGGGCACCGCCTTCACCATCTCGGTCGCAATATAGCCGGGGCAAATCGCGTTCACCGTGATTCCCGCACGCGCGCTCTCCAGCGCCAGCGCCTTGGTGAAGCCGATCTCGCCGGCCTTGGCGGCGGAGTAATTGGACTGGCCGATCTGGCCCTTCTGGCCGTTGATCGAGGAAATATTGATGATGCGGCCGAACTTGCGCTCACGCATGCCTTCGACCACCGGGCGGCACATGTTGAACAGAGAATTGAGGTTGGTGTTGATGACCTCGCTCCACTGCTCCGGCTTCATGCGGTGGAACATCGTGTCGCGGGTGATGCCGGCATTGTTGATCAAAACTTCGATGGGGCCGAGATCGGCCTCGACCTTCTTGAGGCCATCGACGCAGGATTCATAGGAGGAAACGTCCCACTTGTAGACCGGGATGCCGGTCTCAGCCTTGAACTTCCGCGCCGCCTCGTCGTTGCCGCCGTAAATGGCCGCCACCTTGTAGCCGGCGGTCTTAAGCGCCTTCGAGATCGCCTCGCCGATCCCACGCGTTCCACCCGTCACTACAGCAACGCGTGCCATTGCCACTCCCTCCTACGCCGCACCTTCCAGTCATGGGTAGACGACCGACGACGGACGACCTCCGTCGTCACCTCTCCACGCACATCGCAATTCCCATGCCGCCGCCGATGCAGAGCGTGGCGAGGCCCTTCTTGGCGTTGCGCTTCTGCATCTCGTAGAGGAGCGTCACCAAGACGCGCGCGCCGGAGGCGCCGATCGGGTGGCCGATGGCGATCGCGCCGCCATTGACGTTGACTTTGGACGTGTCCCAGCCGAGGTCCTTGTTGACCGCACAGGCCTGGGCGGCGAAGGCCTCGTTGGCCTCGACGAGATCAAGGTCCTCGACCTTCCATCCGGCCTTCTTGAGCGCCGCGCGCGAGGCCGGGATCGGACCCGTGCCCATGATCGCCGGATCGACGCCCGCGTGCGCCCAGGAGACGATGCGCGCGAGCGGAATCTTGCCGCGCTTTTGCGCCTCGCTCGCCGACATCAATACCACCGCCGCCGCGCCGTCGTTGATGCCCGACGCATTACCGGCGGTCACCGTGCCGTCCATCGCGAAAGCGGGCCGCAGCTTCGTCATCGCGTCGAGGGTCGCGCCGTGGCGCGGATATTCATCGGTGTCGACCACGACGTCGCCCTTGCGCGTCTTCACCGTCACGGGGGCGATCTCGTCCTTGAACCTGCCGGCCTTCTGCGC
>WNGR01001890.1_pt1 | contig 39829 bp, 29 predicted proteins | sample 5407581 | NCBI WGS metagenome assembly WNGR01 (sample SAMN13153383, study PRJNA577476) | soil metagenome | isolation source: 80 cm soil or saprolite under Garry oak tree replicate 2 | place: USA:California | collected 2016-06-15 | reverse complement strand
ACTCACTCTTGGTTCAACAGGTTCAGAAAACTGCTGGTGAGATACGAAAAACTCACCAAAACCTATGAAGCGTTATTACACATGGCAGCTGCCATAATTGCTTTTAGAAAAGCAGGTGTTATTTACGGATAAGCTCTTAAACTCTCAACCTGCAGCAAGACCGGCCAAAGGCCGGTCAGCCTTGTGACGTTCGACCAAAGGATAATGATCAATGACGAATAATCAGTTTTTCTGGTACATGGTTTGCCAGTGGATTCTTACAGTAGGCACAATCGTCTTGGCAATAGTAGCGATTTGGGGGCATGTCATCCGAATGAAATGGTTCGGCCCAAAACTTCGCATAGCTCTGAAAAGCGCAAAAGGCGAGGTTAGCATGTTCAGCGACGGAGTAATTTCCAGATATTATCATCTTAGTGTTTGGAATGAGCGTCGTGCTTCACCAGCTCATAATGTTCGCGTAGTCTTGAGGGCACTATACCGGCCAATCGCAGACGGCACAATGAGCCAAATTACACTTTCTGGACCGCTTCAACTTACATGGCGCTTCCAAGGTAATCATCCACAGTTTCAGACGGTGGGTGCTGAATCAACATGCGATTTTGGGTATCTGCGAAAAGGCGAGGTCTTTAACCTTAGTACCCTGTTTCACCACATCTCTTTTGATCCGACGATAGGAAAAGGACAGAAAATCATTGTGTCCATTATTGCACTGGCAGATGAGGTTGAATCAAATGAATTAGTGCTTGAAGTTGCATGGAACGGCGAGTGGAGCGAGGACAGTGACGAAATGATGAAGCACCTTGTAATTAAAGAGTGTTCGAGACGACTAACGTAAACTTGGGTCGAACAACAACTTGGAGGGTCACAACAACTTGGAGGGTCAGGTCTTGAAATATAAGAAGCTGACTTTTCAAGACCTGACCCCGCAACTGTTGGAGGGAGGAATGAGTTCTCAAAACGCACTGCGATATTACGAAGAACAAGTGTTGGACGCGCAGTACGCCAAATGGCCCATCTGGTCGTATGATAAAGAAAGAATCATTTATGCGCTTTTTGCGGCATTTGACAGCATGTACGTTGTTTTTAGGGTTCTTCAGGGGACACCTTATTTAATTCAGGCGAGATAAGTAAGGTGTCTCACAAAATTTTCTGGGAATGAATCAGGCATGCGTCATAGGATGCTCTTTTAGATATGCGCGCAGTGCTTCATTCATACGGGTCTGCCAGCCCTTTCCCGTGGCCTTGAAAGCGGCGAGAACGTCACGGTCAAAGCGCACGGTTTGTGAATCCTTAACACCGCTGCCTAGCTTACGGCCTGGCTTTTTGGCAAGCATCTCGTCGGCTACTTCTTTGCTGAACAATTGCGGAAGAACCTCGGAAGCTGGTCGGAAATGTTTGAAATCTTCTTTTGTCAGCTCCCGTACTTCTCCATCTTTGTCAGTCAATGGTAAGCGGTTTCCCATATTTATCACCTTCCCTTCTGTTTGCTTTGCGAAAGCTGATTATTCGGACAGCATTGGCAATCGGGGTAAAACAAAGAATATGAAGACGGTGGTCAAGGTATCCGACAGCAACATACCTGGTTTCAGGATAATCATTACGGATATCGACAGTGATTTCAGCGGAACCCCATCCGAAATCAGAGGCTCGATCAAACGGCAAGCCACGCTCGGCTAGGTTCTTGTCTGACTTGATCTGATCGAATTCAATCTTCATAACTGTATTTGTAACAACAAATTTGCCGGAAGTCAACTAATAACGTTACAACAAATATTAAGCAGACCAACACCGGAGGGGTGCCTGCGGCACGACCCAAAAACTACGGGTCAGCCTCAGCCCCGTTGGCGCGACAAATGACTTGAAGAAGAAATAATCCCGTTCACGTTTGATAAGGAGCATATCGATGAAAAACCTGCGATTCATTCTATCCCTGACTCTCCTGGCGGTGCCGGTACTATCCTTTGCCGCCGATCTGAAACGGATACCGGCCTCTTCCCGCATTACCGCTGTTACAGTGTATCCCGACCGCGCCCTGACGACCCGCTCCGCTTCTCTCAACCTCAGACCCGGCAGTTATCTGATCACTTTCGACAACCTTCCCACGCTGATTCAGGATGATTCGGTGCGGGTGGAAGGCAAGGGGAGTGCCGGGATAACAATCGCGGGACTTGAGGTCAAAATGGCCTTTCTGGAGCAGAGCGGCGAAAAGCGGGTTAAGGAGCTTGACGAGGAAATTCATGGCCTGGAGCTGCGCTCCGGGGCGCTGGATGCCAGGAAGGCCGGCCTGTCGTCGCAAAAAGCGTTTTTTGAATCGATACGCGTAGCCTGGGGAGACCGCATCTCCAAGGAGCTGGCAATCGGCCGCCCCACCGCGGCAGAACTTCAGGACGCCGCCGGCTTCATAGGCACGGGTGTCACCAAGGCCGAGGAACAGGCCCTCGCCATCGATACGGAGAGAAAGAATATCAAGGACAAGATCGACTCCCTGCGTCGCCAACGGGATGAATCGACCGGTTCGCGCACGAAAGAGACCAAAAACGTCGAGGTAATGCTGGATGTCGCCCGCGAGGGGAGCCTGACGATCGACCTTGCCGCGGTTATTCCCCAGGCGGGCTGGGTGCCCTCCTACGATGTCCGTCTGGCCGCTGACTCCAAAACCGCCGAGTTGACTTTCCGGGCAATGGTGCGCCAGCAGACGGGCGAAGATTGGAACAACGTTGACCTGACCCTTTCCACCGCCCGCCCCGCTGCCGGCGGCGCCCCCCCGGAACTGTTCCCCTGGCGCATAGCGTTTTTCCGTCCGCAGCCGCAGATGGTGTATGGAGCCGCTCCAGCTCCTATGAGCAGGGGGAAGAAGGCCAAGAGCGACAGCGGCCGGATGTACCTTGAATCCGTTAAGCCTGAAGAGGCACTGGCCGAAGAGACGCCTGCCGAGTTCGAGACCGCCCAGATCAGTTCCGAGCAATCCTCGGTCTCCTTTCACATCCCCCGGCCGCTCGACATCCCTTCCGACGGCACCCAGCACGGCAGTGTAGTCGCGGTCGAACAACTGCCGGTCAGCATCGAATATATGGCGATCCCGAAACTCTCACCTTATGTGTTTCTCAAGTCCGAGATAGTCAATCAGGCCGCTTACGCGCTACTGCCGGGCAAGGTCAACACTTTTGCCGGCAACACTTACACCGGCAGCTCTCAACTGAAGAAAGTCGCCGCCGGAGAGAAGTTCGACCTGTTCTTTGGTTCGGACGACCAGGTTACGGTCAAACGCGAAGAGCTGAAACAGCACAAGGAAGCCGGAATATTCGGCAAGAACCGTGTCAGCTACCGTTATCGCATTGAACTTGCAAATTTCCGCAAGGCGCCATTGACGCTCACCCTGCGTGACCAGATGCCGCTGAGCGGAGACGAGGAGATCAAGGTCTCCCTGGACGAGCCGTCCATCAAACCGGATGAGTCGGGGACCGACGGCAGGATCACCTGGAGAACCCCGCTCGATGCCGGGGAGAAGAAGGAACTGACCTTCGGCATTCTGGTTGAATACCCGAAGGATCGTGAGATTACCGGGTTATAGGGAGAACGACGAGAACACCGAATATCCAACTAACGGCACACCGGTCGGCGGGAAAAAATCCCAGTCGCCAGTGTGCCTTACCACTTCCAGCCATGCTGCCAGCCACCCAGCGCGATGCGCACCGCTTCGTAATCCCCTCTCCCGCCCGGACGATTGCATAATCGGCCTCCCCTGCTATACTTTTTTGAACCGATAGATCTGATGGAGAGTGTTCCATGAATATCCACGAATATCAGGCCAAGGAAATCCTCAGCAGTTACGGCATCCCGATTCCCAGGGGTCTCGTAGCTCTGACCTCCGATCAGGTTGAACGTGCCGCAAAAATGATGGGTGGACGCTGTGTCGTCAAGGCACAGATCTATGCCGGCGGGCGAGGCAAGGCCGGCGGCGTCCGGCTGATCCACCATCCTGAGGAGGCCCAGGAGTACGGCAAGGAACTGTTCGGGCGCTCACTGGTGACAAAGCAGACCGGGCCGCACGGATTGAAGGTGCGCCGTATTCTGGTTGAAGAAGCGGTTGAGATCGCCCGCGAATTCTATCTATCCATCACGCTTGATCGCGAGAGTTCCCGCTACATCCTGATCTCCTCGGCCGAGGGGGGGGTGGACATCGAAGAGGTGGCGAGCAGGAGTCCCGACAAGATTCTGACGCGCACCATAGATCCCTTTACCGGCCTGCGCCCCTACCAGGCACGCAAGATCGCTCTGGCACTGGGACTGACAGGGACAATTTGCGAGGACTGCGTGGAACTGCTGATGAACCTCTACCGCGCCTGTCAGGAAAAGGATTGTACCCTGATTGAAATCAACCCGCTGGTGGTGACCAAGGCGGGGTGGCTGATGGCCATGGACGCCAAGATCACCTTCGACGACAACGCCGTCTATCGCCATCGGGAATACCCCGACATGATGGATTACTCCCAGCTCGACCCGCTGGAAATCAATGCCGCCAAATACGACCTGTCCTATATCAAGCTGTCCGGCACGATCGGGTGTCTGGTCAATGGCGCCGGCCTGGCCATGGCAACCCTGGATGTCCTGAAAGAGTGCGGCGGCGAACCGGCCAATTTCCTGGATGTGGGAGGCGGAGCGACCCGTGAGAAAGTGACCGAGGCATTCCGGATTATTCTGCAAGATGGCGATGTAAAGGGCATTTTCGTCAACATCTTCGGCGGGATCATGCATTGTGACGTCATCGCCCAGGGGATCATCGAAGCGGCCGAAGCGGTCGGATGCACCCTGCCGATCGTGGTCCGCATGGATGGCAGTCATGTCGAGGAAGGTAAGAAACTGCTCCGGGAATCCGGCCTGAACGTGCAGGTCGCCAGGTCGCTGGGGGATGGCGCCGCCAAAATAGTACAGATGCTGGGTCAGGGGGGATAACGGGTCATGTCCATACTTATCGATAAACACTCCCGAATTGTCGTCCAGGGGATCACCGGGCGGAGCGGCCTGTTCCACACCAGACAGTGCCGTGAATACGGGACCAGCATCGTGGCCGGAGTAACCCCCGGCAAGGGTGGCATACATATCGAGGGAATTCCGGTTTTCAACACCGTGGCCGAAGCGGTTAAATGCACGGGGGCCACTGTTTCGATGATCTTCGTCCCGCCACCATCCGCGGCAGACGCCATCCTGGAAGCGGTGGACGCCGGCATTGCCCTGGCGGTCTGTATCACCGAGGGGATTCCGATTCGTGACATGGTGCCGGTGAAGGCAATTCTGCAAGGGAGCAGAACCTGTCTGATCGGCCCCAACTGTCCCGGAATCATCACCCCCGGTGCATGCAAGGTGGGCATCATGCCGGGGCATATCCATGCAGAGGGAAAGATCGGGGTCGTTTCGCGCAGCGGCACCCTGACATACGAAGCGGTCAAGCAGCTGACGGACGTCGGGCTCGGTCAATCCACCTGTGTCGGCATCGGCGGCGATCCGATCATCGGCATGAATTTCATCGACGTTTTGACCCGCTTCAACGCTGACCCGGATACCGAAGGGGTGTTCATGATCGGCGAGATCGGCGGCGGCGCCGAAGAGGCGGCGGCCTTGTGGATCAGGAATAATATGACAAAGCCGGTCGCGGCTTTTATCGCCGGTGTCACCGCCCCGACCGGCAAGCGGATGGGACATGCGGGGGCCATCATTACCGGCGGCAAGGGAAGGGCGGAAGACAAGATCCGCATCCTGCAGGAGTGCGGCGTTGTGGTAGCCGCCAGTCCGACTAAAATGGGAGAGGCCATGCTGGAAGCGCTCAAGAAGCCTGAAAATTGACTGTCTGAGCTAAAAAACCGACTACGAAGAAAAAGGAGAATCAGCCATGAAAAGAGCCATTGCAATTATCGCCGCCTTAGCAGCCCTTGCGATACCGGTGATCTGTCCGGCTGCATCCGCCCGTCCGGGAGCCTATGTATCCGGCTTTCTCGGCATCAATGTCAACCCGGACACCGACGTCTCCAGCACCGACTTCGTCACCAACAGCGACTTCAACGACCGGGTGGAGTTTGATCCCAGCATTAACATCGGTGGTACCGCCGGCTACGATTTCGGCATCGTCCGCCTGGAAGGGGAACTGTCGTACAAAAATGCGGGGATAAAGTCCATCACCAGCCAGAGCGGTAACCGGTTCCGCAATGTGGACGGCAATATCGGAGCGCTGGCCATGATGTTCAACGGTTTTTTCGACCTGCACAACAATTCCCCGCTCACCCCCTACCTGGGAGGAGGTATCGGTTTCGCGAGCCTGCATCTGAGCGACACCACCGGTATCGATACGAGTGGCGGGACCGCGCAGAGGATTACCCTGTATGGAGCAGCTGACGACACGGTCTTCGCCTACCAGGTCGGCACGGGAGTGGAGATCGCTCTCAACCGGCAATTCTCTCTGGATCTCGGCTATCGCTACTTCGTAACAAACAGGGCCACCTTCGATTCAGACCTTGCCATTACGACCAGCATGAAATTCGAGAGCCACAACGCGGCGCTCGGCTTCCGCTTTAAATACTAAGACCACGTAGTAACATCTAAATCTACTCCCCCTCAGTCCCCACCTTGAAGTCTCCCCTTAGATAAGGGAGATTTAGAGGGGTTAGCTGGCGATGAGATGGTAATGGCTTTGAATCAAGTACGCTGGCGCTTTGATATTTTAGCCACCTCCACCGCCACCATACACAAGACATCCCCCCCATCCCTTTCCTTGACCTATATCCTGCCATGAGGCATAATTCACCCTCATTGATCCGCCCGGAGGCAGCAGCGCATGGAAACACCCGACAGTACTGAAATCATCACATCCGCACCCTTCGTTCACCTTCACCTCCATACCCAATATTCCCTCCTCGACGGCGCCATCCGCTTTGATGACCTGATCGCAAAGGCGAAAGAGCACAACATGCCGGCGGTCGCGATTACCGACCATGGCAACATGTTCGGAGCGGCGGAGTTTTATCTCAAATGCAAGAAGGCCGGCGTCAAACCGATCATCGGCTGCGAACTCTACCTGGCGCCGGAATCGCGCTTTTCACGGGACGCCAAGGGGATCTCCGACGCGGCCTACCACCTGATCCTGCTCTGCGAGAACATGGCTGGATACAAGAACCTTTCCTACCTGACTTCGGCCGGATACAAGGAAGGCTTTTACTACCGCCCCCGCATCGACCGCGAACTGCTCGCCGGACACTCGGAGGGGCTGATTTGCTTGTCCGCCTGCCTCAAGGGGGAGGTGGCGATGCAGTGCGGCCGCGGCAGGATGGAAGATGCGGTTGCCACCGCCAAATGGTACAGCGAGCTTTTCCCCGACCGCTATTACATCGAACTGCAGGAAAACACCATCCCGGAACAGGATGTCGTCAACAAGCGGCTGATGGAGGTGGCGTCCGAGCTGAAGCTGCCGCTGGTGGCCACCAACGACTGCCATTACCTGAATCGTGAGGACGCCCGTGCCCACGAGGTACTGCTCTGCATCCAGACCGGCAAGACCATGGACGACCCGACCCACATGAAATTTTCGGTCGACGAGTTCTACGTCAAGTCGCCGGAAGAGATGGCGCGGGCTTTTTCCTACGCTCCCGAGGCGGTCAGCAACACGCTTGAGATCGCCGAGCGCTGCAGTCTCGATCTGGCGGTGGACGGCAAGACCTACTACTTTCCGCACTTCGACCCACCCGCCGGACAGAACCACGACGACATGCTGCGGGATCTGGCAACCGAAGGGCTTAAAGAGCGGATGAAAACCATCCTGGCCAAATACCCCGACATGACGCTGGAGCAGCAGCAGGGGTACTTCGATCGCCTGGAAATCGAGCTGGACTGTATCCGCGACATGAAATTTCCGGCCTACTTCCTGATCGTCTCCGATTTTATCCGCTGGGCCAAGGATCGCGATATTCCGGTCGGTCCGGGGAGGGGCTCGGCCGCCGGTTCGCTGGTGGCGTATTCGATCAAGATCACCGATCTCGACCCGCTCCCCTACAACCTGCTGTTCGAGCGGTTCCTCAATCCGGAACGTATTTCGATGCCTGATATCGACGTCGACTTCTGCCAGGACCGCCGGGGCGAGGTGATCCAGTACATGATCGAAAAGTACGGCCGTGACCGCGTCTGCCAGATCATCACCTTCGGCACCATGGGGGCCAAGGCGGCCGTCCGGGATGTCGGACGGGCGCTGAACATGACCTATGGCGATGTCGACCGGATCGCCAAGCTGATCCCGGATGATCTGAAGATGACCCTGAGCAAGGCGCTGCAGCAGGAACCGCAGCTGAAAGAGATGTGCGCCGCCGACCCTCAGGTCAAGGACCTCCTGGACACCGCCCTCTGCCTGGAGGGGCTCACCCGGCATGCTTCGACCCACGCCGCCGCTGTCGTGGTGGCGCCGGAACCTCTGGAAGAGTTTCTGCCGCTCTACAAGGACCAGAAAACCGGCTCGATCAACACCCAGTACTCGATGAAATATGTCGAGCTGGTCGGCCTGGTCAAGTTCGACTTTCTGGGGCTCAAAAACCTGACCGTGATCGAGAATGCCGTCAAGCTGGTGCGGGTAGGGAAAGATCCGCAGTTCGACATCACGACGCTGCGGGACGACGACCAGGCCAGTTATGATCTGATCACCGCCGGCAACACCACCGGGGTTTTCCAGCTTGAATCCAGCGGTATGAAGGAGATGCTGGTCAAACTGAAACCATCCTGCTTTGAAGATGTCATTGCCGCCTGTGCCCTTTACCGTCCCGGCCCACTGGGCTCCGGCATGGTGGATGACTTCATCGACCGCAAGCATGGCCGCAAAGAGGTGGTTTACGACCTGCCGCAGCTGGAACCGATCCTGAAGGACACCTACGGAGTCATCGTCTACCAGGAGCAGGTCATGCAGATTTCCCGTTCGCTGGCCGGCTATTCGCTCGGACAGGCCGACCTGCTCAGGCGCGCCATGGGCAAGAAGGATGACAAGGAGATGTCACGCCAGAAGGGACTCTTTCTGGATGGGGCCAAGGAAAACAAACTTGACCCCAAAAAGGCCGAGGCGATCTTCGATCTGATGCACAAGTTCGCCGAATACGGCTTCAACAAGTCCCATTCGGCCGCCTATGCCCTGATCGCCTACCAGACCGCCTATCTGAAAGCCCACTATCCGGTCGAATTCATGGCGGCACTCCTGACCTGCGACATGGACAGCACCGACAAGGTCGTCAAGAACATCAGCGACTGCCGCGAACAGGGGATCGAAGTGCTGCCGCCCGATATCAACTCCTCCGGGCTCTCCTTCACCGTCGTCGGCGCATCGATGCGCTTCGGTCTTGGTGCGGTAAAAAATGTCGGGACCGGGGCCATCGAGGCCATTTTGGAAGCACGCCTTGAGGGCCCCTTCAAGAGTCTGTACGATTTCTGCGAGCGGGTCGATCTTCGAAGGGTAAACAAGCGGGTGATCGAATCACTGATCAAGTGCGGCGCTTTCGATTCTACCGGCGCTGCCCGTTCCGCCCAGATGGAAGGGTTGGAGGCGGCTTCAAGCTATGGCCAGAAGATCCAGGAGGAAAAGGCCAGCGCCCAGGTTTCGCTGTTCGGAACGGAAGAGGTGTCACGCGGCAATACCACCGGAGGCATGAAACTCCCCAACACACCGGAATGGCACGACAAGGAGAAGCTGGCCTACGAGAAGGAGGCGCTCGGCTTTCTGATTACCGGTCACCCCCTCGATCGCTACATCGATGACATCAAGCGCCTGGCCAACACCGAAATCGCAAATATGGTCGAAATGGCCGAAGGGAGCGAAGTGCGGATCTGCGGCATCGTCTCCGCCTTCAAGGAAATAACGACCAAAAAGGGTGACCGGATGGGCTTCGTGACGATTGAAGACCTCACCGGTTCGGTGGAAATAACGGTCTTTTCCGATATCTATGCAAGCGCGGCGCCGCTGCTGAAATCCGATGACCCGCTGTTGGTGGTCGGCAAGCTGGAAAAGGGCGAAAAAGGGTGCAAGGTACTGATCATGAAGGGAGGCGAAGAGAATAACGGCAAACGCTTCCAGCGTGACCGCGGCCCGGCAGGCGACATCAAGCTGCTCTCGGAGGCCCGGGCCCAGACGACCAGAATGGTATCGTTCGTCCTCCGTACCGATGAAACACCGCCGGAGCAGCTCACCCTCCTAAGAGAGGTCATCGAAAGACATCCGGGGAGTGTGCCGGCCAGCATCCAGTTCCAGATACCGGGACGGAGCCGCTCCATCATGCCGCTTTCATCCGCGATGAACGTAGCGGCCAGTGATGAATTAAGGCTGGAAGTAGAACGACTGTTAGGGTATAATGCCGCCACTTTTGAGTAAGAGTAAAAAAATTAAATTCACCACGCCGTTATGGGACAACAGACAAAAGCCTGTTTAACAGGGATAGACAGGATGAACTGGATAATTACAACGGGTATTTCTTGATTTCACCCTGCCCTTCCCCTTCATCGTTGTTAAAATTTCGTTTTTTCTGTAAACCGGTATCGCTGTGGTAAAAAACAATGAGGTGTCATAATGGCTACTCCGTTTTATCTTGAATTTGAAAAACCGATTGTGGAACTGGAAAAGAAAATTGAGGAACTGAATACCCTGGCCGGTGACGGCCTGGACATAGGCGCCGATGTGGCCGCTCTCGAGGGACGCGTCGAGAAGATGCGGGCCGATATCTTTTCGAACCTTTCCCGCTGGCAGACCGCGCAGGTGGCCCGGCACATCAACCGCCCCTTTACTCAGGACTATATCAATCTCATGCTAACGGAGTTCATCGAACTGCATGGCGACCGGAACTACGGCGATGATCACGCCATCGTAGGCGGAGTGGCACGCTTTGACGGCCAGCCGGTGATGGTTATCGGCCACCAGAAGGGGCGCGATACCAAGGAGAAGGTCTACCGCAACTTCGGCATGCCCAATCCTGAAGGGTACCGCAAGGCGCTTCGTCTGATGCAAATGGCGGAGCAGTTCAAGCTGCCGGTGATCACCTTTGTCGACACCCCCGGCGCATATCCCGGCATCGGCGCCGAAGAGCGCGGCCAGGCCGAAGCGATTGCCCGCAACCTGCGCGAGATGGCGAGTCTGCGCACCCCGATCATCGTCTGCATCACCGGCGAAGGCGGCTCGGGCGGTGCGCTGGCCATCGCGGTCGGCGACCGGATTTTGATGCTGGAGCATTCGGTCTATGCCGTCATCTCGCCGGAAGGGTGCGCAGCCATCCTCTGGTCGGACGGCACCAAAGGCGCCCAGGCAGCCGAGGCCCTCAAGCCGACGGCAAAGGATATCATCAAACTGGGCGTCATCGACGAGATCATCAAGGAGCCGATCGGCGGAGCCCACCGCGACCATGAACTCACCGCCAGGAACATGAAAGAGGCGATCGCCCGCAACCTGGCCGAGCTGAACAAGCTTTCCGGCGACGACCTCGTGGAAGGGCGCTACAGGAAATTCAGGGCCATGACACGGATTGCGGAGTAGGCAATTCTGTCATTTTATCAGACAGAGTAATTTGAAGGAGTAAATATGAAACATTTCTTCGCCACTGTTTAAAACCTATTTGAGAGTGGCTCTTGAAATATACAATCGTGTATGCACTACTGAATAAAGGCTTTCACCCAAGCTACAAGGATCTCCTTTGTGAAGAGTAACAGGACTGGCTTAATAGTTCTACTTGGTATTGCGCTAATTGCCATTACCTTTGCCGTATATATGCAAGTCGGAAATTACCAGTTCTTGAATTTCGACGATCATGCCTACGTTACTGAAAACCCCCATGTAGCAAACGGCATAACGCTCCAGAATATTACGTGGGCCTTTACTACCTTTGATATCTCCAACTGGCACCCGATCACCTGGCTTTCGCACATGACCGACGTCCAGCTGTTCGGCATGAACCCGCGCGGCCATCATCTTACCAACGTCGCTATCCATACACTCTCCGCGCTGCTTCTCTTTCTTCTTTTCCTCCGCTTGTCCGGAGGACTTTGGCAAAGCATATTCGTCGCGGCCCTGTTCGCACTTCATCCTCTGCATGTGGAGTCGGTTGCCTGGGTGGCGGAGCGAAAGGATGTTCTCAGCGGGCTGTTCTGGTTCCTCACGCTCATCTTTTATGCCGAATACGCGGAGAGGCGGAAAACATCGCTGTATATTCTCGCTCTCATTTCCTTCGTACTGGGCCTTATGTCCAAGCCGATGCTCGTAACGCTTCCCATTGTCATGCTCCTGATGGATTTCTGGCCGTTAGACCGCCTCCGATGCGGGGAGGAGGAACCAGGACTGCGTCAATTTATAAGTCGCGCGGCACCCGTTTTAAAAGAAAAATTCCCGTTCGTTCTCTGCTCGTTTTTTTCGGCACTTATCACCATCTACGCCCAGCATAATGGGGGGTCGATTGCCAACCTGACCGCGGTGTCGTTTCAACTCCGCTTTGAAAATGCCCTGGTTGCATATGTAAAGTACATCGGCAAAACAATATGGCCCCATGACCTTGCGGTCTTATACCCCTTCCCTTCATCCATTCCGCTCTGGCAGGTCATCAGTTCACTGTTAATTCTGCTCCTTGTATCTGCAGCAGCCGTTTGGACCGGGCGACGACGCCCCTACTTTTTTGTAGGATGGTTCTGGTTCCTCATTACCCTTGTACCAGTTATCGGTTTACTCCAGGTGGGAGTCCAGTCCATGGCGGACCGCTATTCTTACATCCCCGTGATTGGACTTTTCATCATGGCCGCATGGGGTGTTCCGGATCTGACAAAGGGCTTGAAGCACCGGCAGGGCATACTTGCTCTACTCGCCTGTACGGTTATAACCGCATCAGCCGCATTAACGTGGCAGCAGCTAGGCTACTGGAAAGACAGCTTTTCCCTCTTCCAACATACACTTCAGGTCACTACCGGTAACTATATAATTCACAACAACCTGGGAAATGCTTTTGTCAATAAAGGGGACCTGGAGGCAGCGATCAAGGAATACCGTATGGCAGTTCAGATCAGCCCCAACGATGAGGATGCTCACTACAACCTGGGGCATGTCCTTGCGAGTAAGGGAAATCTGGATGCAGCGATCAAGGAATACCAGGAGGTAATTCGGATAAATCCAAATTACATTGATGCGCATTTTAACATGGGAGATACTTTTGACAGTAAAGGAAACCTGGATGCCGCAATCCTGGAATACCAGGAAGCACTTCGGATTAATCCGAATTACACGAAAGCGCTTAACAATTTGGGGATTGATCTTGCCAGTAAAGGAGACCTGGATGCTGCGATCCAGAAATTCCAGGAGGCAATTCGAATAAACCCCGATGACAGCGGCTCGCATAACAACCTGGAAATTGCTCTTGCCCAGAAGAGAATGCAAGTTAAGGCCGGGAAATAGCATTCGCTAAAACGTCCTGAGCAAACGAGTCCCCTGGTGGAATTCAGGAGACTCACCCCGGGAGACGCCTGAAGATACATGCAGCGCCTGTGAAGAATGAGGCAATTTTTGAAACTTGAAACCATTTATTCAAAATACTTTAAAGACCATTTTCTTGAGTTTGTAAGAAAACTCTTTGGGAAGTGCAGTAGGACCGGCATTATAGCTTTGCTTTGCATTGCGTTGATTGCCATTACCTTAGCCGTATATATGCAAGTCGGAAATCACCCGTTCTTGAATTTCGACGACGAAACCTACATTACGATTAACCCGCATGTAGCAAGCGGCATATGGAATACCTGAAGGCGCTTCGAATAAATCCGAATTACCCGAATACGCATAACCAATTGGGGCTTGCGCTTGCCGGCAAGGGAAACCTTGATGCGGCGATCCGGGAATACCTGGTGGCACTCAGAATCAACCCGGACGATGCGGATACGCATTACAATCTGGGAATTGCTTTTCAAACTGAAGGGAACCTAGATGCGGCAATCCGGGAATATCGGGAAGCGCTTCAAATCACCCCCAATGACAAGGGCGTCAATGACATCTTGGAGCGTGCTCTTGCACCTCATCTGATGCACCCGTCAGAAATCCATTAAATATGATTTAGAAGTGCCTACGACGGTGCAGTATTGACATAACGGCCATCATGCGCCATTGTATGGCTGATATTTGGCGTCATACGACCGCTTGTATCGAGTTCATGGAAGGATATTTCCGGATGCAACTGGATACCATTACCAAAACAGTGCTTGAATATTACCCCGATACACAGGGAATCTATCTGTTCGGCTCGTTTATGACTGAAGATGAATGGCCGGAGAGTGATGTTGATATAGCCCTGCTCCTGCCGCCCGAAGAGGCAAAGAAGGAGCGCAGTTTTGCCATGAGCGAATGCAGCCTTGCTCTGGCAAGATCCCTGAACAAGGATGTTGATCTGCTGAACGCTCGAACGGTTTCAACGGTGTTCCGGAACGAAATAATTTCAAAAGGCAGACTGCTGTACTGCGCAGATAAGTTTGCTGTCGATGAATTCGAAATGCTGACACTCTCTTACTATCAGAAGCTGAACGAGGAACGGGCCGATATTATCGCCTCTGCTCTGGCTGACGGAAGGTTCATTAACGTATGAACGATATCGTGTTGAACAAAAAGGAGAGCATCGAGCGCTGCATCAGCCAGATTAGAACCTACTACGCCTTGCCTTCCGCTGTTGAATTCGAAGACGACTATATGAAACAGGACGCCATCTCCATCAACCTGCAACGTGCCTGTGAACAATGTATCGATCTGGCGAACCACACGATAAAGACCCTTAAACTGGGTTTGCCGAAAGAGAGCAGAGAAAGTTTTAGCTTGCTGGCAATGGGCAAGGTTATTCCTCACGAACTTGCACACCGCCTTGAGGGAATGGTTGGCTTCAGGAATATCCTTGTACATGAATACCAGCGCATGGATATCGAGTTGATGATCAAGGTGATCGAACATCATCTGGATGATCTTGTTGAATTTACCAACTGTATTGTCAGGTCGTTTGCCAATGGCGCTACTTCCTGAATTATTCACCTCGCCACATTTCCTGAACAAAGAGGCCCCATGCTCGAACGTCTGCAAAAAATCATATCCGCCGCCGGCATCACCTCAAGAAGAGCGTCTGAAACACTGATCCTAAATGGTCAGGTTGCCGTCAACGGCGTCGTGGTAACCGAACTCGGAAGCAAGGCCGATCCGTCCAAAGACACTATTACGGTGGATGGTAAACCCCTTAAAATCGGCGCACAACGCCTCTATATCCTGCTCAACAAACCGCCCGGATATATTACGGCTCTTAAAGACGGCCAGGGACGGCCGCTGGTTACCGACCTGCTGAGAGATGTGCCGGATCGCGTCTATCCGGTCGGGCGGCTGGATTACAACACCGAGGGTCTGCTGCTGTTGACTAATGATGGAGAGTGGGCAAATCGCCTGATGCACCCCCGCCATGAAATAGAGAAAGAGTATCATGTCCGGGTACGCGGCAAGGTAATCGATCAGCAGTTGAAGAGGTTGGCGGAAGGGGTCGAACTGGAAGAAGGCAGGACCGCACCCGCGGTCGTAAACCTGGTGAAGAGCGGCGAGCAGAATGACTGGATTTCGGTAGCGATCCATGAGGGACGCAATCGCCAGGTGCGCAGAATGTGTGAAGCCGTCAGTCTTTCTGTAGTGCGCCTCAAGCGGATCCGCTACGGCACTCTCATGCTCGGCACACTCAGGGCAGGGAAATTTCGCTACCTTTCTGACAGCGAGGTACGCGAATTATTTAGTGAACCGGTCGTCGCCTCTCCTACCGGACATCCGCAGCGCGAAGAACGTCAGAAACCAGCTCGTCCGGCACGTCCAGAAAAGTCAGGAGGAAAAAGCAGTGGAAGAAGGCAGCAGTAGAAAGTCCGGTATTATCGAACGCGTCAGCCGTTTTGTGACCGGACGCAAAAGGACAACCGAACAGGATATCATCGACTTCATCGAAGCATCCGAAGAAGAAGGTCTGGTTAACGAGGAAGAGAGCGAGATGATTCGCTCCATCTTTTCCCTCGGCACGACAATAGTGCGGGAAGTCATGGTGACCCGTTCCGAAATAGCTTGCGTTTCGGTTGAGTCCACGGTGAGAGAACTGCTGGATACGATCATCGCCTGCGGCCATTCACGAATCCCGGTCTACGAAGACTCGATCGACAATATCATCGGCCTGCTGTATGCCAAGGATCTCCTCAAACTGTGGGGCACCGATGTAAAGAGCCTCTCTGTTCGCGAGATCATGCGCACCCCATACTTTATCCCCGAGTCCAAAAACCTGGAGCAGCTGCTGCAGGAGTTCAAGCGCAAACGCATTCATCTGGCGATTGTCATCGATGAGTATGGCGGTACGTCCGGCCTGATAACTATTGAAGACCTGCTGGAACAGATTGTGGGAGATATTCAGGACGAATACGACCGCGAGGAGTCCCTTCTGACCGTCAACCCGGACGGCAGCATAACCGCCGACGGACGGCTGCCTGTCGAGGAGTTAGAAGAGCATTTCGACATCCAGATCGAGCGTGACAACTTCGACTCTGTCGGAGGACTCGCCTTCCACCTGACCGGAAAAATTCCCGCGATCGGAGATGCGATCGAAGGCGCCGGACTCTACCTGAAAATCCTTGATGCCGATCTGAGACGGGTGAAAAAAGTCGGGATTCGCATGTCAAACATCGCTCCCGTAGAAAATCCGGGGCGTGAGTGAGCGATCTGATTTCTACTTCAAGGATCAAGGAGCTGTTTGACCGCCGTGGATGGCTGGCAATCGCCAGCGGCACTCTGATCGCCCTCTCTTTCCCGAACCCGTCCATCTCCTTCCTGGCCTGGGTGGCCCTGATCCCGCTGCTGATCGCCATGGAAGAGAGCTCACCGCGGACGGCCTTCCGCATCGGCCTGACCTGCGGTATTAGCGCATACGCCATCATTCTCTACTGGCTCAACATCGTTTTTGTCCGTTACGGCCATCTCCCCTGGTCGGTCAGCATTCCGGTCTACCTGCTGCTGGTTCTCTGGCTGGCGATGTTCTACGGCTTGAGTACCTCCATTGCCAGATTGGGGGAACTTGTCGGCATCAAGGCCGCCTTTACCCTGCCGGTTGCCTGGGTCGCCTTTGATTTCATCCGCTCGTTTCTCTTCTCCGGCTTTGCCTGGGCCATGCTCGGCCACTCGCAGTTCCGCACCCTGCCGCTGATCCAGATTGCCGACCTGGCGGGCGTCTACGGCATCACCCTGCTGATCGTGCTGGCAAACGTCGTCCTCCACCGGGCGCTGCGGGCGGTTTCCGGCGCCGGCGTTCCCTATCCGGTAAAAAGCCTGGCTGTCCTCCTTCTCCTCCTTCTCGGCACGCTTTTCTACGGTTTTGACCGCTTGAACGGAGGGGAAGCTCACGGTTCAAAACCGTTGCGTGTGGCGCTGATTCAGGGAAATATCCCCCAGGATGTCAAATGGAGCCCGGCGTTTCGCGAACGGACGCTGGATACCTACGAGCGCCTCACCAGGGAAGCTTCCAAAGGGGGAGTAGACCTGATCGTCTGGCCTGAAAGTGCGGTGCCGTTTTTCTTTCAGGATGAACCGCTCCAGGCGGAACGGATCAGGAGACTGGCCCGGGAAACCAATGCCTGCCTGCTGTTCGGCAGCCCGGCCCATGAGCTCCGCAACGGCAGGAGCACCTTTCTGAACAGCGCCTTCATGATATCGCCGAGTGGCGAGACGCTCGGGCGCGCCGACAAGCTGCATCTGGTTCCGCTTGGCGAATACATACCACTCGGTCGATTCCTGACCTTTATCAACAAGCTTGTAGTCGGAATCGGTGATTTTTCCCCCGGAGAGCGGGCGGTTACTCTCGATACCGGAAGCACCAAACTGGGAGTTCAGGTCTGTTACGAAGTCATCTTTCCGGAACTGGCCCGGCAATATGTCCAGGCCGGCGCCCGCGTCCTGGTGGCAATCACCAACGACGCCTGGTTCGGCCGCTCTTCTGCGCCGTATCAACACCTGGCCATTTCTACCTTCCGGGCGATCGAAACCCGTACTCCGCTGATCCGCGCCGCAAACACAGGCGTAACCGCAATTGTTGATCAGAACGGCCATATCCGTACCATGACACCCCTGTTTGTGGAAGCCTATCGCACCGGCGAAATCCAGCCGGGGAGCGGCAGATCGCTCTACCTCACGATCGGAGACCTCCCGGCCTGGTTCTGTGTACTGCTGACCGCCGGAATAGCCCTGCTGATCTGGATCAAACGGAAAACCATCAATCTCTAACCTTGATAAGGAGCCATAACCATGTACCGTGAAGAAATAGCAAAGCTGAAGGATTGTGAAGAGCGGATCGCCAAGCTTCGGGGGGCGCTTTGACGTAGATGCCAAACGCGAATCGATCATGGAGATCGAGTCAATCATGGCCGTGCCCGGATTCTGGGACGACACAAAAAAATCCCAGGAAATCATTAAAAAACGTACGACGCTGGAAAAGATAGTCCAGATGTGGGATGGGCTTATGCGCCAGACGGAAGATATCCGCGTAATGATCGAGTTGGGTGAAGAGGCCCAGGATGCCGGGACTCTTGTCGAGGTCGGGGACATGACAGCCCGATTGATTAAGGAGGTAGAAGCCGCCGAGTTCCAGCGCATGCTCTCCGGCCCCCACGACCGCAATTCCTGCTTTATCACCATAAATCCGGGTGCGGGCGGTACCGAATCCCAGGACTGGGCCGAGATGATCCTGCGCATGTACCTCCGCTACTGCGAGAAAAAAGGGTGGAAGACGGTCATCACCGAATATCAGGCCGGAGATGAAGCCGGTCTCAAGTCGGCGACCTTCAATGTCAGCGGCGAATACGCATACGGCTACCTCCGGGCGGAAGCCGGCATTCACCGTCTGGTCCGCATATCCCCCTTCGACAGCAATGCCCGTCGCCACACCTCCTTTGCCTCGATGTACGCTTTCCCGGAGATTGAAGAGGAAGATATCGACATCAAAATCAGCGATGCCGATCTGAAGGTGGACACCTTCCGCTCCGGCGGCGCCGGTGGTCAGCACGTTAACACCACCGACTCGGCCGTTCGTATTACCCATATCCCTTCCGGTATCATCGTCGCCTGCCAGTCCGAACGGAGCCAGATTTCCAACCGCGGCACCGCAATGAAGGTTCTGCGGGCCAAGCTGTACGAACGGGAGGTAGAAGAGCGCAAGGACAAGGCTTCAGAAATTGCCGCCGAAAAGAAGGAGATCGGCTGGGGGAGCCAGATCCGCTCCTATGTGCTGCACCCCTACAAGATGGTCAAGGATCTGCGCACCGGCGTCGAATCCGGCAACCCGGATGCCGTGTTGGACGGCAATCTGGAAGAATTTGTCGTGGCGTACCTGATGGGAGTCAGGCGTAATGTCGGAGATGTGGAATAGGGGTATATCAGGATGCAGCCTGAAACCGGGGGGGATCACTGATGCGTTTTTTCTATGCGGTTTCGACCCCGTGCAGTTCTTTATTTTGTATAATCGATACAACGATTTATCAATTTTTGCTTAATTAATCAGCCCGTCACCGTCACACCAAATCGAATGCTTCCCAATATAAAACGCAGTTATGATTATTATCGACTAAATGGGCTTTTTTGTTGCATAAATATAAATAATGAGTAAATATAGCCAAAAATCAGCTAATTGACTAGTATCTCCGATAAGAGCAATACCGGGGCAACCCGGTAGCGCAGAACTGCGGGTCCTGAGAATGGATAGCCGGGTCGCCGAAGAGAGAATTGAACCGACACCTACGCGTGCCGGTTGCCCCTCCTTTTGTATCCCGCCTCTTTCAGTTATTCACCTTATTTTTCATAAGGATAGTCGATTCAACGCCTTTTTATACCAAAGGATTTGTTGATGAATATGCAGCACCAAGAGACGACTGAAACCATCCCCCAATTGTCGCCCGACAGTAGTCCGGCTGTATTCCCACCGCTTTGTGCAACACCACCATTCCCCGTTCCCACCCGCAACGGCGCCCTGCCGCAATCGTTCTCTACAGCAGTAAACCCTCGCCACAGCTATCGGCAAGGTGGCTGCAGAAGCGGCCCGAATCCGCGTTCAAGGAGTAATAATGCAGCTATGAATGTCAGAGCGATGCGAAGCCGCAGTCGCACCGGCAGAGTGCGCCCTGATCCGGCGGGAATCCGCCTTGATACGGCAGAAGCAGGTTTACGGCGCGGCTCAGCACTTGGCGCGCGCCTTATTCTGGCGCTGTTATGTGTTATGGCATCTATCTTCCTGGGGACCCCGGAGGCTGCCGCTTACACCATAACGCCGCAGACGTGGAATACCGTCGGTCTGGACAGCAATAACGTAAACGTCGGTCCAAATCTCTTCCCGGTAGGGGCAAAGGTCTGCGGCGGAACGCCGGGAAGCAACGTGGATGTTTATTTTTCATGGCTCTCCAGCAACAGCTACATTGATCTTCGCCCGGGATCCAAGGGTGCCGGCGGCACCCCTCTCAACATCACCTTTGGCGCCGGCGGTTGCGCCGATGCCTTTTTCGAGGCACAGGTCAGCAGAAACGCAGCCGCCTATGACACGGCACGGCAGTACAATATCTACATCGGCGCCGACTCGACACCTATCCCGCGCGAACTGTATGTTGAGCACCTGATCTCACAGGCCCGCAACGCCATAACCGATGTCAAGGTCAACGGCGTCTCCATCCCCGCCGGTGGATCGATGAACCTGCTGATCGGCAACACCTACACCATCGATCTGATCGGCGGGACCGCCACCCAGGGCTATAATCAGTTCTCCTCGTTCTTAAGCCTGTCGAACACGATATTCCAGATCATTTCCGTCTCTTCCACCTTTTCGGCCAATACTTCTCCCTACGTGCCGGACCCGGTCTACGGCACCGGCCTGTATGCCGACGCCTGCAGATGGGATAACGATCCCGGCAGCCCGACCTACCGTTCCTGCATCGGCGGCGATTACAAGACCGGCGGCAGCCCGGTCACCACGACGTATCAGATCAAGATTATCGGGGGCGGCGGGGCATCGATAACACTCAGCAGCCTGCTGTATGACTTTTCCGGCTCCAGCTTCCACTACAACGGCGACTACGCCACCGGCGCCCGTATCTCGAATATCATCGATCCGGCCAGCACCAACATCGCGAAGGCCTTCACTCCCGCCACGACCTCGTTGGGCGGCGTCTCCACCCTGACCTTCACCCTGACCAACCCGAACGCGGGGGCGGTGAGCGGGCTCGGTTTTACGGATGTCTTTCCCGCGACGCCTGGCGCCATGACCCTTTACGACACCGTGACCACCAACACCTGCGGCGGCACCCTGACCAACAGCGGCGGCACCGCCCTGGCCGCCGGCAATGCGGGCATCAAGCTGAGCGGGGCGACAGTGGCTGCCAACAGCAGCTGTATCTTGCAAGTCAACACCACAACCAACGCAACCGGAACCTTCACCAACACCTCCCAGAACCTCCTGATCAACGCCCTGGACACCGGCAAGCACGCCGCCGCCACCCTGACCGTCAACAGCACCCCGGCCCCGCCGAATCCGCCGTCTTCCTGCACCAACCCGGTGACACTGGCCCAGTGGAACCTGGATAATCTGGCTGCAGGAGTGAATGCTGCGCCGACATACTCCGCTAAGGACGCCAATGTGTCGACCGCCACGGCAAGCTTCACCGGTGCAATAAATTCCAGCAACATCGACGCTACGCAGAGCACCTCAGCACCTAACTCCTGGAGTGGTATTGGCTGGGCAACTAATAATACCGGCTTCCCATCTGCTACTACCTCGCCTTATTTCGATTTTCAGCTTGATACCAGTAAATACGGCGGGGTCAGCGTTTCGTTTCAATATCTGCTTATGGCCAACGGCGATTGGGCAAATCCCGGCAATAACTTTCTGTATGTCTATTCAAATCAAAACGGCGGCGCATACAGCCAAACAGGCTCCACATTGTCTGCGCCGAAAGGGACACCGTTTAATGCCTCCCCAACGTATGCCGCCAACACTACCGGCACCACTACAACCGGGTTTAGAATCAATGCAGTCGGGGCGCAAAAAGCCGCTTCACTTGTAAATCTCGATAACATCGTATTCACCGGCTGCCCGATACCCAATCCGCCGACCATCACCAAAAATTTTGCGACGAACCCGGTGGGGGTCGGCGGCACCTCCAGCCTGATCTTTACCATCACCAACCCCAACGCCTGCTGCGCGATCTCCGGCATCACCTTCGCCGATACCCTGCCGCTGAACAACCTGCAGGGGACGGTGGCGGTCACCAACGGCAGTCCGACGGTCACCGGCACCGGCACGGCCTTCAAGACCCAGCTGGTGGCGAACAGTATCATCTACATCAACAATGTCGCCTATACCGTCTCCGCCATCGCGAGCAATACGGTACTTACCCTGACCGCTAACTACTCCGGCACGACGGCCCCTGCTCTGGCCATCACCTCGGGGTTGACGCTCTCCGGCGCGGCACCGTCGACAACCTGTACCGGCGGCAGCGTAACGACCACGGCCGATGCCGCCACGGGCGCCACGGTCATCAACCTGGCAGGAGGCTCCATCGTTGCCGGAGCAGGCACGACCTGCACCGTCACCGCCACGGTCAAGGACAGCATCGCCGGACCGATCAGCAACGTGAGCGGTCCCGTCACCTCCACCAGCAGCGGTGCGATCGTCAGCGCCAACGGCATTGCCAAGGCATCACTCAGCGCCATTCTGCCGCCGCAAATCGCGAAACGGTTTGCCCCGAATCCTGTCCTGTCGGGCGGGACCTCAACCCTGACCTTTCAGGTCACCAACCCCAACCAGAACGACACCCTGAGCGGCGTGGGTTTCTCCGACACCTTCCCCGCCACGATGGTCGTGGCGACACCGGCACTCTTTTCCACCTCCGGTTGCGGCACTCCGACTTTTACGCCGGTCGCAACCGCGAACAACATCTCCTTTTCAGCAGGAACGATCGCCGGCGGCGCAACCTGCACGGTGACGGTAAAGGTCACGGCCACCGCCACCGGCGCCAACACCAGCGGAGCGGTCTCCGCCACGACCGCCGGGACTGGCAACACCGCCAGCGACCTGCCTCGACCGTCTGGAGCGATTACCTCGCCCTGCCCGCCGGCGGCAACGTCTATTACCAGTTCCAGGTGCAGAACGACGGCGACGTGCCGCTCGGCTCGGTATCGGTGACGGACAATCAGGTCAACATGGCGGCCTGCGCCTGGAAGGACGGTGACGGCCTCGCCCTCACCTCCCCGTTCACCCTGCAGGTCGCCAGCGCCGTCAACAACAAGGACTTTGCCACCTGCATTCTCGGGCCGTTTACCGCCGCTGCCGGCACGCACATAAATACGGCCTCGGCGGACAGCATATACAGCGGCACCCATTATACGGACACGGATACCGCAACCTACGCCACCACCGGCCTGACCCTCGCCAAAAGCGTGACACAGAGCTATTTCACCGCTGCCGGCGCTACTCTCAACTACAGCTATCTGGTGACCAACAGCGGCGCCGCCACCCTCAACGGCCCGGTAACGGTTACCGACGACAAGGCCACGGTAACCTGTCCGGCGCTGAGCAGCATCGGCAATCTCAACAATTATCTCGAAGCGGGCGAATCCCTTACCTGTACCGCCTCCTATACGGTCACGGCGGCCGACGTCACCGCGAAGTCGGTAACCAACACGGCCACGGCCGCCACCCCGGCCGGCGGCAATATCGCCGGAGCAACCTCCAACGCCTCATCAAAGACGGTCCCGCTTGCCCCTGACCTGGTAGCATTGAAGACCAACAGTGTAGGCGGCACGGTACTGCTGGGAGGCACGTTCAAATGGGTCATCTCGGTCGCCAACAGCACCACCGCCGGCACGGCGTCGTTCACGAACGGCCAGACCCTTTTGACCGACGACCTGTCGACCAGCGGCGCCACATACTCCCTGGGAACCGTCACCGCAACCGGCGTAACAGGAACGATCAGCTGTGCGATAGCAACCAATACCGTCAACTGCACGGCGAACGGCGCGGTTACGATACCTCCTGCCATGACCGGCTCGGTGGCGGTTACCAACGGCAATCCTGTCGTGACAGGCACGGGGACGACCTTCTCGACCGAGGTGACTGCGGGAAGCGTCATCGTCATCAGCAACGTTCCGTATTCGGTTTTGTCTATCCAGAGCAACACCCAACTGACCCTGACGGCCAACTACGCCGGAACTACCGCCAGCGGCCTGGCCATCCCCGCATCCTTCAGCGTGCCGGTCACCGTCACCCCCAGCGCGGCAGGCTCACTGGTCAACCCGAAGGGAGGCGGCACCTGCAAGGCGAATCCAGGGTCGGTGATCCCCGAAATCGATACGACGAATAACAGCTGTGCCAATACGGTGAATGTTCTGAATCTTCCCAGCCTCACCGTGGTCAAGTCCGTCCAGACCGTTTCCGACCCCGTGAATGGCACCAGTTCCCCCAAGTCTATTCCAGGAGCGGTCATGCAGTACACGGTTCAGGTTATCAACAGCGGTCTGGGCACTGTGGATAACAACAAAACGGTGATTACCGACGCGATCCCTGCCAACACGGCCATCTGCGTCACCAACAGCTGCAGCAACCCTCCGGTCGCATTGACCTCCTGCAGTGCAACACCCCCCTGCGGCCTGACGTTAACCTACGGGACCGATGTGACCTTTTCCTCCCAGGCGGGAGGTGGAGCCCCTTACAGCTATCCGCCCTCCCCGGATGCGAACGGCTTCGACGCCAACGTGACCGGGGTACGCATCAACCCGCAGGGGATCCTGAATGCGGCATCAGGCGGCAATAATGCTTCATTCAGCGTGACGTTCAAGGTGCAGATAAAATGACCTGTCTGGGGAATACATGCAGGTTAAGCATTCGACTGTGCAGGCTACCTCTGCTCTGCGCGGCCATCATGGTCTCATTCTGCCTGACGGCGATGGACGCTTTCGCAGTCGGCACCCCGGCCGGCTCGATCATCAGCAACGTCGCGACCGCCTCCTATACACAGAACGGGGTCCTATACTCCCAGAACAGCAACATTAATACCCTCATGGTTGACGACAAGGTCGCGTTCACCCTGACTGCCGCCGATGTCGCCAACGTAACGATTTCTCCTTCCGGCAAAGCCTATATGACTTACCTGCTTACCAATACCGGCAACGCATCTCATGATTACACCCTGAATGCCGCAGTAACTGGTACTCCCGACTTTGCCCCGGCTGCCACTCCGACGTTTTGCGCCGACAGTGCCGGCACTATACCGCTGACGACCGATCCCAATGCCGGGGGGCTCCCTTACGTCGGCAATCTGGCTCCCGATTCATCAAAAACAATCTATATGTTCATCACGGCTCCGGCGCAACTGACCGACGGACAGAAAATCTTCTACCTCGTCACCGCAGAGTCTTACCAGCCAGCCAATCTAGGCTTGATTAACCCGCCGCTCAAATCATCGGTTCAGGCCACCGTTGATGCGGCCAGCAATAAAAACACGAATCTCACGACCAGGTACGTTGTCCTGGCCGACGCGCACGGCAACGGCGGAGACGCAAACAGGGACGGAAAGTATGCCGTGATCGCCAAGGACGGAGCCAATACCACGATCGGCTTCAGGGTTCTCTCCACGGCGGCGAGCATCGTGAAGAGCGCGACCGTTATCGACAGAACAGGCGGCTCGCAGCCGGCCTCAGGTGCGACGATACGTTATACCCTTTACGTATCCACAACAGGTTCCGGAACAGCATTCGGCGTGGTGGTCACCGATCCCATTCCGGCCAATACAACCTATACGGCCGGGACACTCAAGTTGAACGGCACGCTTCTGTCAGACACCGCGGACGGCGACGCCGGAGACGTCGGGGGCACAACACCGGGAACCGTTACGGTGAAACTGGGGGATATATCGAGCACCGCCCCGGCCCACATCATCACATTCGAAGTCAAAATCGATTGATCGCCACTGCCGGATCTTATCTACCAACCAAAACACGAAAAAAGGAGAGAGCATGCAGAAATGTCTTAAACAAACAGAGGAGGAATACGAATGAAGAGACAACAAAAAATGACAAGGGAGGGAGAAGAATGAAGAGTATTTTAGCGATTCTGATGACGGCGCTCCTGCTGGCCCCGGCAGTCGTGACAGCAAAACCGGGAGGGGGGATCGAGTTGATCTCCCGGGCGGAAGTGGAAGTGGTGCAGAAGAACGAAAAGGGCGAGGATGCCCTCAAGCGCGTTAATGCGGACAAGGCCAACGTCGTACCGGGCGACACGGTGATCTACACCGTCTCGTACGTCAACAACGGCGACAAGCCCGCAACCAACGTGGCTATCAACAATCCCGTTCCGGAGAACATGCTCTACGTCGATAAAAGCGCCGAAGGGGTTGGAACCCGCATCGAATTCTCCATAGACAACGGCAAGAGCTACAGTCCGCTGGCCTCACTGAAGGTCACGAACAAGGCCGGCAGGGAGAGGCCTGCCAGAGCCGACGATATCACCACGGTAAAGTGGACCATTGAAAAATCGCTGGAACCAGGGGCCAAGGGAAGTGTCTCGTTTAAGGCCAAGGTAAAATAAGCGCAATTCCCTGTCGAAAATGAAGCAGCCATACGCACAGCTACAGGAACTCATTACATAATTACAGGAGGTGACTCGGAGAGCAGAGCACAGCACGAGTAAGCATTTTTGAGTAAGCATCTAATTAACCGGCCGTATAACAAAATATCCTTAAGGAGGATACAAATGAACAGCAAAAGACAGAATCTGATCCGGGCGTTGCTCCTCACCGGAGCTTTGGCACTCACCGCACCACAGGCAGCAATGGCACTGACGCCGGCATGTACGACGATCATCAACAGGGCAACCGTAAGTTACGACGTAGGCGGGGTGCCGCAAACCCCTATAGACTCATTAGACGGAAACCATGCAAACGCCAACACAGCCACAACCTTCAATGTCGGCGTCAAGGTGAATTTTGTTGTGACAAGGACAGGTGGAATAACGTCTGTCGTCCCGGGTGATAAAAATCAGAGTCTGAACTTTACGGTTACCAACACCGGTAACGCAACCATGAAATTTGGTCTCTCCGCCACTGCCAAGGCAACTGGCACCGCAAACCCTTTTGGTGGTGGTTTAACAGATAAATTTGATGCTGCAAAACCGGATGACCCGACCTCATTACTTCCTGCCGAGGTATGGGTTGATGGAGCGGCGGCCAGTTCGATCACTCTTGCTCCCACGGATCCTGCGAAAACGGTGATCATAAATGGGAGTATCCCCTTATCACGGGTCAATGATGATTTGGCTGTTTACGTACTGAAGGCACAGGCTCAGTGGGTTGGGAATTCAGCTGATGTTACGACTGAGGCTAATGCTGCCGGCAACGTCATCGGAAGTGGAGGAGTCAACGCTGCCTGCGTCGCTCTGGGAGGCACCACGGTCGAAGTAGTTCTTGCCGACCCTGCAAGCACGATCGCCGGTGACGATGCTGTCCGTGACGGTGCTCATTCGGCAAGAAGTGCATACAAGGTTGTGACGGCAGGCCTCACCATCACCAAGTCTTCCTCCGTCTATTGGGACCCTATCAACGGCTTAGCACCCGCTGCCAAGGCGATTCCGGGAGCTGTCGTCACCTACACAGTTTCCATAGCTAACACAGGTGCGGTAGATGCCACCAACATTCAAGTGGTCGACGACCTGACCGCAATGGTAGTCACCAGCACCAACCTTACGTTTGGCAATGTCAATGAGGCCACCCTCTCGTACAATGACGGCGTACTTCCCAACTGCGCGGCACTCGGTGCAGGATACGGCATCAAAGTGGACAATGTCTGCAAGACTAACGCGTATGCCGGGCTTGACGGGGCCTCCTGGAACGATCCTGCAGATCCGGCCGTTACGGGACTTAATAACAGGGTCGTCGCCTCCGGCATTACTGTCGCCGCCGGCGCGACAAAAACAGTCCAGTATCAGGTAACCATACAGTAGCAACAGCCGGGTCGATCGGAATCATGACCCGGCATCTCAACAAAGCAGGTATCCAGATATAGCATGAGCAGCCGTTTCCGCACATATCGCCAGGGCCAAAACCGCTCCACCTCCCGTCAGGGAAGTGGAAGTGCGGCTCTGCGCCTCTGTGCGGAAACGGCGCCCGCTTTCTGGTGCCTTCTTTCCGCGACACTGCTCATCTTTTTCGCTCTGGCAGCGCCGGCCACCGTCCGGGCTGCTATTCCGGCAGGGACGGTAATCAGCAACACCGCTGCCGCTGCGTATTCAGCAACTCCTTCATCAGGCAGAATCAACAAAAATTCCAATACCGTAACAATGACCACCGTAGCGTTCCGCACTCCCTCAACCACAAAATTCTTCAGCTACGCACCGCAGGTTTCAGGGGCGCTGCTGTTCAACATAGCACAAGGCGCCTACCTGCCGGGCAGTGACCCGTCACTCCCGCTTGTAACTCTGCCGCCGCCGGTACCGGCCGGTTCCACTACCCCCATCGACCTCTCGCAACCAGTTCCGCTCATCCCGGTTACATTTTACCATGTTGGCGAGCCGATCTTCGTACAGGTCAGCGACCTGGACCAGAACCTCGACCCAAGCAGGGCGGAAACCATCATCACAAGCATTACCGACAGCGTGACCGGTGATATCGAAGTTGTCCGCCTGACCGAAACCGGTCCGGACACCGGCATATTTATCGGCTATATCCAGTCCACGACGAGCAGTGCTCAATCTCCTTATAACGGCACCCTACCTGTTGGGGTTAACAGTTCCATCAAGGCCAAATATACGGACATCGTCGACGGCAGCGATTCATCCTCGGATGCAGCACTGGTTGATCCGTACGGTATCGTCTTTGACAGCTCGACCGGAAAGCCGGTTGACGGTGCTAAAGTTACCCTGATCAATGCAGCCACCGGCAGCCCGGCTTCTGTTTTTGGCGACGACGGGGTAAGCGCTTTCCCGGCCACCGTTACTACCGGAGCCGTCCTGGTGGTAAACGGCAGGACATACTCTTTTCCTCCCGGCGGGTTCCGTTATCCTTTTGTGAATCCGGGCGACTATAGATTCCAGGTGACACCGCCGTCCGGCTACACAGCCCCATCGCCAGTTGCCGATGCAACGTTGCAGGCTCTGCCGGGCGGGCCGTTTGCTCTGGTCACACCCGGCTCGCGTCAGGAGCGGTTTACGATCAACCCCGGCCCCGCAATCCATATTGACATCCCGGTCGATCCCACCCCGGTTACCCTCTGGCTGCAGAAGTCGGCCGGGAAAGACAGTGTCGCCATTGGTGATTTCCTCCCCTATCAGCTGGACCTGCAGAACACCCACGCAGTCACAACCGCACCGGGTGTAGTGATATCAGATACCCTGCCGCCTGGCATGCGCTACCGGCAAGGCTCCTCAAAACTTAACGGCGCGGTCACCCCTGACCCAACCATCTCTTCCGATGGCCGTACCCTCTCATTCAGCGTCGGTGATCTCGCCGCAAAGGCGTCTGTCAGCATCAGATTTGTCGTCGAGGTTGCCGCAGGCGTCCGGCTCGGCATCGCGACCAACCAGGCCTCGGCCCGCTCCACTAACAACATCAACTCCAACCTCGCCACGGCGGCGGTAACGGTCCGATCGGATTTCATGCAGAGTCAAAGCATTATCATGGGTGAGATGATCGTTGGCCCGTGCGAGGCGCCGGCCGACAAGACGCAAACCGATCTTTCCGGGATCCGCATCTTCCTCGAGGATGGCAGCTATGTCGTCACCGACAAGAACGGCATGTATCATTTTGAAGGGGTAAAGCCCGGAACCCGCGTGGTACAACTCGACCTCGATTCGGTACCCAAAAAGTACGAGATTCTGTCATGTGAGCAGAACGACCGCTTTGCCAAGAGGAGCTTTTCCCAATTTGTGGATATCCAGGGGGGAGTGCTCTGGCGCGCCGACTTCTATCTCGGTCTCAAAGCGAGGCAGGCAGGTGAAGTAGGTCTTGAGCTGCAGAGCACGCTGCAAAAGGATGTGCCGGATACAAGCGGAAGCGACACCGTAGAGTACAGCGTTCCTGTTCACATAGGATCGGTTCCGGTCCGCAACCTCCGCCTGACAATCATGTTGGCGGATGGCTTGACGTACCGTACGGAAACAAGCAGACAAGATACTCTCCCTATTTCCGATCCATCCGTCACGGACGGCTCACTGACCTTCCGGCTGGGCGATTTCTCCGAGAACTGGCAAGGGACGGTGCGGTTCAAAGCCGGGGTTCCCAGAGCCGGATCTGCCGGAAAACTGGTGACCAGGGCACTTCTCACCTTCAACACACCCGAGAAGGAAAATGTCCGTACCCCGGTGGCAGACAATGCCATGGTGCGAAGGAGTTCCGAGGAGCTTCACCCCGGACCCGCCACTGTCAGCACCTCTCAGGTAGTGGGCAAGGGCGCTCCCGGCCAGCAACCCAAGAGCAACGATACCTTGCTGCAACAGGTCAAGAGTGCAACGAGTATCGCCATGCCGGAGATAGTACTCTTCCCTCACTTCCCGACGTTCGGGGCTGAACTGAGCGATGCAGACCAACGGATTATCAACGATCTGTCGAGCCAGTTGACGGGGCTTGATATCGAAGAGGTCACTGTTACCGGTCACACTGACAATGTCCGGATCGCTCCCCGCAGCCGCCATATCTACCCGGACAACAAGGCTCTCTCCAAGGCAAGAGCCGAAAGCGTCGGCAGATACCTGATCGACATCCTGCATCTGCCGGCGGAAAAATTCAAATTTTTCGGAAAAGGAGCGTCTGAGCCGGTTGCCGAAAATCATACCGGTGAAGGCAAGGCTCGCAACCGTCGGGTTGAGGCAAAAATCAGGACGGTAAAACCTGTTGAGACAACCCTTGGCGAAGCGGTAAAAGTTGCAGACAACAGCCTTGACAGAATCGTCCTGGATACGCTCCCTGCTTCTGTGCCAGTAGATCGAAATGTTAAGGTTCCATCATCCAATGCGGTGAATGAGATAATCAACGAGAAGGCTCGGAGCGGTGTGAAGTCAGTGGCGACTGTCGGTCTTCGCCCCGGCGAACAGTGGAGTGCCTCTAAAATCGACATGGATGCAGAGTTGAAGGAGATGCCCGATTATAACGCAGTCTGGCTCAACAAAGCAGAACCGGGACTGACATGGCTCTGGCCGCTGAGCGGATACCATCCACCGATAGCAAGCGTAAATCTTGCCATCAAACACGATCCGCGCAATACCCTCAAGCTTTTGCTCAACGGAGCCGAGATCGATCCGCTCAGTTTTGATGGCACGCTCAAACGTGATGATAATACCCTGGCCGTCAGTAACTGGAATGGAGTCCACCTCGTGGAAGGTGACAATCTCTTCGAGGCGGTTCAATCGGATGAGTTCGGCACCGAGTCAGCAAGGCTTAAACGGATCGTCCATTACTCCACAGCACCGGTGAAGGCTGAGTACATTCCAGCAAAATCACGGCTGGTCGCCGATGGCAAAAACTCGCCGGCTATCGCCATCCTGCTTACCGACAAGGATGGTCATCCTGGGCGGAAAGGGAGTATCGGCGAATATGCGCTCGATCCGCCGTACGTGGCGGTTCAACTGGCCGATGATCTGAAGAATTCTCCCCTGGGCGCCACGTCGGGCAACAAGCTCAAATACACGATAGGCGATGACGGCATTGCCTTGATCGAACTTCAGCCAACAACGAAAGCTGATGAGGCGGTGCTTCGGCTTGCGCTCTCAAGTGAACCGCAGGTGATACGTGCCCGCCTCACACCTGACTACCGCGACTGGATTCTGGTCGGTATCGCCGAAGGTACCGTGGGGTACAACACCCTCTCCGGCCACATGGAAAATCTGCAGTCGTCCGGTACGGATGAAAACCTTTACGACAAGGAGCGTATCGCCTTCTTTGCGAAAGGAACGATAAAAGGGGAATGGCTCCTTACCATGGCCTATGACAGCGCCAAACAGCGGACCGGTGTCTCCGGGAACGCCCTCTTTCAGACTATCGATCCCAACAGCTTCTATACGCTCTATGGTGACGGCACCAGCCAGGGTTACGAGGCGGCCAGCCAGAGAAAGCTCTACCTGAAGATCGAACGCGATCAGTTCTATGCGATGTTCGGCGATTACGATACCGGCCTTACGCTTACCGAACTCTCCCGCTACAGCCGCAGAATGAACGGCCTCAAGAGCGAATTCCGCTCGAAGGATTTCGAAGTTACCGCCTTCGGCTCGGAAACCGCCCAGGCGTTTGTCAAGGAAGAGCTGCGTGGAGACGGTACCTCCGGTCTGTACCGACTCTCCAGAACCGGCGTTGTCCTTAATTCGGAGAAGATCACTATCGAATCCCGTGACCGCTTCCATAGTGAAGTGGTGACCAGCTCCAGACCGCTGAGCCGCTTCATCGATTACAGCATCGATTACGACACCGGCGCGCTTTTCTTCAAGAGTCCGGTACCGAGCAAGGACGACCAGCTCAATCCTGTCTATATCGTCATCGAATATGAGGTGGCCACCGCCGGCAACGATGCTCTCACCTACGGTGGCCGTGCCGGCGCAAAGCTGCTGGACGGGAAAGTCTCGGTTGGAGCGACTCACATTCATGAAGGTCAGGTCTCCGGAGATGCGAATCTCTATGGTGGTGACCTGACCGCGCAACTGGGGCCGGGGACCAAGCTGAGAGGCGAGGTGGCAACAACCACTAATGACGTTAGTCCCGGAAAAACTAGCGGCAATGCCTACCTGGCTGAAATCGTTCATTCAGACAAGACGAAGGATGCAAAAGCCTACTACCGTGAGCAGGAAAGCGGTTTCGGTTTGGGTCAGCAGAAACAGAGTGAGACCGGCACACGCAAATTCGGTGTTGAAGGGGGCTACAAGCTGAATGACAACGTCACCCTGAGCTCTCAGGCCTATCGGCAGTATACTCTTGCTACCGGAGCTGTCAGAGACTTCACGGAACTGCTGGCGTCGTATAATGAGAAGCAGTATTCACTGAGAAGCGGCGTCAAATATGCCAATGACACGCTGCCTGACGGAAGCAGCGCCTCTTCCGTGCTGGGGACGATTGGTGCGAGCTGGAGATTGCTGAACGAAAAACTGACCCTGCGTATCGACCATGACCAGGCCCTTTTCAGCAAGAACAACAACACCGATTTCCCGACCAGAACGACCTTCGGCGCGGACTATCAGGTAACTAAAACGGTAGCCCTCTTCGCCCAGGAGGAACTGACCTACGGGGCGGCCGCGGATACCAACACAACCCGCGCCGGCGTAAAATCCACGCCGTGGACCGGAGGCAGCATCTCCTCCTCGGTGGTCAACGATATGCGTGAAAACAGCGAGCGAACCTTTGCCAACGTCGGCCTTGCCCAGATGTGGCAGATAAACCAGAAATGGGCGATTGATGGGGGTCTTGATCATAATCAGACCATCAGGAAGAAAACCGGTTATCAGCTCAACGCGAATGTACCGCCTGTATCGGGCGGCGAGGATTTTACCGCGGTTTCTCTGGGGGCTAATTATGCGGAGAAAAAACTTATCTGGTCTAACCGGGTCGAATACAGAACCAGCGGCATTGATGATAAATGGGGTGTGATATCCGGCCTTATCAACGAGCAGGGACTCAACTGGGGCTGGACGGCCAGACTGCAAATCCTGCACAACCAGGCTGTCGGCGGAACAAGCAAGACCGATGGAAATCTGAGACTGGGACTCGCATACAGGCCCCCGCTGACGAAGTGGATTGTACTCGACCGGCTCGACCTGATCGCCTTTGATGAAAAGAGTCCGACATCGTCAACACATGGCAACAGGCTCGTCAACAACATGAACGCAAACTACCGTCCGGACCGAAAAACACAGTTGTCAATCCAGTACGGGGCTAAATATGTCCTGGAGCAGATAGATGCGCAGGATTACAGCGGTTACACCGATCTCGTCGGGATTGAAGGCAGATACGACATCACGAAAGAGTGGGACATCGGGCTTCGCGGCTCACTCCTGCATTCATGGGCTTCAAACCAGTTTGCTTACAGTTTTGGTCCTTCTGTTGGGTATAATGTCATGCAAAATGCCTGGATAAGTATCGGCTATAACCTTGCGGGCTTCAAGGACAGGGATTTTTCCGCGGCAAACTATACCGCACAGGGGACATTTGTGCAGTTCCGCTTCAAGTTTGACCAGAATTCAGTGAAAGAAACCCTGAAATGGCTGAATCACGAGTAAAAGATGAATTTTGCGGATAATTCGAGGCAGGCACTGTTTTAAGTGAATTTTGTGGATAATTGCTTCATCAAGAATATATGGCCGAAGTGAAACCCCGCCATTGCCGGTTAATTTCTACCTCTTTTGTTCAGTGACGTCCGGATGGCAAACTCCCCTTCATGCCTGCCGAGAAGCGCCGGACTGTCCGTATTATGTTTCCTGTTGTTGCTTTCGATCATCCCCGCATTGAAATTGGCGTAGCAGTAGGCACAACGGAAACGGCAGCTGTTGTAGATCCCCATATCCGCTGACTCTGCACAGTTGCAGGCTTTCCGCTGATATCTGTCCTTTTTAAAAGATCCGTTGACGCCGAACAGCTCCCGCACCAGATTGCCGTCGATGCAGGCGCCATGCAGGATACCGATGTCAGCCAGTTCCACACTTTCACTGCATGAGAAAATCTGCAGGTCATGGCGGTCAGCTGTTTCCTTGAATCCCCGCGCAACCTGTTCAAGCGATTTTTCCAGTTCCGGCGCGGTAATATCTTCCAGCATGATGCCGCTGCCGCTCAGAGCCCTGCTTAAATTCCCCTCTCCTCTGCCGTATAAATCATAGAAACTGAACACCAATCGTCCAGTCGCCGCGCTGACCTTTCCGGCGATTCGTTCCGCCTGTTCCAGGTGCCATGAGGCGGGCGTGGCACTGGTGAGGATGACCGGGTCATAGCGCCATACCACCCGCTTTCGCCCGATGCGCCCCGCCAGATCGATCATCGTCTCGATACGCTCCTGCAATGGCGGGACGTTGGGCTCGAAGGTCGTGTCGTATGGGTTGAGGGTAAACTGGAAGTAGTAGTTCAGGCCGCGCTCATCCAGCTCATCCAGGTGCTGCATGAGGGGTCGAGGATTTTTAGTCCAGAAGCAGACCGCATCAACATCATCAGGCTTCAGGCTGAAGCCGGTAACCTGCCTGCTGTTAAAGGGATTTATACGATAGAAGAACCCTTCCCTGACGCGCATCATGAACCAGTCGGCATAAAAAGCCGGTATATCGGTGCGCCTGCTGGCGGAAATAATCATGGTTCAATATTCAGACAAGTAATTGCCACGATTCCGCTTATTTTTCCAGAGGTACGGGGAAACAGACGTTGTGCGGTAAATTGGCTTTTGCACCGCATTTTGAGCACGATACCGTCGGAGTGCAACTCAGGTGGTATGACTCACTCAGCAGCCCCATATGGGTCAGCCAGCAAATATGTCCCTTATGCATTTCTCCGCAGCTGCATTCCGTTTCCGGAATTTCTTCATCCAGTTGATCACTCATGGCTACCTTCCTTCGATCACATCGGATTTCCATGTCAAAGCCAAGCAACCAAATTATATCACGATTTCTTTATTCGACCAGGATCACTACTGGCTATTCGAGACAGAATACGATCAAGATGAGAAGCGAAGCGCTGCCGGTCTACCAGACTGAATTGTGAAGGGCCTCCCTGTGCAAACCCGTCGGCACGCAGCTCCATCATCAAATCACGGATGGAAAGCCGCTCGCCGATATTCTCCTCTGTATAGAGTTCGCCCCGGGGGTCGAGTGCGACGCCACCATTAGCAACGATCCTGGCCGCCAGGGGGATGTCGGCTGTGACAACCAGATCTTCCGCTGCGGCATGTTCGGCAATATAGTCATCGGCCACATCGAAGCCGTCTGCGACGACAATGGATTCTACCAGCCTGCTGTTGTGCTTCGTCAGCTCCTTGTTAGCCACCAGGAGGACCGGCAGATCAAGCCGCTCTGATGCGCGAAAAACTATCTCCTTGATCACTCTCGGGCAGGCATCGGCGTCGATCCAGATTTTCAAATGATTGCTCCAGTGATTATTTTGCTTCAGGGCAACAGGTGCCAAAACGGCATTGAACAGTAGAAAAAAGGGCTACCGCATCAAACGGTAACCCTTTGTTTGTTCTGGAGCCATTTGTCGGAATCGAACCGACGACCTCATCATTACGAGTGATGTGCTCTACCAACTGAGCTAAAATGGCACTGCTGCCATCCGGCATTCCTGCGCCGCCGGAAGGAGTGAAATTACCTCAAAATAGTGGCGGCTGTCAATGCCATAAGGCACATTTCCTGTAATTTTCTACTTTACCACCGAACCGGTTACGGCTACTATAGCGAACAATTGCATTTCCACTATTCTCTCTCAGGCGTCCCATGATTTTTCGTACACATCTGATACTCCTGCTGCTCTGCTTCACCGTTCTGACGGCTCAGGCGGCAAAATCGACCGGTATTACCAGGCTCGGGTATGCCATTCAGATGGGCGCGTTCGCCGAGGTGAAAAACGCCGAGCGATTTACGGCCAGACTTCAGGCCAAAGGGATCGAGGCGTTTTATTTCCGCAAGGACAACGGTGTCTATGCCGTCCGCTTCGGCGACTTTCCCAGCAGGGAAAAAGCCCGTGAAGCGGCCAAACGGCTGGTGGCCGATCGAATGATCGACAGTTATTATGTTGCGCCGCCGAATGAAGTCGTCTTCAGCGCCCCAAAAGGGCCCGGCTGGCAAAAACCGCAGCCCGATGAAATCCGGATACCTCCCACCCATCTCCAGCCGGTCGTACCGAAAGATCTGGCTGACAAGCCGGCTCCCAAACCGGGTCACAAAGAGCGGGACATGGGGGCAATCGCCGCCCGTACCGCCGAACGTTTCGTCGGTATTCCCTACCAATGGGGCGGGGACAATGTGGTGGAGGGCATGGATTGCAGCGGCTTTGTACGGGCGGTCTACAATCTGTGCGGACTCAGTATTCCACGCACCTCGCGTGACCAGTTCAAGGCCGGAGACCTGGTTGAGAAAGACGATCTTAAAGATGGCGACCTGGTTTTTTTCGGATCTTCAGCCGATAAGATCAATCACGTCGGCATATATGTCGGGGGAGGGAAGTTCGTTCATGCCCCGCGCCGGGGTGAAGAGATCCGGATAACGGCGGTAAATGATAGTTATTTCGAAAAGCATTTTGCAGGAGCACGCAGGTATTTTTAACACGTTACGGAGAATAACGCATGGCAATCATCAAACCATTCCGGGCGCTGCGCCCATCCAAAGATATTGTTGAGAAGGTTTCAGCACTTCCCTACGACGTGATGAATGTCGAAGAGGCGTGTACCATGGCGGCCGGAAACCCCATCAGTTTTCTGCATGTTTCCCGACCTGAAATTGACCTTCCGGCAGAGGTTGATCCTCATGATGAGTCCGTTTATCTGCAGGGGAAAACCAATCTGGGCGAATTCATCCGGCGCGGGGTATTGACGCAGGACGCTCGCGACTGTTTCTACGTCTATCGCCAGCGGATGGGGTCCATCAGCCAGACCGGTCTGGTGGTCTGTGCCAGTGTTGACGATTACCAGTCGGGTGTAATCAAGAAGCACGAGCATACCCGGGCCGACAAGGAAGAAGACCGGGTCAAGCATATCGATTATCTGGATGCCAATGATGAGCCGGTCTTTTATCTCTCCCGCTCCTGCGCTGAAGTGGAAGGTATTATCGAAGGGGTTACCAATGGCCCGCCGGAATATGATTTCATATCCGACGACGGGGTCGGCCACACCGCCTGGATAATCGCCGAGCAGACCCTGATTGACCGCCTGATCGTTCTGTTTGCCGCCATCCCGAGGCTGTACGTCGCCGACGGCCACCATCGCAGCGCCGCCGCGGGACGGGTGCGCGAACTGCGGCGCAACAGCAACCCCGCTCATAGCGGCAGTGAAGAGTACAATTCGTTCCTGACGGTAGTCTTCCCCGAAAACCAGCTCAACATCATGCCCTATAACCGCGCCATCAGGGACCTGAACGGCCGCTCGGCGGCCGACTTCATCACCCAGGTGGGATACAGCTTTGAAATATCGCCCGCCACCTCTCCCGTCATCCCGACTGAGCGCCACCACTTCGGCATGTATCTGGACGGCAGTTGGCATCATCTGCAAGCCCGCCCGGCGATCGTCGATGAAACGGACACCGTCGGCAGACTGGATGTTTCAATTCTGCAGAACAGTCTTCTCGATCCGCTGCTCGGCATTCACAATCCGCGCACCGACCAGAGAATCCACTTCGTCGGCGGCATCCGGGGCAACGAAGAGCTGGTCAAGCTGGTCGATTCCGGCGAATATGCCGTGGCGTTCGCCCTTCACCCAACCTCCATCCGCGAATTGATCGAACTGGCCGACCAGGATAAGATCATGCCCCCAAAATCAACATGGTTCGAACCAAAGCTGCGCAGCGGCCTGTTCGTGCACAAACTTAGCTGATCGCCCCTTCCAACCGCATACAAAAAGACCTCCCGGACACTGACATTCGGGAGGTCTTTTTACATCGGAAGGGAGCGGCAGCTACCTCTTCATCGCATCATCCATCAGCTTGTAGGCACAAAACTCACCGCACATCGTACAGGCGCCGTGATCTGATACCGGCGAGTTGGCCCGGTATTCGCGGGCTTTGTCCGGGTCCATCGCCAGGGCGAACTGCCCTTCCCAGTCCAGCTTTTTCCGACATTTTGCCATCGCAATATCCTTCGCCATGGCCCCCTTGACCCCCTTGGCGATATCTGCGGCATGGGCGGCGATTCTGGTTGCAATGACACCGTCGCGCACATCCTGCACGTTCGGCAGACAGAGATGCTCGGAGGGGGTCACATAGCAGAGAAAATCGGCCCCGGCAGCGGCTGCAATGGCGCCGCCGATAGCACAGGTGATGTGATCATACCCGGGAGCGATATCGGTCACGAGCGGCCCCAGGACATAGAACGGGGCGCCGTGGCAGATCCGCTTCTGCAGCTGGATGTTGGTCTGAATCTGGTTGAGCGGCACATGTCCCGGACCTTCGATCATGACCTGCACACCGGCTTCCTGAGCACGCTGGGTCAATTCTCCCAACAGGAGCAGCTCGTGGATCTGGGCCCGGTCGGTCGCATCGGCCAGGCAGCCGGGACGGAAACCGTCCCCCAGCGACAGGGTCATATCGTACTCTTTGGTGATCTCCAGCAGTTTGTCAAAATGCTCAAACAGCGGGTTTTCCTTGTTATTGTAGCTCATCCATTCGATGGTGAAAGCGCCGCCCCGCGATACGACGTCCATCAGGCGCCCTTCATTCTTCATCCGCTCGACGGTGCCGCGCGTTACGCCACAGTGGACGGTGATAAAATCGACCCCGTCCTCCGCGTGCTTGATGATCCCGGCAAAGATATCGTCAACCGTCATATCCACGATGGCTTTATTCTTGACCCGCACCGCATCCAGAGCGGCCTGATACAGCGGTACGCTACCGATGCAGGCATTGGTTTCGGCAATGATCGCTTTCCTGATTTCGTCCACCGGACCGCCGGTGGAAAGATCCATGATGGCATCAGCGCCGTATTTGACGGCAATCCGTGCTTTTTCAAGCTCTTTTTCCATGTCGGTATCGTCGGAGGAAGAGCCGATGTTGGCGTTGACTTTGGTACGCAGCCCGGCTCCGACCGCCAGCGGAGAACCATTGAGGTGCTTGATGTTATGGCAGATGACGATGTT
>WNGR01001383.1_pt2 | contig 39872 bp, 32 predicted proteins | sample 5407581 | NCBI WGS metagenome assembly WNGR01 (sample SAMN13153383, study PRJNA577476) | soil metagenome | isolation source: 80 cm soil or saprolite under Garry oak tree replicate 2 | place: USA:California | collected 2016-06-15 | reverse complement strand
GGGATGGCACGCGGGGGGGTCTGGGGGGGTCGTCCCCCCGAGGAAACACCGTGAGCATCACCAGGATCGCCGTGGCCGGCGAGCGGCCCTACGAGGTGGTCGTGGGCGCCGGCGCGATCGGCGAGCTGCCTGCCCTGGCCGGCGAGCAGGCCCGCACGGTCGTGGTCATCCACCCGGCGGGCCTCGGCCAGATCGCCGAGCCCGTCAGCCGGGCGCTCCGGGAAGCCGGATACCAGGTCCATGCGGAGCGGATCCCCGACGGCGAGGCGGCCAAGGACATCACCGTCGCTGCCGGGCTGTGGTCGCGGCTGGCGGAACACCGCGTCAGCCGCTCCGACGCGATCGTCGGCGTCGGCGGCGGGGCGGCCACCGACCTGGCCGGGTTCACCGCAGCCACCTGGCTTCGCGGCATCCGGCTGGTCCTGGTGCCGACCACGCTGCTCGCGGTGGTGGACGCCGCGGTCGGCGGCAAGACGGCCATCAACATCCCCGAGGGGAAGAACCTGGTCGGGGCGTTCTACCCACCGGCCGGGGTCGTCGCGGACCCGGCCGTCCTGGCCTCGCTGCCCCCGGCCGAGTACGCCAGCGGGCTGGCGGAGGTGATCAAGACCGGGTTCATCGCGGACCCGGCGATCCTGAAGCTGATCGAGGCCGACCCGGGGGCAGCGGCGCGCCCGGGCGGGCCGCACGAGCGCGAGCTCATCGAGCGCGCGGTCCGGGTGAAGGCGGCGGTGGTGAGCGCCGACCTGCATGAGGCCGGGCCCCGGCAGATGCTCAACTACGGGCACACCCTCGGCCACGCGATCGAGCGGGCCGAGAGCTACCGGATCCGGCACGGCGCGGCGGTGTCGGTCGGCCTGGTGTACGCGGCCGCGGTGGCCCGGCTGGCCGGGCGGCTCGATGAGGCGACCGCGGAGCGGCACCGGGAGATCCTGGACGCGGTTGGCCTGCCGACTGGCTACCGTCCCGGGGCCTGGCCACAGCTGCGTGCGGGGATGGCGGTGGACAAGAAGACCCGGGCGTCCAAGCTCCGGCTGGTGGTGCTGGACGGGCTGGCCAGGCCCGGCATCCTGGAGGACCCGCCCGAGGAACTGCTGGAGCAGGCGTACGGGGAGGTGACCGGGTGATGCGGGATGTGCTGGTGCTCAACGGCCCGAACCTGGGCCGGCTCGGCTCGCGCGAGCCCGAGGTGTACGGCACCACGACGCTGGAGCAGCTGGCGGAGGCCTGCACCGCGGCCGGGCGCCAGCTCGGCCTGCGGGTCGAGGTGCGGCAGACCGACGACGAGGCCGAGTTGCTCGGCTGGGTGCACGAGGCGGCCGACGGGCGGGTACCTGTGGTGCTCAACCCGGCCGCGTTCACCCACTACTCCTACGCGCTGCGGGATGCGCTGGCGATGCGCACGGCCCCGCTGGTCGAGGTGCACCTGTCCAACCCAGCGGCCAGGGAGGCCTTCCGGCACACCTCCGTGGTGGCCGGCGTGGCCGACGGCACCGTGGCCGGGTTCGGCGTGCTCTCCTACGAGCTGGCGCTCCGGGCGGTCGCCGCGCTGTCCGGGGCGGGCGAGGCCGGCCCGCACGCCCGCCAGCCTTGACGACGCGATACCGAACGGGATTCGATGGCCGCATCCGGGCCGCCCGCGGACTCCGGCCGCCAGCTGGTGAAAGGACCTGCACACATGCGCATCGGGATGGCACTGAGCTACGCCGGAGGGTTCGCTGAGACCGCCGAAGAGCTCAGCGACTATGAGAAGGCCGGCCTGGACATCGTGTTCGTCCCCGAGGCGTACAGCTACGACGCGGTGAGCCAGCTCGGGTATCTCGCCGCGAGGACCGAGCGGCTGCAGCTCGCCTCCGGCATCCTGCAGCTGTACACGCGCACCCCGACGCTGACCGCGATGACGGCCGCCGGGATTGACTATGTCTCCGGCGGCCGGTTCACCCTTGGTATCGGGGCCTCGGGACCGCAGGTCATCGAGGGCTGGCATGGTGTGCCCTACGACGCGCCGGTCGGCCGGACCAGGGAAATCATCGAGATCTGCCGCCGGGTCTGGCGCCGGGAGCGGCTGGAGTTCTCCGGCCGGCACTACACGATCCCGCTGCCGCCGGACCAGGGCACCGGGCTGGGCAAGCCGCTGAAGCTGATCAACCACCCGGTCCGGGACCGGATCCCGATCATGGTCGCGGCGCTCGGCCCGAAGAACGTGGAGCTGGCCGCCGAGCTGGCCGAGGGCTGGCAGCCGATCTGGTTCTTCCCGGAGAAGGCGGCGTCGGTGTGGGGTGCGGCGCTGGCCGCCGGCCGGGCGAAACGCGACCCGTCGCTCGGGCCGCTTGATGTGGTGCCGGCCACAGCCGCGCTGGCGATCGGCGAGGACGTCACCGGGCTGCTGGAGCTGGGCCGGCCGATGCAGGCGCTCTACATCGGCGGGATGGGCGCGAAGGGGCGCAACTTCTACAACGACCTGGTGGTCAAGTACGGGTACGAGGCCGAGGCGGCCGCGATCCAGGATGCTTACCTGGGCGGCAGGAAGGACGAGGCCGCCGCGCTGGTGCCGGCCTCGCTGCTGGAGGGAACGTCGCTCATCGGGCCCCGTTCGCATGTGGCCGAGCGGGTGGCGGCGATGCGCGAGGCCGGCGTGACCACGCTCAACGTGGCACCGCTGGCGGCCACGCACGCCGAGCGGGTGCGGCTTATTGAGCAGGTACGCGACCTCGCGGGGTGATGCCCGCGCGGGCCGGATGGCGCCCGCCCGCGGATGCTGTGGCGGGGATGGCCGGGTCCGGAACGGCTGTGTCCAGACGGCTGTACCCGGCGATGGCTTTCGGCCGCGCTGTCGATCTGGCGTCGCTGCGTTCGACTACGGGTAGATGCCGGCGGCCGGCCGGCAACGAGACGGAGGTGCGCGATGAAATACCTGTTCCTGCTCTACGGGCCGGGCGAGCCGCTCCCTGAGCCAGGCACGCGGGCACACCGGGAGATGTTCGAGCGATGGAACGCGGCCACGCGGGCCATGGCGGAGGCGGGGGTGCTGATCGACTGCGCGCCGCTGCAGCCCGTTGAGGCGGCGACGACGGTGCGGGTCCGGGACGGCGAGACGCTGCTGACCGACGGCCCCGCCGCGGAGATCAAGGAGCACTTCGGCGGCTTTACGCTGGTGGAGTGCGCAGACCTGGATGAGGCGCTGAAGTGGGCAACGACCATACCGACCGCGGCCGAGGGGTCAGTGGAGATCCGCCCGGTGGTGCAGGTGGAGGCCCCGGGCTGAGCGACTGGCTCGGCCCTGTCCTGCGCGATCACTGGTGGCCGGCGGTCGCCACCGTGACCCGGCTGGTGGGGGACCTGGAGCTGGCCGAGGACGCGGTGCAGGACGCGTGCACGGTGGCTCTACAGCAGTGGCCGGCCGGCGGGCTCCCGGCCAATCCCGGGGCCTGGCTCACCGGGGTGGCCAGGCACAAGGCCATCGACCGGCTGCGCCGTGACAGGCGGCGCGCGGAGAAGGAGATGGAGGCCGGGCTCGCGGCGCACGGCGATGCCGGGCTCGCCGCGGCGCACGGCGATGCCGGGCTCGCGGCACATGGCGATGCCGGGCCCGAGCCGTCGCCCCTGGCCGACGACGAGCTTGGCCTGATCTTCATGTGCTGCCACCCCGCCCTGGATCCCGCGGTCCGCGTGGCGCTGACCCTGCGGTCGGTCTGCGGGCTGTCCACGGCGGAGATCGCCGCCGCGTTCCTGGTCCCCGAGCCGACCATGGCGCAGCGGCTGGTGCGCGCCAAGCGCAAGATCCGCCAGGCGGGAATCTCGCTCCGGGTGCCCGCCCCGGACGAGCTGCCCGGCCGCCTGGCCGCGGTGCTGCGCGTTGTGTACCTGGTCTTCACCGAGGGGCACATGGCGACCGGCGGCGACGCGCTCGTCCGCGGCGACGTGTGTGACCAGGCAATCCGGCTGGCCCGGGTGCTGGCCGGCCTGCTGCCCGCCGAGCCCGAGGTGAAGGGCCTGCTGGCGCTGCTGCTGCTGACCGACGCGCGGCGCGGCGCCCGGGTGAGCGCCGCGGGCGAACTGGTCCCGCTCGCGGAGCAGGACCGGGGCCAGTGGGACCGGGCGATGATCGCCGAAGGGGAGTCCCTGCTCGAGGAGGGCCTTCGGGCCGGGCGGCCCGGCCGCTACCAGCTGCACGCCGCGATCGCCGCGTGCCATTCGACCGCATCGTCGGCCGCGGTCACCGACTGGCGCCAGATCGCCCTGCTCTACGACGAGCTCATGCGCTACGAGCCGACGCCCGTGGTGCAGGCCAACCGCGCGGTGGCGGTCGCCATGACGGAAGGCCCGGCGGCCGGGCTGGCGATTCTCGACGACGCGGGAACGCATCCCCAGCTGGCCCGCTGGCCGCAGCTGCATGTCGCCCGGGCTGAGTTGCTGCACCGGCTGGGCCGTGACGCCGAGGCGCTGGCCGCCTACGCGACGGCGCTGGAGACTGGCCCGCCCGCTGCGGAGAGGTCCTACATCGGCCGCCGGGTGCGGCTGATCGAGCAGGTCCGCGACCCGGCCGGGTGACGCCCGGCGGGCCCGCCGCCCGGCCTGCTGCCGGCCGGCCGGCCACCCTGCACCGGTGACGATCCGCGGCAGACCCGTACAGTCGTGTGTATGCCGGAGACGCACGCCGCCCGCCGGGCCCGCGCCCAGGAGCTGATCGCTGCGGGGGGCGCGGATGCCGCGCTGATCACCAGCCTGGCCAACGTGCGTTATCTCACCGGCCTGGCCAGCTCGAACGCCGCGCTGCTGCTCCCCGCCGGCGCGCCCGGGGTGCTCGCCACCGACTCCAGGTACACCGAGGCGGCGACGCGCGACGCACCGGATCTCGAGCTGGTCACCGAGCGCTTCATCGAGCCCGCCCTGGCCCGCCTGGCCGCAGCGCGCGGGCTGCGCACGGTCGCGTTCGAGGCCCAGGTGATGACCGTGGAACAGCACCAGGCGCTGACCTCACTGGACGGCGGGCCGGCGCTGGTGCCGCTGGGGCGGGTCATCGAGGAACTCCGGATGGTCAAGGACGAGGCCGAGATCGCCCTGCTGGCCCGGGCGTGCGCGATCACCGACCAGGCCCTGTCCGACGCGCTGCCTGGCATCGCGCCGGGCCGGACCGAGCGCCAGCTCGCGATCCTGCTGGAGCGGGCGATGATCGACCGCGGCGCCGAGGCGGTGGCCTTCGACACCATCGTGGCCAGCGGGCCGAACGGCGCCATCCCGCATCACGCGCCCGCCGGCCGGCCGTTCGCCGCCGGGGACCTGATCACGATCGACTGCGGCGCGAGGTACGGCGGTTATCACGCGGACATGACCCGCACCGTGGCGCTCGGCGCGCCCGCCGCGTGGCAGCGCGAGATCTACGAGATCGTGGCCGCGGCGCAGCTTGCCGGGATCGAAGCCGCGACGGCCGGCGCGGACGTGAGCACGGTTGACGCGGCAGCGCGCGGCCTGATCGCCGACGCCGGTCACGATGACCACTTCGGGCACGGCCTCGGCCATGGCGTCGGCCTGGAGGTCCACGAAGCCCCGATCATCGGGTACGGGAAGACCGGTACACTCGTGGACCGGGTTCCCGTTACCGTCGAACCCGGGATCTACCTGCCCGGCCGGGGCGGCGTCAGAATCGAGGACACTCTCGTGGTGCGCGCCCATCGGGGGGGTTTGGGGCCATCGGGGTCTGGGGTGTCCCCAGGGCGCGCTGTGTCCCCCCGGGCCAGCACCGACGCCGGGGCGGCGGGATCACGCGAGATACTCACCACGACCACGAAGGAACTCCTCGTTCTCTAGCCAGGACGAGCCGTTCCGCACGCACGCAGGAGACACGACGCAGTGGCCACCACCAACGATCTCAAGAACGGCATGACGCTCAACATCGACGGCCAGCTCTGGAACGTCGTGGACTTCCAGCACGTCAAGCCGGGCAAGGGCGGCGCCTTCGTGCGCACCAAGCTGAAGAACGTGCTGTCCGGGAAGGTCGTGGACAGGACCTTCAACGCCGGCGTGCGCGTCGAGCAGGCCAGCGTGGACCGGCGGGAGATGCAGTACCTCTACCGCGAGGGCGACGACTTCGTCTTCATGGATACCCGCGACTACGACCAGCCCCGCATCCCCGCGGCGACCGTCGGCGATGCGGCGAACTACCTCCTCGAAGAGCAGAACGTAGTGGTGGCCTTCAACGAGGGGGTCCCGCTGTACGTGGAGATGCCCGCAGCCGTGGAGCTGACCATCAGCCAGACCGATCCTGGCCTGCAAGGGGACAGGTCGACCGGCGGGACCAAGCCGGCCACCCTGGAGACCGGCGCGCAGGTCCAGGTCCCCCTGTTCATCACCACCGGCGAGAAGATCAGGGTGGACACGCGCACCGGCCTGTACCTCGGCCGGGCGTGAATTCCCTTCCGTGCCGCAGGCCCGCCAGGTTTGACCGTGCCAGCGCGCAGTAAGGCCAGGAAGCGGGCGCTCGACATCCTCTTCGAGGCGGAGATCAGGGGCGAGCCGGTGCTCGATGTGCTCGCCGAGCGGTCCGCCGCGGGCAGCCCGCCGGTCTCGGGCTACACCGCCGAACTGGTCCAGGGCGTGCAGGCGCACCGGGAGCGCATCGATGAGCTGCTGGCCGCGCACTCGCAGGGCTGGACGCTGGACCGGATGCCCGCGGTGGACAGGAACATCCTGCGGATTGGCGTGTTCGAGCTGTTCTGGGTGCCCAGCGTGCCGGACGGGGTCGCGATCAGCGAGGCCGTGCTCCTCGCCCGCGACCTGTCCACGGACGGTTCCCCGGCCTTTGTCAACGGCCTGCTCGCCCGCCTGCTCGAGCTAAGGCCCGAGCTCGAGCCGACCGCCGACCAGTAACCGGGCGCCGCCGGACTGTCGGTGGCCGGCACTACATTAGGCCCGGGGACGGATGAGGAGGCGCCGGTGGCGCACGGGCGTGTACGGGGTGACCCGCCCGGGCCGCATGCGGACGACACGGGCTGTCACATCCTGCACGTCGACATGGACGCGTTCTACGCCAGCGTGGAGATCAGGGACCGGCCCGAGCTGGCCGGCCGGCCGGTCATCGTGGGCGGCATGAGCGGGCGCGGCGTGGTGTTGTCGGCCACCTACGAGGCGCGCACGTTCGGGGTGCGCTCGGCCATGCCGATGGCGCGGGCGGCGCGGCTGTGCCCGCAGGCCGTGGTCATCCCGCCCCGGCACCGTCTGTACGGCGCGGTATCGCGGGAAGTTATGGGGGTATTCAGGGCGATAACGCCGGAAGTAGAGCCGCTGGCCCTGGATGAGGGAGCAGCAGCGCATCACATGCTCGGTGGGCATCGCGACCACCAAGTTCGTCGCCAAGCTCGCGTCCGTGCGCTGCAAGCCGGACGGGCTGCTCGTGATCCCGGCGGACGGCGTCCTGGATTTCCTGCATCCGCTGCCCGTCGCGGCGCTGTGGGGGGTCGGGGCGCAGACCGGCCAGGTCCTCGCGCGCCTGGGGCTGCGCACGGTCGCGGACATCGCGCAGACCCCGATCGGCAGCCTGGAACGGGAACTCGGCAAGGCCACCGCCGCCCACCTCTCGGCCCTGGCCGCCGGGCGCGATGAGCGCCGGGTGGTGCCGGGCGCCCAGGAGAAGAGCATCGGTGCCGAGGAGACCTTTGCCAGCGATATCAGCGATCCCGAGGTGATCAGGCGCGAGCTGCTCCGGCTGTCCGGCCGGACGGCACGCGGCCTGCGCGCCGCTGGCTGCTCGGCCAGGACGGTCGTGGTGAAGCTGCGGCTGGCCAGCTTCAAGACGATCACGCGGTCGCGGACGCTGCCCGAGCCGACCGACGTGGCGCAGCAGATCTACGCCGTGGCCTGCGCCCTGTACGCAGCGGCGGGGCTGGATGACCGGGCCCGGCTGCGGCTGGTCGGGGTGCGGGCCAGCGGCCTGATACCGGTTTCGAACGCGGTGGCGCAGCTGGCGTTCGGGGACCGGCCGGTCTCGTGGCGCGAGGCTGAGCGGGCCGTGGACCGGATCGCCCGCCGATTCGGCACCGGCACCGTGAAGCCGGCGATCCTGGTGGACGGCGACCAGGCCGAGCCGTGATCCAGCGATCCCGCCCGGGACGTGCGCTCTGGCCCTGGTTTCTGGCGATATGCGGATGGCCGGAGCGGCGGCCCGGGCGATGCGGCGCGCCCTGGGTTCAGGCCGGAGGTCGGCGTACCCTTCCGCAGGACGCGCCGGCGCTCGTATTCTGGGGGGTAAGTCAGGCCGTGAGGAGAAGCTCACCGAGCCGCGTCCCCGCGCGCAAGTTTCATGGGAGGCACCGTGCCGCTCTCAGAGCACGAGCAGCGCCAGCTCGAGCAGATTGAGCAGGCGCTCTACGCCGATTATCCGCGGTTCGCCAACGCTGTCCGGGCCAGCGATCCGCGCGTGCACTACAAGCGCCGGGTCATCTACGCGGCGTTCGGGTTCTTGCTCGGCGTCGGGATGCTGCTGGCCGGAGTGGTGACCAAGTACATCTGGATCGGTGTGGCGGGATTCGTCGTCATGCTCGCGTGCAGCATGTGGGCGCTGACCAGCTACCGGCACATGTCCGGGGTCACCACCGGGCGTGGTCCCGCCAAGCCGAAGGAACGGCGCGGGCGCGGCAGCCGCGCGGCAGGCACGAGCATGATGGAACGGCTTGAGGAGCGCTGGCGCAGGCGCCAGGAGCGCGATCGCTGATCTCAGCCGCCCGGCGGGCAGACTCTGCTATCCGTCAGGCTGGGCTATCCGTCAGGCCGGGCTATCCGCGCTGGCGGATCCCGTCCCGCAGCGGCCACCTGCCGCGGAGCTTGAGCCCGGCGGCGTCCATCCACCCGAACACATCCAGCGCGTGCTGCATCCCCGGCCGGATCGGGGTGAGCATCGATGCTGGCAGCAGGCGTGCGCGCCAGCGCGCCTGCCAGTTCGCCTCCTGTGACAGGGCGCGCCGGACCGCGGCGGTGTCCGCGCGCAGCGTCTGCGAGCTGAGCGGCGCCGTAGCGTAGCGCGCCCGCTCCTCGGCACGGACGATCCGGCCGAGCGCCTCGCGGGCCGCTGGGTCGAGCCGCAGCGTGGCCGCGATCCGGCCGGCCACCGCGCGGGGGGACTCGCTTGGCCGGCAGGCGAATCCGTAGTCAGCCAGGGTGTCGCGGAGCTCGAGCCAGGCCGCGTGCGCGAGCCCGGCATCCCCGGTGGCGGCGAGCCGGCGGCGGCGGATCACCGTCCTGGCGGTCAGCGGCGCGATCATGGCGAGCCCGAGGAGGACCGCGGCGCTCAGCAGGAGCCAGCCGGCGATGCCGGGCCCGGTGCCGCTTGCGGCGCCGCCGCCGCCAGCGGCCGGATGAATGTTGTGGGCGAGGTTCCCGCTCTTGGCCTTGGACCCGGCGTTGCCCGGCCCGAGCGACGGCGTGGCCGACGGTGTCGCCAGACCCGGCGGGGGAGCATACTGCGGCGGGGTCGCCGTGCCCTGGCCCGTGGTGCCGCCGGGGGTCGGCTCGAAACGGAGCCAGCCGACGTCCCGGAAGTAGAGTTCGGGCCAGACGTGGGCGTCGTTGGTGGTGACCTTCCACACGCCGTTGGCCTGCCTGGTGCCTGCCGTGTACCCGACCGCGACCCGGGATGGGATGTTGAGCTCCCGTGCGAGCGCGGCCATCGCGAACGCGAACTGCTGGCAGAAGCCGCTCCGGGTCTTGGTCAGGAACCTGGTCAGCCCGGCGACGGTGTTCGGCAGGTCCACCTGAAGGTTGTAGCTGAACCGCCCCGGGGTGAGGAACCAGCTCTGCAGCGCCAGCGCCTGCTGGTACGGAGTGCCCGCGCCCTTGGTGATCGTCCTCGCCAGGCTGGCCAGCTCCTGGTTGGCGCCGGCCGGGAATCTCAGGTAGTTGTCCGTGATGTTCTGCGGGTAGGACGGCCGCTGGTCCACCTGGCGCTTCCCGAGCTCGGGCTCGATGCTCGTCACCGTGTAGGACAGGCCGGACAGGGCCCGCGGCTGCGCCGAGTACACCATCAGCGTGGCCTTGTCCTCCACCCACTCCCCGGCGACCCGCAGCGTGGTCGGCGCGTAGGGCAGCGGCAGGAACGAGTCCTTGGACCCATAACCCGTCACGCCCCGGGCGAGCTTGATCTGGGTGGTCGCCTGGGCCGTGGGCGTGCTGGCCGCCAGCCCCGGAGCGGGCCGCAGCGGGCCGTCCCGCACCGCAGCGAATGACTGCGGCGGCACCAGCCTCCATTCACCCTTGCCCGGATCGTAGTTGAGCACGTAGGTCTGCAGGTACTGGTCCTGCGGGACCCGCGCAGTCGTGCGATACGTCAGAACGGTCTGCGGCGACCCGAGGAGCAGCTGCCCCCGCATCTGGGCCAGCGGGTTGGGCAGCGAGATCGGGCCCCCGCCGCCGGTTCCTGGCCCGGACGGGGTCGACGCGAACAGGTCGTGCACCCGGACGCCGGGCACCAGCAGCGGGAACGCCAGCGCGATGCAGGCCGCGGCCAGCCCGATTCTGCGGCCCGATGCGGCCAGGGCCCTGGTGTCGGGCGCCTCGGCCGTCCCGGCCGGGATGTCGCCGGCCCCGTGCCACACGGTGACCAGCCGGCCCCAGATGCGCAGCCGCTCCCGTCCGTCGGCGGCGAGCAGGGCCAGGTAGCCGATCAGGCCGAGGCAGAACACCAAGGTGGCACCGACGCCGCCCTGCTTGGCATTCGTGGTGATCCTGACGCTGTACAGCGCGAGCAGCGGCAGGCCTGCGATCGCCGGGCTGCGCATCCGGACCGCGAGCAGGTCGGTGGCCGCCGCCATCAGGCCGATGCCCGCCGCGGTCACCAGGTCGATGCCGCGGGTGCCGGGGACCGGCGGCGCGTAGGCCCGCTCGCCCAGGCCCTGGACCGCGAGCGACCACAGATGATGCAGCGAGGTCGCGGTGGGGATGATGCCGGCCACGGACAGCGGGGCGGCGAACACGCCGTTCAGGTAGATCAGCAGCGCGGACACGTAGGTGATGAGCCAGGCGAGCGCCCGCGAGCTGCGGATACGCGGCCGGCTCGCGGCCGTGACGGCGACGAGGACCACGCCGACGGCTTTGCCGAACCAGGACGGGCTGGTGAGCAGCGGGCTGGCGACGATCAGCGCGAGCACCGACGCGGCCACGGTCGAATGCAGGGTCGGCAGCCTGGTGATGGTCCCCGCGGCGGCGGCCACGATGACGGCGCCCACCCCGGCCCAGAACCAGCCCGCGCCCTGGATGAGAGGGTAGATGGACACCGACGCCAGGATCACGGCGGCGGCGGCGGTCAGGGTGAGCCGGTGATTCATACCGTGGCTCCTGGCCGCGTTCCGGCCTCCGGGACCGCCGGCTTGACCATGGAGGAGGCGGCCAGCTGCTGCCAGGCAACCGGGAGCGGTGTGCTCGCGTCGACGCAGGCTACCCGCCAGCCAGCGGCCCGGAGGATCGCCGCGGCCTGATCGGTCTCGCTCAGGCTGGCCCGTTCCCGGCCTTTTCCTGTGCGGTCTTTGGCGGTGCGGCTGTCCGCACTGGGCCCGTTGGCAGTACCGGGCCCGTTGGCTGTTCGGCCATGGCCCGTGCGCCCGTTCGCGGTGCGCCCGTGGCCGGCCCGGCCATTGGCGCTGGCGTCGGCCGCCAGGCCGTCGGCGGCGCGGTCGCGGTCCCCGGCGCTGCCGTACGCGGCGCTGCTGGCCTGGCCGTCGGCTGAGTCACCCCAGGTCGGCACGTCGAGCAGCAGCGCGATCGCGGGGCGCGCGTCGCGGCGGCTGGCGGCCAGCTGCCTGGCCGCGCCCGCGGAGAGCCGCCCGGTCACCGCGATGAGGAGCCCGCTGCTGCCGCGGAGCGTGGCGAGCCCGGGGGTCAGCTCGCGGCCCCGGGACGGCTTGATCACGGCCAGCGAGTTGAGCAGCACGTCCTCGAACACGCCGGGGGCGCTGAGCGCTCCGGTGTCCGTGATCAGCTGCCCGTCCAGGCCCTCGCGCGCGAGATGCACGCCGATGGACGCCGCAGCGCTGACCGCGAACTCGAACGATGACGTCGGCCCGCTGCCCAGGTGGGCGCCGCGCCTGGTGTCGAGCAGCAGCAGCACCCGGTTCCGCCACTGCTGCTCCTCGCGGCGCACCATGAGCTCGCCGTAACGCGCTGTCGAGCGCCAGTGCACCCGCCGGAGCTCATCGCCGTCCCGGTAAGCCCGCGGGACGACGTCGTCCTCGCCCGCGGCGGCCGCGGTGCGGGCCCGGCCGTCCCCGTCACCGAGCCAGCTGCCGCTGACCACGGCGCGGGGGAGCGGAATCACCTTGGGCGTGACCATGAACATTGCGCAGGAAGAGAAGGACCGGCCGAGTTCCACCAGGCCGAACGAGTCCGCGACCCGGATCTCGAGCGGGCCGACTTCGAACTTGCCCCGGACGTCGGAGCGCAGCGGATAGCTAAGCTCACGGGTCCCGCCCCGCTCAATTCCGTTCAGGACGTAACGAGGGCGGGTGCCAAGCACGTAAGGAACCGTGTCCTCGGCCAGCAGCAGCCCGGTCGGCAGCCGGGATACGTTCTCGAGCTGCAGCCGCACCTGCGCGGTCTGGCCCGCCGCCACCCGGGGCGGGGCGATGCTGCGGACGCAGCTGAGGCGGTAGCGCGCACGGCCCGCGGCCAGCGCGGAGAACAGCGGCAGCACGACGAGCAGGACCCCCACGCTGATGAGGTCGCGTTCGCCGAGGAACAGCCCGGCGAGGGTCGCGGCGAGCCCGGCAGCAAGAAACGACGTCCCGCGCGTGGTGAACGCCGCGAGCCACGACCGCATGTGCCGACCCTTCTTTCCGCCGCGGGAGTTCCAATCTATGGCCCGCTTGGGAGCTGAGCCACTTCGTCAGGGCCCGGGCGCCCTATTTGACCGGCAACGGCAGCCTGTCGACGAGCTTCGCCAGCACCTGCTCGGGCAGCTCGTGGCTCACGAGCGCCTCGGGAGTGGGCAGCAGCCGGTGCGCGAGCACGGGGCCGGCGAGGGCCTGGACGTCATCGGGGATCACGAAGTCCCGGCCGTCGAGGGCCGCATAGGCGCGGCTGGCGCGCAGCAGGTGCAGCGTGGCCCGCGGCGAAGCGCCGAGCCTGAGCTCTGCGGACGATCGCGTGGCGTTGACCAGCCTGATCACGTACTGCCTGATGGCCTGCGCCACGTGCACGTCGCGGACCGCCGCGACCAGGGCGCGGATGTCGCTGCCGTGCGCGACCGGCTCGAGATCGTCCAGCGGTGAGAACGACCCGTGCGAGTCCAGCATCGCCAGCTCCGCGTCCGGGTCCGGGTACCCGATCGAGATGCGGGCGGTGAACCGGTCCCGCTGCGCTTCCGGCAGCGGGTAGGTCCCCTCCATCTCGATCGGGTTCTGCGTGGCTATGACCATGAACGGCGGCTCCAGCGGGTAGGTGGCCCCGTCCACGGTGACCTGGCGCTCCTCCATGCACTCCAGCAGCGCGGACTGCGTCTTCGGCGAGGCCCGGTTGATCTCGTCGCCGAGCACGATGTTGGCGAAGATCGGCCCCGGCTTGAACTCGAATTCCTGCAGCTCCTGGTTGTAGGCACTGACCCCGGTCAGGTCGCCAGGCAGCAGGTCGGGCGTGAACTGGACGCGCCGGACCGAGCAGTCGATGGTCCGGGCGAGCGACTTGGCCAGCAGCGTCTTGCCCACCCCGGGCACGTCCTCGATGAGCACATGCCCCTCGGCGAGCAGGACGGTCATCGCCAGCCTGATCGCATCTGGCTTGCCGGAGATCACGGTCTCCACGGCCGCGGTGACACGGTGGGCCACCGCGACGAGCTCATCCAGTTTCCGGTCGGCCTGAGCTGTCTGCTCCCCCGGGTCACTGACCACATGTCCTCCTCGCGTCACGTTCGGCGCGATCTCGGGCTCCCGCGAGCAGGCCGGGCCCGTGAGCTGCCGCCATGGCCGTGCGTTCAGACAGTACGTGGTGCAACGGTGCGAACGCGACGTCGGTCAGGTATCGGGGAGGTAACACCATGCGATAAATCCTGCCCTGTGCGGCCCGCAGGATCACGCCGGGGGCGGCCCGCAGCGCCCCGGCGCCGGTCCGGCCGGGGCACCGGGCGCCAGTCACGCTCCACTTCGCTCCACCGCTATGGCCTCACCTGCGCCGTGGATGTGGAGCAGATGTGGGCCTGTTCGGCGAGCTTCAACGTTGACGGTGGGGGATTGTGGAGTACAGTGGAGCACCGTGGGGCGAGCATGCCCCGCTGGAGCGCACGGGTGGGGGACTCGGGAGGTGAGGGCTGGTGTTTCTCGGCACTCACACGCCCCGGCTGGACGACAAGGGCCGCCTGATCCTGCCCGCCAAGTACCGCGAGGAACTCGCGCAGGGGCTGGTCCTGACCAAGGGCCAGGAGCGCTGCCTCTACGTGTTCCCCGAATCGGAGTTCGGCCGGATCACCGAGGCGCTGCGCACCGCGCCGGTGACCTCCAAGGCAGTGCGGGACTACAGCCGGGTCTTCTTCGCCAGCGCCTCCGACGAGATACCGGACAAGCAGGGCCGGATCACGATCCCGCCCGCGCTGCGCGACTACGCGGCGCTGCAGCGCGACTGCGTCGTGATCGGGGCCAACACCCGCCTCGAGATCTGGGACGCCACGGCCTGGGAGACCTACCTGGAGCAGCAGGAAGGTGTGTTCTCTGAAGCGTCGGAGGAGGTGCTGCCCGGAGTCCTGTAACCACGCGCCCGCCACGCGGGATGCCCGGCGAGGTCTCCACCCGCGCTGGGTGGCCAGGCCGGCTGACGTCACTTCCCCGGCGCCAGGCGGCAGCGATGGCCATCAGCGCAGTGCCCATCAGCGCAATTGCGCGGATGGGGACCTGGCCGGGCAGGCACGCCAGCGGGCGCTTTCCGTTCTGCCGCCTTCGGCGGCGAGTGAGACCACTGAGCGAAGGGGACCGATGCCCACCACGGGGCCAGGACATCTGCCGGTCATGACGGACCGGGTGCTTGCCCTGCTCGCGCCCGCGCTGCAGCAGCAGGGATCGGTCCTGGTCGACGCCACGCTCGGCCGGGCCGGCCACGCCAGCGCGCTGCTGAGCCAGCATCCGGGGCTGACCCTGATCGGCGTGGACACCGACGACGCCGCAATCGAGGAGTCCCGCAAGCTGCTGGCGCCGTACGCGGGGCGGGTCTCGCTGGTGCACGCCAGGTACGACGCGATCGGCGAGATCCTGGCCGGGCTCGGCTACCCGAGCGTGCAAGGCATCCTGTTCGATCTGGGGGTCTCGTCCCCGCAGCTGGATGACCCCGGCCGGGGCTTCGCCTACGCCCAGGACGCGCCGCTGGACATGCGGATGGACCGGACCGGGCCGCTGACCGCGGCGGACGTCGTGAACACCTATCCCGCGGCCCGGCTGGCGCAGGTGCTGCGGGAGTACGGCGAGGAGCGGTTCGCGCGGCGGATCGCCGATGCTGTGGTCCGGGAGAGGTCGCAGGCCCCGCTCACCTCGACCATGCGGCTGAGCGCGATCGTCCGCGACTCGATCCCGGCCCCGGCCAGGCGCAGCGGGGGCAACCCGGCCAAACGCACGTTCCAGGCGCTGCGGATCGAGGTGAACGGCGAGCTTGAGGCGCTGCGCCGGGCGCTGCCTGCGGCGCTGGACGCGGTGGCGGTCGGCGGCCGGGTCGTGGTGCTCGCCTATCACTCGCTCGAGGACCGCACGGTGAAGCGGGCACTCGCCGCGGTGACAGCCGACACGACCCCGCGCGGCCTGCCGGTGCGGCTCGCGGCGGGCAGGCCGCGGTTCCGGCTTCTCACCAGGGGGGCCGAGCGGCCCACGGAAGCAGAGCTGGCGGCTAATCCTCGCGCGGCTTCAGCCAGGCTCCGGGCCGCCGAGCGAGTGCGGGCGGCCGCATGAGCAGCCGGCACGCAACCAGGAGGGCGGGCACGGTCACATGACTACCACGGTGAGTTCGGGCACCCGGGAGCGGCGGCAGGGCGTTCGCGTGCCGCGCCGCCAGGCTCCGCACCGCGGGGGACAGCGGGATCCGCAGCGCCGGGATCCGGGAGGCCGGGATCCGCAGCGCCGTGAACCGCGGGCCGGTGACCCGCGGGAACTGGATCCTGGCCGGGCCGATGCGGGGAGCGCGCAGGCCCGCCGGGCTCGTCCCGCCCGCACGGCCCGTCCTGCCCGCTCAGACGGTTCGGTCCGCACGGCGCGTCCCGCGCGCCCGGTTCGCCCGGCCCGGCCTGCGGGTCCGGCGGCCCCGGGCCGGTCGGCGCGCCCGGCGGCCCCGGGCCGGTCGGCGCGCCCCGCAGCGCGCACCGCGCGTTCGGCGAGGGGTATCGCGCCCGCCGGGCGGCGGCCCTCGTCGCGTACGCCGTTCATCCTGCTCGTGGTCGGGCTGCTGGCCGGCGGCCTCATCTGCCTGCTGGTCATCAACACCACCCTGGCCGCGGGATCGATCCGGATCAGCGACCTGCAGCACAGCAACCTCGTGGCCTCGCAGCGGGTGCAGGAACTGCAGCAGCAGGTGACGACCGACCAGTCGGCCAGCGCGATCGAGCAGCGGGCGTACCGGCTGGGCATGCGGACGCAGCCGAAGCTCGACTTTGTCAACCCGCAGACCGGCCGCAGCTACACCACGCCGACCACGGTCCCTGGCGTGTACGCCGTACCCGGGTACACCCCGTGACACCTGGCGACGGCTCGGGCGGCCGCGACGAATGGTCAGGGCGGCGGCCGGCCCGCCGCCCCGCGCCGCCGGGCGGGCCGCGCAGGCCCCGCGGGCCACAGGGAGCACGTTACGAACGGCGCCCCGGCGATGGCGGCACCAGGCGCCCCGACGGCGGCCGGAGATACGGCGACGGGAGAAGGCCGCCGGCTGGCGCGCAGCCGGCCGCGGCACCCAGGCCAGCGGGCAGCCTGGGCGTCAGGGGCGGCCGGGCCCAGGCCGGTTCCCGCCCCGGCCGCGGATCCCGTCCGGCCCGCAGCGCCCGGCCCGCCCGTCCGGCCCTGCGCCGGGCCGGCCACAGCCGCAGGCTGAGTGCCTCGCTGGTGTGCGCCGGGCTGGTCCTGACCCTGTTCGTGGGCAGGCTGGTGCAGCTGCAGGGCCTGCACTGGTCGCGGTACCGGGAGCTCGCGCAGCACCAGATGCTGCCTCCCAAGCCGATCCCGATTCCGGTGGTGCGCGGCTCCATCAGCAGCAGCGACGGCCGGATTCTCGCGATGACCGTGCAGACCGACCTGATCTACGCCGATCCGGTGCAGATACCGCAGGCCAAGCGCGGCCAGGTCGCCGCCGCTCTGGCCGGGCCGCTGGGTATGACTCCGCTGGCGGTCGAGGCGCTGCTCGACCACCCCACCTCCCCCCAGTACGTCGTGCTCAAGAAGAACGTCCCGGCCCCGGTCGGGGCCCAGATCGCGGCGCTCAAGCAGCCGGGCATCGCCGAGACCCCGAGCTACTCCCGGGCGTATCCCAACGGCGATCTCGCCGCTAACCTGATCGGCTTCACCAACACCAACGCCGCGGGCGACCTGCGGGGGGCGGCGGGGGTCGAGGCGGGGTACAACAAGCTGCTGGCCGGGCGGGACGGCAGCGAGGAAGTCGAGATGGGCCCGACGCAGCAGCCCATTCCGCAGAGCGAGCAGATCGTCCGGGCGCCGGTGGCCGCGGGCAGCCTGCAGCTGACTATCCAGTCCGACATCCAGTGGTACGCCGAGCAGCAGTGTGCCGCCGAGGTCAAGGTGGCACACGCGACGAACTGCTCGGTCGTGGTGATGCAGCCGAAGACCGGGCGCATCCTGGCCCTCGCGCAGTACCCGACGTTCAACCCGGCCAACCCGGCCAGCCTGGCCGCGACCACCGACATCCCGGTGCAGAATGTGTTCCAGCCGGGCAGCACGGCGAAGGTCATCACCGTCGCAGCCGCGCTGGAACACGGCGGGCAGACGCCGATGAGCAGTTACGTCGTCCCGGACCAGATCGTGGTCGGCGGGTATGCCTTCCGCGATAGCGAGGTGCACGCCACGGCCAGATACACGATCGCCGGCATTCTCGCCCACTCGCTCAACGACGGCATGGTGCAGGTGGTCAAGCACGTCAGTCCGCAGCTCCAGTACCAGTACCTGAGGGCCTTCGGCCTAGGCGAGCCCAGCGGGCTCAACCTGCCCGGCGAGAGCGCGGGGATCCTGCCGCCGCCCGGCAAGTGGTGGGGCAACGAGCGGTACACGCTCTCCTTCGGCCAGGGCGTCGCCGCGAACGCAGTGCAGATGGCCAGCGTCTACGCGACGATCGCCAACGGCGGGGTCCGGGTCCAGCCCACTATCGTCGCGGGCACCACGAACAGCACTGGGACGTTCACGCGCGCGGCCGCGCCCCGGCGCACCCGGGTGCTCCAGCCGCGGACCGCGAGAGAACTGATCGCCATGCTGCAGCAAGTGCCCAAGGTCAACGCCGGCGCAGGCGAGCCGTGGGGGGTGATCCCCGGGTACTCGATCGCGGCCAAGACCGGCACCGCCCAGGTGCCCGACCCCAAGCGCGGCGGCTGCCTGTGCGAATACGGGGCGAGCTACATCGGCATCGCCCCGGCCAGCGACCCCCAGATCGTGGTGGCGGTGAACGTGCAGAACCCGAAGAAGGGCAGTTACTTCGGCGCCGCCGTAGCCGGGCCAGTGTTCTATCACGTGACAAAGTTCGCCCTGCAGACGCTGCGAATTCCCCCCGACGGCGGCAACCGCCCGCGCGTGCGGCTCATGGCACCGTGAACGGGGGTAATCTCTGCCCGTGCCAGCGGATCTGCGTCCACGCCGCGTCCCCTTGCGCCCGCTCGCGGGACTCGCGGTGCTGCTCGGGGTTAGGACCGCAGGTCGGGACGCACCTGGCCCGCTCTCGGTGCCGAGAGCATCCCGCGGTGTCTCCGGGATCACGCACGACTCACGCCGGGTGCAGCCCGGCGACCTGTACGTCGCGCTGCCCGGCAGCAACCACCACGGCGGGCGGTTCTGCGTGCAGGCGGCCTCGGCCGGCGCCGCGGCCATCCTCACCGACCCCGCGGGCAAAGAGCTCGCGATCCGGTCCGGGCTGCCGGTGTTCGTGGTCGGCGACCCGCGATCCAGGCTCGGTGAGGTCGCGGCCTGGATCTACGGCCACCCGGCGCAGAAGCTGACGCTGATCGGCGTAACCGGAACCAGCGGCAAGACGACCACGACCTACCTGCTGGAGTCCGGCCTGCGGGCCGCAGGTCACCTGACCGGCCTGGTGGGCGGCGTGCAGACCCGGGTCGGCGACGTCATCGCCGACAGCGGGCTGACCACGCCGGAGGCCACCGACCTGCAGGCGCTGCTCGCCGCCATGGTGGAGCAGGGGGTGACGGCGGCGGCGATGGAGGTCTCCAGCCACGCGCTGTCGCTCGGCCGCGTGGCGGGGACGTCCTACGACGTGGCCGTGTTCACCAACCTGTCCCAGGACCACCTGGATTTCCACGAGACGCTCGACGATTACTTCGCCGCGAAGGCGACCCTGTTCACCCCCGGCTACGCCCGGGCCGGGGTGGTCAACATTGACGACGGGCACGGGCGGCAGCTTGCCGCTGCCCCGCAGATCCCGCTGACCACCTACTCGGCAGCCGGGAACCCCGGGGCGGACTGGCGGGCTGCCGACGTGCGCGGCGGCGCGGACGGGAGCGCGTTCCGCGTCATCGGCCCCGGCGGGGTGGAGGCCGACGCGTCGGTGGCGCTGCCCGGGCCGTTCAACGTGGCCAACGCGCTGGCCGCCATCGTGGCGCTGGTCGAGGCGGGAATCGGGATCGCGACCGCGGTGGCCGGAGTCGCCGCGTGCCCCGGCGTGCCCGGCCGCCTGGAGCGGGTCGAGGCCGGCCAGGACTTCACCGTGCTGGTCGACTACTCGCACAAGCCCGGCGCGGTGCGGGCCGTGCTGGACGCGCTGCGCCCGGTGACCCTGGGGAACCTCACCATCGTGCTGGGCTGCGGCGGCGACCGGGACCGGGCCAAGCGCCCGATGATGGGCGCGGCCGCGGCGGGGCTCGCCGATGTGGCGATTCTCACCAGTGATAACCCACGCTCGGAGGATCCGCTCGGCATACTGGCCGAGATGCTCGACGGCGCGCTGACCGTTCCCGCCCGCGACCGCGCGCACGTGATCATCGAGCCGGATCGCGGCGCCGCGATCGGGCTCGCCATTAGCAGCGCGGGCAAGGGAGACGTGGTGCTGATCGCGGGCAAGGGACATGAGCGCGGCCAGTACGCGGGAACGTCGGTGATCCCCTTCGACGACCGCGAGGTGGCGGCCGAGGCGCTCGCCCGCCGCCTCGCCGCGCCCGCCGGGCGGGCGGAGGCGGAGGACCTGTGATCCCGCTGTCCTTGGCCCAGATAGCCGAGATCACCGGCGCCGCGCGCGATCCAGCCGCCGACCCGGCCGCGATGGTGACCGGCCCGGTGGTCATCAACTCGCACCAGGTCCGGCCGGGCAGCCTGTTCGCCGCGCTGCCCGGGCTCCGCGCCGACGGGCATGACTTCGCGGTCCAGGCGATGGCGGCCGGGGCCACGGCGGTGCTCGCCTCCAGGCCGCCAGGCGTGCCCGCGCTCATCGTGCCCGACGTGCCCGCCGCGCTGGCCGCACTGGCCCGGGCGGTCGTGGACCGGCTGCCGGGCCTGACGGTCGCGGCGGTCACCGGATCCGCGGGGAAGACCACCACCAAGGACCTGGCGGCCCAGCTGATCGAGTCGATGGGGCCGACGGTGTCGCCCCGTGACTCCTACAACAACGAGATCGGCCACCCGCTCACCGTGTTGCGGGTGACCCGCCGCACCAGGTATCTGGTCGCGGAAATGTCCGCGCGCGGCGCCGGGCACATCGCCGCGCTGTGCGAGATCTCGCCGCCGCAGCTGGGCGCGGTGCTGTGCGTCGGGCACGCGCACGCGGGGATGTTCGGCAGCATCGACGAGGTGGCGGCGGCCAAGGCCGAGCTGCCCGCGGCACTGCCGGCCGGCGGCGTGGCCGTGCTGAACGCCGACGACCCGCGGGTGCTGGCCATGGCCGGGCGCACCCAGGCCCGGGTGGTGACGTTCGGCCGGTTGCCTGGGGCCGACGTCCGCGCGGTCGGCGTCGCGCTCGACGAGGCCGGCCGGGCTCGCTTCACGCTGGTCACCGACGCAGGCCAGGCTCCGGTCCGGCTGCAGCTGCACGGCGGGCACAACGTGACCAATGCGCTGGCCGCCGCGGCCCTGGCCGGCCAGCTCGGCATGGACGTGGCCGCGGCTGCGGACCGGCTTTCTGCGGCTGTCGCCCGGAGCAGGTGGCGGATGGAAGTGACGCAGCGCAATGACGGCGTGACGGTCGTCAACGATGCCTACAACGCCAATCCGGAGGCCCTCCGGGCTGCGCTTTCGGCCCTGGTCACCATGGCGCGCGGCCGGCGCGCGTTCGCCGTGCTCGGCCAGATGAGCGAGCTGGGCGCGCAGGCGGAGGAACTGCACGAGCAGGCGGGCCTCCAGGCCGCAGGCGCGGGCCTGGCCGGACTGATCGTGGTGGGCAAGGAGGCCGCGCCGATGCTGACCGGGGCGAAGGCGAATCCGGCCTGGCGGGGCGAGCTGCTGCAGGTTGCCGACGCCCCGGCCGCGGTGGCCGCGGTCGAGGAGCGGGTCAGGCCGGGTGACGTGGTGCTGGTCAAGGCCTCGCGCGCCGCCAACCTGCAGCGTGTGGCGCTGGCGCTGACCGGGGAGCTGCCGCTGTGAGGACCATCCTCATCTCGGCAGGCGTCGCGCTGGTGCTGGCGCTGTTCGGCACACCGCTCGCGATCAAGTTCTTCACCCGGCGCGGCTACGGCCAGCTGATCCGGGAGGATGGCCCGGCGAAGCACGCCACCAAGCGCGGCACCCCGACGATGGGCGGCGCGGTCATCGTGATCGCGACCCTGGTCGGGTACCTGGTCGGGCACGAGCTGACCAACGTCCCGATGACCACGTCGGGCCTGCTGGTGCTGCTGCTGATGACCGGGCTTGGCGTGGTCGGCTTCATCGACGACTTCATCAAGATCTACAAGCAGCGGAGCCTCGGCCTGCGCAGCGGCGCCAAGCTGGCCGGGCAGGCCGTGGTCGGCGCGGTGTTCGCGGTGGAGGTGCTGCGCCACCCGGACGGGTTCGATCTCACCCCGGCGGATGCGCATATCTCGTTCCTGCGCGACTTCGGCCCGTCGATCGGGGTGCTGCCGTTCGTGCTGTGGATCGTCCTCATGATCGCCGGGTGGTCGAACGCGGTGAACCTGACCGACGGCCTGGACGGGCTGGCCACCGGCGGGTCCATCCTGGTGCTCGCCGCGTACGTGCTGATCGGGATATGGCAGCTGAAGAACGACTGCACGAACTTCCTGGCCCAGCAGTGCTACCCGGTGCGGGACCCGCTCGATCTCGCGGTGGTGGCCGGGACGGTGCTCGGCGCCTGCTTCGGCTTCCTGTGGTGGAACGCACCGCCGGCCAGGATCTTCATGGGCGACACCGGGTCGCTCGCGCTGGGCGGCGTGCTGGCCGGGCTGGCCGTGTGCACGAAGACCCAGCTGCTGCTGGTGATCCTGGGCGGCCTCTTCGTCATCATCATCATGTCGGTGATCATCCAGGTGGGCTCGTTCAAGATGACCGGGCGCCGCGTCTTCAGGATGGCCCCGCTGCAGCATCACTTCGAGCTGCTCGGCTGGGCCGAGACCACGATCGTGATCAGATTCTGGCTGATCTCCGGCCTGTTCATCGCGGCCGGCCTGGGCATGTTCTACGTGGAATGGCTGCCGAGGTAGCCACATGAACACGGCAGGGGAGGCGGGCGCGCGGCTGGACGGCCTCTTCGGCCGCCTCGCCGGGCTCGGGGTCTGCGTCAACGGGCTTGGCATCTCCGGCCCGCCGGTGGCCCGGGTGCTGGCGGCCCGCGGCGCGCGGGTCACCGCCGTCGATGGCCGCGACGACGAGGGCAACCACCGGGTCGCCGCGGAGCTCGGCCGCCTCGGCGTCACAGTCGTGCTGAGCCCGGAGCCGCAGCTCCCCGAAGGAACCGAGCTCGTGGTCACCACGCCCGGGTGGCGGCCGGGCACGCCGCTGCTGGCCGCGGCTGCGGCCGCGGGGATCCCGGTGATCGGCGACGTCGAGCTGGCCTGGCAGTTGCGCCCGGAGCTCGCCGACGGGTCGCGGCAGGACTGGCTGGCGGTGACCGGGACCAACGGCAAGACCACGACCGTGCGGATGCTCGCCGCCATGCTCGCCGCGGCCGGGCACCGCGGCATCGCGGCGGGCAACGTCGGCCGCTCCGTGATGGATGCAGTCGCCGAGCCGGAGCCGTACCCGGTCATCGCGGTCGAGCTGTCCAGTTTCCAGCTGTACTGGAGCCAGTCGGTGCGGCCGCTTGCCGCCGTGGTGCTCAACGTGGCCGCGCATCATCTCGACTGGCATGGCGATATCGAGTCCTACGCGCTGGCCAAGGCGCGCGTGTACGCGGCGGGAACGGTGGCCGTCTGCAATGCCGAGGACGTGCGCTCGCGAGAGCTTGCCGCGGCCGCGGCGCCGCGCGCCCGGCGCGTGGTGGCCTTCCGGCTCGGCGCTCCTGGGCCCGGCGAGCTCGGCGTGGCCGGCGATGTCCTGCTCGACCGGGCCTTCGGCGGGCGCGAAGGCGCTGCCACGGAGGACGTTGTCCTGGCCGATGTCGACGACGTCCAGCCGCAGGCGCCGCACAATGTGGCCGACGCGCTCGCCGCGGCCGCGCTGGCCCGGGCGTACGGGGTCCCGCCGGAGGCGGTCAGGGCCGGGCTGAATCTGTTCCAGCCTGAGCCGCACCGGATGAGCCTGGTGGCCCGTGTCAGCGGAGTGGACTACGTCGACGACTCGAAGGCCAGTAACCCGCACGCGGCCGCGGCGTCGCTCGCCGCCTACCCCTCGGTGGTGTGGATCGCCGGGGGGCTGTTCCGCGGCGCCGACGCCGACATCGACGTGCTGGTTGGCTCGGTCGGCCCGCGGCTGCGGGGGGTGGTGCTGCTCGGCGCCGACCGGGGCGTGATCCGCAGGTCATTGGCGCGACACGCGCCGGATGTCCCGGTCGTGGAAGCCGCCCGCACCGACACTGGTGCCATGGATCTCGTTGTGGCTGAGGCCGCCAGGCTGGCCGTGCCCGGGGACACCGTGCTGCTGGCGCCGGCCGCGCAGTCGTTCGACATGTTCCGCGACTACCCGGCGCGGGGTGACGCGTTCGCCGCGGCGGTCGGGCGGCTGGCGGACTCGGGATGAGCGCCCCGGCGGTGGGAAATACCGCGGCGAGCAGCACTGCGGCCAGCAGACCCGGTCCGAAGAGCCTGACGTCCGCCTTCCCGGCGCGGGCCAGCGGCCGGGTGACGGCCGGGCTCCGGCTGCTGGACCGGCCGCTGACGTCCTACTACCTCGTCCTGGGTCTCAGCATGCTGCTGCTGGCGCTGGGCCTGGTCATGGTGCTGTCCACGTCGTCGGCCCAGGCTCTGGCCCAGGGCGGGTCGCCCTACGCGGGCTTCCAGAAGCAGCTGCTTGGCGTCGCGCTCGGGCTGCCGGTGATGTGGATCGCCGCGCGATCGTCTCCGGTGCTGTTCCGGGCCGCCGCCTACCCGATGATGGCCGTGTCCATGCTCGGCCTGATCCTGGTGCTCAGCGTGGGGGAGACGGTGGGCGGCGCCGAGCGGTGGGTCCAGATCGGGGGACTCCAGATCCAGCCGTCCGAGTTCGCCAAGCTGGCCTTCCTGCTCTGGGGCGCCGACCTGCTCGCCCGCAAGGAGAAGGTCGGCCAGCTCACCGAGTGGCGCCACCTGCTGATACCGCTGCTGCCCGGGGCCGCGATCCTCAGCATGCTGGTGATGCTCGGCGATGACCTCGGCACCACTTTCATCCTGCTCGTGATCTTCCTTGCCCTGCTCTGGGTGATCGGCACGCCGGGCCGGCTGTTCGTCGGCATGCTCGCGCTCATGGGGTTCGCGATGATCATCCTGATCATCGTGGCCCCCTACCGGCTGGAACGGATCACCGGGTTCTTCAACCCGCACGCGGAGTCGTCGACGGCCGGCTGGCAGACAATCCAGGGGACGTACGCGGTAGGCTCGGGCGGCTGGTTCGGCGTCGGGCTGGGCGCTGGCCGGGCGAAGTGGGGGTGGGTCCCGAACACCACTACCGACTTCATCTTCGCGATTATCGGCGAGGAGCTCGGTCTGGTCGGCACCGTCTGCGTGACCATCCTCTACGGCGGGCTCGCCTACGCTGGGCTGCGGATCGCCCGGCGGGTGCCGGACACGTTCATGCGCTTGGCCGCGGCGGCCGCGACCGCGTGGATTGTGGTACAGGCGCTGGTGAACATTGGCGCGGTGATCGGGCTGCTGCCGATCACAGGCGTGCCGCTGCCGCTCGTCTCGGCCGGGCTGTCCTCGCTGCTGGTGACCATGGCCGCGCTCGGCATGCTGATGTCGTTCGCGAAACGGGAGCCCGGCGCCAGCCAGGCACTCGCGGCTGCTGGCCCCGGGCCGACGCTGCGCGTCCTATGCTGGCTTGGCCTGGCCAGGCGGCGCGGCTGAGCCCTTACGCGCTGCGTAAGGGCCGACAAACGGTGATTGGGAGGCGGGCCGGTCGATGAGCGTCTTGCCGGAGGCGAGCTAATGAGCGTGGTCCTCGCGGGTGGCGGCACAGCCGGCCACATCGAGCCCGCGCTGGCGCTCGCCGACGCGCTGCGGCGAGCTGACCCGCGGATCCCGATCACGTGCCTGGGTACCGAGCGCGGCCTGGAGACCAGGCTGGTGCCGCTGCGCGGTTATAACCTCGAGCTCATCCCCGCGGTCCCGCTGCCCCGCTCGCTGAACCCGCAGCTGCTGTCGGTGCCGGGGCGGCTCGGCTCCGCGATGACCACCACGGTCGCCGCGCTCGACCGGGCCGAGGCGGACGTGGTCGTCGGGTTCGGCGGCTACGTGGCCACGCCCGCGTATCTCGCGGCCAGGTTCCGCAGCATCCCGATCGTGGTGCACGAGGCCAACGTGCGCCCCGGCCTGGCCAACCGGATCGGCGTGCGGCTGACCCGGCACGTCTTCACCGGGCAGCCCGGCACCAAGCTCCCGCACGCCACCTTCATCGGCATCCCGATCCGGCGCGAGATAGCCGGGCTGGACCGGCTGGCGCTCGGGGACAAAGCCCGCACGCATTTCGGCCTCCGGCCCGATCTCCCTGTGCTGCTGGTCACCGGCGGCTCACAGGGCGCCAGGTCACTGAACCGGGCCGTGCTCGAAGCGGCGGGCTGGATCCAGTCGGCCGGCGTCCAGGTGCTGCACATCATCGGCCCGCGCTCCGACATCGACGTCCCGCCCGTCGGCGACCAGACGCCTTATGTGACGCTGCCTTACCTGGACCGGATGGATCTCGCGTACGCCGCGGCCGACTTCGCGCTCTGCCGGGCCGGCGCGATGACCTGCGCGGAGCTCACGGCGGTGGGCCTGCCTGCGGCGTACGTTCCGCTGCCGCACGGCAACGGGGAGCAGCGGCTGAATGCTGCGCCGATCGAGGAGGTCGGCGGCGGGATCATCGTCGATGACGCTCAGCTGAGCCCGGAGTGGATAGCGGACACACTGCTTCCGGTGCTGCTCGACCCCGAGCTGGTAGCGGCCATGTCGCACGCGGCGGCAAAGGCGGGGCGCAGGGACGCCGACCGGCAGCTAGCGGCGGGGGTCATTGACGTGATGCGGGGCGCGCGGCGCCGGGGAGGGCGGCGTCGGCGGTGAGGGGCGGAAGGGTGGGAGGAGTCTGACATGGGCCTGGTCACGCCGGCAGCGCCGGTGCCTGTCGGCCAGCTGGGGCGGGTGCACTTCGTCGGCATCGGCGGGGCAGGGATGTCCGGGATAGCCCGCATCCTGCTGGCCAGGGGCGTCACGGTGTCCGGGAGCGACAAGGCCGGCTCGGCGCAGCTCGACGCGCTCGCCGCGCTGGGCGCGGTGGTCCACGTGGGCCACGCCGCGGCCAACCTCGGCGGGGTGGACACCGTGGTGACGACCCCCTCGGCTATCCGGCATGACAATCCCGAGCTCGTCGAGGCCAGGCGGCGCGGGATCACGATCGTGCACCGCGCGACGGCGCTGGCCTCGATCATGCTCGGCAAGCAGGGCATCGCGATCGCCGGCACGCATGGCAAGACCACCACGACCTCGATGCTGACCACCGTGCTGCGCCATTCCGGCGCGGACCCGGCTTACGTCATCGGCGGAGTTCTGGCCGAGACCGGCGTTGGCGCCCACGATGGCGCGGGCGACTGGTTCATCGCCGAGGCGGATGAGAGCGACGGGTCGTTCCTTGTGCTGTCGCCGCGCGCTGCGGTGGTCACCTGCATCGAAGCCGACCACCTGGACAATTACGGGAGCCTGGCCGAGATCGAGAAGACCTTCGCCGCTTTCGCGGGCCGGATCAGCGACGGCGGGCTGCTCGTCACCTGCTGTGACGACCCCCGCGCCGCCGCGCTCGCCGCGGCGGCGGCCGCGCTCCCGCTCCGGGTGCGCACTTATGGCGAGTCGGCGGCCGCCGACTACCGGGTGACCGACGTGATGTCGCGCGGCATGGCCACCCGGCTGACGGTGACACTAGGCGGCCAGCTGGAGATCGGGGTCCCCGGCCGGCACAACGCGCTCAACGCGGCGGCGGCGTTCGCCACCGCGGTGGAGCTCGGTTTCCCGGCCGAGACGGCCGCCCAGGGGCTGGCCGCCTACCGCGGCGCGGGCCGGCGCATGGAACCGAAGGGCGAGGTGGATGGCGTGCGCGTGCTGGACAGCTACGCGCACCACCCGACGGAGCTCGCGGCCGACCTCACCGCGGCCAGGGACGTGGCCGGGCACGGACGGGTTATCGCCGTGTTCCAGCCGCACCTGTACAGCCGGACCCGGATCTTCGCCGCGGAGTTCGGGACTGCGCTGGGCCTGGCCGACGAGGCGCTGATCCTCGATGTCTACGCGGCCCGCGAGGATCCCGAGCCCGGTGTCACCGGGATGATCGTCGCCGATGCCGTGCCCGGCGGGCGGGGCCGCTTCGTGCCCGACGCCTCCTCGGTGCCGGACACCATCGCGGGCCTGGCCAAGCCCGGGGACCTGGTCCTGACCATGGGCGCGGGGGACGTCACCACGCTCGGACCACTGATCGTCGCCGCGCTGCGCGATCGGCGGTGACAGCCGATGAGCCGGGAGCGCTCCGCTACCGGGCTGCTGGACTCCGGCGGCCCGGGCAACGCTACCGCGCAGGCCCGCCGCGGCGGGCCGTGGAAGGCGGCGTTCTTCGCGCTCGCGGCGGCCGCCATCGTCGCGGCCGCCATCTGGGGGCTGCTCGGCTCGAGCCTGCTAGTCGTGCGCTCGGTGGCCGTCCGGGGCTCCCATGTGGTGCCCAGGGCCGAGGTGCTCAGGGCGGCGCACATCGCGCCAGGCACCCCGCTCGCCCGGGTCAACACGGCCATGGTCGCGCACCGGGTCGAGGCGATCACCCAGGTTCAGTCCGCTCAGGTCAGCAGGGACTGGCCGGACACGCTCGTGATCACGATCCGGGCCAGGACGCCAGCGCTCGCGGTGCCCTCCGATGGCGGGTTCGCGCTCGTCGACAAGTACGGCGTGATCGTCCGCCAGGTGGCCAGGCGGCCGCACGGCATGGTGCTGCTGGCTTCGGCGCCTTGGGCGGCGACGCTGCGCGGCAGCCCGGCGGTCAACGCGGCCGTGACCGTGCTGCAGCAACTCCCGACGCGGATCCGCCGCCTCGTGCGGTCGGTGGCCGCGCCATCGGCCGACGCGGTGACGCTGCGCCTGAGGGGCGGGGTCACCGTGCTCTGGGGCGGCACCGGCCGGCCCGCGGAGAAGGCGGCGGAGCTGGGGATCCTGATGCGCACGAAGGCGTCGTCCTACGATCTCAGCGACCCGGTCACCGCCGTAACCGGGGGATAATCGGGCGCTGCCCGCGAGATCGGCCGCGACACGCCGGGGCTGCTGCGGCGCGGTTAGTTGACCGCGGGCAGCGGACAACCCTACTGTCCGTACTAATCGGCAGCTTGACATAACTCTAAATCTCAACTTGAGGGTGAGAGTTGACCAGCCGGAAACCGCAGAACTTGCCCGGCCGAATATTAGTGGGGGCGTATTCCGGGGGACTGCCAGCAGGCAGTTTTCCAAGCTAGGCGGGGCAACTGGCGGCCAAGGCGGCCAGCGAAAACGCGATAGAGCAAACGAGCGGAAAGGTTCCTTCCTCGTGGCAGCACCGCAGAACTATTTGGCGGTCATCAAGGTCGTCGGTATCGGTGGGGGCGGCGTCAACGCCGTTAACCGGATGATCGAGGAAGGGCTCAAGGGCGTCGAGTTCATCGCGATCAACACGGACGCGCAGGCCCTCCTCATGAGCGATGCCGACGTCAAGCTCGACGTCGGCCGGGAACTCACCCGCGGCCTGGGCGCCGGGGCGAATCCCGACATCGGCGCGAAAGCCGCCGAGGACCACCGCGAGGAGATCGAGGAGGTCCTCAAGGGCGCCGACATGGTCTTCGTGACCGCCGGCGAGGGCGGCGGGACCGGCACCGGGGGCGCGCCGGTCGTGGCCAACGTGGCGCGCTCGCTCGGCGCACTCACGATCGGCGTGGTCACCCGGCCGTTCGGGTTCGAGGGCAAGCGCCGGGCGGCGCAGGCGGACGCGGGCATCGAGAAGCTGCGCGATGAGGTGGACACCCTCATCGTGATCCCGAATGACCGGCTGCTGTCCATCTCCGACCGGCAAGTAAGCGTGCTGGACGCGTTCAAGGCTGCGGACCAGGTTCTGCTTTCTGGTGTTCAGGGCATCACCGACCTGATCACGACCCCGGGGCTGATCAACCTGGACTTCGCCGACGTCAAGTCGGTCATGTCGGGCGCAGGCTCCGCGCTCATGGGCATCGGCTCGGCCCGGGGCGACGACCGCGCGGTGGCCGCGGCGGAGATGGCGATCTCCAGCCCGCTGCTTGAGGCCAGCATCGACGGGGCCCACGGCGTGCTGCTGTCCATTCAGGGCGGCTCCGACCTGGGCCTGTTCGAGATCAACGAGGCCGCGCAGTTGGTCGCGAACTCCGCCGCGCCCGACGCCAACATCATCTTCGGCGCGGTCATCGACGACGCGCTCGGCGACGAGGTCCGGGTCACCGTCATCGCTGCCGGGTTCGATGAGTCGCAGCTCGGCCGGGCCAGGTCGTCCCGTCCTGCGGCCGGTTACGGCGGCACCTCGGGCAGCCCAGGCGGCTACCAGGACACCGGCTGGCGATCCCCCGCGGCCGGGGGCAACGATGCATCGCCCGCCGCGATGCCGCCGACCGCGGCCGGCCCGGGGGCCGGCCCTCGTCCCGAAGCGGGTTCCCCGTCTGCAGGGAGCGGGCAGTCCGCAGCGACTAACCCGGTCCTGGAGCCTTCGACCTCAAAGATCGCTGCCACGGAGCATCCAGCCGCGAGGAACCCGGCTGCCGCATCCGGCAACCCGGCGGCTGCCGGTGGCGGGGCTGCCACGGCCGAGGGGTCTGCTGGCCCCGCTGACCATGGCAAGCCGGTCGTCGACGGCGTGCCAGCGCCGCGTGCCGCCGAGCATGCGGCGGCCACGTCCGACCCGGCGGACCCATCGCTGGCTGCGGCCCGCGCGGGCTCAGGAACGGGCGCGGCGTGGATGCCGGACAGCTCGAGCACCCGGCGCCGCTCCGTGGTCTTCGAGGAAGACGACGACCTCGATGTGCCAGACTTCCTCAAGTGAGCGCCGCGCAGCCACTCCCTCACGTGAGCACCTCGCCGCCGGATCATGATCAACAGCGTCATGATGAACGGCTCAGCGCTGGCCTGGAGCGCCCCGCCGAGCTGGCCCCAGGGGTGCTCGCCATCTTCACCGGCCGCGCGGGCGGCGTCAGCGCGGCGCCCTACGACTCGCTGAACATGGGCGGCTCGGTGGGTGACGATCCAGCCGCGGTCACCGCCAACCGGCGGCTGGTGGCTCAGGCGTGCGGCCTCCCCCTCGGCCGGCTGACCTGGATGCACCAGGTGCACGGCTCGGCCGTGAGCTACGTTGCGGCCCCGCAGCCAGCCTCGCCAGCGCCGCTGCCTAAGGTCGACGCGCAGTTCACCGACGTTCCCGGCCTGGCGATGGTGGTCATGGTCGCGGACTGCGCCCCGGTCCTGCTGGCCGACCCGAAGGCCCGGGTCGTCGGCGCCGCGCACGCGGGCCGCGAGGGAATGGCCGCCGGGGTGATCACCGAGCTGCTGACCGCGATGTCGGGCGCGGGAGCGGACCCGGCTATGATCACTGCGGTGATCGGCCCGCACATCTGCGGCGGATGCTATGAGGTCCCGGCCGAGATGCAGGCCAGGGTGGCGGCTCAGGAGCCTGAGGCTGCCTGCGTCACCAGAGCAGGCACCCCCGGGATCGACATCAGGACCGGGATCGAGGCGCAGCTGGCCAGAGCAGGAGTGCAGCAGGTCACCGGCGACCCCCGCTGCACGGCCGAGACGCCCGGGCTGTACTCCTATCGCCGCGACGGCAGGACCGGCAGGTTCGCGGGCCTTATCTGGCTCTCGTCTTGAAGTACCAGCCATGACGGCCAGTCCTGATGTGCCCGCCATAATGTGCCAGTGACGACAGGGGCTAGTATCCACGGGCCGTTCAACACCGGGCCAGTGACGGCGTGCCGGTGACCGAGGGGCCCGGCTCGGCTGGCCGCAGCGGCGGGTCGGCCGACCGCAGGGGCGAGATTGCGGCGCGGCTGGGCGCGGTGCGGGCCCGGATCGCGGCGGCATGCGACGCGGTCGGGCGTGGTCACGACGAGGTCACGCTGATCGCGGTGACCAAGACCTATCCCGTCTCTGATATCCGGCTGCTCAGCGAGCTCGGGGTGGCTGACATCGGGGAGAACAGGGACCAGGAAGCCGCCCGGAAGGCCGCCGAGGCTGCCGCCCTGGGCCTGGCCCTGACCTGGCATTTCGTTGGGCAGCTGCAGACCAACAAGAGCGCCAGCGTGGTCTCCTACGCCCAGGTGATCCATTCGGTGGACCGGCTGCGCCTGGTCAGCGCACTTGGCTCGCGGGCCAGGGCCGCCGGACGCACCGTGACCTGCCTGGTGCAGGTGAGTCTCGACGGTGACCCGGCGCGGGGTGGCGCGGCCGGCCCGCAGGTGATGGCCGTGGCCAACGCGATAGCCGGCGAGGACGCCCTTGTCCTGGGCGGCGTGATGGCCGTGGCGCCGCTTGAGATACCGGCGGCCGTTGCGTTCGGAATGTTGAGGGATGTGGCGGAGGAGGTGCGCTCGGTTTATCCGGGCGCGGTGATGATCTCGGCGGGTATGAGCGATGACCTGGAGCAGGCGATCGAGGCCGGCGCGACACACGTGCGTGTCGGTACGGCGTTGCTCGGAGGCCGGCGCGCAATCGTCAGGTAATGTCCGACGCGTGGCTCTCGGCGTGACCGGGCTGCACGGGCATGCATGACGGAGGACAGCAGATGGCCAGCGCAATGCGCAAGATGGCGGTCTATCTCGGCCTGGTAGAGGGTGACCACCGCTACGACGATCACTACCAGGACGAATATGCCGCCGAGGAGTACGAAGAGTACGGCGCTGAGTTCATTGACCAGGGCGATCCCCGCGATGGCAACGGGCACGCCGAGGGCGCCCTGGAGGCGGCCAGCCGAGTGCCCGAGCACCAGACTGCCGTGCCGATACAGACGACGGATCTCGCGCGGATCACCACATTGCACCCGCGTACGTACAATGAGGCTCGTACGATCGGAGAGCACTTCCGCGAGGGCACTCCGGTGATCATCAACCTGACCGAGATGGTCGACAGTGACGCCAGGCGTCTGGTGGACTTCTCGGCAGGCCTGATCTTCGGGCTGCGCGGGAGCATCGACCGGGTGACCAACAAGGTGTTCCTGCTGTCTCCGGCGAACGTAGAGGTGGCTGCCGAGGACAAGGCCCGCATCGCGGAAAGAGGATTCTTTAATCAGAGCTAGACAAAAACCAACGAACTACGCGCACTGAACCGTGATGGGGTCCTCCCGGCGACGGCGTGAGGACAGGCAGGGATGTGAACATCGTAAGGATTGTGCTGACTTACGTGCTCTGGCTCTACCTGCTGCTTCTCATCGGGAGAATGATCATCAGCTGGATACAGACTTTCTCGCGGCAGTGGAGCCCTACGGGGATCGTGCTTGTGGTCGCTGAGGGTGTATACACCGCGACTGATCCGCCACTGAGATTGCTAAGGCGCTACATTCCGAACCTCAGGCTCGGTAATGTGGCCTTGGACCTCAGCTTCATGGTGCTGTTCCTGGTGATACTTGTCCTGTTGCAGGCCGTGCAGCTGATCTGATCGGGTAGCGTCCACTGGGACTACGCTCGACCACGCTCGACGCGCCAAGGAGACGACATGCCACTGACGCCCGCGGATGTGCGGAACAAGCAGTTCAGCACGACCAGGCTCAGGCCCGGCTACGACGAAGAGGAAGTCGATGCCTTCCTCGACGAGGTCGAAGCGGAACTTGACCGGCTAATCCAGGAGAACGAGGAACTCCGGGCCAAGCTGGCCGAGGTGCTGCGTGGGGGTAAGGTGCCCGCACTCAATGCTCCGCACGCCGAGGCCCCTGCAGAACTCATGAACGCGGAGCCGCCGCGCCACGAGCCAGAGCGCATTGCGCCGCCAGAGCCCGTGATGATGCCGACGCGGCCCGCCGAGGACAACATGGACACGGCGGCGCGGGTGCTGGCGCTGGCCCAGCAGACCGCCGATCAGGCGATCGCCGACGCGCGACGCGAGGCCGACGAGACGCTCGGGCGCGCCAGGCGCGAGGCCGACGACATTCTGACCAAGGCCAGGCGTCAGTCCGAGCAGATCACCAGCGACGCCCGCGCCCGCGCGGAGAGCCTGGAGCGCGACGCGCAGGAGCGGCACCGTCAGGCGATGGGCTCGCTCGTGCAGTCGCGCGAGGAGCTCGAGCGGCGGGTCGATGACCTGCGCGCCTTCGAGCGTGAGTACCGCAGCAGGCTGAAGGCCTACCTGGAAGGCCAGTTGCGCGATCTTGAGGCGGGCGCGGCGGACAGCGGTGTCTTTCCTGCCGTCGCCACCGGGCCGCAGTCGGCAGTGACCGCGGGCATGGGCCGCATGGACGTCCGCAACGGCGGCGGGCAGCCGGCCGTGACGGGTTCCTATGGGGGCACGCCAGAGCCGGTGAGCCACGGCGGGTTCCACCCGGCCGACTCAGCGCAGCACGACCGCCGCTAGGCGCAAGCACGACCGCCGCTAGCGCACACCGGGCCCACGTGAGCCGGCCCGGTGTGCCTAGCCCTGTTTGTGGAGCCTGTTTGTGATCAGCCTGCTGCTGGTCTACCTGGCCATAGGTGTGGCCGCGCTGGCCATGGTGATGCTCATAGCCGGCGTGGTGATCTGGCGCGAGGAGATCTTCGGCGGTTCCGCGGCGGGCCGCGCCGGGGAACCGGAAATCGGCAAGTCCCCGGTGCTCGCGGCGGCTGGCGGCGCCGCTGCTGGGCGTGCGGTCAGCGGTTCGGCGGCGGCTCAGGCCGGCCGGGTCGCGGAGCGGCAGCCTGCAGCGCCGCCGCAGCGTCCGCAGCCACAGCCGCAACCGCCACAGCCGCACCGGCAACTGCGCCCCGAGCGACCGCAGCACCCCGAGCGACCGCAGCGCCGCGAGGAGTCTCAGCGACCTGGGAAGCCACCCCGGGTGCCCGAAAAGCCTCCGGTTTCGCACCGGCCCCGGGTTTCTGAGCAGCCGCGGGTTCCGCAGAAGGACCGGGCTTCTGAGCAGCCGCGGGTTCCGGACAAGGGCCGGGCTTCTGAGCAACCCCGGGTACCCGAGCAGCCGCGGGTTCCCGACAAGCCTCGGGCTCCTGAGCAGCCGCGGGTTCCGGACCAGGCGCGAGCCGCTGAGCAACCCCGGGTACCCGAGCAGCCGCGAGTTCCTGAGGAGCCACAGCCTTCCGCTGGGCCCCGGGGTCTCCTGCGGCTGCGGCGTTCCGACCGGACGCGAGGCCCCGAGCGATCGCAGCCGGAGCGGCCGGCTGAGCCCGCTGCCGCCAGCCGGGGCCCTGCCGTTCGGGACGAACGCCCGGCCGCCCGGGATGAACCGCCGGCCCGGCCGGACGCCCGCAGGAGAGCCGAGCCCGGTACCGCGGCAGCCCGAGAGCGGCCGCCGGCACCGCCAGACACCCCGAGCCGGCGCGAGCCTGCGGCGAAGTCACCGGCCGAACCGGAACGCGCTGGCAGGCCGTCGTCTGGCGCCCGGCCGGCCCGCGGCGCTCGCCCGGAGCCTGCCCGGGCAGAACCCCCTGCGCAGCCGGAGCCCCCGGCCCGGGCAGAGCCCCCGGCCCGGGCAGAGCCCGCCGCTCGCCCGGAGCCCCTCGCCCGGCCGTATATCGCCTGGGCAGAGTCCACGTGGTCAGAGCCGGTCGCCTGGTCACAGGCCGCCCAGCAGGAGGCTGCGGCTCGGCCAGAGCCTGCTGCCCGGTCGGAGTCAGCCGCCCGGGCAGAACCGCCCGCTCGGCCGGAGCCTGCCGCCCGCTCAGAGTCTGCCGCACGGCCAGAACCCGCTGTATGGCCCGAGCCCACGGCCTGGCCCGAGCCCACGGCCTGGCCGGAGCCTGCCGCCCGCGCAGAACCCTCCGCCCGGCCGGAGCCTTCGACCCGCGCAGAACCGCCCGCCCGGCCGGAGCCTGCCGCCCGCGCAGAACCCTCCGCCCGGCCGGAGCCTTCGACCCGGGCAGAACCGCCCGCCCGGCCGGAGCCTGCCGCCCGCGCAGAACCCCCCGCCCGGCCGGAGCCTGCCGCCAGGTCGCTGCCTGACGACAAGCCTGAATCTGCGCCGCCCGCAGCGGCGGTTCCCGCCGGGTCCTCGGCGGCACCAGGTGGCGGTGAGGCGTCGCAGCGGAGCGAACCCGCCGCGTCCGCCCCGCCGGCCGGCCCGGCCAGCGCTGACGCCGGCGCCAGCGGTCCTGGCGGCGCGACGGCAGCGCCCCCTGGTGACAGCGGACCGGGCGCACGGGCTGCCGATGCGGAGGTAACCGTCGTACCAGGAATCACCAGGTATCACCGGGCCGGGTGCATCCTGATTCGCTTCCTCAGCGCCGAGGACCTGGAGACCATGACGAGGCAGGCCGCCGAGGAAGCCGGCTGTGTGCCATGCAAGGCCTGCCGCCCGGAGCAAGAACTGGCCGAAGGCGACGAATAGCTAGCCGAGAAGGCGGCGGAGCCAGAACACCAGTCCCAGGTCAGGCTCGACGTGCTCGCGGGCGCCAGGATCGGGGCCATCGCTCAGCCTCGGCCCGTAGTCGACAGCCAGCACCTCGGCACTGATCATCGCCCCGTGCTCGGTCAGGGCGGCTGCTAGGTCGGGATCCGCCGTGCTCCAGCGCAGCGAGATCCGGTCGCTAACATCCAGGCCGTCGCTCTTGCGCGCGTCCTGCACCAGCCGGACGACCTCCCGGGCCAGGCCCTCCCGGCGCAGCTCCGGCGTGATGGCGATGTCGAGCGCTACAGTCTCGCCGGCGCCCGATGCCACCGCCCATCCCGAGCGGGGGACCTGGGTCACGATCACGTCATCAGGCCCGAGGCTCACCGGGGCGCCGTCGACCACGACCGGGGCCTCGCCACCCGACCGCAGGTCCGCGGCCAGCGCCGCTGCGTCCGCCGCCTCGATCGCCGCGGCCACCTTGGGGGTTTCCTTGCCGAAGCGCCCGCCGAGAGCCCGGTAATTGGGCTTCACCGTGTAGTCCACCAGGCCCTCGGCCACGGCCGCGAGCGTGTCGAGCTCACGGACGTTGAGCTCCTCGGCGACCTGCGCGCGGAGATCGGCTGGCAGGTCGTTGAAGCCTGGCGCGCCGATGACCGCGCGGGCGAGCGGCTGGCGGACCCGCACCACCGCAGCGGCCCGCGCCGAGCGGCCTAGCTCTACCAGCCGCCTGGCCAGGGCCATCTGCGCGGAGAGGCGCTCGTCGATCAGCCCTGCGTCCTCCGCCGGCCAGGACGCCAGGTGCACTGAGTCGGGAGCGCCTTCAGCCCGCAGCACACCCCACACGTAGTCGGTCAGGAACGGTGTCACCGGCGCCATCAGCGTGGTCAGCGTCTCCAGGCACTCGTGCAGCGTGGCGAACGCCGCCGCACCGCCCGGAGTGCCGGGACCCTCCCAGAACCTGCGCCGGGACCGGCGGACATACCAGTTGGACATGTCGTCGATGAACGCGGCGATCCTGCGGCCCGCCGTCGCGGAGTCGAACGCGTCCAGGGCGATCGTGACGTCGCGCACCAGCGCGTGCAGCTCGCCAAGCAGCCACCGGTCGAGGACCGGCCTTTCCGCAGCTGGGGGCGCCTCCGACAGCCGGCCGGCGCTCCAGGCATCACCCTGCGCGCCCGCCGCGTTGGCGTAGAGCACCAGGAACGACACGGTGTTCCAGTAGGTCAGCAGCACCTTGCGGACGACTTCCTCGAGCGTTCCGTGCCCGATCTTCCTGGTGGCCCACGGGGACCCGGCAGCGGCGAAGAACCAGCGGACGGCATCAGCGCCGTGCGCGTCCATCAGCGGCATCGGCTCAAGCACGTTGCCGAGGTGCTTGCTCATCTTCCGTCCGCGCTCGTCGACCACCAGGCCGAGGCAGAGCACGTTCTCATACGAGGACCTGCCGAAGATGAGCGTGCCGATCGCCATCAGCGAGTAGAACCAGCCACGGGTCTGGTCGATCGCCTCGCAGATGAACTGGGCCGGATAGGCGCGCTCGAACTCCGCCTGGTTCTGGTGCGGGGCGCCAAGCCGGGCGAACGGCATGGACCCCGAGTCGTACCAGACGTCGATCACCTCAGGCACCCGGCGCGCCTCCCCGCCGCACTCGGGGCAGGAGATCACGACCTCGTCCACGTACGGCCGGTGCGGGTCCAGGCCGGACAGGTCGCGGCCGGCCAGAGCGGCCAGCTCGGCCAGCGACCCGACGCAGGTCGCGTGCTCCTGCGGGCATGTCCAGACCGGCAGCGGCGTGCCCCAGTACCTGGTCCGCGACAGGGCCCAGTCCACATTGTTGCGCAGCCACTCGCCGTACCTGCCATCCTTGATGGTCGGCGGGTACCAGTTGGTCATCTCGTTCTCGGCCAGCAGCTGCTCCTTGATCGCCGTGGTGCGGACGTACCAGGACGGCAGCGCGTAGTAAAGCAGCGGCGTGTGGCACCGCCAGCAGTGCGGGTAGCTGTGCTGGTGCCGCTCTGAGGCGAACAGCAGCCCGCGATCGGCCAGATCCCTGACCAGTACCGCGTCGGCCTCCTTGAAGAACATCCCGCCGACGAGCGGCACGCTGTCCTCAAAGTGGCCATCCCCGCGGATCGGGTTGACCATGGGCAGGCCATGCGCCCGCCCGGCCTCCATGTCGTCCGCGCCGAAGGCCGGCGCCAGGTGCACCAGCCCGGTTCCGTCCTCGGTGGTGACGAACGAGCCGGTCACGACCTTGTGCGCGCCGGGAACCGGCACCAGGGTGAACGGCGGCCGGTAGGTGGCCCCGGCCAGCTCGGCGCCCTTGATCCGGTCGACCACGTGCCAGCCGTCGCCGAGCACCCGCGGGTACAGCGCATCCGCGACCACCACGCGGTCGCCGTGGCCCGACTTGCGGGCGATGGCGTAGGTCTCGTCCGGGTGGACGGCGACCGCGGTATTCGACACCAGCGTCCACGGCGTCGTGGTCCAGACCAGCAGGTCGGCGCCCTTGAGCTGCGGGTTCGCCCGCTCCGGCAGAGTGACCAGAGGGAATCTCACCGTGACCGACGGGTCGGACACGGTCTGGTAGACGTCGGGCTGGCCCATCTCGTGGTCGGACAGCGAGGTCTCACAGCGCGGGCAGTACGGGCTGATGCGGAAATCCCGGATCAGCAGGCCCCGCTCAAAGATGACCTTCAGCGACCACCAGACGGACTCGATGTAGCCCGGGTCCATGGTGCGGTAGGCATGGGACAGGTCGACCCAGTACCCCATCCGCTCGGTCAGCGCCTCGAACGCGTCCACATGCCGCAGGACCGATTCGCGGCACCGCGCGTTGAACTGGGCGACGCCGTATGCCTCGATCTCCTTCTTCCCGGACAGGCCGAGTTCCTTTTCCACCGCCACCTCGACCGGGAGCCCGTGGCAGTCCCAGCCGCCCTGGCGGGGCACCCGGAATCCCTGCATGGTCTTAAAGCGGGGGAAGAGATCCTTGAATACCCGCGCCTCGATGTGATGCGTGCCGGGCATCCCGTTCGCGGTCGGCGGTCCCTCGTAGAACGTCCACGTCTGGCCGGATGAGGTCTGATCCAGTGACCGGTCGAAGACCTTGCCATCGCGCCACCGGGCGAGCACCTCGCGCTCGATCGCAGGCAGGTCGACGACCGCGGGCAGCTCGGGGAACGGGAGCTTCGCGGCGGGCTGGTCAGCTTGGCGCGGCATGGTGGGCGGCCTCTCGCGGGTTGTCGTGCCGTCAGGCCCGGGATCCCCGGCCCTCAGGCACGGCTGCACCGGAGGGACGAGGAACGCCGGCGGCGGCCCCGCGGTACCACCCTCCTTGGCCGCGACCGGTGCCTGCCGGCCCGTGGCGCGACCCTCTCGGTTCGTTCTGCTGCCGGTTCTACTTGGCCGCGACCCAGCCGTGTGGCGGACGCCATGGCCGGTCCCGCCCGCCATCCCAGGGGCCGAGATATAGCGGGGTGCCGTTCTTCCGGCGGCTCCGGGGTGATCTGGTCCGCTGCGCGCATCCCCGGGCTCGCACCGTCCCCGGTCGCTCCTGGCCGCCGCAGCGGCAGCTGTCCCCATCAGCGCCGTGCAGGATGTCAGGATAGCCGATGCCCGGCGCACCTGCCCTGATCGGTC
>WNGR01000600.1_pt1 | contig 39891 bp, 32 predicted proteins | sample 5407581 | NCBI WGS metagenome assembly WNGR01 (sample SAMN13153383, study PRJNA577476) | soil metagenome | isolation source: 80 cm soil or saprolite under Garry oak tree replicate 2 | place: USA:California | collected 2016-06-15 | reverse complement strand
CGAGCAGGTAACCGAGGTTGGCGATCTGCGGGATGTCGGGGTGGATGACGGCGTGCCGGCCGCCGTACGCCTTGACCGCGAAGCCGGCCGCGGTGAACTCGTCGCCGGTCGCGACGGCGGTGGTCGCCGAGGCCAGGTCGCCCAGCTTCGGTACCACCTCGGCGGGCGTGAAGATGCGCACCGCCGGCCGCCTCGCGAGCGCCTCGGTGAGCGCGTCGACGTCGAGGTGGTCGGCGTGCTCGTGGGTGATGAGGACGGCGTCGACACCGTCCAGCGCCGCCCGCTCCGAGAAGGTACCGGGGTCGATGACGAGTACGCCGTCGCCCTCGGCCCGGATGCACGCGTGGGAGAACTTGGTCAACCGCATCGTCGCCTCCTGTGTCCGCCTGGCCGCGCAGCTTGTCGGAGCGGCCACCAGCCAGCGCTCGTCCGCTGCCCAATCGTGATGCCGCCGTTGCCAGTCTGCCGGAACCGGAGGTCGGGCGCCCACCGTCTTACCCGCATGACACCCTCGATCAACCGCTGGCGGCGCGGCGCCGTCCTCATCTTCGTGAGCCTCGCGCTCACCGGCGGCCTGGCCGGCTGCGGCCGCGCCAGCAACTCGTCAAGCTCGTCCTCGGGTGGGGGCGGCGCGGCGCAGCCGTTACCGGCCAAGCAGGACGCCAACAACGGCGCAGCCGCGGCGCCCGGAACGCCGGCGCCCGGCGCGCCGAGCCCCGGGGCGCCTCAGGCCGCCCAGGGCGGTGCCGGGGGCATCAAGCCGGCGCAGCTGCCGGCCACCCAGCGCAGCATCGTGTACAACGGCTCCATCACGGTACGGGTGGACAACGTGAACACGGCCGCCGACAAGCTCGTCGGGCTTGCGGCCGGAGCCGGTGGCTTCGTCGGCGGCGACCAGCGCAGCATCGACGCGGACCGGTCGTCGGCCACGATCACCCTGCGCATCCCGGCGGACAAGTTCAGCAAGGCGCTGCAGGACATCAGCGGCGTGGGCAAGGAGGAGTCGCGGCAGGTGTCCACCCAGGACGTGACCGCCAACGTGGTCGACCTCGCCGCCCGGATCCAGGCGCAGCAGGCCAGCGTGGACCGGATCCGCGCGCTGCTGGCCAAGGCGCAGACGATCGGTGAGGTCACCAGCGTCGAGAGCGAGCTGTCCCGCCGCGAGGCCGACCTGGAGTCGCTGGAGGGCCAGAAGCGCAGCCTCGACGACCTGACCGCGCTGTCCACGATCGCGGTCACGCTGCTCGGCAAGGAGGCGGCGAAGCCGGCGCCCCCCAAGCCGGCGCAGGGCGGGTTCCTGGCCGGGCTGAAGAGTGGCTGGACGGCGTTCACCGCGTCGATCCGGGTGATCCTGACCGTCCTCGGTGCGCTGCTCCCGTTCGCGCTCGTCATCGGGGTACCGCTGTGGCTGGTGTTCTGGTGGCTGCGCCGCCGTACCCGGGCCGCCGCGGCCGCGTCCGCTCAGCTCAGCTCGGCGACCGCCGCCCCGAAGGCGGGATCGGAAGGGTAGTCGGAGTGCCCGCGCACCGGCGGGTACACGGTGTCCGACGGGGGGATCGGGAAGCCGGCCGCATCGGCGCAGCGCCGGTCGCGGGCCGGCTTCCCGACCGGCCCACCGATCGGGTCGGTTTCCCGCCAGAGGTTGACCCACCGGTCGCGTACCCCGGCGGCGACGGCGGCGAGGGTGTCCGCGTTGACGTATGCCGGGAACAGCCGGGCGTACAGGCGGCTGATCGGGCTGCCGTAGGTGAGCAGCGCGACGCTGTCCACTGTGGACGGCGGAAGCTGGAGTACCGTCGCCGCCACGAGTACCGAGCCCTGGCTGTGGCCGGACAGGACCACCCGGCCCTGTCCGGCCAGCCAGACGGTACGGGTGGCGAGCTCCGGTACCGCCCGCTCGGCGTAGCACGGCGGGGCGAGCGGATGCGCTGCGCGCGGCCAGAAGGTACCCAGGTCCCACAGCACCCCGACGAGCCGCCGTACCGACTGCTCCCGGTACGCCCGGTAGCCCAGGACCATCAGCCCGGCCGCGGCGAGGCCGATGAGATAGGTACCGAGCGACGTGGCGAAGGCCACGATCGAGCCGACCCAGCTGTTCCTCGGCGCGAGGTCCACCGGCCCGATCCCGGCGAGCGCGAGCACGGTCACCACGACGGCGGCGACCGCCAGCGGCAGGTACCCGCAGAGCAGCAACTGTCCACTGTGGTCGGTCAGCCGGGCATCGGCGATCGCGTTGTCGAAGGCGGCGGCCCGGGCCGGGTCGCCGGCCCGGGCACCGGAAAAGTCCGCGTCCGTCCGGCCGCGCGCGGCGGCCCGCAGCCGGGGCAGCAGGAACCGCCACGCGCCGAGCCCGACCAGCAGCATGACGACCACGGTCACTGTCATGCCGAGCGCCGACCACTGCAGGGCAGCGGGCGGTTGCAGCCGGGCGGCCGCGGACCGGCCGACGGGGCTCGCCGACCGGTCGAGGAAGTCGGCGACCTGGAATGAAGCCCCGGCCGTGAACGCGGCCGCGACGGCGAGCCCGAGGGAGCCGCAGACCGGCCCGGCGAGCCCGGCGAGGTACTGGCCCGGCGACCGTTGCCCGACCGCGACGGCGGCCAGTACCAGCAACAGCGCGATCTGCGCCGCGAACAGCACCGTGATCGTCATGCCGTACCCCGGCAATCCCCCGCCGGTCGGCCAGGTGTGGCGCGGCCACATCGCGTACCCCCAGACCGCCACGGTCAGCAGCAGCGCCGCGGTCCGCAGGCCGCTCGCGGCGGTCTGGGCCCACCCCGCCGGGCGGTCCCGGTCAACCATCCCGGGCAGCGTGAGGGCGACCAGCGCGAGCAGCAGGACCAGCACCACCAGCCCGGCCAGCAGCCGACCCGCGACCCACCCGTCGTGCGGCGCGAGCACCCCGAGCAGGACCGCGTCGAGCGTGGCGAACGCGATCGCGATGTGCAGGGCGCGCAGCCGGCCCACCAACGGCAGGCCCTGCCAGAACCCGGGCGCCGCGAGACCGTCACCGTCCACATCGGACGGTCGCTCGTACGCCTCGTACCGGCACCACGTGCGCCGCCCGAGGTACCACAGCACGGCGAGCGCCGCGATCGGCACGAGGGACAGCATGGCCAGCCGGCGACCGGTCGGCGCGAAGAAGCCGTGGGTGAGGAACGCGAGGTACGAGCGGGTACTGCCGCACGGGTTGCCGGGCGTGGCGCACTGCCACGCGACGAGGTCGACCGAGATGCCCACCGACGCCAGCACGAACGTACCGGTGACCGACACGGCGAACAGCCGGCACAGCGTGCGGTAGAGGTGCCGCTGGACACCTGGCGGCCGCAGCCAGAGCGCGACGTTGGCGAGCATGAACGGCAACAGCAGCAGCCACAGGGCGCGCGCGGCGGCCCCGGCGGTGAGGTTGCCCCAGCGGTACCCCTCCAGCACCGCCCCACCCGGACCGGTGGTGTTCCCGTACTCCGGGCGGGGCCGGAAGAACCCGGCGTCCGCGTCGCCGGCCACCCGGCCCAGCAGCGGCCGGTCGAGTAGGCTCTCGACCGGCGAACCACTGACCCCGTGCACCCGCAGCTCGATCGCCATGGGCACACGGTACGGGGACCGTCCGACAGAAAACCTAGAGCGAACCGGTGGCCAGCGCGGCCAGCGCGGTGTGCACCATCACCCGGATGCCGTACCCGATCGACCGCTCGTCCACGTCGAACCGCGACTGGTGGATGTCGAAGTTCTCGACCGAGCCCTGGATACCGGTGCCCAGGCGGATCATCGCGCCCGGTACCTGCTCCAGGTAGAAGGCGAAGTCCTCGCCGCCCATGCTCACGTCGGCCTCGACGATCCGGTCGGTTCCCAGCGCCGCGGCGGCGGCGCCGGCCACGATGGCGGTCGCCATCCGGTCGTTGATGACCGGCGGTACGCCCCGGACGTAGGTGATGTCGACCTCGGCACCGCTGCCGGAGATGACGTCGCGGATCAGGCTCGGTACCAGGTCGGGCAGTTCCTGCCAGGCGTCGCGGCTCAGTACCCGCACGGTGCCCTTCGCCACACCCTCGATCGGGATGGCGTTGGCGGCGGTGCCGGCGTTGAGCGAGCCGAACATCAGCGACACCCCGGCGCGCGGGTCGACCCGGCGGGCCAGCAGCGAAGGCACCTCGACGACGGCGCGGCTCAATGCGTACACCAGGTCGGCCGTCATGTGCGGCCGGGCGGTGTGCCCGCCGGGGCCGCTGACCCGGATCTCCACCACGTCGGCGGCGGCGGTGAGCGCACCGGCGCGCACGCCGACCAGCCCGGTGGGCAGCTGCGGTGCGCAGTGCAGGCCGAAGACCGAGCTGACGTCCTTGAGGCCGCGGGCCGCGATGACCTCGGGCGAACCGGAGGGGAAGCACTCCTCGGACGGCTGGAACAGCAGCCGTACCCGGCCGGGCAGCTCGCCGCGCTCGGCCAGCTGGGCAAGCGCCAGGCCGGTACCGAGCAGGATCGTGGTGTGCACGTCGTGCCCGCAGGCGTGGCAGACCCCGTCGACCGCCGAGCGGTACGGGACGTCCTTGGTGTCCGGCAGCGGCAGCGCGTCGAGGTCGGCGCGCAGCGCCACGACCCGGTCGCCCTCGCCGACGTCGCAGATCACCCCGTTGCCCTTGGGCAGGAACCGGGGCGAGAGCCCGGCCACGGCCAGCTCCCGGGCGACCATCGCGGCGGTCTCGAACTCCTGCCCGGACAGCTCCGGGTGGGCGTGGATGTGCCGGCGTACCGCGACCAGTTCGGCGCCCCGGGCGGCGAGCCACCGGTCGAGTTGGCCCGGTAGCGGATCGGCCCCGGGCGGAGTCTCCGGCCAAGGGGCGACCGAATAGTCGTCGAAGATCACCGAGCGGCCCGAGGCCGCGGGCCTCGGGGTTTGCGCGGGGACGCTCAGCACACTGGTCACGGTCTCTACTTGATCTCGGTCAGCGGGTAACGACTGGGACAGCCTAGACCCAGAATGGTGACGCTGCGCAATCTCATTCCTGTGCCTGCCAGATTGCGCAGTGTTACGAATGCCCTGGTAAGAGCGCTCGGAGACCGGCGAAGCGGGGTGTGCATCCGCATTCATCCCCGACACTGGTCTCACACCTCCTACAACGGGTGACGACCCCTCTGGTCACGTACAGCGAACCTCCATCCGCCGATCGGCAGACCGGCGGTCAGCCTTACCCAAATGCGGTTCCGGGTGCCGGACAGGTCGTGCGCCGTCCGGTCAGAACCGCTCGACCGGTTGATACCGGCCCCACACCTCGCGCAACGACTGGCACACCTCGCCGATGGTGGCGCGCAGCCGGAGCGCGTCTTTCAAGGGGTACAACACGTTCGCGGTACCCGCTGCTGCTTGCCGCAAACGGGACAGAGCCTGCTCGACAGCGGGGTTGTCCCGCTCGGCGCGCAGCTTCGCCAGGCGCTCGGCCTGTGCCGCCTCGATCGCCGGGTCGACCCGCAGCGGCTCGTACGGCTCCTCTTGCGCCAATGCGTACCGGTTGACCCCGACCACGACCCGGTCGCCCGCGTCGATCTCCTGTGCCACCCGGTAGGCGCTGGCCTCGATCTCCCGCTTCTGGAAACCGGCCTCGATGGCGTCCACGGCCGAGCCGTGGTCGAACACCCGGCCCATGAGCTGGGTCGCGTCGTGCTCGATCCGGTCGGTCAGCGCCTCGACCGCGTACGAACCGGCGAACGGGTCAACGATCGCGGTCAGGTCGGTCTCATGAGCGAGCACCTGCTGGGTGCGCAGGGCCAGCCGGGCGGCTTTCTCGCTCGGGAGAGCGATCGCTTCATCATAAGCGTTGGTGTGCAACGACTGGGTGCCGCCGAGCACGGCACCGAGCGCCTGTACCGCCACCCGGATCAGGTTGAGCTCGGGCTGCTGCGCGGTCAGCTGCACACCCGCGGTCTGCGTGTGGAACCGCAGCATCCACGACCTCGGGTCGGTCGCGCCGAACTCCTCACGCATCAGCCGGGCCCACATCCGCCGCGCCGCGCGGAACTTCGCGACCTCCTCGACGAGTGTGGTGCGCGCCACGAAAAAGAACGACAGCCGGGGCGCGAAGTCGTCGACGGCCAGGCCCGCGGCGAGCGCAGCTCGGACGTAGTCGACGCCGTTGGCCAGCGTGAACGCGATCTCCTGGACGGGGGTCGCCCCGGCCTCGGCCATGTGGTATCCGGAGATGGAGATCGTGTTCCACTTCGGGATCTCCGCCCGGCAGTAGGCGAACGTGTCGGCGACCAGCCGCAGCGACGGCTTGGGCGGGAAGATGTAGGTGCCCCGGGCGATGTACTCCTTGAGCACGTCGTTCTGGATCGTCCCGCCCAGCCGGTCGCCGGAGATCCCCTGCTCCTCGGCCACCAGCTGGTACAGCAGCAGCAGGATCGCCGCCGGGGCGTTGATCGTCATGCTCGTGGTGACCTGGTCCAGCGGGATGTCGTGGAAGAGCCGGCGCATATCCTCGATCGAGTCGATGGCCACGCCCACCTTGCCGACCTCGCCGTGCGCGACCGGGTCGTCGGAGTCGTACCCCATCTGCGTCGGCAGGTCGAACGCGACCGACAGGCCGTGGGTACCGGCGGCGAGCAGGTGGTGGTAGCGCGCGTTGGACTCGGCCGCGGTACCGAATCCCGCGTACTGGCGCATCGTCCACGGCCGGCGGGTGTACATCATCGGGTGGACACCCCGGGTGTACGGGTACTCCCCGGGCTCGCCCAGCCGCTCGGTGACGTCCTTCGGCAGGTCCTCGGCCCGGTAGACCGGTTGGAGCGGAAAGCCCGACTCCGCGCGCCGCTCTGTCATGACAGGATCGTAGGCTGAACAAGCGCTCAGGCTGCGGCGGGTGCGACGATCCTCACGGTCAATGGGCGGCTACGAAAAGTCGCGACGCTCCCGGTATGTGACCCTCGACTTTCCCTCTGGGGAGCCAACCAGCAAGATAGGGGGCGATGGTTCCCCTAGCGACGGTTAGAAGCCAGTGACTACCCCGACCTCGACGTGGCACGGCGAACCCCACCCTCCCTCCCCCTCCCAGCGCGCGGTACCCGGCATCACGATCGGCGGCCGGTACCAGTTGCGCGCGGTCATCGGCCACGGCGGCATGGGTACCGTCTGGCAGGCCGCCGACAGCCTGCTGCGCCGCGACGTCGCGGTCAAGGAGGTCCTGCTCCCGCCCGGGATAGCGGCCGAGGACCGCACCGCCATGTACGAGCGGACACTGCGCGAGGCCCGGGCCGCCGCCGCGCTGTCCCACCCGAGCGTCGTGCAGGTCTACGACGTGGTCACCGAGGCCGGCCGGCCGTGGATCGTCATGGAGCTGCTGCACGCCCGTAGCCTCGCCGATCTGATCATCTCGGACGGCCCGCTGGCACCGCGCGCCGTCGCCAAGATCGGGGTCGCCCTGCTCGGCGCGCTGGAGGTCGCGCAGGGCGCGGGGGTACTGCACCGCGACGTCAAGCCGGCCAACGTGCTGATCTGCACCGACGGCCGGTGCGTACTGACCGACTTCGGCGTGGCTCGGATGCCCGCGGAGAGCAACCTCACCACCCCGGGCATGGTGCTCGGCTCGCCGCACTTCATCTCGCCCGAGCGCGCGGTCGGCGGCGCGTTCGGCCCGCCCAGCGACCTGTTCTCGCTCGGCGTCTCGCTGTTCACCGCCGTCGAGGGACGGCCGCCGTTCGACCGGGGCGACCCGTTCGAGACCATGCGCGCGGTCGTCGAGGAGGCACCGGCCCGGCCGGTCCGCGCCGGTGCGCTGGCGCCGGTGCTGTACGGGCTGCTCGAAAAGGACCCGGCCCGGCGCTGGGACGTCGGCCGGGCCCGCCACGTGTTACGGGAACTGCTCGCCGGCCCGCTGGCCAACAACGCCGCGCACCACGTGACCGATCCCTATGCCGTGGTACCCCCGGCACCGGCCCCGCCACCGCGCCTGACCGAGGCACCTAGCGGCCAGATCGGCGGCCGGGCCATGCTCGCACCGGGTGAGCTGCCCACCGACCGGCGGGCGCCGCAGGCGACGGCCGCGGTGGCTGCGGATGCCACCGATCCAGGGAGCGCGGCCGCCCCGCCGGTCGGTCCGGTGGCGCCACCGTTCGGCGCGGCGCCCCCGTCGTTCGGATCCGCGTCGGTCGCGGCCCCGGCGGCGGCCAGCGCGCACGCGGCGAGTCCCGGCCTGGTGACCCGGCTCCGCCGGCTTTCCCCAGGTGTCCGGCTCGGCGTCGCCGGCGGCCTCGCCGTCGCCGTGCTGGCCGTCACGGTCGGCGCCGCCACCATGTTCAGCGGCAACCCCGCCCCGGTCGCCACGCCGACGAAGTCCGCCGCGCCGACCGTGCCGCCCTTCCCGGTCCAGGCATTCCACGACGACGCGCGCGGCTTCACCCTCGACGTACCCGCCGGCTGGACGAAACTGACCGGCGGCACGTACCACGACTTCGTCGACCCGGCCGACCACGGCCGCGCGCTGCGGGTCAACGTGGAGCGGGCCGGCGGTACCGCGGACGACTTCATCAGGGTCGTCGCGAAGGAGCAGGCCAGGCCCGGCAAGTGCGGGCCGTCGTTCACCCAGCTGGCCGAGCGCGACGTGACCCTCGCCGGCCGGCCGGCGGCCGAGCTGGAGTACACCTGCGGTCAGGGTGGCGAAACGCAGCACGTGCTGTGGCGGGCCACGGTCATCGGCGGCAGGGCGTACGAGTTCCGGCTCACGGTCGCCGACAGCCGGTTCGCCGAGAGCCGGGTCATCTACGACCATGCGGCCGAGTCGTACCGCCTGAACAAGTCCAGCTGACCTCCACGCCGTGCTATCAACAGGGGCATGGACGTGGGCGCGCTTCGAGAGCAGGCGGCGGCGTGGCTGGCCGCCGACCCGGATGACGGGGACCGCGCGGAACTACGCAAGGTCCTCGACGGCCTGCCGGACACCGCGGCGGAACTGGCCGACCGCTTCGCGGGCCACCTGACCTTCGGGACGGCCGGGCTGCGCGGCCCGCTGCGGGCCGGTCCCAACGGGATGAACCGCGCGGTGGTACGGGCAGCCGCCGCCGGTCTGGTCCGCTGGCTCGCCCGGTCCGGCGCGCCCGGGCCGGTGGTGATCGGATACGACGCGCGGTACCGGTCCCGCGAGTTCGCCGAGGAGACCGCGCGCGTGGTGACCGGGGCCGGCCGGGAAGCGCTGGTACTGCCCGGGCCGCTGCCGACGCCGGTACTCGCGTTCGCGGTACGGCGGCTTTCCGCCGTGGCCGGGGTGATGGTGACGGCGAGCCACAACCCGCCGCGCGACAACGGGTACAAGGTGTACCTCGGAGCGGCGCTCGGCGGCGACATCGGCGCCGGGGCGCAGATCGTGCCACCGGCCGACGTGGAGATCGAGGCGGCGATCCGTGCCGTCGGACGGCTGGCCGATGTGCCTCTCGGGCCGCCCGGTGCCGTCCTGGGCCAGGATCTCACACAGTCCTATGTGGACAGTGTGGCCGGGGTGGTGGACCGCGACTCGTACCGGGAGCTGGCCGTCGCGTACACGCCGCTGCACGGGGTCGCCGGGCCGGTACGGCGCGCGGCGATGCTCGCCGCCGGATTCCCCGCTCCGTCCATTGTGGACAGCCAGGCCGCACCCGATCCCGACTTCCCGACCGTCTCGTTCCCCAACCCCGAGGAGCCCGGCGCGATGGACCGGGTCACCGCGCTGGCCGGTACCGTCGGCGCGGACCTGGTGATCGCCAACGATCCGGACGGCGACCGGTGCGCGGTCGCGGTACCGGACCGGGGCGGGTGGCGGATGCTGCACGGCGACGAAGTCGGGGCACTGCTGGCCGACCACCTGATGCGCCGGGGCGTCAAGGGCCGGTACGCGACGACGATCGTCTCCTCCTCGCTGCTGCGCGTGCTGTGCGCGGCCCGGGGCCAGCCGTACGGCGAGACGCTGACCGGCTTCAAGTGGATCGTGCGCGCCGGTGCCGACCTGGTGTACGGGTACGAGGAGGCGCTCGGGTACTGCGCCGCCCCCGACCTCGTCCGCGACAAGGACGGGATCAGCGCGGCCCTGCTCGTCTGCGAACTGGCCGCCGGACTGCGCGCCGAGCTGTGTACCCTCGCCGACCGGCTGGACGAGCTGGCCACCGAGTTCGGCGTACACGCCACCGACCAGCTCGCCATCCGGGTCGACGACCTGCGGGAGATCGCGGCGATGATGACCCGGCTGCGGGCCCGCCCGCCGGCCACCCTGCTCGACGAGCCGGTGACCTCGGTCGAGGACCTGCTGCCCGACGCCGACGTGCTGATCCTGCGCACCGGTACCGCCCGGGTGGTGGTCCGGCCGTCCGGTACCGAGCCGAAGCTGAAGGCGTACCTCGAAGTGGTCGAGCCGGCGGCCGACGACCTGCCGGCCGCCCGCGAGCGCGGCGCCGCCTGCCTCGTTGCCCTGCGCACCGAGGTCGCCGCCGCGTTGGGGGTCTGAGATGGACGATGCCGTTCGCAACTACATCGAGGCCATCGTCCCGGAACACCGGCCGTTGTTCGATCGCCTGCACCGGCTGATCCTCGAAGCCCACCCCGACGCCGCCGTGGTCCTCTCCTACCAGATGCCCATGTACCGGGTCGGTCGCCGCCGCCTCTTCCTCGGCGTATGGAAGCACGGGGTGTCGATCTACGGCTGGGATTCCGAGCGCGGCGCCGGCTTCGTCGCCCGCCACCCCGGACTCAAGACGAGCAAGGGGACGATCCAACTGCGGCCCGAGGACGCCGCGGGCATTCCAGACGAGGAATTCCGCGACCTGATGCGGGCCGCCCTGGACGAGTGACCGGTCTCAGAAGACGGCTGGACCGCTCAGAACCGGGGCATGCCGCCGAACTGGCGATCCCCCGCGTCGCCGAGCCCCGGCACGATGAACATCTTCTCGTTGAGCCGCTCGTCGACCGCCGCGGTCACCAGCCGCAGCGGCAGGCCGGAGGCGTCCAGCCGGGCGATGCCCTCGGGCGCGGCGAGGACGCAGAGGATGGTGATGTCGGTCGCGCCGCGTTCGGCGAGCAGCCTGCAGCAGTGCTCCAGCGAGCCACCGGTCGCGAGCATCGGGTCCAGGACGAGCACCGGCAGCCCGGTCAGGTCGACCGGCAGCGACTCCAGGTAGGCCCGGGGCGCGAAGGTCTCCTCGTCGCGGGCCAGGCCGACGAAGCCCATCGACGATTCGGGCAGCAGGGCCAGCGCCGCGTCGCTCATGCCCAGTCCGGCGCGCAGGACGGGCACGAGCAGGGGCGGGTTGGCCACCCGTACCCCCTCGGCGACGTCGACGGGCGTCTGAACCGGGTGGCGCTCGACCGGGATCGTGCGGGTCGCCTCGTAGACCAGCATGGTGGTCAGCTCGTGTAACGCGAACCGGAACGTGCCGGCGTCGGTCCGCTCGTCACGCAGCACGGTCAGCCGGGACCGGGCCAGGGGGTGATCAACTACCAGTACGTCCACGGCGACCATCGTAAGCTGGCCCTATGACACGCACCGTGGCTGATCTGTCCGACGTGGCCCGGTCGGCGGCGACGCTGCGTACCTTCCTGCACGGGCTGCCCGGCGTCGACCAGGTCGGCGCGGAGGCCCGGGCCGGCGCGCTGGCGACCCGGTCCATCAAGACGACGGCCAAGGCGCAGGGTATCGACCTGGCCATCCGGATGATCGACCTGACCACCCTGGAGGGCGCGGACACCCCGGGCAAGGTACGGGCGATGTGCGCCAAGGCGCGCCGCCCGGACCCGAGCGATCCGTCCTGCCCGTCCGTGGCGGCGGTGTGCATCTATCCGTCGATGGTGCGGACCGCCGCTGATGCGGTGGCCGGATCGGGCATCCACGTGGCGAGCGTGGCGACCGCGTTCCCGTCCGGGCAGGCCCCGCCGGCGGTGAAGCTGGCCGACACCAGGGCCGCCGTCGCGGACGGCGCCGACGAGATCGACATGGTACTGAACCGCGGCGCCTTCCTGTCCGGCCGGTACCTCGACGCCTACGAGGAGATCCTCGCGGTGAAGGAGGCGTCCGGGGCGGCCCACCTCAAGGTGATCCTGGAGACCGGCGAGCTGGCGACCTATGACAACGTCCGGCGCGCCTCGTGGCTCGCCATGCTGGCCGGGGCCGACTTCATCAAGACCTCGACCGGCAAGGTGTCGCCGGCCGCCACGCTTCCGGTGACGCTGGTGATGCTGGAGGCGGTCCGGGACTTCCGGGCGGCAACCGGGCAGGTCATCGGCGTCAAACCGGCCGGGGGCATCCGCACCACGAAGGACGCGCTGCGGTACCTGGTCCTGGTCAACGAGACCGTCGGCGAGGACTGGCTCGACCCCGACCGGTTCCGGTTCGGCGCCTCGACCCTGCTCAACGACCTGCTGTTGCAGCGCAACAAGCTGGCGACCGGCCGGTACTCCGGCCCCGACTACGTCACGCTGGACTGATACCCATGCGATTCGAGTACGCACCGGCTCCGGAGTCACCGTCCATTGTGGACATCCGCTCGTCGTACGGGCTGTTCGTCAACGGCGAGTTCACCGACGCCAAGGACGGGGAGCTGTTCAAGACCATCAACCCGGCGTCGGAGGACGTGCTCGCCGAGGTGGCGGCCGCCGGACCGTCCGATGTGGACAGCGCGGTGGCGGCGGCCCGCGACGCGTACGAGAACCGGTGGCGCGACCTGCCCGGCCGGGAGCGCGGCAAGTACCTGTACCGCCTCGCCCGCCTGATCCAGGAGCGTTCGCGCGAGCTGGCGGTCCTGGAGAGCATCGACAACGGCAAGCCGATCCGGGAGTCCCGCGACGTCGACCTGCCGCTGGTCGCCGCGCACTTCTTCTACTACGCCGGGTGGGCGGACAAGCTGCGGTACGCGGTACCCGGCCGGGAGGCGCGGCCGCTCGGCGTCGCCGCGCAGGTGATCCCGTGGAACTTCCCGCTCCTCATGCTCGCCTGGAAGATCGCGCCGGCCCTGGCCGCCGGTAACACCGTGGTCCTCAAGCCGGCCGAGACGACCCCGTTGACCGCGCTGCATTTCGCCGAGATCTGCCAGCAGGCCGACCTGCCGCCGGGTGTGGTGAACATCGTGACCGGCGCTGGCGAGACCGGCCGGCTGCTGGTGGAGCATCCGGGCGTGGACAAGGTGGCGTTCACCGGCTCGACCGAGGTCGGCCGCTCCATCGCGCAGTCAGTCTCCGGCACCCGGAAACGGTTGACCCTGGAGTTGGGTGGGAAGGCCGCCAACATCGTGTTCGACGACGCTCCGGTCGACCAGGCGGTCGAGGGCATCGTCAACGGCATCTTCTTCAACCAGGGGCACGTGTGCTGCGCGGGTTCCCGGCTGCTGGTCCAGGAGTCGGTGGCCGACGAGGTACTCGACACGCTCAAGCGGCGGATGGCGACGCTGCGGGTCGGCGACCCGCTGGACAAGAACACCGACGTGGGCGCCATCAACTCGGCCGCGCAGCTGGCCCGGATCCGCGAGCTGTCCGAAGCCGGTACCGCGGAGGGTGCGCAGCGCTGGTCCGCTCCGTGTGAACTGCCGGAGCGCGGATTCTGGTTCGTACCGACGATTTTCACCGGTGTCTCGCAGGCGCACCGGATCGCCCGCGAGGAGATCTTCGGCCCGGTCCTGTCGGTGCTCACGTTCCGCACCCCGGCCGAGGCGGTGGAGAAGGCGAACAACACACCGTACGGATTGTCCGCCGGGGTCTGGACCGAGAAGGGTTCGCGGATCCTCGCCATCGCCGACAAGCTGCGCGCCGGCGTGGTGTGGGCCAACACCTTCAACAAGTTCGACCCGACCGCGCCGTTCGGCGGGTACAAGGAATCCGGGTACGGCCGGGAAGGCGGCCGTCAGGGGCTGGAGGCTTACCTTGCCTGACCACACCCGTCTCGCCATCCGCAAGACGTACAAGCTGTTCATCGGCGGCGCCTTTCCGCGCAGCGAGTCCGGGAGGTCCTACGTCGTGACGTCGGTGAACGGCGACTTCCTCGCCAACGCGGCGCTCGCCTCCCGCAAGGACGTCCGGGATGCCGTGGTAGCCGCCCGCAAAGCGTTCCCGGGCTGGGCCGGCGCCACCGCGTACAACCGCGGCCAGATCCTGTACCGCATCGCCGAGATGCTCGAAGGCCGGCGGGACCAGTTCATCGCGGAAGTCGGGGGTGAGGCGGCGGCCGAGGTGGACGCGGCCATCGACCGCTGGGTGTGGTACGCCGGCTGGGCGGACAAGCTGGCTCAGGTGTACGGCAACGCCAACCCCGTCGCCGGCCCGTTCTTCAACCTGTCCGCACCGGAGCCGACCGGCGTGGTCGGTATCGTCGCGCCGCCCGATTCGGCCCTGCTCGGCCTGGTCAGCGTGCTCGCGCCGGTGATCGTGTCCGGTAACACCGCTGTGGTGCTCGCGGCAGAGGAGCGCCCGTTGCCCGCGGTCACCCTGGCCGAGGTGCTCGCCACCTCCGACCTGCCCGGCGGCGTGGTCAACCTGCTCACCGGCCGGGTCGCCGAGACGGCGCCCTGGCTCGCCGGGCACATGGACGTCAACGGGCTGGACCTGACCGGGGTCACCGATCCCGAGCTGGCGGCCACCCTGGAGCGGGACGCTGCCGAGAACCTCAAACGGGTGACCCGGCCGCGGGTCGAGCCGGCCGACTGGTACGCCGAGCCGGGTATCGACCGCATGGTGGCATATCTGGAAACCAAGACCGTGTGGCACCCCAAGGGCGTCTGACCCGCCCCTGTCCGACTAGGGTGTGTCTCGCACGTTCCCGTAACCCCTTTCGGAGGTCCTCGTGGCCCGTCAGACCACCGGACAGCGCGACGCGGCGGAGTCCGCGGCCGGCGCGGCCGAGTCCGACCGCCCGGCCGGCGTTGACGAGCTGTGGAGCGCGGTCCGGATCGACCCGGTGGAGATCGCCCTGCCCAAGGGCGTGGGCTACACGCTGCGGGCATACCGGCCGGTCACCGAGGTGACCCCGACCGATGTCTCGGAGCGCGAGGAGGAGGCCTTCCCCGACCGCACCCGGCCGGTTTCCGTAGCGGAGCCGGCCGAGGACGACGAGCTCGACGAAGACGAAGAACTCGAGCTGGACGAGGACGAGGAACTCGACGAAGAGGAAGAAGACGAGGAAGAGGAAGAGGAAGAGGAAGAGGAAGTGGCCGCCGCCGAGCCGGAGGAGGTACCTGTCTTCCTCGGCCGGGCCGGCCGGCTGTACCTGTTCCGCAGCCCCGAGGGCCTGGCGGAGTTCGTCCACTCCGGCGACGAGCACGACCTCAGCCAGCTCGACACCTGGCCGGAGCTGGTGTTGCGGCTGAGCGCCGAGCACGTGGTACCCCTGCCGGAGGACACCTACGAGCTGGACCTGGTCGTGGACAACCTGCGCGGCGGCCGGGACACCTGGGACGCGAGCCTGGTCATCCAGGCCGGCGAGATCGCCCGTGACCTGGGGTACGCGCTGCAGATCGAGCCGATCGTCGCCGCGCTCGCCCCCGGCTCGCCACTCGACGACCTCGACGAGGCGCTGCGCACCATCGAGGGCGGTGGGCTGGGTGGGTTCATGGCCCGGCGGAAGTTGAAGAAAATCGGGGCAGAAGCCGCGCCGCTCGGTTGGCGCACGATTATCGGCAAGATCTCCAGCGTAGTGGACTGGCGCGACTGACCCCTCAGCAGGGAGCATCAGTCCTGGCAACCCGACAACCCCCCGGGGAGGAGGACGACGCCGTGGCGCTCGTACGGGTGTACTGCGGTCTCGGGTCGGCACCGCCGGCGGCAACGCGTAGCTCGGCCGCCGCATGGTTGACAGCAGCGGTGGTCGACGACGCGGGTCGCCTGATCGACGTCTGCGACATCAGCGACGACCCGGTGGGATATGCCGAGTTGGGCGCGCTTCTGGCCGAGCGCTCCGGCGGTACCGCCGGCATCGCCGTCGCCGCCGACAGCGCCGACCACCAGGTCACCCTTCTGCTCGCGGCGGCCGGGCGTCCGCTGGCGATCGCCGAAGAGGAGTTGCTCGACAGCTACGCGGAGCAGTTCGGCGACGACGAGTCGTTCGAGGAGGTCCAGGCACCCTCCGGTGAGCGCCGCGCCGTCGGCCTGGCCCGGGCGTTGCAGGCCGGTGCGCTGGCGGCGTCGACGCATGGTGCGCCGCGCGAACTCATGGCGCTGCGGCCGGTACTGGCGGCACATGCCGCGCTCGCCACCGGACGGCAGGGCGCCGCCATGGCGCTGCGCGAGGTGTTACGGGAGCTGTACCCGGCCGCGCTGCGGGCATACCCCGACCCGGCCGAGCCGGTGCCGCTGGCGATCCTCGACGCGCTGCCCGAGCCCGGGCTGCTCGCCGGGCCGGGCACGCGGGGACGGGAGAACGCGGTCGCTTCGTCGCTCGCCGATGCCGGCGTGGCGGACCTGCAGACGGTCACCGACGCGATCGCCTCGCTCCGCATCGCCATCGGCGAGACGCCTCGCCGGGCCGGGATCGGCAAGACGCTGACGGCCGCCGTCGCGGAGACGGTACAGCACGCTGTCGCCGCCGTACGCGCCTGCGACAGCGGGGTCACCGCACTCGTCGGGCTGCTCGCGGAGAAGGCGACGCCGATACCCTCGACGGCCCGACCGCCGGTCCCCGCCGCGCGGCCGGCACCGGCTCCCTCCGCCCCGCTCCGCGCGATCCGCCCGGAATCCGGCGAGCCGCTCCCCCGCGAGCCGCTCCCCCGCGAGCCGCTCCCCCGCGAGCCGGTCCTTCCGACGCGCCGCGAGCCCGCCGCCGCCCCGCCCGAGCGGGTGGCCCCGGCCGCGGCCCTGCCACCGACGGCCCGCCCCGGCTTCAGCTACCCGACCGCGCCAGCGGCGGCAGCCGCGCTGTCCAGCGCCCGGGCGGCCGCGATCCCGACGCCCCGCGCCGCAGCCGAGCCGCGCCGCGGCAGCGAACCGCCCCGGACCGCCCAACCGTCCCGCATCAACGAGCCGCCCCGCATCAACGAGCCGCTTCGCGCCCCTGAGCCGCCGCGGATGCCCGAACGACCCCGGATGCCGGAGTCGCGGCGGCTCGCGCCGGACATCCCGCCGCCCGGCTCGCGCAGCGACTGGCCGCTGAACACGAGCGCGCCGAGCTTCTCCGACCAGGCGACGTTCACCGACCCGGTGGCGGTGTCCGACACCGCCAACTATCCGCCGGTACGCGAGCCCGAGCCGGCCCCGGAACCGCAGCGCAACAGCCGGGTCACCCCGCCATGGCAGGCGGACGACCTGCCCACCGAGCCGCCGACGCTGCGCCTTGTCGAGCCGGCTCCAGTCGCGTCGGCCGGCGACTACGGCCGCGATCCGCTCGCCGGTACCCCCGCGCTGCGCCTGGTCGGCGGCGACCCCGGCACGACGGCACTGGACCGGCCGATCAGCCCGCCGCCCAACGACGCGGGTGACGGCGATCTGCTGATCTTCGCGCAGGCGTCGGCCTGGTTCACCGGGCACGTCGAGGACACCGAGCCGGCCGAACTCAACTGGGACAACCCGGCCGACCTCGGCTGGCGGGCCGCTGAGCGGGCCACCTCCCCGATCCTGGGCGAGGAGACCACGGCCGGCCTGCCCCGCCGGGTACCGCAGGCGAACCTCGTCCCCGGCTCGCCCTTGCCCCCGGCCGAGGACCAGCCGCTGCGGATCGTCCGCGACCCCGCGGCCATGGCCCAGCACACCACCGGCTACTTCCGGGGATCGCGGCGGGGCGAAGAGGTCCGCGGGTTCGCCCTCGGCGGGCGGCCGGGCCGGGAAACCGCCGGCGGTTGGGACTTCAGCCGCGAGGGCTGGGAGGACGACGACAACCCCGACCGCGGGTACGAGTACCACTCAGCGGCCCGTCGCTGAAGTCGTACCACGGTACCGGCGGCCGACCCCGTCGCCCGGTGTTGTTACGCACACTCGCCCAACTTGACGAGGTGGCGTAAGAGCGAGATAGATTCCCGTGCGTGGTGTGGCACACAGAGCAGACGCGCGGGCTTACCCGGCGTCGTGTGCTCACCACGGGCGTACTCGGCGGGGTCGCGGCCGCCGCGGCGGCGTATACCCGCGAGACCGGCTCGATACCCGCTCCCCGGTCCCTGCCGACCGGCGACGACCTGGTGTTCGGCGCGAGCCTGGAGCTCACCGGTACCGGTTCCGTCGCGGGCCTCGCGCAGTCCACCTGCGCGGCCGCCGGCGCTGGCGTCAGGCCGGCGCGCCCGCCCGCTGCCGGCGCATGGTCAGCACGTACTCGACGAGCGAAATGAGCACCTGCTTGGTCGACTCGCGGCTGCGCGCGTCGCAGGACACGACGGGTATGTCGGGCGGGACGGCGAGGGCGTCGCGGACGTCCTGGGCGCTGTGGTACTGCACGCCGTCGAAGCAGTTGATCGCGACCAGGTACGGCAGCCGCCGGTGCTCGAAGAAGTCGATGGCGGCGAAGCAGTCGGCCAGCCGACGGGTGTCCACCATCACGACGGCGCCGATCGCGCCCCGGACCAGCTCGTCCCACATGAACCAGAACCGGGTCTGCCCGGGCGTGCCGAACAGGTAGAGGATCAGATCGCGGTCGATCGAGATCCGGCCGAAGTCCATCGCGACCGTGGTCGTCACCTTGCCGGGTACCTGCCGGGTGTCGTCCACCCCCTCGCCCGCGGAGGTCATGATCGCCTCGGTGGTCAGCGGGGTGATTTCGGAGACGGAGCCCACGAGCGTGGTCTTGCCCACCCCGAAACCGCCGGCGATCACGATCTTCGCCGACGTCACCCGCCCCGTTGTCGGGCGATGCGCCATGTCAGAGCTTGCGAAGTCCACTCAGCACCCTCTCCAGCAATTCTGTGCCAACCGCGTCGTTGTTGTTGGTGTCGAACGAGGTCGGTTCGTATACCGCCACGAGTCCCTCGGCGGCCATGTCGGCGATGAGGACCCGGGCCACGCCCAGCGGAAGCTTCATCTGTGCCGCGACCTCGGCGAGCGACTGCAGCCGCCCGTCGCACAACGACGCGATGTACTGCTGTTCCCGGCCGTGTTGCGGCCCGCCCGGCCCGACCGTGTTGCGGCCCCGTACGGTGGTCTCGACGAGCGCCTCGAGGGCGATCTCCAGCCGAGGCCGGGTCCGACCGCGGGTGACGGCGTACGGCCGGACCAGCGCACCCGTCGGTTCGTCGCGTTCGGCCACTATCGCCGTTCACCTCCTCAACATCGGTCTCACCCAAAGGTTTCTTGCCTTGCGACGCCTAGCCGAGCATCCCGGCGGCGGCCCGCGGGGACGGGGTCAGCGCGTCGCCCACCCGGTCCACCAGCAGCGCCATCTCGTAGCCGACCTGGCCAACGTCGCAGTTGCGGGCGGCCAGGACGGCGAACGACGAGCCGTCCGAGATGGACATGAGGAACAGGAAGCCGTTGTCCATCTCCACGACCGTCTGGAGTACCGCACCGCCCTCGAAGCAGCGGGAGGCACCCTGGGTCAGGCTCACCAGCCCGGAGGCGATCGCCGAAAGCTGGTCAGCGCGGTCCCTCGGCAGATCCCGGGATGCGGCGAGCAGCAGGCCGTCCGCCGACACGGCGACCGCGTGGGCGACGCCGGGTACCCGATCGGCGAAGTTGGCCAGAAGCCAGCCGAGATCCTGCGTAGTTGTCATGCTTCCTGCTCCTTGCCGCCGTGCGGGGGATTCCCGGGGGTCGTCGACTCCGGGTTCTTGGCGTCGTCTCCGGTTCGGGTGCGACCGCGTTGCACGCCGCGATGGTACGCGGAGAGCAGACCGCGAACCTGCTCCGGTGAGCGCCGGTTGGCGGTGGTCGCGACTTTCTCCACGCCGCCGGGGACGAGCTGGGCCATCGGTACCCGGCGCGGCAGGCCGGACGACGTGGTGCCATCCACCTGCGGGTCTGCGGCTTGCGAGGCGGCCAGCCAGCCGTCGTCCGCCGCGCTCTCCCAGCTCTGCTCCGGCTGGGGCGTCCGCGTCGGGAGGGTACCGGCGCCGTTCGGCGAGTAGGCGACCGGTACGGCGGGCGGTGGCGGCGCCGGCGGCGGTACCAGCGGCGGCGGTACGAACGGCGGCGGTACCAGTGGCTGCTGAGCCATCGGCTGCTGAGCCATCGGCTGCTGAGCCATCGGCTGCGGCGCAACCGGCGGCGCGGCAGGCGGCGGGGCGGCCGGTGTCGGAGCGGCTGGACCCGGCGGCTGCTGCGTCACCGCGTTCTCCGGGTTGCGCGGGCGCGTGCGGAACCAGGCCGACTCCAGCTCCTGGAAGATCGGCAGTTCCATGGTCTGGTCGGCGTACGCCTTCACCCGCGCGGGCTGCGGTGCGGCCAGACGCTGCTCGGCCGGCTGCTGGGGCAGCGGGGCGGGTGCCGGCGGCGGGGTGCCGACGTGCTGCTGGCCGCCCGCGCCGATGTTCCAACCGGTGCTCGGCGGCTCCTCCTGGTCGGGCCGGATCCGCGGGATCTCGGACGTGATGTCCAGCGCCTTCGCCAGCTCCTCGGGTACCGGCGGAGCGGGCGCCTCGGCGGTACCGGACTCGGCGGCTTGCGCCGACGGTACCGGTGGCCAGGCGGGCGGCGGCGGGGCGGGTACCGGCGGCGCAGCCGGCCGGTCCTCGACCACGTCGGCCTCGACCGCGTCGATCACCCCGGTGCCGTCCTGCTGGACCGGCCGGGCTTCGGGCGAGGCCGGCACCTGGCGCGGGATGCGCCGCTCGTCGTCGGTCAGCTCACCCTCGACCGGCCGCTCGACGGCCCGCCGCTGCGGCAGCGGGTCACCGGGCTGGACGAACCCGGGCGCCGTGCGGCGCGGGGTGAACAGGTCGGCACCGTTGGGGCTGCTGGCCGCGCCGGTCAGGTCGGACCACGGCGGCAGGTGGGGCGACCCGGGGCGGGCGTGCCCCCGGCCGTTGCCGGCGTCGCCGTTGAAGCCGGCCGGCGGACCGCCGGCGAACCCTGCGGGTACCGCGGGTGGTCCGGCGTAACCGCCGGGGCCTCCGCCGAACCCGCCCATCGAGGGGCCGGCGCCGGCCCCCGCCGGGGTGCGGCCGCTGCCCGCGGTCGGTCCGCTCTCCAGGGCCAGCGGCGAGGTGAACGGGGCCCGCGGCTGGTTCGGCGGTACCGGCCGCGCCGCGGTCGGCATCTCGCGGACCAACGGGGTACCCGCCGGCGCCCCGCGCCCAGCCAGCGCGCGCGGTACCAGGACCGACGTCGGCAGCAGCACGTCGGCGACCGTGCCCCGCTCGGGGGCCGGGCGCAGCTCGACCTTGACGCCGTGCCGGGCGGCCAGCCGGGCGACCACGACCAGGCCCATCATCCGGGACACCGCAACGTCGACCATCGGCGGCGTGGCCAGCCGCTCGTTCAGCTCGGCGAGCTGGTCGGGCGAGATGCCGATGCCGTGGTCCTCGACGTAGAGGACGGCACGGTCGCCGACCCGGCGCGCCTCGACGATGACCGTCGAGTCCGGCGGGGAGAACGCCGTCGCGTTGTCGAACAGCTCGGCGACCAGGTGGACCAGGTCGTTGACCGCGTGCGAGGCGACCTCGATGTCCCGGTCGATGACCCCGAACTCGATCCGCGTGTAGTGCTCGACCTCGGACTGGGCCGCGCGCAGCACGTCGATCAGGGCGGCCGGCTCGCGCTGCACCCGGGTCGAGTCGGCGCCCGCGAGCACGAGCAGGTTCTCGTCGTTGCGGCGCATCCGGGTGGCCAGGTGGTCGAGCTGGAAGAGCTCGGCCAGCCGGTCCGGGTCCTCCTCGCCGCGCTCCAGGCGGTCGAGGTGGCCGATCAGCCGGTCGACCAGGATCTGCGAGCGGCGGGCCAGGTTGACGAACATCGTGGACACCGAGGAGCGCAGCGCCGCCTGCTCGGCCGCGGTCCGCACCGCCTCCAGGTGTACCGCGTTGAACGCCTCGGTCACCTGGCCGAACTCGTCGCGGCTGCGGACCGGCAGCGGCTCGGCGATCTGCTGTGCGACCTCATGCGGGGAAAGCTGGGTGGACAGCGTGGGATCACGCAGCCGGGCCACCGCCTGCGGCAGGCCGAACTGGGCGACGCCGAGCGCGCCGTGCCGCAGTTCCCGCAGCGAGCGGGCCATCGACCGGGCGACCAGCCAGGCGATCAGTACCGCGAACAGGACCAGCGCGGCGAGCAGCCCGCTGTCCAGGTAGACCTGCGCCTGCGCGCTGTCGCGCAGCTTCTTCGCGTCCAGGCCGGTCTGGTCGTCGATCGCCTTCTCGACCTCGCGGACCTGGTTGGACCACCCGATCATCGCCTTGTCCCACTGGTCGGCGGTGAACGAGAGGGCCAGCTTGTCGGGGATCTTGCGGATCTCGGTCGCGTAGATGCCCGCCTCGCGCACGTCCGGGCCGGAGATGCGCTGCTCCTGCAGGTTGAGCTGGCCCGGGGTGGCGACCACCTTGAACGCGGCGAGCGCCTGCTCCTGGCCCTTGAGAGTACCGATGAACTCGTCGAGCGACTGCGCGGTCAGCTCCCGCGCGTCGAGGATCCGCAGGACCTTGATCCGCTCCTGCGAGACGTACTCCTTGTACTGGGAGACAGCGGCCCCGGCGCGCATCTCGTAGCTGAGCGCGGAGTCACCGGCGAGCTGGGCGGCCGAATCCCGGATCGCCAGCAGGCTGGAGATCAGGTTCGTGTACCGGTCGATCGCGCTGCTCGGCGGTACCTGCGCGCTGTCGCCCCTGCTGATCTGCTGGCGCAGCGTGCCGACCGAGTTGAGCCCGTCGTCGATCGTCGCGAACAGCGCGCCGAAGTTCGCCGGCAGGCCGGTCAGCGCGGCCCGGTGGGCTGTGTAGTCGTGCGCGGCGTCGTCGCTCGCCGCGACCAGGCTCTGGAACTCCGCCGTCGCGTTCTTCTTCTCGCCCGAGTCGTTCGAGGCCAGCATGATGGTGACCGCGGCCCGCTCGTTCTGCAGGTTGTGCACCAGCCGGCCGGTGTCGCCGGTCACCCCGGCGAGGATCCGCGCCCGGTCGGCGTTGTGCGCGGTGCCGATGTTCGCCGCGAGTGCACCGAACCCGACGACCACGGTCGCCAGGGTCGGTACCAGCATGATCAGGCCCAGCTTGAACCCGATCGACCGGTCCCCGAGGTAGCCGACCAGCCGCCGCATAACTGACCGGGCGGATCCGCCGCCCGTGGTTGGTCGCTTGGTCACCTCTCCCGCCCCTTCGCGTCGGAGCCCCGCGATCGATGAGCACCTTCAAAGAGCCGACCCGGACGGGTCGGACCTTCGAGATTCCACCATGTCGCGTAAGAAAGAGAAAGCCCAGCGGGGTACAGATCGAACCAGTGATCGACAGGATGGGTCGATCCGCCGCGATGCGACCGTCCGGAGCTACACAGGGTGACCGACTGACTCGCAGTAATTCGGTACATAGCTCGCTGACTCGGCCTTCTTCCGGGGACGGTGCCGCTCCGAGTCTGCCATGCTTGCCGACCCACCGAACCGGACGAACGGAGGGATCAGCCCAACAGCTTGGCGTAGGCGGGTTTAATGACTTCGTTGATCAGTACGAGCCGCTCGTCGAACGGTATGAACGCACTTTTCATCGCATTCACCGTGAACCATTGCAGTTCACTCCAGCCATACCCGAAAGCCTCCACCAGCAGGGCCAGCTCGCGCGACATGGAGGTACCGCTCATCAGCCGGTTGTCGGTGTTCACGGTGACCCGGAAGCGAAGGTCGCGCAGCAGCCCGATCGGATGCTCGGCGATCGACGCCGCGGCGCCGGTCTGCACGTTGGACGACGGGCACAGCTCCAGCGGGATCCGCTTGTCGCGGACGTAGGCGGCCAGGCGCCCGAGCACGTCGCCGGTGATGTCGTCGACGATGCGTACCCCGTGCCCCAGCCGGTCCGCGCCGCACCACTGCAGGGCCTGCCAGATGCTGCGCAGCCCGAACGCCTCGCCCGCGTGGATGGTGAAGTGGAAGTTCTCCCGCTGGAGGTACTCGAAGGCGTCCAGGTGCCGGGTCGGCGGGTACCCGGCCTCGGCGCCGGCGATGTCGAATCCGACCACGCCGAGGTCCCGGTACCGGACGGCCAGCTCGGCGATCTCCATCGACCGGGCCGCATGGCGCATCGCGGTGAGCAGGATGCCCACCCGGATCGGGGTACCCGCCTGCGCCGCGTCCGCGCTGCCGTCCCGGAACCCGGCCAGCACCGCCTCCACCACCGCGTCCAGCGTCAGCCCGCGTTCGAGGTGCTGCTCGGGGGCGAAGCGCACCTCCGCGTACACCACCCCGTCCGCCGCGAGGTCCACCGCGCACTCGTAGGCCACCCGGTGCAGCGCCTGCGCGGTCTGCATCACCGCCACGGTGTGCGCGAAGGTCTCCAGGTACCGCTCCAGCGAACCGGAGTCGGCGGCGCTCGCGAACCAGTGCCGTAGCGCGACCGGGTCGCCGGCCGGCAACCGGTGACCGACCGGCCCGGCCAGCTCGAGGACGGTGGCCGGGCGCAGGCCACCGTCGAGGTGGTCGTGCAGCAGGGCCTTAGGGGCCTTCACTATTTCGTCATGGGTGGGTGCGACCATGGGCTGACACTAAACCGGGGAGGCACGATGCTCGCCGACGTACTGGCTTTCCTGCGCTGTCCGGTCTGCCGGTTGGACCTGACCGGGCTCGACAGCACCGTGCGCTGCCCGCGCGGGCACAGCTTCGACCGGGCCAAGCAGGGATACGTGCACCTGACCGCCAACCCGGTCGCGCACTCCGGCGACAGTCCCCGGATGGTGGCGGCGCGCACCGCGTTCCTCGCGGCCGGGCACTACGACTTCCTCGCCGCCGCGCTCGCCGAGACGGTGCCCGCAACCGCCGGACTGGTGGTGGACGTGGGCGCGGGCACCGGGTACCACCTGGCGGCCGTCCTGGACACGCACCCGGACGCGGTCGGGCTGGCCGTCGACGTGTCCAAGCCGGCGCTGCGCCGGGCCGCGCGGGCCCATCCCCGGATCGGGGCGGTCCTGGCCGACGCCTGGCTGGGGCTGCCGGTCGGCGACGGCGCGGCCGCGCTACTCCTGAATGTCTTCGCGCCCCGCAACGGCCCGGAGTTCGCCCGCGTGCTGGCGCCCGACGGCGTCCTGCTCGTGGTCACCCCGACCGGCGATCACATGGGCGAGCTGGTCACCGCGCTGGGCCTGCTGACCGTCGACCCGGCCAAGGAGGAGCGGGTCGCGGCGAGCCTGCTCCCGTGGTTCGCCGAGCAGGGGTCCAAGACCTACGAGAAGTCGCTGTTATTGAGTCGCGCGGAGATCGCCGGGCTGGTAGGGATGGGTCCCAGCGCCTGGCACCTCGACCCGGGCGAGCTGTCCGCCCGGATCGCTCCGCTGCCCGAGCCGGTGCCGATCACCGCCCGGGTCCGGCTCTCCACGTATTCACAGGTACCCCTGAGACGCTGATCGGGGGCTGTCCTCAGGGTCGGTTGGGGGGCGCCCCCGGATGGTGGCGCAGGGCGCTCGGCCGGAAGGCTGACAAGAGGATTCGGGTGGGCGCGGAGCGGGAGGCGACCGCATGGCGGACGGGCTCATCGCACGGTTGGGGCGCTGGTGCTTCCGGCGCAGATGGTGGGTACTGGCGATCTGGATCGTCGCGATCGCCGGCGGGGTGCTGTCCGCGGGTCCGGTGTTCAACGGGCTGACCGGCGGCGGCGGGCCGTCGTCGCTCGAGTCCATCCAGGCCAACCGGGTGCTGTCCGACAACAGCGACAAGGGCGCGACGATCGCCGCCGTCATCGACCAGGTCGATCCGACGGCCGGCGCGGTACGCGACGCGGTCCGGTCAGCCGCCGACGACGTCACCCGGATCTCCGGGGTGAAGAGCGTGAGCACCCCCTACGACCCAGGGGTACCACCGGCCCGCGCGGCCGCCCAGATCGCCCGGGACCACCGGGCCGTCCTCGTCAACATCCAGCTCCGGCAGCTGGACAAGGTGACCCGCCACGACACCTCGGCCGCGGTCACCGACCGGCTGCACAACCTGCGCCAGACGCTGGTCGCCGCCGGACAGGCCGGCGCGCAGATCCGGGTCGGCGGCGGCGCGGCCCTCAACCAGCAGGCCAACGACGCGGTACAGCAGGACCTGACCCGGGCCGAGGAGATCTCGCTGCCGATCACGCTGGTGATCCTGGTCTTCGTGTTCGGCGGCCTGGTCGCGGCCGGGCTCCCGGTCCTCGCGGCGGTCGTCTCCGCCGCCTCGGTGATGAGCGTCCTGCTGCTCTTCGCCCAGTTCACCGACCTGGACAACAACGCGGTCACGGTCGTGAGCCTGCTGGCACTCGGCCTGTCCGTCGACTACGGGCTGCTGCTCGTCGGCCGGTACCGCGAGGAGCTGGGCGCCGGCCACCCGCCCGACGTCGCGATCGCGCGCGCCTGGGCAACCGCCGGCCGCACGATCTTCTTCAGCGCGCTGACCGTCGCCGCCGCGATGACGGGGCTGTTGCTGTTCGGCGTGACCGGGCTGTCCGCGCTCGGTGCGGCGGGGATCTCCATCGCGCTGGTCGCCATGCTCGTCTCGCTCACGTTCACGGCGGGGCTGATCGGGCTGGGCAAGCGCTGGATCAGGCCATCCAGGCGGGCGGCCCGCCGGATCGCCCGGTACGGCGACGCCGCCGAGGTCGGCTTCTTCGCCCGGCTGGCTCGCATCGTACAACGCCGCCCGTTGGTCACCGTGCTGGCCACCGGCGCGGCCCTGGTCGGCGCGGGCGCGCCGCTGCTCGCGACGAGCATGCACCTCGACGACGTGAACAGCCTGCCCCGGTCGCTGGAGGCGGTGACCGTCGCGCACGATCTCGCCGACCGCTTCAACATGGCCACCACGCCGGCCGTGGTCGTGGTCGCCCGCAGCGACCCGGCCAGCCTCGACTCGTGGGCCGCCCGCTGGTCGGGTACCGCGGGCGTCAGCCGCGTCGCGCCGGCCGAGCAGGTCGGGCCGGGCGTCGCCGTGGTGGACATCGATGTTGCCGGCGATCCGGAGGGGGCGACCGCACGGGCGCTGGTCGACAAGGTCCGGGCGGACCGGCCGACCGCCGAATCCTGGGTCACCGGCGACGCGGCGTTCCTCAACGACCTGCTCGGCCTGCTCGGCCAACGGCTGCCCTGGGCCGTCGGGGTCACCGTGCTGGGCATGGTGGTACTGCTGTTCGCGATGACGGGTTCCCTGGTCGTACCGGTCAAGGCCGTCGTCATGAACGTGGTCTCCCTCGGCGCCACGTTCGGCGTGATGAGCGCGGTGTTCGAGCACGGGTTCCTGGCCAAGCAACTCGGCCTGATCACCGTCGCCGGGCTCAACCCGTTCGTCGTGGTGATCGTGTTCGCGTTCGCCTTCGGGCTGTCCATGGACTACGAGGTGTTCCTGCTCAGCCGGATCAAGGAGTACGCCGACCGGGGGTTGGAGATCGACCATGCGGTACGCCGGGGGCTGCAGAACTCCGGGCGGATCATCACCTCGGCCGCGCTGCTCATGGTGATCGTCTTCGGCGCCTTCGCGCTCGCCCGGACCGGCACCATCCAGCAGGTCGGCCTGGGATTGGCGGTCGCGGTCGCGGTGGACGCGACGATCGTCCGGTGCGTGCTCGTACCGGCGACGATGACGCTGCTCGGCCGGTTCAACTGGTGGGCGCCGGGCTGGCTGCGCCGGCTGCACGAGCGGGTCGGGCTGCCCGAGGCCCGGTTGGCGCACCTGCCCGGCGGGCAGCCGGTGCCCGATGCCGAACCGGTCGAGGCGCAGCCGGAACCCGCGCTGAACTGACCCCGGGGGGTACGGGGGTCGCCGGCCGGGCCGATACGGGGGTTCGGCCCGGCCGGGCCACGCCTACGTGGAGAGGTCGATCTCTTCCCAGCCGGGCGGGGGGTCGTGGAACGGCCCGTGGAACACCACCGCCCATTCCAGCGCCCACCGCCGCTGCCCGATCGCGTTGGAGTCGATGAGCCCGGGCAACGGCAGCTGGCGGTGCTCCGCCGCGAGGTACGCCCAGTCGAGGCAGTAGTACAGGTCCAGCTGGGCGGCCGCCTCGACCGGATCCCGGGGTACCGACAGCACCCGCGACCGCCACCCCGCGTACCCCTCCCCGCGCGGAAGGTCCGGAAAGAACTCGGCCACGTTCTCGGTACCCGGAGCCGCCGGGTCGAGCCACTTCACCATCGACAGCAGCCAGGCGAGCGCGGCCAGCGCCTCGGAGTGCAGCATGAACGAGCGCACGTCGCCGTCCCGGGAGGCCACGAAGTGCCACTCCGGCTGGGTCAACCGGTCCAGCAGGTGCGCCTCGAGCAGCCAGCTCATCGCCAGCCGGGACGGCATCCCGAAGGCGCAGCCCAGTACCACGTTGAGGACGGCCGCCCGGCCTTCGAGCTCCTCCCGCGGTCGCAGCTCCACCTCGTCGCCGGGCTCCCACACGAGCGGGAAGTTGTCCGGCGGCATCGGCAGCCGCAGCCGGTACACCTGTTCCAAGCTCTCGGCCCGGACGATTCTCGGGTCGGGTGCCGGGACGCGCATGGGTGCACGGTACGTCAGAGCAACCGGATCAGCGCGGCGGTACCCGCCGCCACCCGCGACCACGACGAGAAACGGCGCGCGCAGCGGCAGCGCGACCGCACCGGCGGCCACGCCGGCCAGGCGCGCGTCGATCACCAGGCGGGATCCGGTGGCCAGGGTCCGGATCGCGGTCAGCGCGGCGAGCAGCGCCACGGGCGCGGCGACGATGCCCGGTACCCCCGCTGGGACGACCGGAACGAGCGCCACGGCGATGGCGGCGGCCGCGTCAGGCTATCCGCTCCAGGATCAGCGGTCCGGGGGCCGGCGCCGTGTCCGCGATCACCACCGCACCGTCGGCCGCCGCGCGCGCCGCGTCGATCCGGGCGGCGTCGTCGGTACGCAGTTCGTAGAGCGGGTCGCCGGCGGCCACCCGGTCGCCGGGCTTGCGGTACAGGACCACCCCGGCGCCCGCCGATACCGGGTCCTCCTTGCGGGCCCGGCCGGCACCGAGGCGCCAGGCCGCCACGCCGATGCGGTACGCGTCGACCGCGGTCACGTATCCGTCCACTGTGGACCGGACGACCTCGGTCTCGGGGGCGCGCGGCAGCGACGCGTCCGGGTCGCCGCCCTGCGCCCTGATGAGCGCGCGCCAGGAGTCCATCGCGCGCCCGTCCGCCAGCGCCGCCGTGGGATCGGCGTCGGGCAGCCCGGCCGCGGTCAACATTTCCCGGGCGAGCGTGAGGGTCAGCATGACGACGTCGGGCGGCCCGCCGCCGGCCAGTACCTCCACCGACTCGGCCACCTCGACCGCGTTACCGACGGCCCAGCCGAGCGGCGTCGACATGTCGGTCAGCAGCGCGACGGTCCGCACGCCGTGGGCGCCGCCCAGCTCCACCATCGTGCGGGCCAGCTCCCGTGCCCGGTCGGCGTCCTTCATGAACGCTCCCGAGCCGACCTTCACGTCCAGGACCAGGCTCGCGGTGCCTTCGGCGATCTTCTTGCTCATGATCGAACTGGCGATCAACGGGATCGACTCGACGGTACCGGTGACGTCGCGCAGCGCGTACAGCTTCCGGTCAGCCGGCGCGAGCCCTTCCCCGGCTGCGCAGATCGCCCCGCCGACCTCGCGCAGCTGGCGCAGGAACTCGGCGTTGGACAGCCGGCTGCGGAACCCGGGGATCGATTCCAGCTTGTCCAGCGTGCCGCCGGTGTGCCCGAGTCCCCGGCCGGACAGCTGCGGTACCGCCGCCCCGCACGCGGCCACCAGCGGCGTCAACGGCAGCGTTATCTTGTCGCCGACCCCGCCGGTCGAGTGCTTGTCCACGGTCGCGCGGTCCACTGTGGACAGATCCAGCCGTTCCCCGCTCGCGATCATCGCCGCGGTCCACCGGGCGATCTCGCCCGGCGTCATGCCGCGCAGCAGGATCGCCATGGCGAGCGCCGCCATCTGTTCCTCGGCCACCTCGCCCCGGGTGTACGCCGCGATGACCCAGTCGATCTGCTCGTCGGACAGCGTCCCGCCATCCCGTTTCGTGAGGATCACATCGATCATGTTCACGGGACCCACCTCGGCATGCCGGCCGGGCCGTTGCCGGTACCGGCCCAGAACGTCGCACCGTCGGCGTCCACCACGACCACCCGGGTCGTGCGCAACCGGCCCCACGCGACGGCGTCGTCGGCACGCGCCCAGGTCGGTGCCTCCTCCAGGATCCCGGCCGGTTCACCGGTGTGCAACGAGCGCTCCCAGTACCCGGTCCACACCCGTTCCCCACCGGCCATGTCGGGGTGCACGAACACGGTCCCCCGGCCCTGGTACTCCCGCAGCCGGGCCGGCAGCGACGGCGCCCGGTCCAACTCGACGGCGTCGAACGCGTAGGGCAGCAGCAGGCTCACCGGTACCGGTGCGGGCTCGGCGTCCACCAGGCAGTCCGGCCCGCCGTGCTCCCACAGCAGTTGCCGGCACCGCCCGCACGGCATCAGCGGTACCCCGTCACCGTCCACACAGGACACTGCGACGAGCTGTCCACCGCCGCTGTCGACGAGCGCGGACACCAGACCGCACTCGGCGCACAGGGTCAGCCCGTAGCTCGCGTTCTCGACGTTGCACCCAGTGACGACCCGGCCGTCCGCGACGAACCCGGCCGCGCCGACCGGAAACTGCGAGTACGGCGCGTACGCCCGGCGCATGGCCACGGTGGCGGCGCGGCGCAGTTCGACCCAGTCGATCTCGGACACGACCGGTCAGCCCTTCACGTACGGCTGCCCGTCGGCGGCCGGCGCCCGGACCCGGCCGACCAGCCCCGCGACCGCGACGATGGTCGCCGCGTACGGCAGCATCTGCAGGAACTCGCTCGGGATCGCGCTGCCGACCAGCGGCAGGTACCCGGCCAGCGCCGTGGTGAACCCGAACAGCAGCGCGGCCATCGTGGCGCCGACCGGGCTCCACCGGCCGAAGATCAGGGCGGCCAGCGCGATGAAGCCCTTGCCGCCGGTCATGTTGTTGGTGAAACTGCCGACGTCGCCGATGGTCAGCGAGGCGCCGCCGATACCCGCGATGACGCCGCCCAGCAGCACGTTGCGGTACCGCGTGCCGCGCACGCTGATGCCCACGGTGTCGGCGGCGGTCGGGTGCTCGCCGACCGCGCGGGTACGCAGTCCCCACCGGGTGTGGAACAGCCCGAAATGCACGGCGAGCACCAGCAGGATCGCCAGGTACCCGAAGATGTTGGACTGGAACAGTGCCGGCCCGATGATCGGGATGTCCACGAGCCCCGGGATTCGCCAGGTCGGGAACGTCGGCGGGAAGTTGTACTTGTCCCCGTGCTGCTGCATCAGCTGGGTGAACAGGAAGCCGGTCAGGCCCAGCGCCAGCACGTTGAGCACGACGCCGAGGACGACCTGGTCCACCAGGTACCGGATGGCCAGCACGGCGAGCAGCAGCGCGATGAAGACGCCACCGAACGCGGCGGCCACCAGCCCCGCCCACGCGGACGCGGCGACGGTACCCACGAGGGCGGCCATGAACGCGCCGGTCAGCAACTGCCCCTCGATCGCCACGTTGATCACACCGGACCGCTCGCACAGCACGCCGCACAGCGCCCCGAGTACCAGCGGCAGCGCCGCCTTGACCGTCGCCTGTGCGGTGCTGCCCAGCGGCATCGCCTGGCCGGCGACCTGCCAGCACAGGAACGACAGCACGACGCAGGCCAGCGCCAGGCCGGACAGCCAGCGCAACCCGCGGTCGGCCCGACCGGTCAGCAGCGCTGCACCGGCGAGCGCGCACAGGATGCCGAAGGTTGCCGCACCGGCCTTGGCGGGCACCGAGATGCCCGCGCCGACCGAGCTGGTACCCCAGACGAAGCGGGCGTTCGCGCCGGACTTCGCCAGCGCGGTGAACAGTACGGCGGCCAGGACGCCGAGTACCAGGAACACCGTGCCCGCCCGGCGGCCGCGCGTCCAGTACCCGGTCGCCGGCTTGGCCCGGGGCGTGTCGTAGACGGTCAGCGTGGTCATCTACCACCCCTTCGCCAGCGCGGACCCCAGGCCACCCCGGGTCGCGCGCAGCCGGAAGATCGCCTTCACCAGGGCCGGCGCCGCGATGAAGATGACGATCACCGCCTGGACCACGGTCACCAGGTCGATGGCCACGTGGGAGGACTGCTGCATCCGGTTTCCGCCCGCGTGCAGCGCGCCGAACAGCACCGCCGACGCGACGACTCCCCACGGTTTGCCCCGACCCAGCAGCGCGACGGTGATGCCGTCGAACCCGACGGTGCCAGCCACCTGCCCGGTCAGGTGCGTGGCGGGGCCGAGCACGATGATCCCGCCGCCGAGGCCGGCCAGCGCGCCGGCCAGGCTCATCGCGAGCACGTACGCCCGCCCGACGCTCATCCCGGCGGTCCGCGCGGCGTCCGGGTTGAGGCCGACCGCGCGCAGCTTGAACCCGGTCGTCGAGCGGCTCAACAGCCAGGCCACTCCGGCGGCGGCCAGGACGCCGAGCACGATGCTCAAGTCGACCCGCAGGCCGCCCCCGAGGGACGGCAGGCGGGCGCTGCCGAGGACATCCTTGCTGATCGCGTCGCTGCGGGCCGGGTTGTGGACGCCCGGCTTCGTGATGATCCACTGGAGGAACCAGAACGCGATGTTGTTCAGCATGATCGTGACGATCACCTCGTGCGCCCCGGTGCGCGCCTTCAGTACCCCGGCGATGAACCCGATCAGGCCACCGCCGACAGCCGCGCCGAGCAGCGCCGCGATCAGGTGCAGCCCGGGCGGCAGCGGCAGGCCGAAGCCGACCAGCGCGCCGCCGATGCAGCCGAACATGACCTGGCCCTGGCCGCCGATGTTGAACAGGCCGGTACGGAACGCCAGCGCCACGGCCAGCCCGGTGAAGATCAACGGCGCGGTGTAGGTCAGCGTCTCGGAGATCGGGTAGAAGACCAGGCGCCAGGAGTTGGTACCGGAGACGGCGCCGCTCACCGCGGCCGGATCGAACACCGCGCCCTTGAACAGGTTGGCGTAGGCGTCGACCACGATCCGCCAGCTGTCGGCCAGGGCGGTGCCCGGCTGCGCGAAGAAGTACCCGTACTCCGCCAGTACCTGGTCGTTGCCGAGCACGACCAGTACCGCGCCGATGAGCAGGGCCAGCACGAGCGAGCACACCGTCACGGTGACGGTGTTCGCGCTGGTCGCCGCGAGCAGGGCGCGCTTCGGCCAGCCGGCGCGCGGGGGCGGTTCGACGCGTTCGGCGTGCTTCGGCGCATGGGTCTCAGCGGTCATGCGGCGGCCGCCTCGTCCCCGGTGACACCCGCCATCAGGAGACCGATCTGTTCCCGTGGAGTGTCCGGGTCGACGGTGGCGAGGATGTGGCCGCGGTACATGACGGCGATCCGGTCGGCCAGCGCGAGAACCTCGTCCAGCTCGCTGGAGACGAGCAGGACCGCCGCGCCGTCGTCGCGTTCGTGGACGACCCGCGCGTGGATGAACTCGGTCGAGCCGACGTCGACGCCGCGGGTCGGCTGCGCGGCGATGAGCAGGTTGAGCTTGCGGGCCATCTCCCGCGCGACGATCACCTTCTGCTGGTTGCCGCCGGACAGCGTACCGACGGGAGCATCCGGCGACGACGTGCGCACGTCGAACTCGCTGATCCGCTCCCGGGCCGACTGCGCGATCGCCGCCGGCCGCAGGGCCAGCCCGGAGGCGTACGGCGGTTGGTCGCACTGGTCGAGGATCAGGTTCTCCGCGACGGTGAAGTCGCGGATCAGCCCGTCGACCGAGCGGTCCTCGGGGATGTACCCCACCCCGGCGAGCAGGATCTTCTTGGTGGTCCGCCCGGCCAGATCGGTACCGGACAGCTCGATCGTCCCGCCGGCGACCGGCCGCAGCCCCATGATCGCCTCGACCAGCTCGGTCTGCCCGTTGCCCTGGACGCCGGCCACGGCGAGGACCTCGCCCGCCCGTACCTCCAGCGAGGTACCGGAGACCGCCTCGTGGCCCCGGTCGTCGAACACCGACAGGTCCTGCACCGCCAGCACCGGCTGCCCCGGCGCAGCCACCGACTTGTCCACCTTGAGCTTGACGGTCCGGCCCACCATCAGGGCGGCCAGCTCGTCCTCGCTCACGTCCGGCCGCGCGGTTCCGACCGTCTTGCCGCGCCGGATCACCGTGATCCGGTCGGCGATCGCCTTGACCTCCTTGAGCTTGTGCGTGATGAAGACGATCGACTTCCCGCTGGCCTTCAGGCCGCGCATGACCTCCAGCAGCTCGTCGGTCTCCTGCGGGGTGAGCACCGCGGTCGGCTCGTCGAGGATCAGCAGGTCGACCTCGCGGACCAGCGCCTTGACGATCTCCACCCGCTGCTGGACACCGACTGGCAGGTCGGCGACCTCGGCGTCGGGGTCCACCGGCAACCGGTACCGCTGGGAGACCTCCAGGACCCGGGCCCGCGCGCTCGCCCGGTCGAGCAGCCCGGCGATCCGGGTCGTCTCGGCGCCGAGCATGATGTTCTCGGTGACGGTGAACACCGGTACGAGCATGAAGTGCTGGTGGACCATGCCGATGCCGGCGTCGATCGCGTCGCCCGGCCCCCGGAAGCGCCGGGCCGTACCGTCCACCACGATCTCACCCTCGTCGGGGTGCAGCAGCCCGTACAGGATGTTCACCAGGGTGGATTTGCCGGCGCCGTTCTCGCCGAGCAGGGCATGGATCTCGCCGGGTTCGACGACGAGGTCGATGTGGTCGTTGGCCACCAGGTCACCGAAGCGCTTGGTGATGCCGCGCAGCTCGAGTCTCAGGGCATCCTCCCGGCGGCTCTCGGTCGGCCCGGCCGCCCGCCGACAGATCAGCGGGCGGCCGGCTCAAGCACAGTATTGCCTGTTACTTGGGTTGGGCCGGGGAGGTGACCTGGACCGTGCCGCTGATGATGTCCTGCTTGAGCTTGTCCAGCTCGCTCTTGAGGTCGGCCGGGACCTTGCTGTCCATGTCGTGGAACGGGGCGAGCTGCACGCCGTTGTTCTTCAGCGTGCCGGTCGAACCGCCACCGGCCTGCAACGAGCCGCTGGCCGCCGCGAGGACCGCGTCACGGACCGCGTCGGAGATGTTCTTCACGACCGTCGACAGGAACACCGAGCAGTACTGCGCCGCGCTGACGCAGCCGTCCTGGTCGACCCAGATCACCGAGTACTTGCCGCCGGACTGCTGCGCCCCGGCCGCGGTACCCAGGCCGGTGCCGCCGGCGACCGGCATGATCACGTCGGCATTCTGCGCGACGAACTGGTCAGACAGGCGCTTACCGCCGTTCTGGTCGGTGAACGACCCGGCGAAGGAACCGTTCTGGGCGGTCTTGTCCCAGCCCAGTACCTTCACGTTCTTGGATTTGGCCTTGTTGTAATAGGCCACCCCGTCGGCGAACCCGTCCATGAAGATGGTCACCGGCGGGATCTTCAAGCCGCCGTAGGTGCCGACCACGCCGGTCTTGCTGATCCCGGCCGCGAGGTACCCGGCCAGGAACGCCGCCTGCGCGGTGTCGAACTGCATGGAGAACACGTTCGGCGAGTCGATCTTGGCGTCGACGATCGCGAACTTCTGGCTGGTGTTCGCGGTCGCCGCGTCGGTCGTCGCCTTGGCCATGAGACCGCCGACCGCCACGATCAGGTCGCACTTCTGCTGCACGTACCCGTTGAGGTTGGGCCCGTAGTCGGCCTCCGCGCTGGACTGGGTGTAGTCGACCTTGATATTGCTGTTCTGCTTCTGGGCCGCCTGCATGCCGGCCCAGGCAGCGGCATTGAACGACCGGTCGTTGATCCCGCCGATATCGGTGACCATGCAGGCGTGCGCGGCCTTGCCACCGCCGGCGCTCGCTCCCGCACTGGCCCCGCCACTACTGCTCGCTGGCGGCTTGCCACAGGCTGCGGCGGCGAGCACGAGGCCCCCGACCGCGAGGACACTGAGCAGCCGCATCCCACGCACAGGGCGCAAGACGATCTCCCTCCCTCGCACACCGCATCATTGCGGCCCCAACTGCCGGGAGCGTACGCCAGACCACCGACAGCAACCGAGTTCCGCTGAACGACGGTTCTGGGCCGTTATCCGGGCGTGACCAAGTCGTGTCCCGGCCAGGTACGGATCACCAGAAGACGGCCACACCCGCGTTGACCAGTACCAGGCCGATGATCGCGAGGAAATGACCCCGGTTCACCTTCTCCCGCTTGCGCGAGAAGAACGTCATCGCCAGGATCATCAGCGCGATCACCAGCTTCACCGCCAGCTTGACGTCGTTGAGCTTCTCGCCGGGATCCAGGCCGAACGGCACCGCGAGGATCAGCCCGGTGACCACCTGGATCGCCGCACCGCCGAGCATGGCCGGGTTGATCCGCAGCTTGCCGGACAGGTACTGGGCGACGCTGCCGCCCAGGAGGAGCGCGAAGCCGATCAGGTGCAGGTAGAACACGATGTTGCGGAGGATCTCCACCCGGTACCCCCACTCGTGTTGGCCTTGATCAGGCACCCTAGCGCAACCGGCCGGCTAGCCTGGGTCGGGTGGGCGCGAGTTACGGAGGTCTACAGTGGACAGTGCCGAGTGGTGGCGGGACGCGGTCATCTACGAGGTGTACCCGCGCAGCTTCGCGGACAGCACCGGCGACGGTACCGGTGACCTGCCCGGCCTGACCCAGCGCCTGCCCTACCTGCGTGACCTGGGCGTGGACGCCGTCTGGCTGACCCCGTTCTACCGATCCCCCATGATCGACGGCGGGTACGACGTCACCGACCACCGCGACGTCAACCCGCTCTTCGGCACCCTGGCCGACTTCGACGACCTGCGCTCCCGCGCCCACGAACTCGGCCTGCGGCTCATCGTCGACCTGGTACCCAACCACTCCTCCGCCGCGCACCCGTGGTTCGTCGAGGCCCTCGCCGCCGCACCCGGCTCTGCGGCCCGGGAACGGTACGTCTTCCGGCCCGGCCAAGGCCGGGACGGCCACCTGCCGCCCAACGACTGGGAGTCGGTCTTCGGCGGCCTGGCCTGGGAGCGGGTCCCCGACGGCGAGTGGTACCTGCACCTGTTCGACGTGTCCCAACCCGACTTCAACTGGCGCCACCCCGAGGTTCGCGCCGAGTTCGAGAGCATCGTGCGGTACTGGCTCGACCGGGGAGTGGACGGCTTCCGGGTCGACGTCGCACACGGGCTCATCAAGGCCGAGGGCCTGCCCGACGTCGGCTACGCCGACCAGATGCGGCTGCGCAGCCGGGCGGTACTGCCGTACTGGGACCAGGACGACATTCACGAGATCTTCCGCTCCTGGCGGGTCATCCTGGACGGCTACCCGGGTGAGCGGATGGCCGTCGCGGAGGCGTGGGTGTCCCCGCCCACCCGGCTGTGCCGGTACGTGGCCGCCGACGAGTTCCACCAGGCGTTCAACTTCGACTTCCTCACTGCACCCTGGTCGGCAGCCGCCTACCGCGAGGTCGTCGACGAATGCCTCGCCGCCTCGGCCACGGTCGGCGCGACCACCACCTGGGTACTGTCCAACCACGACGTCCGCCGCCACCGCACCCGGCTCGGCGGCGACCTGGCCCGCGCCCGCGCGGCCACCCTGATGATGCTCGCCCTGCCCGGCTCGGCCTACCTCTACCAGGGCGAGGAACTGGGCCTGCCGGAGGTGCTCGACCTGCCCGACGAGGTACGTCACGATCCCGAGTTCCGCCGCTCCGGCGGCCGGCTGCTGGGTCGCGACGGCTCCCGGGTACCGCTGCCCTGGTCCGGCACCGCGCCGCCGTTCGGCTTCACCACCGCACCGGCCGCCTGGCTGCCTGCCCCGCCGTCCTGGCTCGACCTGACCGTCGAAGCGCAGGAGGCCGACCCCGCCTCGACACTGTCGTTCTACCGGGCCGCGCTACGCCTGCGCCGCAAGTACGCCGGCGGCACGCTCACCTGGCACGACGCAGCACCGGACACCCTGCACTTCACCGGCCGCGGTGGGTTGCGCTGCGTCATCAACCTCGGCACCACGCCGGCTCCCCTCCCGCGGGGGTACCCGGATCCGCTGCTCACCAGCAACGGCCGGCGCACCGACGGGATGCTCCCGCCGGACACCACCGCCTGGTTCTAGCCCGCCGACAATCGGGCCGCGATCCGCGCGAAGCCGGCCCGCCGTTTTCCACAGGGCTTTGGACGACGAACGCGTGCGTCCGCGATCTGCGGGATGCTGGGCGCCCGTGGAAGCGGACGACAGCGAACTGCGCCGGATGGCGGCCCGCCAGCGCGGGCTGTTCACCCGGACGCAGGCGCGCGCGTGCGGGTACTCGGCCTACCAGGTGCGCCGGAGGATCGAGCTCGGGCAGTGGCAGCGGGTACTCGGGCCGGTGTTCGCCTTCCTCGGCGCGAGCCGTACGCCGGGCCTGCTCGACGTGGTGGCCGGTCTCGCCGTACCGGGTGCCGTGCTCGCGGGACCGTCCGCGGCCCGGGTAATGGCATACCGGCCGACGACCGGCGGCCATGGATCGCCGTCCCGGTGGCGGCCCGGCCGCGGGTAGCCGGGCTGGGTGTGCTGCACGAACGGCTGGCCCGCTACGACGTGAAGCTGATCGGCGGCGTGCTGGTGACCAGCCGGGTACGGGCATTCGCCGGGCGGCACGGCGTGGGCCGGCTTGTCCGGCTGGTGTCGGCGGCCGGCTCAGGTACCCGGTCGGCCGCCGAGCGGCTCACCGTCGGGCTACTTCGTCGGGCCGGCCTCGACGGGTTCCGGGCCAACGTTCCGATCCACGATGCGGACGGAGCGCTCGTCAGAACCGAACGCGGCTAGTGGAGGTCAAACTCACCGTCCTTCGCGCCATCGACAAACGCGCGCCATTCGGCCGGCGTGAACAGGAGGTGTGCGCCTTCCGGGTCCTTGGAGTCGCGGACGGCTATCACCCCCGGGATGTTGTCGGCAACCTGAACGCAGTTCCCACCCTGCCCGTTGGACCGGGTGCTCTTACGCCAGATGGCCCGCGACGCGTCGAACGCGGCCATGCTGGTCATCTCCCCATCTCCTTCATTGCTGCGGCGATCAACTGCTGGGAGTCGGCCGGGCTCGCCGCGTTTGCCCGAAGGTGCTCGAAGGCCACCCTGTACCGGCCGACTTCGCTTGGGTCTTCCATGTAGAGGCTGCGGGTCAACAGGTCCAGGCACGCCACATCCTTGTCGTCCGGGTCGGCGAACGCGAGCAGGATGAAGCCGGACTCCATCGAGACGTGCGCTCCGGCACGGAATGGCACCACCTGGATCGTGACGTTCGGCCTCTTGCCTACGTCCGTGAGCTTCTTGAGCTGGGCGCGCATCACGTCCGGGCCGCGTGCAAATGGGGGCTGTCGGACGACACGCTGCGGGCCGTCGCGGTCCGGGAGTCAACGTGGTACCAGTACGAAACCTACCCGGCAGGGCGGCCGGTGATCGACTGGGGTAGCGGCGACATGATGCCGGCGGGCACGACCGGTGCCGACAGCTACTGCGCCGAGATCGGCCGTTACGGTCACGACTACCGGCGGGATTTCGGCGCCCGCACCTGCCCTCGAACGTTCTCGATCGTGGGCGTGATGTCGTGGCAGGACCCGTCATGGGGTGCGCTGTCCGGCAACCAGAACGGTACCTTCCCCTTCAACCGGGACTCCACCGCGTTCGCCGTCGACTACCTGGGATCACAGCTACGTGGCTGCTACGAGGGCTGGGAGACCTGGCTGAGGACCACGGGGACGAAGACGTACGCCGCCGGCGACATCTGGGGATGTGTGGGCGCCTGGTACTCGGGAAAATGGCACAGCGCGTCGGCGGACGGGTACATCACCCGGGTACGGGGCGAGTTGACCGGCCATACCTGGCTCCACGCGGACTGGCCGGGCATCAAGCCCTCCTGTGACCCGGCCTACGGCTGCCCGGCCCGGCTCGGATGTAGGCGGCCGGTGGCGCCCG
>WNGR01001957.1_pt1 | contig 39894 bp, 36 predicted proteins | sample 5407581 | NCBI WGS metagenome assembly WNGR01 (sample SAMN13153383, study PRJNA577476) | soil metagenome | isolation source: 80 cm soil or saprolite under Garry oak tree replicate 2 | place: USA:California | collected 2016-06-15 | reverse complement strand
AGGTAGTGGCGGGTTGGCGAGCGACTCACGACACGGTCTTCAATGCCAGCAACGGGAAACCATCCCGCCAAACCGTGACGAACTGCGACGTGAACGGCCGGCTCACGCGCACGACTTCGGCGACGACCTATCTGTGCGATGTGTGGCCCGGTGCGGCGGACTTGAATCTACTGAGCCCCGTGGTGCAGACCGAGCTTTGGTCCGCGCCACTGTCGGATCCCGATGACCGGCAATACCAATGTTTCGCTGTGGTGGCCATGGGAGCAGTCCGCAACAGGCGAATGGAGTCCCGCCCAGGAATTTGCCGCGGATTCCAAGAAACTGGCTCTGCGCACGGAATACACATGGAAGGGGCGGGCCAGTCGGCCGGTGTTCGATGCGTGGAAGACGGCCAGGCCGGATCCGGCTGCATGGCAGTCCGCGAGCGATATCGAATTGCGTTCTTCCTTCGGACTGCCGCTCGAACTCACCAATATCGACGGCAATCCGTCTTCGCGCGTGTATCCGCTGAACGAGACTCAGCAGATTGTCCAGATCGATAACTGCCGGGTGAGCCGTGGTGAAGGGAACTGGTACGGGTTCGAGAGTTATGAGCGCAATCCCGGCTGGGTGGATGGCGGCGGCGGCGTTCCCGCCCTTACCGAGGAGGACGCGCACACGGGAACCCGTTGCGCTTCGGTGGCACCGGGCACGGCGCTCGCATCCACATGCAAGCCTGGGCGGCCCTTGAAGTACATTTTTTCCTGCTGGTGCCGGAGCACGAAAACCGCGGGCGGTACGGCGGTCTGGAACTTCAGCAACGCGGCATCGGGCACACCGCTAGCGCCGCCAGTGTCGATTCCAAGCGATGGTGAGGAATGGCGATACGTGGTGCAGGTGATAGACCTGACGGAAGCGCCGGCGGGCACCACACTGCACACCGCGCTTCAGAATCAGACTTCGGCGGCGATCCTGGTGGACGAGCTTCGATTCTGCCCGCTTGCGGGGGGCCTCACGGCTTCCATTTTCGATGCGGCGCGGCTGTTGCCGACGGCCACCATCGATGAGAACGGGCGTCCCACGTATCGCGCCTACGATCAGGCGGGCCGTGTGGCCGGTTCGTGCCAACCCGCCGCCGCCGCGACCATTTCGGCCTCGTGGCTCACGCCGGGCCGCGGACCGGCGCCGGGCAAGAACAACGAGTTGAGCATCGTGGCGAGAGCTGCGGGCGCCTACACATGGTACACACGCGCGAACTGGCGGAAGGCGTGGCTTGCGGAGAAGGAGTCCGATTGGGCTGTTGCGGACGGACAGCTTGCCTTTGCGGGCACCGCGCGGTCTTCTCTGCGACTGGCCGGCTGGGATGGCGCCGCGCACATGTCGGTGCAGTTCGAGCTTACGCCCGGCGCTCCCTTGACTCAGCCCATAGAAATCGCGCTTGGCGCTGAGCTTTCGCTTGCGCTTCAGCCGGGCGGCAATGGAGTGTGGAGAGTTTCCGGAGCGCTCGCCCCAGCGCCCGTGGCTCATCCGCGCGGCGGAAGCTTCCTCTGCTGCCTCGTTGTTTCGGGCGGAAACGTGTTCCTGTTGGTAGACGGTCTGCTCATCTTCAGCTTCAGCGCCAGCGTGATCGGACCGCTCGAGCTTCGCATCGCCCAGCGAGGAACAACCCTCCGCCACTGCCTGCTGGCACTGGATCCTTTGGTCACCGTGCGGTATTTGACGGGGACGGGCGCCGATACGCAGATGCACGTTCTCGATCACGGCACGGCCGCTATCAGCGCAAAGATCTACGACGCGCTCGGCAGGACGGCCATCACCACAAAGCCGGCGCTGCTTGCAGCCGACGCCGGCCATCCGCTGCTTGCGTATCGCAGCGAATTTGCCATCCCCGATTGGAGCGGCGGCCCCATGAAGGGAACGTTGGCACATTACTACTCTCCGGGCGGAGGGGGCCCGACCGAGGACGGTGGATATCCGTTTCACCGCACGCTCTATGACTCGTGTCCTCTGTCCCGGATTCGCGAGGTAGGCAGCCCGGGGCAGAGCAGGCCATCACCGGCAGCAATGTCCACACTCTTCGGGGAACGTGGGGCATCAATCTTGCGGGTATGTTTCCCGCCCTTGCTACGCTGCCGCCGAGCCAATTCCGAATGGCAGAGGCAACGGATCCAGACGGGCTGAAGTCATGGATCCTCAAAGACAAGGTGGGAAACACGGTCCTGACTGCGACCAGTGCAGGCTCGGGCGGCCAGGCGATCACGGCCTGCACGTATGACTGCGCCGGCAACATGGTGACGTTCTCGCCGCCGAATGCGTACGGCCAATCCGCGGGTGCAAACGGGGAGAGCTTTGTTACGACGCTCGAGTACGATTCGCAGAACCGCCAGATTCGCTGCACCTGGCCGGATGCGGGAACGGTCCTGAATTTGTGGTCGCCGGGCGGGAGGGTGCGCTTCAGGCAGGATGCGAAGGGCCGGGCCAGCGGCTACTTTAATTATTGGACCTACGACATCGAGGGCCGTCTGCAGGAAGAAGGCGCATTCCAGGGAGCGTGGAACGCCGCGGAGTTGGAGCAGTACGCCGCGAATATCGAGGCTGTATCGAACCAACCCGACTGGCCGCAGCGCGATCATCCCCGGGCCCGGTGGTGGAAGCGAGTGGAGAACGACGGAGACGGAACCGAGCCCAATTTGCTGCGGAACGTGAGCCGCGTATTCACGCGTTCCGGCGAGGGCGCGGAGGCAGTGGTAACAACAGAGACGTATACCTACGACGATTCGGACCATGTGCACACTGTCAGCACGCGGATCGGGTCGGGTCGACGGACGAGTTGGAATACCGGTACGATGCCGCTGGAAACACCATTGGGATCGTCTGCGGGGCGCGGTTCAGCGTCGGCAGGAAGTACGGCCCGCGCAATCAGCTCTTGTCCGCGGGGACGGCCGAAAACCCGGAGCGATACACGACCTTTGCATATCAGCCCGATGGTTCGCCCTCGACCATTGCGCTGCATCTTGATCGCGAGCCGATGGTGGTGTCGTACAAGTACAACTCGCAGGGAGATGCAATCGCGATCGGAGACCCGGCGCTGCCATTCGCCGAGCAGTTGTACTATGAGCAGCGGCCCGACGGATCGAGCGGGTATTTCAACGGCCGGCTGGCCGGCGTTACGACACAGTTCAGCGGCGACTCCGCGCCGCCGCCGCTCACCTGGAATCTGTGGCACGACAGCCAATCACAGTTGCTGCGAGCCTCCTGCACAATTCCGGAGTGGGAAGTTGGTGCGACGCAGCAACCGGTGACCTACGACGCCAACGGAAACATTCTGCAGTGCACGACGGGCGGCGTGCCCAGCAACTACGGCTACAACCTGAACCGGGTGCTGAGCAAGGAGACGGGCGGCCAGACTTCCGACTTCGGCTATGACGAAAATGGTGCGGTGACCCAGGTGCCGGCGCGTCAGTTGACGATCGAACTCGATCCGTGCCGGGGCCTGCCCGTCAGCGTGACGCTGGGGACAGAGACGCGAGCTTCGTTTGTTTACGGCTCGCGCGGTCAGCGTCTGCAGCGCACGGTCCGCCAGAACGGCCGCACGGTTACGACCCGCTATCTTTTCGGCATGGAGAACGTACCGCTGGCGGAAGTGCAGCAAAAGGATGGCGAGCCCGAAGCCATCACGGTGTTCTCGTATGGGCCTACTGGATTGACGGCCGTCGACACCGGATCCGGAGTCCTGTTCGTATTGAATGACCACCAGTCCTCCAACCGCGCGGTGATCGACAGCCGCGGCGCCGTGTGCGCCGGATTCGACTATCTTCCCTTCGGGCAGCTCGGACGGACCTGGGGACCTCGGCCGGAAGTCCTGATGTACCGCTACACCGGTCAGGAATGGGAACCGCAAATCGGCCTCTATAACTATCGCTGTCGCTTTTACGATCCAAGCCTGGGCCGCTATTATGCGCCGGACCCGCTCGGGCAGTATCCGAGTCCCTACCTCTACGTCGGTAACAACCCGATCGCGTCTCTTGATCCTTCGGGGGCCGCCGACTGGTGGCAGATTGGCGCCGGTATCGGGCTTCTGCTTGTGGGTGCGGGCCTCACCGTCCTTACCGCAGGATTGTTCACCGGGGTCGAGGTAACCATGGGGGTAGCCTTTGCCGCAATGATGACCAATGCGGCAGTGGGCGCTGTCATTGGAGCCGGCATCCAGGGAATTGTGGCTGGCGCGCAGGACTCGTCGTGGTCAAGGTGGGGCGGGATGGTGGGGCTTGGCGCTGCCACCGGAGCGATAACTGGGTTCATGACCGGGCTAGGATCGGCAGCGGCCAGCCGGGTCGCCGCGGAAGCCGTAAGCTGGACGGCGGGCAGTCTGCGGCTCGCGTTCAACACGGTAGGCGGAGCGCTGAGCGGCGGAACCGGCGCATCGATTCTGGCGCGAATCAATGGTCAGCCATTCACCGGAAACGATTTCGGGATTGCATTTGGGTTGGGCGGCGCTACCGCCTTCCTCACTTCGGGCGGTACTGAAGCCGTCCGTGGACTCGCCTCACGATTCTCCGGAGCGCAAGCCTGCTGTTGCAACATAACCCCGGGCCAGGTTGCGCGCGTCCTGCTCGGCGGCGCTGTGGGGACGGGGCTGGGTGCGGCCGCGGGGGGCATTCACAATGCCGCCAGCGGCCAGAACAACGATGGGTCAATGACCATGTACATGGTGCTCGGTGCGGTCTCAGGCGCCTTTACGGCCTATTCACGGCCCTGGCCGCCATGGGGTCAGGTGCGGGACAGGCTAAATCCCTCAATAGCCATGGCGCCAACTCGAGCTCGGGCAGCGATGCTAGCGGTGCCACCGTCCTAACCCGGCCTCCGGACAATCCGGGCGCTGAATCACGTAACGAATGGGAGGAAGTATGAGTGTAACTTGTGTGCCTGTGGGCGCAGTGCTGGCGTATGCGGGTCAGCTTAGCGATAGTCAGTTACAGCCGCTAGGCTGGTACGTATGCCGTGGGCAGAGTATGCAGAAGGCCTCGTTTGACGAGTTGTTCAACGTGATCGGCACGTTGCACGGCGGGGATGGAATCAGCCTGTTCAAACTTCCGGATTACCAGGGCCGCTTCCTGCGCGGTTGCGATCATGGTGCGGGACGCGATCCGGATGCTGCGGAGCGCACGGCGCCAGCCTCGGGCGGCGCGAGCGGCGACAGCGTGGGCAGTGTGCAGGGAAGCGCGACGGGCGCGCCCCTTACGCCGTTCACGGCGCAGGTACCGCACGCGCCCAATGACTATCACTACGCCTTTGGGGGCTGTAGCACTCCCATGCTTTGGTGGGGGTCCGATCCGGTGGCGGTGAACAGTAGCGGCGGCGGAGACCACGAAACGCGCCCGGTGAACGGCAATGTGAACTTCATCATCAAGGTAAACAGCAGAGCAGAGTTGCCGTTGGGCGTAGTTGTGCCACTGGCCGGCACAAATGCGCAGGCTCTCGCCCAGAACTGGCTTTTCTGTGACGGCAGTTCATACGCCATCTCCGTTTATAACGCGCTCTACAATTCCATCGGCTCGGTGCATGGAGGGGGCGGCGGCAATTTCAACGTCCCGGACTACCGCGGCCGTTTTCTGCGCGGAGTAAACAACGGAAGCGGCCGGGACCCGGATGCCGCCAACCGTGAGGCGGCGAACGCCGGCGGCGCAGCCGGCGATGCCGTGGGCTCGGTGCAGGGATGGGCCACGGCACCCCCTGTGACTCCTTTCAAAATATCACTTCCAAACATGGGCGGATCCTCGGTGGACTGCTGCAAAGTAGAGGGTCACGATAATGCTGCGTATGACGGCGGAAGCACCTCGGTGAACCTGACCAGCAAAGGCGGGGACGCGGAGAGCCGGCCGCCCAATCTCTACGTCGACTGGTTCTTGTACTGCACGGAGACCAAGGACGATCCCTTCCCAATTGGCGGCGTGATGGGATTTGCCGGTCCAAAAGCCCCAAGTGACCACTGGATGATTTGCGAAGGCTCATCGCTTCCCGTAATCGATACATTCAAAGCTTTGCTGACCGCTATAGGGACCTGTAATGGCGGCGATGGTGCAACCGTGTTTTATATCCCCGATTTCCGCGGTCGGTTTCTCCGCGGTAGGGACCGCGGAGCACAACGCGATCCCGACGGCGGCACGCGAAGCCAGCCGCTCAAGACTTCCGGAGCCTCGGGCGATTCGGTGGGCAGCGTTCAGAATTTCGCCACCGGCAAGCCGGTCAACACTGCTGGAGTCACCGGCAATGTGCCGCATCTGCCAACGGACTGGCATCCCAATGTCGTCTCGCCAAGTACGCAGCACAATATCTGCAATTGGGTGGGCGACACCGCAACACCGAAGGTGGAAGGGGGCGACAAGGAATCGCGTCCGGTGAATGCCAACTGCACTTTCTACATTCGATTCATGTAAGGGCCTGTGCAGGCGGTGGGTTTCGCGGGCGGAGCGATCATGCTCCGCCGGAAGTCCTTGTTAGACGGCACCGAGTACACCAGCGCTTTCTCGAGTGAACTCCAATCGAAGGTCGCCGTCTTTGACTCTAGTCGGCCACAGCGCGAATTGCTGAGGCTCCCATACCAATCAACCTCCACGCTCCAACCGTGGCCAATCGCGGCGGCCCGGACACAGCACATTTATTTAGGATGGCCCAATACTGGATGGTAATGTGAGGATCAAGAATGCCGCCCTTACTCGAGTTCGACTCTGATGGGAATTTGATAACTCAGCCGGTCATGGACTGGGGTGTTGCATCTTCGGAAGCCAATCGTGGTGTACCGCTGGCGTTAGACTTCGTCGAAACTCCCGAGCATCTCGCAAAGGGAGAACACAGCAAATTGCAGGGAGCTCTGGTGACCGGCAAATGGTCCTCCAGAGGCAAAACAACAACCGAAATCCAGTGGCGCAACAGGCCCAAGGTTCGAAAAAACCCCACCAATATGCAAAATGAACCGGAAACAATGAGTTTTTCCGCAGCCTGTTTAGCCCCTGAGGTATGGTTTTGCGGAGTTTGAAGTCGTGCCTTTTTCCGCAAGCTCTTTAGCCCCTAGCCCCAAGCCCTCCGTCCGACCACTGATCCGCTCCGAAAGCAACCGCCCCGTGGCCCGTTGCCATCTTAAGGCACGCAAGACTTCAGGAGTGCCCAGATCATGTCGTCCGCGACAGCCAGATTGCCGTTTACCTGGGCAATGGCGACGGCACATTCCAAGCGCCGAAGATCTCCACCATCAGCCTACCTTCCGGGTGGACATTCACGGAGGGCGGCGCCCAGGGGGCCGATTTCAACGCCGACGCAAAATTGGATTTGGTCGCCTGGACGACTATCTTCACGGGCAACGGCAGCATCCCGTCGAGCACCGCTCTCTACGTCTTCCAGGGAGATGGCAGCGGCGGCTTCAGCAATCCCCATGAGGTGCTTGCCGGTCCGAGCTTCGAGCCCTCCTTTCAGACTTTCGTTGGCGATTACGACTCCGACGGCAAAACCGACATAGCCGCTACGACCTACGTCAACGACAGCAACGGCGCGGCTACCACCACTGTGCATGTTCTCTACGGCAAGAACGATTTCACCTATGATGACACCACGCCTTACACGGTCTTCGCTCGGTACATCATCGGAAGCGGCGATTTAAACGGCGATGGCTTCACTGATTTCTACGGTTTGAACGGCTTTGGCGGCGCCCCACAACTCGGCGTGTTCTACGGGAATTCGTCACGCACGTTCAGCAGCTATTTCATGACCCTCTCCAATACCTATCCCGTTGGCTCAGCCAGGACGCCACAAACTACATGTCACAGTTCACGCTCGGCGACTTCAACGGCGATGGCCGGATGGATCTGGCGGCGATCGGGTGGAACTCAGGCTATACCCAGGCCTACGTGGAGTTCTTCCTTTCGACCGGCGGCCCAGGCCAGTTCACGATGCAGCCGGTCCAGCTTCCGACAACCTACAAGGGGGAGAGCGCACCCATTGCCGGCCTGTTCAGCGGCTGCCACCTTAAGCTGGACGTGGCGTTGAGCCAGAGCCCGGACTACGGTAGCCCGCCACAGGACAAGCCGTCGTACCTGGTGACCGAGGCGAATAGGGCGACAAGCGGCTGGTTCGGCCCCTGCTTTTACCCCAAGAGCGACCAGGGATTCAACGTGTGCACTCCCGGAACGGTTAGCGGCCCCACAGCTACATTCAACGCCGCGGCGAACTCCTTCGGCGACATGCGCAAAATCGAGCTCTGGGTCGACGGGAAGAAGGTCAGCGAGCAGCACCATACCTGGGACCAGCACGGATACTTCAACTTCAGCTCGACGTTCGCGCCCGGAACACACAGCGCCACCATCTTTGCCGCCGACGTCGATAACCGCCTCCAGCGCCATGATTTCACCTTCACCGTCGGCGGAGCCGCGTGCGGTGCTCCCGCCTCCCCCGGCGTCAACATCTGTAGCCCCGCCAACAACTCCACCGTCAACTCGCCTGTGCCGGTGCTGGCAAGCGCGGACTTCACCGGCACGCTAGCCCGCATGGAAGTGTGGGTGGACGGCGTCAAGGCCTACACCGAAACCAGCAGCACGACCTTGTCGACGTCCATTCCGCTGGGAGCCGGCAAGCATCAGTTCGGCGTCTACGCCGTCAAGACCGCTGGAACCAAATGGCTGAGCCTCGTCTACGCCACCGTCCCCTAGGAATGCATTTACCAGGATGAGCATTTCGAATTGGGAATGAAGAACGATACATTTGCGCAGACCAACATGTCATTCTCATTTTCGCTTGTAGTGCGGCGGCGGACCCTACATTCCTGTTTGGCGGTGACACGCTCACAGTCGGACTTTAGGAATTGAGGCAGCGATCGACGGCTGCTCTCGACTGTCGCGATACCAGATGCTCGACGAGCCAGTCTGCGCCCTCATTGAATTGTCAAGAGACAGTCCGCCTCGATGTCCATCGAATGAAAGCGAGAGAGTATCTTCGTTGAATTTCAGGAGCATTTCTTTACGACAAAGGTGCCCTGTCCGCCTCAACACGAACAGCTCCACAGTACTCGAATGGACCGACGAAAAAGATTGCTCGCTGGCCCTGCAAACTCTCTCCGATGCACCTGCACCGATCAGACCACACGTTTACGGGTTCATATCACCATCTTCGCGGAGCGAGGTGAAGTCGGCTCCCATTCTTCATCTATTGGTTTCGATTGATAGCCAAGAATCGATCCGTCGTCACAAGGTCGAGCTTGTCCTTCTTCACGGAGTTCTCTGCGCAGCATATCGCCGAGTTGACGGGCATACGCAGGATATTCAATCCTACCTCCGTTCTTCCGAACAAGCCTTCCCTGATCTGGAGAGCGCGTTTCGTTCATCATCATCACAATCGCTCTTGGTTCCCTTATGCGTGGTGTTCAGAAACACCAACATCCTCGATGTCCCACCATCGCTCTGATTGACCACGACGTCCGGCTTCCGGTCGCGATTGAAGTCGGCCACCACCGGGTTTGTCGTATAGAGATGGGAGGGTAAGGCTCGAATCTGAATTATGAAAGAGCCGGGACTGCCTGTTGACAGGAAAAAGACTAAGGTGCCCGCACCCGCATTCGCGTTATGCTCAAATCCGACAAGGTCCATCTTCCGGTCCGCATTGAAGTCTAGCAAGTTGAGGGTTGAAGGGGCTATTCGTACTATCAGCTGCGGTTTGATATCCTCCTGCCGAGGTACCGCCGAACGTTCCGGGAGGTACCACCATGAAGTAGCTCGCGAAAGTATCGCCAGCGTCTCCATAGAACACCGCAAGTTGGCCCGCAGCCGCGTCAACACCAAACAGGTCGGTGTTGCCGTCGCTGTTCAGGTCCCCGCCGGAAACGCTGAATGGGCCCAATGCGGTGTACGGAGATGTGTCTCTGAAGCCGAACGCCAAACGCCAAGTGAAAAACTGGCGATTAGAAGATGTCAGAATCGGTCGTTTGTGAGAGAGCAAGTGCAGATCGACGAAGGACGCATTCAGGCGCATTTGGACGAAGTGGTTCGGCCGACCGTCGAAGAGACGTTGAACGCATTGCTGGATGCCGAAGTCGACCATCTGTGTGCGCCAGGAAGTACGAGCGCACGGAGGGCCGCAAGGATACACGTGCCGGCAGTTATGATCGGCGGCTGCAGGCCAAGGCCGGCGAGGTAACGCTGACGGTTCCGAAGCTGCGCACCCTGCCCTTCGAGGCCGCGATCATCTTCCTCTGCGCGCAACTGAAGATCTGTCACGGTGCCAGTGGCTGCACGGATACGCAATTATGGCGGCTATCGCCAGCGCATCCGGCGAAGTGATCACCAGCAAATCCAGTGAGCCTTGTAGCGAATCGATCTGGCCCCCTTCAACACTTCAACGGTGTGCTCCGTTTGTGCTCCATTCGACAGTTAAGGGAAGTGATTCTGGAAAACCCGGTATTCTCTATCGCCAGAACGAGATGCCCGGAAACGCTATGTTCATTGTTTTCAGTTGACAGCCGTCTTCCCAAGCTGAATGTCGCCGGTTCGATCCCGGTCTCCCGCTCCAAGAAGAATCGAGAGTTTGTTTTGCGGCTCGGGCTTTCCCACGGTACTGCAATCTAACCCACTGCCCATCCGCGGAAAATGGCACGCCCTCAGAGGCGAGATTCCTGCCTGCGCAACCCCTAAGTTGTGCTAAACAATTGCCCGCCTCGCGGCTTCACCTTTTGACTAACTGGCCCAACGTATAATTCGCATTGACTTCGCCGGGGGACCTGGTTTGTACGTCTTCCGACCCTGCGCCACGTGAACGGAGGCGGAATGAAAAGCATCCGATTGGGTATCATTTGTACGAATATTTTTCTCTTCTCATTCATAGTGCAGGCGCAGACCCTGACACCAGAATTTGCAACGAAAGTGGACAAAGTATTCGAAAAGTGGAACAGGCCCGACTCGCCAGGGTGCGCGCTAGGCGTTTACAAGGATGGTCAGATCATCTACAAGCGCGGCTACGGAATGGCGAATTTGAACGATGACGTACCCATTACGCCCGTTACCGTTTTCCACGTGGCCTCGATGTCTAAACAGTTCACAGCTGCATCCATCCTCTTGCTTGCCCAACAGGGAAAGCTGTCGCTGGACGACGATGTTCACAAATAGATTCCCGAGTTGCCGGATTTCGGTGAGCGCATCACACTTCGTCACCTTCTTCACCACACCAGCGGCCTTCGCGATCAATGGTCGCTTCTCGGGCTGGCTGGCTGGCGCTACTCGCAGGACCTTATCACCGATGACGACATCATGTCGGTACTCGTTCACCAAAAGGCGCTGAACTTCAAGCCAGGCGAGAAATACATGTACAGCAACACCGGTTTTACGCTTCTGGCCATCGTCGTCAAACGCGTCAGCGGCATGTCGCTGCGGGAATTCACAACCAAGAATATCTTTGAGCCGCTGGGGATGACGCACACCCATTTCCGCGATGACCATGAAGAGGTCATCAAGCACGATGCTCTCGGTTACGAACAGGACGGCAGGGATAAGGCCTTCCGCATGAACCTCACCAACTTCGACACCGCGGGAGCCACCAGCCTGCACACCACTGTCGAGGATCTTCAGCTGTGGGATGAAAACTTCTACCATCCGCGCGTGGGAGGGCCGGTGCTGATTCAACAGATGCTCGAGCGCGGAAAGCTCAATAGCGGCGAGCAGCAGGACTATGCATCCGGTCTCGTAATCGGCACTTATAAAGGATTGCCAACGGTGGACCATGGAGGCGCCGACGCCGGATATCGTTCAGACTTTGCGCGTTTTCCCGAGCAGCATTTTTCTGCCGCCGTGCTTTGCAATTTCGCTGACACCGATCCCAGCGCGTTGGTTCGACAGGTTGCAGACATTGTTCTCGCCGGAGATCTCAAGGACCCTCATCCAGCGCCTGCAAAAGAGCCAGGAAAGGCAGCCGTTGTCGCGATGACGGCAGAGCAGATGGCCGCTTTAGCGGGAACATACTGGAAACGCGATGACGATGATTTTCAGAGAATTCTGTTGAAGGACGGCACGCCCCAGGTGGATTTCGGCGCGGACGAACTCCACCCGCTGAAGGCATTCGCCGAGGCACACTTCCACATTGCCGATGTCCCGTGGGGAGAGCATCTCGACATCCACTTCGTAGCGCCCGTCGGCGGAAAACCGGGCCGACTTGAGCAGTCCTTCGATGGAGACAAAGCGGAGATCTATGAGTCTGTTGTCACCGTCGATCCCACTGCTGCACAACTGGCCGAGTACACGGGAGCGTTTGTGAGCGATGAGATTGAGCCCGTGTACCGCATGTCTGTTCAGGATGGAAAGCTGACTCTGACACGGCTCAAGCACAAACCAGATCCGCTTCGCCCGACAATGCAGGACGTCTTTGTCGGCCAGACCGGCACGCTGCGGTTCAACCGCGACCCCAACCGGCACGTCTCCGGATTCATCCTCGATGCGGCACGGATTCAAGGTTTCCAGTTCACTCGAAAGCCTGACGCAGCCGCCGAACCAGACGCATCGCGCCCGCAAGCTGGGCGCTTGTGATGCCATTGTCGTCAATTCTAAGCATTTCCTGACTAAAATGCGATAAACTCCTCAGTCTACGGAGCTGTGCAGCTTCCCCTGCCAGCAATCTGCGCACTGGAGCGACAAATGGCACGTCCTTATTGGTCAGGGCAAATCCAGATTTCTTTGGTGTCATTCGGTGTCAGCCTCTATTCGGCGACCGAGAGTAAGAGTCAGATCAGCTTCCATCAAATTAGCCGCAGCACCGGTGAACGCATTCGGCACCAGAAAGTATTGCAGAGCGCGGCAGAAGGTGATGAGCCAGCCAGCGCGGTGGAAAAGGACGAGATCGTTAAGGGTTATGAATACAGCAAGGGCCAATACGTCATCATCGAATCGAGCGAACTGGAAAACCTGCGGGTGCCGTCAAAGCATACGATCGAGGTATCCCAATTCGTCGACCTGGGTGAATTGAACCCCGAGTATGTGGAAAAGCCTTACTTCGTTGTTCCACAGAATGATTTACAAGCCGAGGCTTTTGCTGTTGTTCGTCAGGCATTAGTAAAGACCCAGAAGGCGGCAATCGGAAAGGTGGCCTTCTCTGGACGAGAGAACATCATTGCAATAAGCCCAACCGGCGACGATGATCGGGGAATGATGGCTTACACCCTTCGCTTTCAAAATGAGTTGCGCAACAAGAGCGATTACTTCAGGGATATCAAGGCGGCGACGATCAGCGAGGACTCTTTGGAACTCGCCGAAACCTTGATCAGAAAGAAGTCGGCCAAGCTCGAGATCGGTAAGTTTCAGGACGGATATGAGGTGGCAGTAAAAGAGCTAGTCGAGGCGAAGATCAAGCATTTGCCAATCCAATCGGACGAGGCACCCCAACCGCAGACTGGAAAGGTGATCAACCTGATGGATGCGCTCCGGAAGAGCATCGGTAGTGAGCCTGCCACGGCGCGCACGGCCAAGAAGCCTCCGATGGCCGAAAAGGAACCTGCTCGAAAGGGTATCGATCTGGTGAAGACGCCTCTGAAGACGAGGCGCAAATCTGCCTAGGTGATGCTCCAGCAAGTGTGAGCAGTCAGGGATGGGCGTCGAAGACCAGCCGAGGAGCCTAGATGCGGCGCGTGTGCCTCTCGGCCAGCCGTAGAAACTGTTTCTCCTCGTCAGGACGAACCAGCGCATCAGTGGCAAGCACGAAGCCCTGTCTAATAATTGCTGCTGCGGCATGAGTAGAGCGGGGTTGGTATTTTATATCCGGTACTCACCAGAACATCACTGCATTGTCATGCTCGTTGTGAGATGGGCCGTAGGAGCGCGGGATTCCCCGAACCGGTTAGGAGCGCTTGCGAGGAATGGATGGCGTACTGCGAGGCAGATCAAGAGGGTTCTTCGGTCGCATGGGCTTGGAGGTGTAATATCGCGGGGCACCGGCACGATGGGAACGAAGCAGTCCGAAAAGGAGATCAGCGGTTCATGACATGCGATCAGAATCCCCAGCACAGCGAGGCAAACCGAACTAACAGTGTAAGTCGGCGCGATTTTCTTCTAAGTACGAGTTATGTTGGAGCAGGTCTTGCTGTTAAGGGGTCCATCGCGTCCTTGGTGTTCGCTGAACCTGTGCAGTTAGCACCCTACCTGACTGGCTTGAGGATGGCGGCGACCCCCGCAACAGCTTATCGGGCGTATCGGTCGAAGATAGCCCCGAATCCTGAAATCGAGAGTTGGGTTCAAGTGGATCTTGGGAAGAGCTATCCTCTCGAGGCTATCCAACTATTTCCCGCCTCTGAACGAATGTTTCCGGGTCGCGATCAGTACTATGCAGGCGAGGGATTTCCACTGCGATTCCGAATCGAAGTCGCATCGGATGAAAGCTTGAGTGCACCTGTAACTATCGCAGATTTTACCCAGTCAGATTTTCCAGACCCTGTCGATAACATCACTCAATACAAGGCGAATGGGGCGCGGGGCCGTTACGTGAGGTTGACCGCGACGCGCCTTCGCGCCGTCAAAACGAATCCGCCGGAAAATCTTCCCGTGGGAACCGCGCCCAAAGACAGCCCCGACTTCACGCTTACCTTGGCCAAGATGGCCTTGCTTTCCGGTGGCCGGGATGTCGCTGTGGGTTGTCGGGTTTCGGCCGATGAGAGGTACGGCAATCCAGAGCTTGTCGCTCAATTGACGCGCGCGCCGCGCCAGGACGGGGAAGGAATTCGTTACGACAATCCCGCTGCGGTCACCGATCCTTCAACGTGGAAGCCGCCGACTTACAAGGCTCAGGCGCCCAAGAATGGTGTTACTCTTCGTGGCGGGATTTTCGAAACCGCGATGCGGAATAACATTGATTACTTACTAACCTCTTACTCAACTGACGATCTGTTACGCCAGTTCTACGAACGTACCGGAAAGCTAAAAGACTTTAAACCCAGCGGCTCGCAGATCTTCTGGGAGGAGGATCTTGCCGGATCCAACGCAGGCCGTTTTCTTATGGGCGCGGGCAACACATTGCGATGGATCGATTATCCCGAACTGCGCCGTCGTTTGAGCGCGGTTGTGGACGGCATTGAAGAGTGTCGTCAACCGAACGGTTATATCATGGCCTATCCGGAGAACACGATTTTTTACTCCGAGCGCGCAGCTTATACACGTGCGTGGCTCACGCACGGTCTGCTCGAGGCGGCATATGGCGGCAATACCAAGGCATTGCTGATGCTGCGTGGGTACTACGACTGGTTCAATGCGCAGTCATTCCTGCCTGAGATGCTGCGCGGTGCGATCCAAGGCGGGCAGGGCATGGTTGCCAATACGCGTGTGGGAATGAGCCCTGTGGGCAAACCCGCCGATGCCCAGGTGATTCAGCGCTACTACCAGGAAGATGCATGGTTGAAAGGTCTCGCGCGGCGCGAAAAAGAGCAGGTGTGGCAGTATCCTTACGATCGGCCTCACTGCTATCTGCTGACAAATCTCGAAGCGTATCTTGACCTGTATCTCATCACGGGAAATCCGCTTTACCATGATGCAGTGCTGGGCGCGTGGGAACTGTACCGTGCGCATTGGCAGCAGGCAGGTGGAAGCATCTCCATTATCGAATTTGAGAAGGATCCTCCCGATAGCAACTATCTTCGGCAGAAGTTAGGAGAGTTATGCGGGAACAGCTTCTGGGTTTTCCTAAGCCAGCGATTTCAACTGCTGGATCCGGAAGATGAGCGCTTTGCAACCGAGATTGAAAAGTCGATCTACAATGTTGCGCTTGCAGCCCAGGACGGAGCGATGGGGCTTCGATACCATGCCATATTGGAAGGAAAGAAGGAGAAGGCGACGCGCGAGAATACCTGCTGTGAAGGACAAGGAACGCGGCTTCTCGGTTCGCTTCCAGAACATATCTATTCTGTCGCGCCGGATGGATTGTATGTGAATCTATTTGAGCCTTCAACGGTGAAATGGCAGCAGGGCGGCGAGCAAATGGAACTGACCCTTAGGACTCGCTTCCCGTTTGAGACCGCGGTCCATTGCTCGATCAAAACCGCGGCCCCGACGACATCCAACCTGCGAATTCGTGTGCCTTCATGGGCGGCCGGAGAGATGAATATATCGGTCAACGGCAAACCGGCCGGTGCAGGCAACCCTGGAACCTACCTTGCGATTAGGCGCGAATGGTCAGACGGCGATGCGATCGGGTTCACTCTTCCAGCGGCGATTCAGGTCAAGCGATACACGGGAGCCGATCAGATTGCGGGCAGTTCGAGATACGCGGTTGAGTATGGTCCTATTCTTCTTGCCGCTGTTGGTTCCTCGAAGGTTGAGCTTTCGGTCGACGGGGGGCACGATGCGGAGCATTTAGGCGACTATCTAGAGCCGATTGCGGGCTCGCCGTTGCATTTCAAGGTTCGCGGCAATTCAGACCAAAGATTCATGCCGTATTGGCAGATTTCGGGTGAAGAGTTCACCTGTTACCCCGCAGTTCGCTCGCTGGTGTGATTGGCGAGGGAGCAGTGCCTCGAAAAGTTCAGCGTCGCCAATCAAGGAGATGTTGCGCCATGAGGCTCGCCCTGTGTAAGGCAGCGAATACATGAGCCTGAACACGATTGAATTGGAATTGTGCTGGTGGGCGAGGCGGGGATCGAACCCACAACCCCCGGCTTAGAAGGCCGGTGCTCTATCCGATTGAGCTACTCGCCCCACTTCATGATTGTAGCTGTGGACCCGAGGCCGCCTATCGAAGTACCAGATGAGTTCCGATACTGAATTCACAATCGTGTGCGGCATGGCGGTGAAAAATTGATTCATTCTCACAGCGATGTTTCTGGCTCCTGCAAATTGCAAGAAGACGATATACCACCGGTCCCAAGAATACCATAAAAAGGATGGGAGATCGCCCGGTTCAAAGGTTCTACGGTCACCGTCCAAGGAAGATTTTATAGCCGATGTCGATTTTGTAATATGTACCCGCTGATGAAAAAAATACCTTGGAGCGCAGGGTGAATCACCACTCCAGATTCCTGCAACTTGAACAAACCAAATCATCGCGAGTTCCAGTTGTGTCTGCTGGTTTTGGTATGAGAATTGCCTAACCTTTTGAAGTGCGGCTGGCTATGTTGGAGCATAGAAACGTTGAAATTGCCGAACCGCAATCCTTATTCCCTCTCGTTCTATGTAATGGTTTCAGTACACTCATGAAAGACGGTGGAGATTGACTGTTATCATTTCAAGTGGAGATCGACACCGGAACTTTACTTAGACGTATCTCCCCTAGCCGGATTGGAAGCGCGGAAGTTATTGGTCCAATTCGCAAGAATGAAACAGATTTCATTGTCCACTCTCGACTTCCTCTGAGAGGTTTCCCTCAAACGGCATGTCAGGACCGGATACAGGGCTAGTAACTCTGAAGCAGGTAACTGACTTAACCCCGACCCCTGTGGCTTCTCTGAGCGTATGAAGCCGTCGGTCCGGGATGCTGATGTCCCATCAATTCCTTTTTGATCATTGACGATCACGGGCATCGTGCTACTGTTCGATTTTGTTGAATGCCGACGCCAATACAGCAGAGCCTCCATTCACCAACATCGAAGGAGATAGCAATGAGACGAGCAGTTCTATGGGCGCAAATAATCTGTGCATTTTCAACAATCCCGGTCGCCTTATACGCCGGCACAGTGAGTTCCGGAAAACTTACGATCACGACGAGTTCTCTTCCAGCGGGGACGGTCGGCGTTGCGTATAGCAGCAAGATTGCCGCGTCCGGTGGATCTACGCCTTACATCTATGGCGCAAGCAACCTGCCAAGCGGATTGTCAATTAGCAGTTCCACCGGAGCTCTTACGGGTGTACCGGCGAGCAACTCTGTCGGAACCAAGACGGTAGCGGTGACGGTGAAAGACTCCACTCAGCCAACGGCGCAGTCGGCGACATTGAATCTAAGTATTACGATTAACGCTGCAGGTGCGGCTGTCTCATGCGGAAACATTACTACGGGAAACCTTGGCAGTCTCAATGGTTACGTACCATTTCCGTCCTCAAACGCCTGGAACACGAATATTGCCTCGGCCGCAGTCGATCCTAACTCAGCCAGCATCATCAGCGCTCTTGGTCTGAGCAGTCTGCATCCAGACTTTTCTACTCCGGCGGGTGGGAATTACGGGATACCTTACGTTGTGGTGAACTCGAATTCAACACCTGGGGTTCCGGTTGACATGGTGGGCTATCCAAGTGAGAGCGACATTACTCTGTACCCGATCCCCAGTACGGCTCCAATCGAAGGTGCTCCTGGTAACTGCTCCTCTAATGGTGACGACCATCTTATTGTCGTTGATAGCGCGAAGTGCTGGATTTATGAGACATGGGCGACCCAGCATTGCAACGGTTCTTGGAGTGCATCAAACGGAGCAATCTGGGACATGACAAGCAGCGAGCGACGTCCTTATGGTTGGACGTCGGCGGACGCGGCCGGCTTGCCAGTTTTTCCTGGTCTTGTTCGGTACGACGAAGTGGCGTCGGGAGCGATCAGACACGCTATTCGCGTGACGGTGAACAATACCAAGAGCGATCTGCACGGAGGTTACTTCGTAGCACCAGCTACCCATGCTGCCGGAAACAGTTCAAGCACGAAGAACATCATCGGGATGCGGCTTCGCCTGAAGTCAAACGTCAACCTATCAAATTTTAGCGCAAAGAATCAAGTGATTCTGCGCGCCATGCAGCAATATGGCCTGATTGTCGCAGATAACGGAAGCAATATGTTTTTCCAGGGAACTCCGGATGCACGCTGGAATGACAGCGATTTGAATGTGTTGAAGACTATCAATGCATCTGAATTTGAAGTGGTGCAGATGGGAACCGCATACGACTCATCCACGGCTCCTACTGGTGCACCGCCTACGATCAGCAGTTTCATTGCCTCACAAACGACGGTAAAGGCAGGCACGACTGTGACCTTGACGTGGAGCGGCAGTGGCAGTTCCTATAATTTTATCGACACGGTGGGCCCCGTACGCGGTACAAGCCAGACGATTGCGCCAAGTAAGACCACCACTTATACCTTGAATTCCACAAACCAGTTCGGGCGTTCAACAAAGCAGGTCACAGTGAACGTTCAATAGCTGATACCAAGTAGCATTGCTTTTGCGGGAAATGCGAAAGCAATAGAAGAGGGGCGCATACGCAGCCGGCCTGGGCTGTGGTGACGCGCCCCATTATTCTGTAAAGCGCAGGGTGGTGCCGTCACTGCTTGGACAGGTGGATTGTATTTTCTCCTGAGAGTGCAAAGAGTTTCTCTCCTTGTGCCCCAGGACCGCATCTGTTTGAAGCTATCTTCCACTTTTCCTGCCGATTATGACTCTTGCAGTTCCTCAGCCGGCCTTCACGCAAGGATCGGTTTGGAAGGGCGCGTGCAGGTTAATGGATCCGAAGAACCTGGACGCTGCGTCGCCTTATTCGGGCGTCTCAGGCTGTGATGACGAGATGCGACTTGGCGCGTGACTCTGCCATCCTGTCTCTTATGCTGATTGCGAGCGAACTGAGCAGAGTGTATGCGGTGACATACTATGACGCAAATAATTTATCAACGAGTCACCGTGACATATGAGTATCCAATCAGTTTCACAACTGACGCTTTCGCACCTGATAACACCGTCCTAGTTGAAGCCTTTGCGATGGCAGGTCAGGGCATCCACAGAGTGCTGTGTGTAGTCGATGATGGACTGGTTGCGAGCATGCCGGGGTTGATCGGAACGATTGAGAAGTTTTTCGCGGAACATCGCGATCTCCGACTGGTTTGCTCTCCCGTCATAGTGCCGGGCGGAGAAGTTGCCAAGAATTCACTGCACTACGTGGAATCGATTCAGTGTGCGATGAACATGTACGCCATTTGTCGCCGATCTTTTATTCTGGCGATCGGCGGCGGAGCGGTTCTGGACATGGTCGGCTATGCCGCGTCAATATCCCACTGCGGAGTCCGATTGATTCGCATGCCCACGACGGTGCTTTCGCAGGGCCACTCGGGAGTGGGGGTTGCGAACTATATGAACTCTTTTGGAAAGAAGAACTTTCTCTGCACATTTGCGCCCCCTTTCGCAGTCATTAATGACTTGTTGTTTTTGCGGTCGCTATGGCAGCGCGATTGGATTTCGGGAGTCACCGAGGCGATCAAGGTGGCGCTAGTAAAGGATCCGGCATTTCTCAATTTCATTGATAAGAAAGCGGAGGCTTTGCTGGCGCGCGACGAGTGGGCCATGCGTTACACGATCTGCCATTGCGCCGAACTGGATGTGCGTGACGCTGCTATGGTCGGCCGTCCCTTGGAGAGCATGACTTCGCGCCCACTCGAATTCGGGCACTGGTCTGCACATAAACTTGAATCTCTGACACGATTTGAGATGCATCACGGCGAGGCTGTTGCTTTCGGGATGGCGCTGGATTCTACCTATTCTTTTCTGACGAAGCGGCTGTCGCGACCGGAGTGGCTTCGTATTCTGTCACTGCTTTTCCGCCTCGGGTTTTCATTTTATGTTTCTGAAGTTGAGTTGCGATCAGGGCCTGGAAGACTTGACTACAAGCTGTTCGAGGGTATCGAGGATTTCCGCGAACATTGTGGTGGTCAACTTACGATCACCTTGCTGGAAGGGATTGGTAAACCTACTGAAGTCCACGAAATGGCGCTCGACGTGTTGCTCGAGGCGATGCACATTCTGCGAGATGGAAGTTGGGTTACCTCCTTTTCGGCTTAGGCTAGGAGGATATTTGTGAGGAACTTGGCCGGAAGCTGTCTGCTGAACGTTAACCAGGTATTGGACGAGTACTTCCTGGAAAGCCGCCATCGACTTCTGGAAGTGGCCGCGTTCCTCGATCGGTTGGACAGGGCGCACGATGGTATCGACCCTGCTACGGACTGTCGAGCGGCCGCATTGAGAGATGCGATCGACGTGCTTCTCGATGGGGGACCACAGCGGGCAAGGCACATCCAAATGATCATGAGCGATCCGACCGACGAGCCACAACCAAGGTAAGGAGAGTAGCGATGGAATTTATCGAGCCGCATGCGCACATGATATTTCGCACGACGGATGACTATCAGCAATTGGCACTCACCGGGTGCGTAGCGATTGCAGAGCCTGTTTTTTGGGCAGGTTCGGACAGGCTTTCAGCGGACAGCTTTGAAGACTATTTTCGCCAGCTGACCGAGTCCGAACCGAGGAGAGCTGCTCAATTCGGAATCCAGCATTATGCCTATCTTTGCATCAATCCGAAAGAGGGAAACAACCGTGAGTTGGCACGCGCAGTAATAGAGCGCATCCCCAAGTTTCTGAGCCGGCCCAATGTGATCGGCATAGGCGAAATTGGTCTGAATCGAAATACGCGCAACGAATTAGAGACCTTCAAGGATCACGTGGCACTGGCGCTGGAATATAGCCAGCTCATTTTGATTCACACTCCGATCCTAGAGGACAAGCTTAAGGGGACGCGGTTGATTATTCGTGCCCTGCAATCGTTCAAGAATCTCAATCCGAAGAGAGTAATGATCGATAACGCAGAGGAGCATACCATCGGCATGATTCGTGATAGCGGCTTCCGCTGCGGCCTCACCCTGTATCCCGATACCAAGATGTCCTATTCACGTGCTGTCGATATCGTGGAGATATTCGGCACAGAAGGAATTTACGTTAACTCTGCGTGCGATTGGGGCAAGAGCGTGCCCATGGCCGTTCCTCGATTCGTAACCGAGATGAGACGCAGAAAGCATCCAGAGGAATCAATTCGCAAGGTGGTGTTTGATAATCCGATGGCATTTCTGTCGCAGTCGACGAACTTCCGGGTGCCATCGCCAAAAGCGCTGGCGGGTCTGGTAGGAAAGGACCAGGCGGGGAGATAAGACGATCGGTAGCGCCACCTGCCGGACACCGCGCCAGCGCTGGGCTTGGGCTCGCCGGCGCAACGGTATCCGAGGGAAAAACCACTGCCAGACAGGGAGGCCCTGATGGTCCCCGGCTGCGCCGATGCTGGAATCGCATTCGCACCCAACGTGGCAGATATCGGCGAACGCCGAGTACTGCTGCATTGAGCCCGGCGGGATGGCCAACAGCAGTCATGAGAAGCGAATTATTCCTTCACGAGACCTTGTGATGCATTCAATGGGCCATACCGGATCTCGAGAATTGCGTGTGATGTGAATCGGAAAGAGAGCAACTGCAAAACACTGCGGGGCAAAAGCGAAATAAGTTCCACACCTACCGCAATGGTTCTGTTGCTGATTCGTAAAGAATATGATGGGCGATTCGCAGTCATCCCGGGGTGATGTGTCCCATATGGTCCACTCAAATGTATCAGTCGAGGGCGAGGGCGACGGGGCTTGCAACTGGCACACAATTCTTCTGCAGGGCGGCAGACATGCGAATCACGACCGCAGGCCACGTGAAACGATTCAGGACACGTTCTCTGCCGTTCTGTCCCATGATCGCGAGGTCTTCGGGGCTGGAGAGCATGTGAATCAAAGCGGCTGCGAGTCCATCTACCGAGCCCTTGGACACGAGATCGCCATTGAAACCAGGTGTGACGATTCGAGGGTCTGAGTTTGTTGTGGATCTGTTTTTGAGAGGTAACCGTGAAAGGTGACACCGTGAGGCAGGTTTGTTAACTGTGCGGGGCCGACGATGTGTAATTCGGCCGCCGGAATCGACTTGCGAACTAACGAGAATGCCTGGAGAAGGAGAGGGCCACCCTTTCGATTGAAATCGCTGCCGATGAACAGCATGCGAGGTGCAGAGTAGTCCTTGTTATGTGTCGGGGCAGGGAAGGTGGATAAGTTGATTCCCGCACCAACGGTGAAGACTCTATGGGGATCAACATGATAGTCAGAGATGAAAGACTGTCGGACGTATTCGCTCATGGTGAAGATTGCGTCCATTTGCCCCGCAACATCTTCCTCGTAGCGAAGAGCCTGGTCGACGCGCTGCCTAGAGACGTGATTAAGGCCAAACCCGCTGTCTAATTTGAGCGACAGATTGCCGTCATGATACGAGGCACATAGCTTACCTGGAAAAGCACGACGCAGGGAAAACATATGACCAATCTGAAGCAGGACATCACTGGTGATACTCAAGCCCGAGGCGGAATCGGCTAAAGCCCGGCGGTAGGATGGATCGAAGTAGTAATGCGCTCGCCAGACTGACCGGTCTCGGTTGAAGTTTGCTGCCAGCAGAAAAGCATTGCGAAAACGTGAAAGCTGGAGGCCCGCGGCAGCATCAAGCAGACCCGCACGCACCATCGCGTCGAGCATGAATACTGCACTCCCCGACCAAGTCCTTGGTGATCTGGGGTCGGAACCGGTATTTCCGCCGAAGACGACCGCTATTTTAGACAATGCCTTCCCCCTTGTCCCAAGCCAGCAACTGTAGCCGTTGCCGGATCGGTTTCGGAATCAGACGCATTTTGCGAACTTCACGTAGCCGGAGTTGTCATCAAATCAGAATCCCCCGTGATGCTGGCCTGAGGCATTGTCTTATGCCAGTTTTCTCTTCACAACGGCGCGGTAGGATGCTGAACTCCCTTAAGGATTCCGAATACACTGATTTGTCAATGGAACAGGATTTCCCATATCGATGATCTCGAAATCTGTCACTTTCAGGGACCAAACACTGTGGGAATCGAATCCTACGTCTGAGTACTTTGTCTTTGTATCTTTGTCACTCTGTGCAGTGAGAGCAATATTGCCTGCGTCGGCTAAAAACATCCCGTACTTTTGCATTGCTCGGGCGACCACCTGTGCCGAAGGCGAGAGTTGCGACATGTCGTATGAGGCCTTGAGCCGGAAGTGAGCTCCCATAGGTGGAGCAATCTCGGGCCCGCTCGGTCCCCCTGCGTGTGTGGCTGGATGCACGAACACGTGTGCCCTAGTCCGTGCACCGGGGAGGATGAAACGGATCGCGTGATTGATCTCCCCAGAAGCCAATTCATTGGCATTGAAGAGCAGCGGAGTGATAGGGTACCCAGCAGCATCGGCACTCGTGCATTGATCTCCGCGCCCCGAAGGCGGATATATGCGATTGAGGTCCCACACCGCAAGAAACTTGGAGGTGATTACAGGGTCTGCATAAGTGGCCGCCCAACCTTCATAGAGTTTTCCGCGAGCACGATCTACCACCAGCAGGTGGCAATCATATTTGTGTATATCGCACAGATATTCCGGTTGGCCTTCTATTCCTCCTGCTTGAGGGAGTGGAATGGTGGAAACATAGTCGGAATCAGGGGAAAGCCATCCTGGCGCCCTGCGAAAGGCGACCATGGGGGAGGTGTTGACAGCCTCAATGACACGAAGGCCGAAGTCAACCTGCATTTTGTTGTTATTTCCCCAGCCACCTGCCGTTGTGAGCCACGAGATGAGCGCGGAAGACCTAGGATCGACAGGGGTGTGACTTATATCTTGTGTCCATATTGCGCCGCTGGGGAAATATGTTGTAGACGGCGCCAGGTTGGCTACACTCGAGGACCTCACAGAGTAGTTGCTAAGTGCAAAGCCAGCCAACAACGATCCGACCACCATGGCAAATATGAACAACGCATTCTTCCTGCTTCCCATTTAGTTGCTTCTCCTTCTGCTGCACGCCACCTCATTGGTTACTCCGGGCTACATTCGGGGTTAGTCAGACCCGCTCCTGCCGCTGCTTACCCCGTCAAAGCAGCTCCACGAGCGGTCGACTTGTCGTTGGAGTGCCAAATCTTCCAGAGATCACGACGGTATGAGAGAAACTTGTAAAGGCCAACAACCGCAGCGGTATTGAGCACAAGCATGGCGCCGGCCGGAGCAGCGATTCGATGGAAGATGGGGATCCTGAACCGTAGCCCTACAATAGCCATTGTCAAGCTGAAGATCTGAAGGCCCGCGACTGACCCATAGAAGAAGGATCCGGCCGATAGCACTAACGAGGAGATAAGTGCGAGGATCATCCAATACGGCACAAGGAGACGTAGGACCTTATGTGAGACGAGTTGAAACATGACTCGATTGCCTGGCGTCAATGTCCATGGAGCCACTTGAAATAACTGAAAGTTTCCGGCCAGAGTGCGGACCTTGCGATGGAACTCACTTTTGAAGGTCTTGGGCCAGGTGTCATAAACACGCGCGCTCGATTCAAGTACCGAACGATAACCCTGGCGAATGATTGAGAGCGGTTCAAACATATCATCAAGAATCATTCCGGCTGGTTGTGGGACTGCGAGCTCGCGGCGAATGGCATAGAAGCCGCCGTATACTCCCACCGGAGAGTCGTAGGCGGCCTCACATTTTCTAATCCACTGTTCATAGCGCCAGTAGAGCTTGCCGACTGCAGCGGAGATTAGATCCTTCCCCTCCTCGAAGAGAATCAATTCTCCGGTTACGCAGCCGACGGTCGGATCAGCAAAGTGGCTGACGATTCGCTGGATTGCGTGTGCTTCTATCTCAGGCCTTATATCCACGAACAGGATTACGTCCGCGCTGGCTTTGGCCATGCCGGCGTTGAGAGCAGCTGCTTTGCCGGAGTGTTGTTCGAGAATAATGGTCTTCAATGATGGGTGCCGCAGGTTCGCCAATAAGTGCGCCGTACCGTCCGTTGACCCATCTGAGACGATGATGATCTCTCTGAGATTGGGATAATCCAGGGCAAGCAGGCGTGCAATCTGGCGTGGCAAAAGTTTGACTCCATTGTGCACGGCCAACACGATACTCACGCTTGGGGTAATAGGGGCGACCTTACAGTGCGTTGGCCTCCACCGCGCGAGCGCCCACATGAGCACCGGGTAAAGAACGAAGGGATAGAGGACGCCGACAACTGACAGCCACAAAATGAAGTTCACTGAGCGCTCCCCGGCGAGATGACAATCTGGATCGATTCAAAAGATGGAGGTAGGTGGATGCGAGGTGCCTGATGCGTGATGCGGCACAGGTAGTACTGGAGCGTGTGTTTCGTTTCTGTCGAATTTGGACTATGGCGATTTCGCACTTGTGCTCATCCTTCAACACTGCATAGCAATCGGAGTGCCGAAGATTGGAAGCTCAAGCCGAGGGTCTGTTCTAAGAGATTGGGTCTTTACGGAAAGCTATTGCAGCATGAAGTGGAAAATGCTTTCCACTTTTCAGGCTTCAGCTGGGGCAAAGCTTTTGACTCCAAGGGAAATGATTTTCCACTTCACGCGGCAAGGAGTTGTTGGCGGGGTCTTGATGGAGACGATACCGGCGGATTCGCTCTCTCGAATGCTTTCCGCGGCGTTTGGAACTTGGCTTGCTAATTCACTGGGGCGAACTCAAAGACGACGGCATTGAATGGGGAATTGTACGAGCAGAGCTGGGGCGGAGATGTCCAATACAAAGACAATAGCTAAAAATACCGGCTGGTACAGTCTTGAGAACACAATCAGCCTGATAATGACGATGTTTACATCGGTTGCGATCGCCCGAACTCTTGGGCCGGCAAAGATGGGATATGTCATCTATGTGCTGTGGATCGCATCAGTGGCCAGCAGCCTTGGTGGTGTGGGCATTCCGGCGACAATGCGAAAGTACATGGCGGAATTTCTCGGCATGGGTGACCGGGGGACTGCACGGTTTGTGTACGGGCGAACCCTTTTGTTGCAGATGGTGCTTGCATCGGTGGTCACGGCGGGCGTGCTGCTGTGGTTGCTGCATAATGCGCATGCGGAATACCGCTCGGTGTCGGTACTCATTGCTCTCAGCATCTGGCCCGCGATGGTTAACTCGATCTCCGCACAGGCGAATATTGCTGCCGAGCAGTTGTCTGCGAATCTGCCCGCATCTTTCATTTCCATACTCTGTTACTTCTTCGCCATTGTGGCGACAGTGTGGCTGGGATGGGGAGTGGTCGGAGTGGGCGCAGCGATGCTGATCATGCGAGTTTCCGACTGTGCAGTGAGACTCTTCCCCACGCTAAAGCGCATCCACGGTTGGGAGGTCAGGCATGTCAGGCCCGCAGGGCTGGAGGCGCGAATGATGATTTTTGCGTTCCAGAGCGTGACCAGCACCATCGTCGCGTTGATTGTCTGGGATCGCTCGGAATTCTTTCTGCTCAAGCATCTCTGTTCAGACATACGTCAGGTGGCGTTCTATTCGGTTTCCTTCAACATGGCTGAACGGCTGCTGCTGAGCGCCTCAATCTTCGGAACTGCCATTGGAGCAACTATCTTTGCGCAGTACGGGCGGGACAAAACCCGGGTTCCGGAGATCACGGCTTCGGCTTTTCGGTACCTGGCTCTTTCGTCGATTCCACTCCACGTCGTCGCCGCGTCCCTCGCCGCTCCGGCGTTACTCCTCCTTTACGGTTCTCAATACAAGGGAGCACTGGCGGTCGCAACATTGGCACCATTATTGTGCATGCCAAAAGCATTTCTCGAGCCGGCGCGAAATCTTTTGCAAAGCTCGGAACGGCAGAGCATCGTGATTTTAGCGACTGCATTGGCGGGAATCGTGGATGTAGCCGTTGCCTGGATACTCATTCCCTCGCATGGCGCGGTCGGAGCTTGCATCGGGAGTGGCGCTGCGCAGGTATTTGCAATCAGCATCTTGTGGTGTGCTGACATCTATCTCTTCAACGTCAAGCTTCCGTGGTTGCTCCTTGCAAAGGTGTCACTCATCAGCGTGCTCGCATCTGCTGGAGCATATCTCGTGGGCGTGCACTTGTCGCCGGTGAAAGCAATTCTATGTGGTGGAGGCACTGCCCTGGTTGTGCTGGTGGCATTGTTCTACTTGCTGCGCGTACTCGAGCCGCAAGACAGCGCGCGCTTCAAAGCCCTTTCCGGGATGCTACCGGGTCCGATTGCCGCGGCAGTGAATGGAGTTTTGTGCCTCATGGTTCGCCCCACTTTTACTGCTCCAGGAGCGACGACCGCAGTCTGAGGAAATCAGGTGATTCACGTGCGGACATTGGCAAGACAACGGAGCATTGGTAATTGAGACGCGGATTCAAAGCTTGCCGGTTGGAACGATCCTGGCATGGAGAGAAGAAGTGAGGAAGCGAGAAATGATCATGAATAGAAGGCCTCGAATCTTACTGGTGCCCGATATCGCATGGTGGGTTATCGGCGAAATGGGAAAGCAGATCGTCGCGAGCTTCAGCCACAAATACGAGTTCTATTTTCTTCCGGCGACGGTACTGGGAAGGCGGCCTGACCTGCTGAGGGAAATAGTTCCCGCGGTCGACGTAATCCACTGCATTAACGACGATGGGACAGTGGAGTTATTTCGGAACTTCGATCGAGCGACTTTGCCCCCCATCGCTACATGGATACACCATGTTACTTCGTGGGCGCCTCATCAACAGTTAGCGATCGAAATGAGTTCGGCCTTGATCGCCTGCACGCAGGGATGGAAAGACTACCTTGACAAGCGCGTGGGAGGCCGCATACCGGTTACGGTGGTTCCTCACGGAGTTGATATGGATTTATTTTGCCCTACGGTGGCAGACCCGGGCCGCTTCGGAATTCCGCGCAACAGATTCGTCGTTGGCTTTTTGGGGAGCAAGGGAAGCGACCTCGATTGTGGCAGGAAGGGAACAGATATTCTTTTCGCCGTTATCCGGAAGGCTGCAGCTCGTTTGCCTGAATTGCATGTAGTTATGGGTGGTCCTGGCTGGGAATATGAAGAGGGGGAACTCCGACGGCTGGGCGTCTCCGTTAGTTCGACGGGTTACATCCGCAAGGCAGATATTCCGGCACTATATTCCGCGCTCGATGTTTATCTGCTTTCGTCTCGCGTCGAAGGCGGCCCCTGCACGGTGTTTGAGGCCATGGCATGCGAAACCGCCGTTGTTTCCACGCGCGTTGGTGCTGTGCCTGAATTGATTGTCGACGGGGTGAATGGCTACAGCACCGATGTAGGCGACGTGGAGAGCCTGGTGGCGGCCATTGTGCAACTAGGCCAGTTTCCCGAAGTACGACGAGCTGTTGCTCAGGCCGGCAGATCTACTGTGTCTCAGCGTTCGTGGAAAACTGCATTGTCACCGCTCGAAGGTGTCTACGATGAGCTGATCGACCGCAGGAGGAGGAGTGCTGCTCCTGTGGCGGGCCCGGAGTGGATGAGCGATTCTGAGGGGCTGCTGCGCGCCAGCTGTGCAGCTGATGCTCTTCTGACAATCTATACGCGCGTTCGCAAACATTCGATGAAACTGACCAAAGGCCTGAGGATGCTGCAGGAGATGCTCAGTGACAGTTCGATTCTCGATGTCGCGAGAGGGGCCGCCATGGTGCGGAGATACCGCCCCGATGCTCTTTGACTGTAGTCAGCAATCAGCTGTGAAGTTCGGTGAGAGAACGTTAGGCTGGCGGCCTAGTGATTCGGAGAGGAAGGAGTGGGGATGGGATTTTCGGAGAGCAAGGTATCAGTAACTGCAGTAATCCCCGCGTACAATGCGGAGAGCTTCATCAGCGAACCGATCCGAAGCATTCTTGACCAGACCTCGCAAGTCTCGGAGATTATCGTCGTCGACGATGGCTCCGATGATCGGACGGCTGAAGTTGCCGGCAGCTTTCCGAAGACGCGCGTCATCCGAAGGCCCAATGGTGGCCAGGCAGCGGCGCGGAATACCGGAATTCATGCGGCTTGTGGCGAGTGGATTGCGTTTCTCGATCATGACGACGTTTGGAGTCCGCGGAAGACTGAAGTCCAACTTCGGCTTGTCGCTCCGGATGTCGGTGTGATCCATGCTGAACGCTTCGACCCAATCAACTTTGGAAATCTTTGGCACAGGCAGGCGCACATCACCCCTAGCGGAGCGCTGGTGCGGAAACAGACTTTGCTGGACGTGGGAGGGTTTGAAGAGTCGCGCACGGTTATGGGTGTGGAAGATCTTACCCTTTGGCTGAAGATCGCGTTGACTCATTGGCGCATCGTCAAATCCCCGATCAGGGTTTTTGAGTGGCGGCAAACGGGTCAAAACTATTCCGCGAACGAGTCCAGAATGCACCGTGCGGATGTGGCGTGCATCGAGTTCACTGGCCGGCACGTGAGTTGTCAGCCGGAAGAGATCGAGCGGCTGAAGCAGGCCAGCAGAATTGAGTACGCGAAGAATCTCGTATCGGGCGGGAAGTGGGATGAAGCTGCGCCATTACTTAAGCAATGCACGCCGGGCCTCGCTTCGAAATGGCTATCTATAGCGCGCGCACTCAAGATGAATCGCTTGGCCCGAACCGATCTAGTGAAGTGGCTTCATAGCCGCGATGCGCAATACAACTCGCACCACTGCTCGGGAGAGTGCTCGCTGCCAGCAGCTATACGCAGCGAGTGCATGGATGCGTGCCGCAAGCCGTATTGCCGGCCGCCCCACGACAGCTAAAACTGGCTCGCGTGGGGATCGGGCCCGAGACATGCGGCGGATGCAGCCCAGAGCACGGAGGAAACATGTTTGGGGAAGTGGTCTTTGTTAGCAGGATGGGCACAAGGAACATAGGCGATAACCTGTGCTCACCGTATCTGTACTTTAAAGAGCGTTTTCCAAAGTCTCGCCAGGTTGAGTTTCATCTTGGGGAGTGCGAACGTAACAGGTGGTATCTCAAGACTGTTTTAAGCCCGATTCTTATCCGCTCGCGACTCCTGATTGTCGGCGGCGGCGGACTGCTGGGGCTACGGCTGTTTGCAGATGACTTAAGGTTCTGGAGTTCAGCACCATTGTGCGCAAAGGTTCTATGGGGACCAGGTCACAATGCACATAACATTCTGACAGTGGATCAGCAAGACCCCGCAGACTATCAATACGCTCGCATGCACCGGTTCAAACTAATCGGGATTCGTGACTGGGGGATGGGATACAACTGGGTGCCATGTTCAAGCTGTATGCATCCTGAGTTTTCGTTGCCCCACTCGGCAAAGGGGGGCCTGGTAGCCGCCTTGCACTACGAAACACGTTCGGCCGAGGCATTCACGCGTGAACTCATCGCTACCGGTCGGCAGCGAGTCGATGTCGTATTTAACGACAGTAATCCCGAATTGTTTATTGGAAAGCTCCGCAATGCAACGGCGGTTGTTACCAACAGCTATCATGCTGCTTATTGGGCTACGCTTCTTGGCAAGCGAGTTGCCGTGGTGGGAGGAGGATCAAAAGTCCGCATGTTGAAGCACCAGCCGGTAATGTCTTCGGTTGGTGATTGGGTGAAGAGGTTGGATGAAGCACAGATCTATCCTCATGCGCTTGAAGAGTGCCGGGATCGAAACGTGGACTACTGCAACCAAGTTGCGGGTACATATCAATAGCATAGCTCCTCTTGTAATCTCTCATGATTATGTGGAGGCAACTTATCCCGATCAAGAGTGGCAATGAGACAAAAGAGTCTTACCTTTCAGGCGCAGTGTTGTTGGCGCACCTCAAGCGAATTACAGACGAGCAACGGAAGATGAAAGAGAGATGCTGTGATGTTTCCTAGGCAGGCGGAAATCTGGCTGATGCCCTATCTTAAAGACCGTGTTCGCAAATCGGTCAAGAGAAACGCACCTAAACGTGCATGGATCGCCATCACCGATCACTTCGAACCACTGGGCATGGGAGCCTCGGTTGAGACTGCCCTCACGAGAGTGAGCCGCTGGCGAGATAGATGGCCGCGCATCGCAAACGATGCCCCCGTCGATTGTGACGGCGGGCGCCCGCAGTATACCTTTTTCTATCCGCAGGAAGAGTACAGGACCGATGTGGTAGATGGCATCGCAGAGATAGTCCGGTTGGGCGTGGGAGACGTTGAAGTGCATCTGCATCACGAACAGGAACGGCGCGAGTCATTCATTAAAAAGGTCAATGAGTTTTGCCGGCGTTTGACAGAGGGTCATGGTCTGCTTCGCCAAGTGGACGGCCGCACTGTGTTTGGATTCATCCATGGTAACTGGGCGCTCGACAACTCTCATCCGGACGGCACGGGGTGCGGCCTGAATGGAGAGATAGCTTTGCTCCGCGACTTGGGTTGTTATGCGGATTTCACCATGCCATCACTGCCATCGCCGACGCAGGGACGGGTAGTCAACCAGATTTACTGGTGTACTAACAATCCTGATGATCGGCCCCGGTCTTACGATCAGGGGATTGTGGCTACTGCGGGAGGGGGGAGGCAAGGCGACCTGTTGATGATCTCGGGTCCAATCGGCGTGCGCTGGCAGGGCCGGCTATTTCCGCGCCTGGAGACCGGTGAACTGGCCGGCTATAATCTGCCCACACCAGACCGTGTGCGCCTTTGGCTCGATCTTGCTCCCTGTATTGGCGACGACATCTTTTTGAAACTGTACACGCATGGTGCGCAGGAAAGAAATTATGAATCATTGCTGAACCAGGACCTTGCCAACTTATTCCACTGGCTCGCAGAAGAAGCAGAGCGAAGAGATATTCAGATCCATTGGACAACTGCCTGGCAGATGTTCAGAGCCGCGGAGAACCTGATGCGGGTCAGCAGCCGTCAGGATGCTGTGAACTAACGGGAACTTGCAGTTGAAAGTGACTTCAACCGCAAGTTCAGTGGAATAGATGATCTGCTGGTCACGCTACCGGAGCACTGGGGTTCACTTGAACCCTTGTTAAATCGATGATGGGCAGCCCACTCGATGTTAATTGCGCGAGCAGTGCGGCTTCGGGCTTCTGCGCGATGAGCAGAACATCAGACGTTGCGAGTAACCGATCTATACTTCTAACTAGTAACTTGCTGATGTGGGGCAACGCGGTGACAACGAAATTCAGGTTGGTGCCGTAGATATCTTCAAGTTGAATATGCGGGTCGAAGATTCGAAGGTCTCTGCCTTTACCAATCAAATGCTCAATGATGGTGATGATGGGGCTCTCGCGCAGATCGTCTGTACCCTCTTTGAATGCTAGCCCGAATATGCCGATTCGCTTCCCCTGGAACTGTATCACTGTTTGAATGCTGCGCCTGAGGTGCTCATCATTGGATCTGAGCACGGATTCGAGGAGAGGCAGACTAAGGTCTAGCCTGGAGGCGCGAAACGTGAGGGCTCGCAGATCCTTGGGCAAACATGACCCCCCAAATGCGAATCCCGGCCTTAGATATGCTGAAGAGATGTTGAGCTTTGTATCGCGACACATTGTCGACATAACCTGATCAGGGTTGACTCCCAGGTTGGAGGCCAACGAGCCAATCTCGTTTGCAAAGTCCAGCTTAACTGCGTGAAAGGCGTTACAGGCGTACTTGATCATTTCGGCCGTGCGCAACGTGACGATCGACACTTCACCCGGCAGTCTTGAATACAGTTCAGCAACACATTGCGCAGCATCGTCCGAACTACCTCCCACAACCAGCAGTGACGGCTCCATAAAGTCATTTACCGCTGTCCCTTCCCTGAGAAATTCCGGGTTCGAGACAATGTCGACGTCCGGTTGATGGGAGAATGCCGCCGCAAGGAGGCTCTCGCACGTGCCTGGAAACACGGTGCTGCGAACGCCAACCACCAGGCGCTTCGATCGTGGACGGAGAAGTGCGGATATTTCGTCGCAGACGCGTCGCAGATGGCTTAGGTCAATATTTCCATTGGCCTGCGAAGGCGTGCCGACACAGAGGATTACAACGTCTGCCTGGCGAAGGGATTCCTCGTCCAGAGGTCCTGCGTGCAGCCTGCCCGCGGACACATTGGTTTCGATAAGATCATCCAGGCCGGCTTCAAAAAAGGGCGAGTGCGCCTTCCGTATTGCCTCAACCTTGTTTATGTCACGATCTACACCAAGTACGTTGTGCCCAAGTTCGGCGAACCCAGCGGCACTCACGCAGCCCACGTATCCCAAGCCCATTACAATCACATTTTTCTTGCCTGGCATAACTTTCTGCCATCCTTTCTCGACGGAAGTGTATCATGGAAATACGATCAGCGAGTTACCTAGAAACAGCCTCCCCACATACCGCTGGCGAGGAGTTATCGCGTAGTTATGAAGATTCTGTGGATATGTCCATTCTTTCTCCATCCGACTAATCGTGGCGCCCAGATTCGCACCCTTGGTATCCTCAATGAGCTGCACAAACGGCATGAAGTGCATTTTGCCGCTCTGAATAAGCCGGGAAATTCTGAGGGCCCACTGCGCAGCAGGGAATACTCCAGTCGCCACTGCTTTGTGGAGCATTCCGCACCAGGAAGACGATCTCTGAAAATCCTCCCGCAGCTCTTGGGCAGCATATCTAGTCCACTCCCTTTGGCTATCTCCCGGTATGCCTCTTCTAACTTGCGGCGGAAGATTGAAGTATTGGTTACTTCTGGGCGTTACGATTCGATTGTGTGTGACTTCTTAGCAGCTGCACCTAACGTGCCAAACCTGGGAAATTGCGTACTGTTTCAGCACAATGTTGAGACTCTTATTTTTCAGCGCCATGTTGAGCAGAGCCGCTCGCTGTTGAAGAGGCGCTTTTTTCAGATGCAGTCAAAAAAGATGGAGAGCTATGAGCGCGACATATGCCGGAGTGTGAAGCACGTGATTGCGGTATCGGACATCGACTCTGAACGAATGACCCGTATGTTCGGAATTCAGTCGATCAGCAGTATCCCAACCGGTGTTGACGTTGAGTACTTCTCGGCTCCGGGGCGGCGGGCCACGCCTGTTGCCGATATCCTCTTCTGCGGATCAATGGATTGGCTCCCGAACGTGGACGCTGTACTTTACTTCCTTACTGAGGTTCTTCCCCTGGTGCGGACCAAGCTGCCCGGCGCTTCGTTTACGATTGCGGGACGTTCACCCGATGCCTCGGTGCTCAAAGCCGCACAGGGGATCGCCGGGGTAACCGTTACAGGAGAGGTCACGGACATGCGTCCTTATCTTTGGGGGTCGAAGATTTCCGTGGTGCCCATTCGAATCGGCGGAGGCACTCGATTGAAAATTTATGAGTGCATGGCGGGCGGCATCCCTGTGATCTCAACGACCGTGGGAGCCGAGGGCCTGCGGTATACAGAGGGTGAGGACATTATTCTGGCTGATACCGCCGGCAAGTTTGCAGATGGATGTATTCGCCTGCTTGAAGACCATGCGGCTCGCGCTGGAATTGCGGGCAAGGCACGGGAACGGGCGGTCAAGGAATTCTCCTGGGAAGCTGTGAGCCGCGAATTTGAATCAATACTCGAGCACAATCGGCTTTTGCTTGAATGACTGGAAGATGGAAACATGAGAATTGCAGTTGTTACTCGCTACTTTCCAAGTTCGGCTGAGCCATCGCAGGGCCGGTCGGCCTATCAGACACTTCGTGTGCTCGCCCGGCAAGCCGATATTCGGGTCTTCTACCCTAATGCCGCATATCCTGGGATCCTGAAGCCGCGCAGCCGGACCTATGGAAAGCTCGATGCAACCTACCGACCGCCTGATGTAGCAGTAAGCTACCATGATTTCCCAGCGCTGCCGTTGGTTTCGAGACCGCTGAACGGATGGCTCGCAGCTCGTGCGCTGCTTCCTCATGTCCGTTCATTTAGGCCTGATGTTATCTTCAGCTGCTTTCTCTATCCCGACGCATTTGCCGCACTCAAAATCGGCAAGGCACTCGGCATACCGGTTGTGGCAATGAGCATCGGGTCTGACATTAATCGCATCGGCGACCCGATCTCAGCGTGGCACATGAAACGTGTCTTGCGCGATGCCGACTATCTCGTTGCCGTCAGCTATGATCTTTGCAGAAAGGCATTAGAGATGGGTGCCTCACCAAGAAAAACGCGCGCGGTCCTCAATGGTTGCGATCTCAGCGTGTTTCACGTGAGTGACCGCATGAAGGCGAGAGAAAAGCTGAAGGTGGATGTGGCTTGCGAGGCTGTCGTCTATATCGGGCGAATGGATGTGAAGAAAGGGCTGATAGAGCTCGTGCATGCTGCCAAGGAATTGCATGCGATGCGGCCGAACATGCACGTCTACCTCGTCGGTGAGGGAGCAGATAAGAATGTGATCGACACCGCGATAACATCCAAAAGCGCTCATGGTTATATTCATATTTGCCCGGGTTGCAGTTTTGATGAAGTTCCCGCATGGATGGCAGCGGCGAATCTTATTGTTCTGCCGAGCTATATGGAAGGGTGCCCCAATGTGGTGCTGGAGGCACTCGCATGCGGATGTCCTGTTGTTGCTACCAACGTCGGAGGCATCCCTGAGATCATGAGCGACGTTTGCGGGCGCTTGATTCCCCCGCGCGATCCGGACAGTGTGGCGAAGGCGATCGCCGAAACCCTCGACACCTCATGGGATCCGGCCGCTATCTCTGCGCACTGGAGCCGCAGCTGGAGTGCGCCGGCCACGGAACTTCTTGAGATCTTTGAATCGCTGGTATCGAGTCGGCAGGTATGCGCTCATCGCGGGTAGCCGGCCGCGCGCTGTTATTAAACAAAGATGGCAGTGCAACCTGCCTCTGAACGAAGGTTCGGTAATAGATGCAATGGGCAAATTGCTAATTCCATTACACGACCTGCTCGTTCACCGAGGCCATGGTCTGCTGATACCACGAAATTGTGCGCTCCAAGCCTTCTCGGAACTCCACGCGCGGCTCGTAGCCGAACGTCTCGCCGGCCCGGCGGATGGAGGCCACGGAATGTTTCACGTCGCCGCCTCGTTCTTCAGCATATTTTATTTGTCCGCAATATCCAGTGATCTGGCGCAACACCGCCGCCGCCTGGTTCAGCGTGACCGAATGACCGGTAGCTATATTGAATACCTTTCCTGACACGCGGCTGGCCGGAGCCTCTGAAGCCAGCAGATTGCCTCGAACCACATCCTGAATGAAGGTGAAGTCGCGGCCCTGCTCCCCGTCTCCGTAGATTGTGGGTGTCTCGCCACGCAGCATCTTTAATGTAAAAATTGCCAGTACACCGGAGTATTGGGACTTGGGATCCTGGTATGGTCCGAATACATTGAAATAGCGCAAGGCAACCGTCTCGATGCCATATACCTGTGTGAAGCACTGCAGATAAAACTCCCCGGTCAGCTTCGTGACCGCATACGGAGAGATGGGGGAAGGCCACATATCTTCGCTCTTTGGCAATGCGGGTGAATTGCCGTAAACAGCTGAAGACCCGGCGTAAACCAGGCGGCGAACCTTCGCCTTCTTAGCTGCGGCAAGCAGTTGAACTGTACCTGAAACGCCGGCAAGATTCGAGTTCACCGGATCTGCGATGGACAGCGGAACGGACGGGATCGCCGCCTCGTGAAAGATGCAATCGACTCCGCGGCATGCCTCGGACACTGCCTTGCCGTCATTAATATCCGCCTCGATGAAATCCATTGCCTCGAGGCCGCGCAGATTCTCGCGCTTACCGGTTGAGAAGTTGTCAATTCCGCGCACGCGCTTGCCTTGTGCAAGTAATTCCTGGGCGATGGACCGACCAATGAAACCGGCTGCTCCAGTTACTAAATAACAGTCCATCATTGTCCCTCCACATGCGATATATGAACTTAGCTTTGCATTTCGTATTATGTTACCGTGCAAAGCTCAACCGTCAACTATTCTCAGGCTAAATGGCGTGTATGAAACCACTGTTCCTGCTTATCACGCAGTGCTGTGATATCAGAGGTGTCGATTCATACGGTCAGGCTGAGCAGCTAACGTCACAATGACTGCTCGGTGCAACCAATGCCACATACCGCGAAAGCTAGGCAGTGCTCTAGGGCCCGTCACTATGCCTGACACAAACCGGGGTGATGGGCCGTTATGTTATTAGAAAATATTTGAGCCCGCAGGTGTTTTCACATTTGTTTGGGCTTACGCGTGCAAGTCGTTTCCTGGGATTGTTGTAATGAGGTTCATCTCATTGAAGATAGGTTTTGTACTAAGCATCGTCTATTTTGTCGTTTACTATCTCACGCCGATGACTCTATTCGGTCCGCTGGCACAATTTCGCGTTGAGATGATTCTCGCGTTGCTGATTTTGCTTGTATCTTTACCCAGCATCCCCGGTTCATTCGTTCTGAAAACGCCACAGTCTCTTGCCCTGATCGGATTGGCGTGTGTCGTGTTCTTGTCAGTCCTCTTCGAGGAGCGCTGGGTGGGCGGAGCTTTGCATGGGTTCCTGAAATTCATACCGAGTATCTATGCATATTTCCTTGTCTGCCTGCACTGCAACTCGCGCAGGAAAGTGAAGATTGTCGTCGTAATGACAATGTTCATCTGTCTCTTTGTGATTGCGCAGGGAACCCTCGACCTGCGCAGTGGAGTGCCGCAAAGCGGTCCCGCGATATCGACCTCTACAGGAAGCGTCGATCAGAGGTTGTGGAGCATGCAGCACCCCTATCTGCTGGCAATGAAGAATGACACAGGCCAGTGGGTCTACCGGCTCAGAGGGCAGGGAAGCATCAATGATCCTAACGATTTTGGCCAGGTCTTGGTCTGTGCAATTCCTCTGCTCTTCATCCTTTGGCGCCCCAAGAGAAAACTCGCGAACCTGACGTGCGTAATTTTGCCGGTGTGTGTCTTACTGATCGGGGTTTATCTCACTCATTCGCGTGGGGCTCTGCTGGCGCTAACCGCTGTCGCCCTTGTCGCTGCACGCCGCCGATTCGGGACACTGGCGGGGCTAATCCTGGCCGGCGGGCTGTTCGTTGGCGCAATGGCTCTTCATTTCACGGGTGGACGAGAGATATCGGCGCAATCCGGCTCAGACCGCTCGGAGCTTTGGAGCGCCGGCTTGACACTGCTCAAGACCCATCCGTTATTCGGAGTGGGCTTCAATCAGTTCATGCAACATGAAAGGAACACCGCGCATAACTCCGTCGTGGTTTGCGCTGCCGAGGTGGGGTTGATTGGATTTTACTTCTGGTCTGTCTTCCTGTATTCGACTGTGCGAAGTGTGGGAATGATAGCGAGACCGGGAAAGGTCGGCGAAGCACAACTGCCCTCGCCCCAAGTGACAATGTTCCCGCAAGCTGCAGACAAAATCGAGCCGATTGCGAAGTCGGAGATTATACATCTGGGTCACTGTTTGAGTCTTTCGCTGATAGGATTTCTGGTCGCAGGATGGTTCTTGTCGCGAGCCTTCGTTACGACCTTTTTCCTACTGGGCGGAATGATTGAGGTGGCTTATGAGATGGCTCGCAGGCAAAGGATGGTGCCGCCGCGCCTGCCCTTGTCGCGGGTTCTCATGTGGGCTCTAGCAGTGATGGTTGGGTTGCTTCTATTGGTTTATGTGATGCTTCGAGTCTTGAACTTGATGCGCTGAGTTAATATGATCTGCCTTCCAGAACGTGTGAGTTCGCCGAGTGGGTGTCAGCGGCTATGCATTGGTAGTCAGCGAGACAAACAGCTCGTGGTACTTCCGCCACGTTTTCTCGATGCGGAAACGATCACCAACGATCTGTCTACCCAACGCACCTATTCGCGTGAGGTCTGGACGGCGTGCCATGCGGATCATCGCTTGAGCCAGTGTTTCTGAGTCCCCCGGCTCGACAAGATAAGCATTTTCGCCGTCCACAACGGCCTCTTCCACTCCTCCGACACGAGTGGATACAATCGGAAGGCCGGCTGCCATCGCTTCGAGAAGGGAGATAGGCATTCCTTCGGTCAGGGAACTGAGCACGAAAATGTCCAGTTGGCTTAGGAATTGCGACGTCTCCGGCAGTTCGCCAAGAAACGTAACGGCGCTGGTGAGTTTGAGTTCCTCTGCAAAGCTTGTCAATCGATCCCGCATAGGGCCGTCCCCGGCAATCAGCAACTCGGCTCTTGGAATCTCAGAGACTACCTTTGCGAAAGCACGGAAGAGCGTGAAGTGATCTTTTTCACGAACGAGCCGGGCTGCGATTCCGAAACGCAGCCGAGGGTGAACCGAGCCAGGATGAGCGGGCGCTTCGAGAAATCTCTCCAGATGTGCACCGTTAAGAATGACGCGCGTCTTGGCGAGCGGGATTCCACGATGCTGGACAAAAAACTGCCGCGTCGCTTCTGAAATCATTACTACGGAATCTACCCACGGCATCGTAGCTTTGAAGAT
>WNGR01003729.1_pt1 | contig 40005 bp, 38 predicted proteins | sample 5407581 | NCBI WGS metagenome assembly WNGR01 (sample SAMN13153383, study PRJNA577476) | soil metagenome | isolation source: 80 cm soil or saprolite under Garry oak tree replicate 2 | place: USA:California | collected 2016-06-15 | reverse complement strand
GCCACGTAAACCGTGGCATACTCGTCAGTGGCGGGTGCGTCAGTACGATCGAGCTTCAGCATCTTGATCCTCCGAGGTTGGATGGTGGGTGGAACGCTATCCTACCTCCTGACCACCCGCCGCCCCCATGGGATCTACGCTGCTGCTTTGTATTGTTGGCATCAGGTCGGCATCGCCGGCTGGGGAAGCTCGCTATTGGCCTGCATGCGCGCGACGATCAGGTGCAGCAGGCGGAATCCGAATTGAGGGTTTTGGAAGTACAGCTGCTTGAACTGATCATAGGCGATCTTCGCGGCCTCGACGTCGGTCTTGCAGCGCACCGTCATGGTGCGCCTGCCATTGGGCGTGAACAGTCCGATCTCGCCCAGCAAGGTCCCCTTGCCATGGGTCTGGTTGATTTCGACGAGCTCGACTTCGCCGGCAACGACATAGAACGCTTCGGTCGCGTATTCCCCCCGCTCCATCATGACGTCACCGGCCTTGAAATGCTTCGGCCGCATATAGGGCAACAGCCAATCGACGTTCATGTCGCTCTTGGTCGCGGCATCGATGTCGCGGATCAGTCCCAGCATCGAGTGCAGCCGCCAGGCATTGAGCGGCAGCAGAACCGCGTTGAGCATGAAGGTGGGATAGGTGCCGTGCAGGAAGCTGTAAGCCATCGCCAAACCATTCGCGACGATCGCGGCCACGCGCAGCGGGATGATGGTCTTGGCATGGGCCGCATAGAGGCTCGCGGCCGCGGCCGCGATCCCGATCAATTCCGCGAACTGAGGTTCCATGGCGCATGACCTCCCGGAGTTGAGCAACGTAGCAGCACAGGGTGGGCAAAGGCGCATCTTCGCGCCTTTGCCCCTGCGGATCGCCATGTTGGGACTCGGTGCCGGAAGCTTCCAGTCCAGAGCGACGATAGCGTGGGCACCGGCGAAGCCGCCGTTGCCCACTCTAAGATCGCGCCAGTGAGCCAACCGCTCAGCGACCCGGCTCCATCCCCCGCTGCTTGTAGACTGCCGCAGCCTCGGGCCCGGAGAGATAGCTCACGAGCGCCTTCGCGGCCGCGGGCTCCTTCGACTGCGCAGACACGAAGCCGACGAGGCTGGTCGGGGTCGAAATCTCCCGCGGCAGCCGGCCGACGACCTCGACGCCGGGCTCGGTGATGATTTCGCTGATGAAGGTCAGGCCGATGTCGACCTCGCCCTTGGCGAGGAGCTCCATGGCGCCGCGGCCGCCCTGGGCGATTCTGATCTTCGGCTTCATCTCCTCGGCGATGCCGAGCTTCTGCAGCGTCTCGTTGAAGCTCGCGCCCGCGGCCGCGCCGCTCGCGGCATTGGGATAGGAGATGGCTTTTGCGGCGATGAGCATCCGCTTGACCGCGTCCGGCGTCGAAATGTCGGGCTTCGCCGCGCCGGACTTCACGGCCACTCCGACCCACACGGTCGCGAGCGGCGTTTCGCTCGCGGCGACGACGTGACCGGAGGCGATCACGGGAGCCAAGGGCGGCTGCACGATCGGCACGTCGAACGGCTCGCCTTTGACGACCCGGTCCTTGGTGCCGCCGCCGGAGCCGAATGTCGCCTTGACCTTGTGTCCCGACTGGCGCTCGAACGCGGGGAGCATCTGCTCCACCGCCGCCCTGATGCCCCCGGGCGCGATCAGAGTGACCTCGGCCGCGCCCGCGCCGCAGGGGCTCCCCACGGCCAGCGCGACCACGGCTGACGACAGCAGATGTTTCATGGCACTCCTTCCCTATGGACCCGTTCATCGCAACGATCATACTCGCGCTAAGCGTCATCGACCAGTTCAGCTCGGAACCTTTTGGCCGCGTCGACGTTTACTCTCACTCCTTAATTATCGCGTGAGGTGATGTCATGCGGAAAGCTCTGACCGTCCTCGCCGCGGCGGCGATTGCCGGCGCGGCGATCGCCACCCCGACCACCGCCGATGCCCGCTGGGGACGTGGCGGCGCCTTCTTCGGAGGACTCGCTGCCGGCGCCATCATCGGCGGCGCGCTCGCGGCGCCTTACTATTACTCGTCGCCCTCCTATTCCTATGGTTACTACCCGCGGTCCTACTATGGCGGCTATGGCGGGTATGGCGGCTATGGCGGCCCGGCCTTCTACGATCCCGGACCCTATTCCTGCGTGCGCCGGGTCTGGAACGGCTACAGGTATGTCCGCGCTTACGTGTGCTGAGCGCGCTGGCTCGTTAAGCATGGCGAGCTAACAGGCTTGGCCTGTTGACGGAAACGATCCTGACGTCCGGCCGGGACGTGAGGATTTTTCGTGCCCGCGCAAGGATTTCTTCACCAAAATTCCGACAAATTGGTTCGGCCTTATCGAGGCGCTTCAATTCGGGGCTGGTTTGCCAAATGGGGGCAATGGTCCCGCGGCTCGGCGCTCGCCGAGGCACCTAAGGAGATCACCATGAAGAAGACCATGACTGCCCTTGTCGCGGCCGCGACCATTGCCGGAACCCTGGCGATGAGCGCGACCGACGCATCCGCCCAACGCCGAGGCTGGGGCTGGGGCCCTGGATTGGCCGCCGGCATCATCGGCGGCGCCATCATCACCGGCGCGATCCTCGCCTCGCGGCCGCGCGGCTATGTCGTTTACGAGGGCTATGGACAGCCGGTCTACGGGCGCGGCTGCTATTGGGCCTCCCAACCGGTCTACGATCGCTGGGGCAACGTGGTCGGCTATTCTGGCCAACCCGTGCAGATCTGCCCCGGCTACCGCGGCTACTGACCGGGCTCTTTCCGCGCCCTATACCAGTTTGCGGCCCATGACCGAGCCCCGCACTCCCCCTCCCCCGCGTGCGGGGGAGGGTAGGGAGGGGGCCTCGGGCCGCACACCAGGTGTCACTGCAGAACTGAGAAAGCCTACCTGGCGCGTGTCGAGTTTCAGTTCTTCCCGTATTTTCCCTGCATGTGGGCGAGCACTGCGGCGGTCGGCCAGCAATCGACCTTGAGGCTGTTCGCCTTCTGATAGGCGCCGAGCGCCGAGCGCGTGAGCATGCCGGCCTTGCCGTCGATCTTGTCCTGGTAGATGCCGATCCTGGTGAGGGTGCGCTGCATCGCCTCGACCTGATCGGTGCGCAACTGCGTCCCCTTGCTCCACGGCGTCTCGAACGGGCGCGGGTCGCCGAGGCGGTCGCTCAGATGGCCGACGAACAGCACGTAGAGGTCGGAGAAATTGTATTCCTTGATCACGTAATAGTTCTTGAGCGTGAGGAAGGCCGGGCCATAGGTGCCCTCGGGCAGCAGCAGGGAAGCGGGCGCGGAGAGCTCCATTGCGCTCGGCTTGCGGCCATAGGCGGGCGCGTATCCCCGCTTCACCCATTCGCCGACCGGCTGGGTGACCTCCGGAACGCCGAGCGTGCAGTCGACGTCGCTTGGCGGGTGCACCTCGTAGGCCCAGCGGATGCCGCGCTGCCAGCCCTTGCCGACGAGCTGCTGCGCCGCCGAGGCGAGCGCGTCGGGTACCGAATTCCAGATGTCCTTGCGTCCGTCGCCGTCGAAGTCGACCGCGTATTTGTAGAACTCGGACGGCAGGAACTGGGTGAGGCCCATGGCGCCGCCCCAGGAGCTGCGCATGTCGGCGAGCTTGACGTGGCCCTCTTCCAGCATCTTGAGGGCAAAGATCAGCTCCTGGCGGAACAAATCCTTGCGCCGTCCGTAATAGGCCTGGGTCGCGAGCACGGTGATGGCGTTCTTCGGCAGCCGGTAGCCGCCGAAGGCGGTCTCGCGGCCCCAGATCGCCAGTAGAACATTGGGCGGCACGCCGAATTTCTGCTCGATCGCCGCGAGGGTCGAGCGATGCTCGGCCGCGAGCTTGCGCCCCTGCTCGGCGAGCCGGGCGATGGTCGCTTCCCGCACATAGTCGGCCGGGGTCTGGATGAACTCGGCCTGCCCGCGCGGCGGCGTTCCCGACCTTGCGGGCAGGTCGAGGTCGGGCAGCGACAGGTCGGGCTCGAGCCCGCGCGTCGCCGCCTCGAAAGTCGTGCGAGACACGCCCATGCTTTGCGCCGCCGGCCACAACCCTGCGAGCCAATTCTGGAACGCCGCCTCGGCGGCCGAGGCCGCCGGCGCTCCCCACGCCACGAGCCAAGCCGTGCCCGCGCCGGCTAGGGCGAGCCTGAACCTTTGGATGATCGCGCAGTCGTTCATGCGAATTTTCGGCATTTTGGAAACGGAACGAAGCTGCTATCTCGTCTCCGACAAATGATTCGACAAATGATTCGTTTGATTCGTTGCATTTTGGTTCGTGTCCCGGATGCGGTGCAGCGCGACGCCGAGGACACACGGGGCGAAACAACCGTTGGTGTCAGAACCCCAGCAGCGGTCGGGCCGGTTCCCGATCGTTCTCCTGCAACGATTCGCCTTGGCCGGGAGTTAACGACATGCGGGAAAAGCGTCGAAGATAAGGAGGCGCGACCATGGAGGTGTTCGAAATCGCCTTTCACAATATCGAGAGTTCCCAATGGGCAGAACAGGAAATCCGCTCTCGCGTCGCCGATCTCGAATGCATCTATGAACGGCTGATCTCCTGCCGGGTCCGCGTCGACCAGCGCGCCACCAATCCGAGCGGCACGATCCCGCCGGTCGTGCATATCGAGCTCGGCATTCCCGGCCGCAAGGAGATCGTGGTCAGCCACGAGCCCGAGCATCTGCTGCGCAAATTCCAGCGCCCCGACCTCCACAACGCCATCAACGAGGCCTTCCGCATCGCCGAGCGGCGGCTCTCCGATTTGAAGGAGCAGCGCAGCGACCGCACCAAGGCCGGCGTGCATGACGCCGAGAACCAGGCGCTCGGCCAGGTGGCGGAGACCGACCCCGCCGGCGAGTTCGGATTCCTGATCACCAGGGAAGGCGGCCTGCTCTACTTCCATCGCAATTCTTTGCTGTCGGGCGATTTCGAGGAGCTCCACCGCGGCGACGAGGTCTATTACGTCGAGGAAGCCGGCGACACCGGCCCGACCGCCGCCAAGGTGCGGGTCAAGCGCAATGCCGCCAGCGCGGCCAATTCCGGCAATTTCTGACCGGTGTCCCGGGCGCAGCGCAGCGGCGCAGCAAGCGTAGGGTGGGCAACGGCGGCTTCGCCGTTGCCGAGGCGGACCACGCACGGTTGGCGGGTCCGGCGCGGCGGCAATCTTCGACCGCGTGGGCAAAGGCGCGGGATGCGTTATCGCAACGCGGGGGTACGTTGCGCGCCTTTGCCCACCCTACGACTGACTGGGGCCCGCGAAAACGATTGCAGCACTGGCCTCTACCTCACCGCGACGATGAACAGCCGCGGGAATCGCAGCAGCACTCGCCCGTCGAAGCGTGCCGGATAGGCCTCGGCGATCCGTGCCGTATAGGCGGCAAGAAAGCTCGCGCGCGCATCGGCATCGAGCGAGGTCAGGAAGGGACGCAGCGCCGAGCCCTTGAACCATTCGACGATCGCTTCCGGCCCGGCCAGCACGTGATTGTAGACCGTGTGCCAAATGTCGAGATGGGCGCATTCAGGCTTGAGCAGGTCGTAATAGGCGCCTGGCGTCGGCAAATCGGCGCGCGCGGCATGGTCGAGCGCGGAACGGCCGGCGAATGGCCCCGTGTCCGCCACCTCGCGCATGAGCGCAAGCGCAGGCTCGCTCGTGTTGTCGGGCATCTGCACCGCCAGCACCCCGCCTCCGGGCAAGGCCTGGACGAGCCTCCGCAACACCGCGGTGTGGTCCGGCACCCATTGCAGCACCGCATTGGCGAACAGGAGATCCGTGCGCTCGTCCGGGCTCCAGATCGCGAGCTCCGCCTGGGCGAAGGCGCAGCCCGGCAGCCGCCCGCGCGCCTGCCGCAGCATGTCGGGCGACGAATCGAGCCCGATCACCTCGGCATCGGGAAACCGTTCGACCAGCAGCTCGGTGGAGTTGCCCGGCCCGCAGCCGAGATCGACGACCCGCCGCGCATGCCGCAACGGCACCTGCGCCAGCAGCTCGCGCGGCGGCCGCGTGCGCTCGTCCTCGAACTTGAGATATTGGCGGGCGCTCCAGTCGTCGGCCATCAGCGGGAGAACTTCTTGTACTTGATCCGGTGCGGGATGGTCGAATCCGTCCCCAGCCGCCGCATCTTGTCCTGCTCGTAGTCCTGGAAGTTGCCCTCGAACCATTCGACGTGGCTGTCGCCCTCGAACGAGAGGATGTGGGTGGCGATGCGGTCGAGGAACCAGCGGTCGTGGCTGATGATCACCGCGCAGCCGGCGAAATCCTCCAAGGCCTCCTCGAGCGCGCGCAGCGTGTCGACGTCGAGATCGTTCGTGGGCTCGTCGAGGAGGAGCACATTGGCGCCGGATTTGAGCATCTTGGCGAGGTGCACGCGGTTTCTCTCGCCGCCCGAGAGCTGGCCGACCTTCTTCTGCTGGTCGGCGCCCTTGAAGTTGAAGGCGGCGCAATAGGCGCGCGAGTTCACCTCGCGCTTGCCGAGCTGGAGCTGGTCGAGGCCGCCCGAGATTTCCTCCCAGACCGTCTTCTTGCCGTCGAGCGAATCGCGCGACTGGTCGACATAGCCGAGATGGACCGACTCGCCGACCTTGATCGTGCCCCGGTCCGGCTGGTCCTGCTGGGTGATCATGCGGAACAGCGTGGTCTTGCCCGCCCCATTGGGTCCGATCACGCCGACGATGCCGCCCGGCGGCAGCTTGAAGGTGAGGTCGTCGATCAGGAGGTTGTCGCCGAACCCCTTGGCGAGATGCTCGAAATCCACCACGTTCTGCCCCAGCCGCTCGGTCACCGGGATGACGATCTGGGCGGTCTGCGCCGTCCTCTCGGCCGCCTTCGCCAGCAGGTCCTCATAGCGCTGGTAGCGCGCCTTCGATTTCGCCTGCCGGGCGCGCGGGGAGGCCGCGATCCATTCCTGCTCGCGCGCCAGCGTGCGCTGGTGCGCCGCCTCCTCGCGGCCTTCCTGCGCGAGCCGCTTCTGCTTCTGCCCGAGCCAGGCGGAATAATTGCCCTGGTAGGGAATGCCCCGCCCGCGGTCGAGCTCGAGAATCCAGCCGGTGACATTGTCGAGGAAGTAGCGGTCGTGGGTGACGATGAGGATCGCGCCCGGATAGTTGCGCAGGTGGCCTTCGAGCCAGGACACCGATTCGGCATCGAGATGGTTGGTCGGCTCGTCGAGGAGGAGGAGCTCGGGCTGCTCGAGCAAGAGCCGGCAGAGCGCGACCCGGCGCCGCTCGCCGCCCGACAGCGTCTCCACCTCGGCCTCGTCGGGCGGGCAGCGCAAGGCATCCATCGCCTGGTCGACCTTGGAATCGAGGTCCCACAGCCCCTTCGCCTCGATCTCGTCCTGCAGCTTGGTCATCTCGTCCGCGGTCGCGTCGGAGTAGTTGACGGCAAGCTCGTTGTAGCGGTCGAGGATCGCCTTCTGCGGGGCGACCCCTTCCATCACGTTTCCGCGCACGGATTTCGTCGGATCGAGCTGCGGCTCCTGGGGCAGGAACCCGACCCGCGCCCCCTCGGCCGCCCAGGCCTCGCCGGTGAACTCGGTGTCGAGCCCGGCCATGATGCGCAGCAGCGTCGACTTGCCCGCGCCATTGAGGCCGAGCACGCCGATCTTGGCGTCGGGGTAGAACGACAGGTTGATGTTCTCCAGGACCTTCCGGTTCCCCGGGTAGGTCTTTGAGAGGCCTTGCATGTGATAGATGAATTGACGGGCCATGCGACCGCTCTGCCCTCATGTGTTGGCCCACGCAGCCAAGTCGACGCAGGCCGCGCGGGCTTGGCTGGAGCGCCGGTTTAGGGGAATTCGACGCTGATGTAGCGAGGCCCGCCCGCAAGGGCAAGGTCGGCCAGCGGCCAGCGTCCCCTCATCGCAAAAACAAAAAAGTGTGCCGGCCATCACATCCATGGCTCCGCCGGCGCCGTAACTTTGCGGAAACGATGATCGCAATAAAGGACAGTACTGAGCCGAATTTGCACCAGTTTTTAATCACCTTGGGCCGAAACTCGCCGCCTGAACCTGGGCGCCCGCTGCCGCGACCAAGGGACGAGGCGGGGCAAGCCCAACGGGCTCGAAACGGAGCCGATGGGAGATTGTCATGGCCACGCTGAGTCAAGAAGGTCCGATGGTTGCAGGTCGCCGGCAGGCGGAGGGCCTCGCTGCCGATTTCGAGGACCTGATGCGGGCGATCAAGGCCCTGGTCGACCCCTACCGCCCCGAACTCCACTACATGCGCGGCCCCGGCCCCAAGTGGCACGCCAAGCACGACCCCGCGCCCAGTTCCGCCACCGACCATGCCATTCCGGGGCTGGCTGGCGTGAAGGCCTGACGGCAACGTCCACTTAATACTAAGCCGCAAAAACTCCGCCTGATCGGCAACCTCCTCCCTCTCCCGCTTGCAGCCGAACTCGGGTTTACCCGAGTTCGGCCACTCATTAAGCGGCCGAAGTCGGATAAATCCGACTTCGGCTGGAGGGATGGGGAGGGGGCCGCAACACACTCAGAGCAAGCGGAGAGAGCCCCCTCCCTGACCCTCCCCCGCAAGCGGGGGAGGGAATCGCGAGTGCCGCACCGTCCGTGCCAGCCGCCTTGCGGTGCTGCGCGGTTTCGCGTTTGTTAGGGCGGCGTTCGCCTTCCCGCCCGATCCGCCCCTGCGCCCGACCGGACCAATCCTGTGCCACAGCCCAAGAACCTCCATCGCTGCGCGATCCTCGACGACTACCAGGACGTCGCCCTCAAGATGGCCGACTGGCAGAGCCTCGCCGGCGAGGTCGAGTTCACCGTGTTCAACCGGCCGCTCGGCGGCGTCGAGGAGATCGCGAGCGCGCTTGCCGGCTTCGACATGATCGTGCTCACGCGCGAGCGGACCCGCTTTCCAAGGGAACTGATCGAGGCGCTGCCCGATCTGCGCCTGATCGTCTCGACCGGCGCGCGCAACTGGATGCTCGACATCATGGCGGCGCGCGAGCGCGGCATCGTCGCCTGCGGCACCCCCACCATCGGCAGCTCGACCACGACCATCGCCATCGGCCTGATGCTGGAACTCACCCGCCATATCGGCCAGGAGAGCGAGCGCATGAAGGGGGGCGCCTTCTGGCAGAGCACGCTCGGCCCCGACATCGAGGGCAAGACGCTCGGCGTGATCGGGCTCGGCAGGCTGGGCACCCGGGTCTCCAAGATCGCCAAGGCGATGGGCATGAAGGTCATCGCCTGGAGCCAGAACCTCACCGCCGAGCGCTGCAAGGAGGCCGGCGTCGATCAGGCCGGATCCAAGGAGGAGCTGCTCGGGGCGGCCGACATCGTGACCATCCACGTGGTCCTGGGGCCGCGCACACGCGGCCTGATCGGCTCGAAGGAGCTGGCGCTGATGAAGCCCACCGCTTATCTCGTCAACACCGCGCGCGGTCCGATCGTGGACGAGGCGGCGCTCGTCGCGGCGCTGCGCGAGAAGCGCATCGCGGGCGCGGGCCTCGACGTCTACGACACCGAGCCGCTGCCGCTCGACCACCCCCTGCGCAAGCTCGACAATGTGGTGCTCTCGCCGCATCTCGGCTACGTCACCCAGGAGAATTTCCGCGGCAGCTACGGCGGCGTGGTCGAGGACATCCGCGCCTTTCTCGACGGCAAGCCGATCCGGCTGCTCGAGCCGGCATAAGGACGACACGACATGGCAAAGCATCGCTGCGCGATCCTCGACGACTACCAGAACGTGGCGCTCAAAATGGCCGACTGGTCGAAGGTTAAGGGCGACCTCGACATCAAGGTGTTCAACGAGCATATCGGCGGCCCCGACGCGGTCGTGCGGGCGCTCGCGGGCTTCTCCATCATCAGCGCCATGCGCGAGCGCACCGGATTCCCGCGCGCCGTCCTCGAGCAGTTGCCGGACCTCAAGCTCCTGATCACCACCGGGATGCGCAATGCCTCGATCGACATTGCCGCGGCGGCGGAGCGCGGCATCGTTGTCTGCGGTACGCCGTCGGTGGGCAATCCCACCTCCGGCATCGCCATCGGCCTGATGCTCGAACTCACCCGCCGCATCGGCTACGAGAACGCGCGGCTGAAGGCCGGCGTGCCCTGGCAGACCACGATCGGACCAGATCTCGATGGCATGACGCTTGGCGTCCTCGGCCTCGGCAAGCTCGGCGCCCGCACGGCCAGGATCGCGCAGGCCTTCGGCATGAAGGTCGTGGCCTGGAGCCAGAACCTCACGCCCGAGACGTGCAAGGAGGCGGGCGTCGACTATGTCAGCAAGGAGGATCTGTTCCGCCAGGCGGATGTCCTCACCATTCACCTCGTCCTGTCCCAACGCTCGCGCGCCCTGGTCGGCGCCAAGGATCTCGCTCTGATGAAGCCCTCCGCCTATATCATCAACACCTCGCGCGGACCGATCATCGAGGAGGCGGCGCTGCTCGCGGCGCTGCGCGGCCAGAAGATCGCGGGCGCCGGCCTCGACGTCTACGACAGCGAGCCGCTGCCGCTCGACCATCCCTTGCGCAAGCTCGACAATGTCGTGCTCACGCCCCACCTCGGCTATGTCTCGGAGCAGAACTACCGCGCCTATTTCGCCGGCGTGGTCGACGACATCCGCAGCTTCCTCGATGGTAAGCCGGTGCGGGTGATGACCAACTGACGACGGAGGACGGACGGCGGACGACAGACGACACATGACAGAGCGAAGCCACTTCTGTCCACCGTCGTCCGTCCTCCGTCGTCCACGTGAGCACCTATGCCAACCCGAAACATGCTCGACGGCGGCCAGGTCATCGTCGACTATCTCGTGCGCGAGCGCGTGCCCTACGTCTTCGGGCTCTGCGGGCACGGCAATATCGGCTTCATCGACGCGCTCTACGAGCGCGCGGGCGACATCAGGACCATCTCGGTCCACCACGAGACCGTGGCGGGGTTCATGGCCGACGTCTATTACCGCGTCATCGGCAGGCCGGTCGCGACCTTCACCTCCTGCGGCCCCGGCTCCGCCAATCTGCCGATCGCGCTCGGCAATGCATTCCTCGATTCGGTGCCGTTCCTCGCCATCACCGGCAATGTCCCGACCAGCCAGTTCAATCGCGGCGCCTTCCAGGAGCTTTATCGGCATTACCAGGCGGACTTTCCCTCGACCGTGCGCGCATATTGCAAGCGCGTGTTCCAGCCGACCCGCGGCGACATGGTGCCGCTCGCGGTGCGCCAGGCGTGGAAGACGATGGTGACCGGCCGCCCCGGCCCGGTGGTGCTCGATGTCCCCTTCGACATTTTCAAGGAGGCGGCCGCCGAGGAAACGCCGCGGCCTGAGGAGTGGAACGCCAACATCTCCTCGCGCTGCGGCGCCGACCCGGAGGGAGTGCGCAAGGCCGTCGACATGCTGCTCGCGGCTGAGCGGCCGGTCATCCTGGTCGGCCAGGGCGTGCGCTATGGCGGCGCGGCGGCCGATCTCGTCGCGCTCGCCGAGCGGCTGCAGATTCCGGTCGGCTCGTCGGCGAGCGGGCTCGGCGCGATCGACGCCGATCATCCGCTCGCGCTCGGTCTCGTCTCCCGCGGCGGGGTCTATCAGGCCAACCACGCGGCGCGGCAGGCGGATGTGCTGCTTGCGCTGGGGGTGCGATTCGACGATCGGACCTCGAGCTCGTGGCTGCCCGGCTATTCCTTCACCATTCCCCCGACCCGCCTTATCCATGTCGACATCGATCCGGACGAGATCGCGCGCAACTATCCGGTCGCGCTCGGGCTGATGGCCGATGTGCGCACCTTCCTGCGCCAGGTCCTGGCCGAGCTCGACACCCGCCAAGGCGTCGCCGAAAGCGCCCGCTCGCGCGCGAAATGGCTGCAGACGATCGATGGCTACCGCAAGGAATGGAACGCGCTCGTCGCGCCGGGATTCACCGACGACGCAACCCCGATCAACCCGCAACGCGCGGCGCACGAGATCGGCCGCGCGCTCCCCGCGGATGCCATTCTGGTCAGCGACATCGGCGTGCACCACAACTGGCTGCTGCAATTCTGCAAACCGAAGCGGCCGGATTCGCTGATCGGCTCCATGGGCTTCGGCCCGATGGGCTTTGGCGTCGCCGGCGTGCTCGGCGCCAAGCTCGCAGCGCCCGAGCGGCCTTGCGTCGCGGTGGTCGGCGACGGCGCCTTCTTCATGCATGCGAGTGTGCTCGGCACCGCGATCGAGTACGACATCCCCGCGGTCTGGGTGGTGTGGAACAACTTCGCCTATGCGTCGATCCGCGGATTGCAGCGCGGCTATCTCGGCGGACGCGAGCTTGCGACCGACTTCAAGCATCCGCGGACCGGCGCGCCCTACAATCCCGACTTCGCCGCCATGGCGCGCTCGGCCGGAATCGAAGGCGTGACCGTGGAGCGGGCGGCTGACCTCGCCGACGCGGTGCGCGCCGCCGTGGCGAGCGGAAAGCCCTACCTGATCGACGCGATCATCGCCGCCGACAAGAATCCCGCCGGCGCAGGGGTGTGGGAGCTTCCCGGCCTCGGCCGCAGCCAGCCCTCGATCGGCGGGCGCTACCAGCCGGATTGAGGCGCGGTCACCGCTTGCGCGCGGCGTGCCAGCCGACCACGGCGTCGGACACCGCGTCGGTCGAGGCGAAATAGGGCTTGAGGTCGAGGAGCGGCGTCTCGTCGAGGCAATCGAGGCCGACCACCGAGAGCTTGGCGCCATCGACGCGGAGGAGGCGGGCGACGCTCAGCGCGATCGGGTTCGGCCGCGCCGGGGAGCGCAAGGCGAAGGTGCCGCGCTGCTCGCCATAGTGCCGCGGGACCTGCAGAACGAGGTCGCGCCGCGCTCTGTCCATCCAGTAGAGCACGACCAGGTGGGTGCAGCTCTCGACCCCCTTGAGGCCGTCCGCCCAGCGCGGATCGACCTCGATCGTACAGACCGCGTCCGATTCGCGGGCGTTCTTCGGGCAGTCCTCGCGCCGCTGCCAGGGCGTTCGGATGCGGCCGATGAAATAGAGCGAGGCGTCGAAGCGCGCCGGCAGCTCGACTGCGACCTCACCCTCGCGGATGCCATAAGGATTTTCGGTCACCGCCATTGTCGCCTTCCCTGATCGTCGTCGCCGCCCTGGGCCGGCAGCCCCGAATGCGGTTGGTGGAAGCGCGGGATCGATGCGCCGGTCAAGCCCCCAGGCATGATCGACCAACACAATCGCGCTGCCGGACCACGAATCGCCCTTGAACACCCCCTCTTAAAGGTATAAAGATATCTTTATATAAGATGCCGACCCGGACCCGGCCCCTATGTCCACGCCTGCCCAGCTACCGTTTTCGGCCGTCAATACGGCGCTCAAGGCCGCCGGCGAGGCGACCCGGCTGCGCATTCTGGCGCTGCTGGCCGAGGCCGAACTGACCGTCTCCGATCTCACCGACATCCTGCGCCAGTCGCAGCCCCGTATCTCGCGCCATCTCAGGCTGTTGGCCGAAGCCGGCCTGGTCGAGCGGTTTCGCGAGGGTTCCTGGGCCTTTTTCCGGCTCGGCGAGCGCAGCGGCAACGCCGCGCTGGCGCGCGACCTGATCGCGCGGCTCGATGGCGCCGACGCGACCATCGCCCGCGATCGCGAGCGCCTCGCGGGCGTGCGGGCGGCGCGCGCCGCCGCGGCACAGGCCTATTTCCGCCGCCATGCCGCCGAGTGGGACCGCATCCGCAAGCTCCATGTCGCCGATGAGTCGGTCGAGCACGCGATCCGCAGTGCGCTCGCCGACCGGCCGTTTCGCTCGCTGCTCGATCTCGGCACCGGCACCGGGCGGATGCTGGAACTGTTCGGGCTCGAGATCGAGCGCGGGCTCGGCCTCGATCTCTCCCATGACATGCTGGCGCTCGCGCGCGCCCGCCTCGACCGCGCCGGCTTGCGCCATTGCAGCGTGCGCCAGGGCGACATCTACGACCTCGCTCTGCCGAAGGATTCCTTCGATGTCGTTGTCATCCACCAGGTGCTGCATTTCCTCGACGACAGCGCGCGCGCGATCCGGGAAGCTGCGCGCGTGCTGCGGCCGGGGGGGCGGCTGCTCGTGGTCGATTTCGCGCCGCATGACCTCGAATTCCTGCGCGACCAGCACGCCCACCTCCGCCTCGGCTTCGCGCCCGAGACTGTGACGCAATGGCTCGGCGCAGCCGGCCTCGATCTGGTCGAGCAACGCACGCTCGCCCCCGAGCCGAGCTCCGACGGCACGATTGCGGTCTCGCTCTGGCTCGCGCGCGATCCGCGCGTCGCGCTCGCCGCGCCGCAAGCGCTGGAGGTTGCCTGATGGACGCCCAAGTTCCTCCGCGCGCCAGCCGCTTCGTCAATCCCCGCGGCGAGCGGCGCATCCGCGTCTCCTTCGAGTTCTTCCCGCCCAAGACCGAGGAGATGGAGAAGACGCTGTGGGAGTCGATCACGCGGCTCGCGCCGCTCAAGCCCAATTTCGTCTCCGTCACCTACGGCGCCGGCGGCTCGACCCGCGAGCGCACCCACGCGACGGTCAAGCGCATTCTCGGCGAGACCGCGCTCACGCCGGCCGCGCATCTCACCTGCGTCGCCGCGACCTCGACCGAGATCGACGCCGTGATCCGCAGCTACTGCGAGGCGGGCGTTCGCCACATCGTGGCGCTGCGCGGCGATCCGGTCGGCGGCATCGGCGAGCGCTACGCGCCGCATCCTGGCGGCTACCGCAATGCCGCCGATCTCGTCGCCGGCATCAAGCGCCTCGCCGATGTCGAGGTATCGGTGTCCGCCTATCCCGAGAAACACCCCGACAGCCCGACCGTCGAGGCCGACATCGACATGCTCAAGGCCAAGGTCGAGGCCGGGGCGACGCGGGCGATCACCCAATTCTTCTTCGAGAACGATCTCTACTTCCGCTATCTCGACCGCGTGCGCGCCTGCGGGATCGAGGTGCCGGTGGTGCCGGGCATTTTGCCGGTGCTGAACTTCAAGCAGACCAAGAGCTTTGCCGCGCGCTGCGGCGCCTCGGTGCCGGATTGGCTCGCCGGGCGTTTCGACGGGCTCGACGACGATGCCGCCACCCGCAAGCTCATCGCCGCCGCGGTTGCCGCCGAGCAGGTCATCGACCTCCTCGACCGCGGCGTCACCGACTTCCACTTCTACACCATGAACCGCGCCGATTTGGTCTACGCGGTCTGTCATTTGCTCGGCCTCAGACCTTGCCAAGAGCCCGGTACGCTCCCGCTCCCCGAAAAGGAGAAGGTCGGGGTGAGGGGGGCCGCGTCTCTGTAGATGGCATGGGGAGATGACCCATCATAGCTTCGGAGAGAGGGAGCGAACCTGAGTCAAATGTCGAAGTCTGAGTCAAAATCGGTCGTCCTGTCGTCCGCCGAGTCCGTGCTCCGCCGCCTCGCGGCTGAGCGCATCCTGGTGCTCGACGGCGCCATGGGCACCATGATCCAAGAGCTCAAGCTTGACGAGGAAGGCTATCGCGGCGCGCGCTTCGACGCCTGGAACCGCGAGGTGCGCGGCAATAACGACCTCCTGATCCTCACCCGCCCCGAGGCGATCCGCGACATCCATCTCGCCTATTACCGCGCCGGCGCCGATATCGTCTCGACCAACACCTTCTCCTCGACCTCGATCGCGCAATCCGACTACGGCATGTCGGACATCGCCTATGAGCTCAACCTCGAAGGCGCGAAACTTGCCCGCGCGGCCGCCGATCTTGCGGAGAAGGAGGACGGCCGCCCCCGTTTCGTCGCCGGCGCGATCGGGCCGACCAACCGCACCGCCTCGATCTCGCCCGATGTCTCCAATCCCGGCTTTCGCGCCATCACCTTCGATCAACTGCGCGATGCCTATGGCGAGCAGATCAAGGGCCTGATCGAGGGCGGCGCCGATCTGCTCCTGATCGAGACGATCTTCGACACGCTCAACGCCAAGGCTGCGATCTACGCCATCGCGGAGATCGCCGATGCGCGCGGCGCGCGGGTGCCGGTGATGATCTCCGGCACCATCACCGATCGCTCCGGCCGCCTCCTCTCCGGCCAGACGCCGGCCGCGTTCTGGAATTCCGTGCGCCACGCCATGCCGCTCTCGATCGGGCTCAATTGCGCGCTCGGCGCCAAGGAAATGCGCGCCCATATCGCGGAGCTCGCGCGCATCGCCGACACGCTCGTTTGCGCCTACCCGAATGCCGGCCTGCCCAACGAATTCGGCCGCTACGACGAGAGCCCCGACTACATGGCCGAACTCCTCGGCGAGTTCGCCTCCGCCGGTCTCGTCAACGTGGTGGGCGGCTGCTGCGGCACCACCCCCGAGCACATCCATGCCATCGCGCGCGCGGTCGAAGGCAAGCCGCCGCGGGAAATCCGCGACGTTAAGCCATTGCTGCGCCTCGCCGGTCTCGAAGCTTTCGCGCTCACGCCGGAGATTCCGTTCGTCAATGTCGGCGAGCGCACCAATGTCACCGGCTCGGCGCGTTGATGGTCGATTCGTCGAAGTTCTCGGTGGTCGCCGCAGCACTAAAAAGCCAACAGGGCAAACCGGTGGTGAACTCGATCTCGATGAAGGAGGGCGAGGCGGCGTTCATCGAGCACGCAAGGACCGTGCGCCGCTACGGCGCCGCCATGGTGGTCATGGCGTTCGACGAGCAGGGTCAGGCCGACACCATCGAGAGGAAGACGTCGATCGCCAAGCGCGCCTACGACATCCTCGTGCAGCAAGTGGGCTTCCCGCCCGAGGACATCATCTTCGACCCCAACATCTTTGCGGTCGCGACCGGGATGGAGGAGCACAACGGCTACGGCGTCGCCTTCATCGAGGGCGCGCGCTGGATCCGGGCGAACCTCCCGCACGTGCACATTTCGGGCGGGGTGTCGAACCTGTCATTCTCGTTCCGCGGCAACGAGCCGGTGCGCGAGGCCATGCACTCGGTCTTCCTCTACCACGCCATCAAGGCGGGCATGGACATGGGCATCGTCAATGCCGGGCAGATCGCGGTCTATGACGATCTCGATCCCGAGCTGCGCGAGGCTTGCGAGGATGTGGTGCTCGACCGCCGGCCGGACGCCGCCGAGCGCCTCCTTGCGCTCGCCGAGCGTTATCGCGGACACGGCATGGAGAAGAAGGAGGCCGACCTCGCCTGGCGCGAATGGCCGGTGGAGAAGCGGCTCTCGCATGCGCTCGTGCATGGCATCACCGACTTCATCGAGGGCGACGTCGAGGAGGCGCGGCGCAACGCCGACCGGCCGCTCTCGGTGATCGAGGGGCCGTTGATGGACGGCATGAACGTGGTCGGCGATCTGTTCGGCTCGGGCCGGATGTTCCTGCCGCAAGTAGTGAAATCAGCGCGCGTGATGAAGCAGGCGGTGGCCTATCTGATGCCGTTCATGGAGCAGGAGAAGAAGGAGAAGGGACTCGATCACAAGAGCTCCCGCGGCAAGATCGTGATGGCAACCGTCAAGGGCGACGTGCACGACATCGGCAAGAACATCGTCGGGGTCGTGCTCCAGTGCAACAATTACGAGGTCATCGACCTCGGCGTGATGGTCCCGGCGGCGAAGATTCTGGAGACCGCGAGGAACGAGAACGCCGACATCGTCGGCCTCTCGGGCCTCATCACGCCCTCGCTCGACGAGATGTGCCATGTGGCCGCCGAGATGGAGCGCCAGGGCTTCGACCTGCCGCTCCTCATCGGCGGAGCGACCACGAGCCGCGTGCATACCGCGGTGAAGATTCACCCGAACTACCGCCGTGGGCAGACCGTCTATGTCAACGACGCGAGCCGCGCGGTGGGCGTCGCCGCAAGTCTGATGTCCACGCAGGCGCGGCCGAATTACGTGGCCGATATCCGCACCGAATATGCGCGCATCGCCGCGGCGCATGCGCGCGGCGAGGCGAACAAGCAGCGGCTCTCGCTCAAGGATGCGCGCGCGAACGCGCTCAATCTCGATTGGTCGGGCAATTACGTTCCTCCGCGCCCGCGCTTTCTCGGAACCAAGGTGCTCGCCGACTGTCCGATCGCCGAGCTGGTCGACTTCATCGACTGGTCGCCGTTCTTCGCCACCTGGGAGCTCGCCGGCAAGTTCCCCGCGATCCTCGACGACGCCAAGGTCGGCGCCGCCGCCCGCAGCCTCTTCGACGACGCCCGCGCGATGCTCTCCCGCATCGGTGAGGAGCGCTGGTTCCGCGCCAGCGCCGTCGTCGGCTTCTGGCCGGCCAATGCCGCCGGCGACGACATCGAGGTCTTTGCCGACGAGTCGCGCGCCCAGCCGACGGCCGTGCTGCACACGCTGCGCCAGCAGCTCGCCCGCCGCGAGGGGCGTGCCAATGTGGCGCTCGCCGACTTCATCGCGCCGCGCGCGAGCGGGCTCGCCGATTACGTCGGCGCCTTCATGGTCACGGCCGGCCTCGGCGAGGACGAGGTGGCCGAGCGCTTCAAGCAGGCCAACGACGATTATTCGGCGATCATGGATCCGCCCGGCTCCCGGCTATCCGGCCCAGCCCGACCACAGCGAGAAGGCGACGATGTTCGACCTGCTCGAGGCCGAGCGCCGCATCGGTGTCCAGCTGACCGAGAGCTTTGCCATGTGGCCGGGCGCATCGGTCTGTGGGCTCTATTTCAGCCATCCCGACAGCCATTATTTCGGCGTCGGCAAGATCGAGCGCGACCAGGTCGAGGACTATGCGCGCCGCAAGGGCTGGACCGTCGCCGAGGCGGAGAAATGGCTGGCGCCGGTCCTCAATTACGACCCGCTGGCGGCAGCACGAACAGCGGCGGAGTGACGGCTTTCTCGATTGCCGGTCGCAAACGGCAGGCACCGGAGAGGTGGTCCTCTCCGGTGCCTGGAACTGATCTGCTCTTGCGAGACGGTTTTGGTTGACCGGCAATGCCGTTGGCGATCCGGACTCAGAACGCACCCAAAAGAATGGCGCCAACGAACGCAAACACGGCAAACACCGCCAGCACGTTGAGCTTCAAGGCAAGGTCCACGTAAGTGCTCCCTCCTTGTTGGGGGTAAGCTAAGTCTAGCAGAGTCTGCTGCCGAGAGGAATCAACAAATGTATTGCACTGCAAAATGCTGGCCGGAGGCCGTAAAGTGGTCAGGCGTCCCTTGCCAAGGTCATGATATTTCGAGCTAAATGTCTCAAGTTTACGTCTCATAACAAATCAAAATCATTGGTTCTGACTTCATTTTGGGGGGCGCCCGGACGGAATCTACACCTGCGATCTTGGCACGAATACCAAAGAATACGTTGCCGAACGTCTATTTGGTTTGCCGCCCCATCGGCTCAGGACAATCGCCCCGCCAGCGCAGTTTCAAGGAACAAGGCTGCCTCGAGAGCTACCCGATCGCGCGCAAAGCGTCCGACGATCTGGACGCCAAGCGGGAGGCCGGTGCGATCTGCAAGCCCCGCTACATTGATGCAGGGCGGTCCCAGCAAGGTCCACAGCCGGTTGAAGGTCGGCCTGCCGGTCGAGCCGAGCCCATGCGGGGCCGCGCCCGGCGCCGAGGGGGTGAGGACGACATCCTTGTCGGCCATGAGGTCGGCAAAAGCTCTCCGCGCGCGCCGGGCGGTGCGGCGGGCCTCGTCATAGGCGTCGGGTGTGATCGCGGCGGCGTTGCCGATCTGCTCGCGCAGGATCGGCCCGAAGCATTCGCGGTGGCGGTCGAACTCGTCCGCGAGCGCGCGATAGGCCTCGTAGTCCTGGATCGTGCCATGGGCGGCGACCGCCGCTTCGAAGATCGGCGGCAGGTCGAGCTCCTTGACGCGCGCGCCTGCGGCCGCGGCTGCGCGCGCCGCGCGCTCGACCGCGTCCTGCATCTCGGTGCTGGCCTCGGACCAGAGGTGGCTGCGCACCAGCGCGATCGTGGGCGCCCCAGGCGGCTTCTGGTCGACCCGCAGATCCCGGCCCGTGCTGGCGGCGGCGGCGAAGGCCACGTCCGCGACCCCCGCCGCGAACAGGCCGACAGTATCGAGCGACCAGGAGAAGCATTTCATTCCGACTGTCGGCAGCATCCGATAGGACGGCTTGAAGCCGGCGACGCCGCAATAGGCGGCGGGGCGAATGACCGAGCCGCCGGTCTGGCTGCCGAGCGCGATTGGCACCATGCCGGCGGCGACCGCGGCGGCGGAGCCCGAGGACGAGCCGCCCGGCGTGTGCGCAGGATTGCGTGGATTGCGGGTCGCCGCCGGCTGCAGGCTCGCGAGCTCGGTGGTGACGGTCTTGCCGAGCACGATGCCGCCCGCGCGCCGCACCAGCGCCACCATCGCGGCATCGGTTTTCGGCCGGTGGCCCCGATAGATCGGCGAGCCGTATTCGGTCGGAAACTCCGCGGTGTCGAAAATGTCCTTGACGCCGACCGGGAGGCCGCAAAGCGGCCGTTGCCTCAGCTCCGGGGCCTCTGCGCCCCGCCGCGCCCGCTCGAGGTCGATCGCCACGAAGGTGCCGATCTCGGTCTCATGCGCCGCGATCGCCTCGGCGCAGAGATCGACCGCCGCCCGCGGCGACAGCGCGCCGGCCTCGATCCGGCGCGCGAGATCAAGCGCGGACAACATCAAAGTCTTCCGTCGATGAGGGTGACGAGCCGCTGCGTGGCGCGCGCAACTGGCGGCATCGCGACGAAGGCGGTCAGCGCCGCGACCGGCCAGCCGACGAGGAATGCAGACAGCCAGCGAGTCACAAAATCAGCCCGGAATCCGACATTCGTCCACGTGACGACCGCGCTCACGACGAACACGATAATCGCGGTCATCAAGATCGGAAACAGGTATTTGGCCTTGCCCTCCATCGGCTCCTCCGTCGCGGTTTGCGATGTGGCCTCAAGAGCGCGGGTGGATCAAGGGGGCAGGCTCTGGCCATCCTTCCCTCCCCCCGAAGCGAAGCCACATCGGGAGCGGGCAAGCGCCCTTAACCATGTTGCGACCCACGGGCTGGCGCGACTGGGGCCCCGCGTCGATCTTTGAAGAGTCGTTAACAAACTCCATCGCATTCTGCCCGTCATGGTGCGTGGGGTTCGTTGGTATCTCGTCGGCTCCGTCATCCTCGTTGTTCTCGGTGTCCTCGCGGGTTGCAGCGGCGGCAATTTCTTTGCCGAGCGCGAGCCATGGCGGCACGAGGCCGAGGCGCAGTGCCTTGGTTCGGGCGCCGTGAAGGAAGCCGCCGGCAAGGTCCGCATCGGGGCGATCAGCGGGCCCGGCATCTGCGGGGCCGATTTTCCGCTCAAGGTCTCGGCCCTCGGCGAGGATACCGCGCTCGGCTACACCGATGACTTGCGGCCGCCATCCGCGATCCCCAACGTGCCGGGCCCTGCGCCGCCGCGATGGCCGGTCGCCGAGCCGCGTTATGTACCGCCGGCTCCTCCGCCCTACGAATTGCCCGACGAGCCGCATGCCATGCCGCCGCCCACGCGAGCTTCGCCCTATGAGCCGCGCCTGGCGCCCCCGCCGCCGCGGGTTGTGCCTCCGCCACCTTATGAGAGCGGAGTTCGATTCGATCAGCCGCTGTCGCTCGATCCGCCAAGCACCGCTGGTGCAATTGGGCCGATGTCCGAGCCATACGATTTTCGCCGACCCTATGGGGAGTCCGCGCCATACGAGGAAGCGCCGCGCCCGCCGCAGTGGAGGGCGCCGTCCACGGTTCCGCTCGGACCCTCACGCGGTCCGCCGGTGACTAGCTCGGTCAGCGCGGTCTCGGTCAGTCCCGCGGCGACGCTCGCGTGCCCGATCGTGTCGGCGCTCGACCAATGGATCGCGAACTCGGTGCAGCCTGCGGCGCTGCGCTGGTTCGGCCAGCCCGTGGTCGAGCTCAAGCAGATTTCGGCCTATTCCTGCCGGGGCATGAACGGCAATCCCAACGCCCGCATTTCCGAGCATGCCTTCGGCAACGCGCTCGACATCGCTGTCTTCACGCTCGCCGACGGCCACAAGATCACGGTGAAGAACGGCTGGCATGGCTCGCCCGAGGAGCAGGGATTCCTGCGCGACGTGCAGGGCGCCGCCTGCGATCAATTCACCACCGTGCTGGCGCCTGGCTCCAACCAGTTTCACTACGATCACATCCATGTGGATCTGATGCGCCGCCACGGTGGCCGTCACGCCTGCGATCCGCGGGCGGTCTCGGGCGAGGAGGTCGCCGCCCGCGCCCGCGCGCGCTATGCCGCCAGGCGCGGCGGCGAACCGTCGGTCACCGGCTCGGTCGCGCCGCGCCGCTTGGCTTCGCCGCCGAGGCGGATTTCCCCGACCGCCTATTCCGACGACCGCTCGGACCGCGATCTGCCGATCGCGGAGCCGGGCAATGACGGCCAGTATTGACCCTGCAATTCTAGGCCTCAGGGGCAGGGCTTCACCCCTCCCGGTAAAACGCTAACCTTTTCAATTGGTTGCAAATTTCTTGCCGCTCCCATTAACCAAATTTGAACCAAATCCCGGGTTGCCGCGACCAAGGATCATAGGGGACCCGCATGGGTCGCGGTTCGCAGGGGGGTCACATGGCAAGGATGCGCATCGGTCTCGCCGCAGCGCTCGCGCTGGGCGTCATGATTCCGGCCCTGGCTTCGACGGCAGCCGCGCGCGAAGTCCAGTGCACTCACACGCTCGCGCAGTACAACGAAGCCATCAGCATGCTGGAGGCGCAGGCCGCCCAGGCGCGCTCGCTCGCCGAACGCAATCCCTTGTACGAGAGCGACGTGGCTTACTACGCCTCGGTGCTCGCCGACGCCAAGCACTGCGTCAAGACCCTATCGCCGGTCGCGACAGCGGCCCGCTGAGCGCGGATTGGTCGGGCGCGCAAGCGCTGCATAGAAGTCCCGCGGATCAGCCTTCATCTTTGACCTGGGCCGGCGTGCCATATCCGCCGGCCGTCGGCGTTTGAATGGCGATGGCTTCCCCGGCTTCGAGCACGGTGGCGTCGCAGCCTTCAAGCTTCTCCAACCGCCCGTCCTGTCGGCGCACCCAGTTCTCGCCGACCTGACCGCTCTCGCCGCCGGCAAGCCCGAACGGACGCAGGCGGCGGTGGCCGGAGAGGATCGTGCAGTCCATGCGTTCGAGAAAGCGGATCGTGCGGCGAACGCCGTCGCCCGCGTTCCATCGGCCCCTGCCGCCCGAGCCCTTGCGGATGTGAAAATCCTCGAGCAGCACCGGATAGCGGAATTCGAGCACTTCGGGGTCGGTGAGCCGGGTATTGGTCATGTGGGTGTGCACGGCGTCGGTGCCGGGAAAGCCGGGCCCGGCCGGGGAGCCGGAGCAGATCGTCTCGTAATATTGATACTGCGCGTTGCCGAAATTGAGGTTGTTCATGGTGCCTTGGGCGGCTGCGAGCGCGCCGAGCGCGCCGAACAGGCAATCGGTCACCGCCTGCGAGGTCTCCACGTTGCCGGCGACCACCGCGGCCGGATATTCGGGCGAGAGCATCGATTTCTTCGGGATGATGATCCTGATCGGCCGCAGGCAGCCCGCGTTCATCGGGATGTCGTCATCGACCATGACCCGGAAGACATAGAGCACGGCCGCCCGCGTCACCGGCTCGGGCGCATTGAAGTTCGACGGCTGCTGCGGCGAGCTGCCGGTGAAATCGACCGTCGCCTCGCGCCGCTTCTTGTCGACGCTGATCTTCACCTTGATCCAGGTGCCCTGGTCCATCTCGTAGGCGAAATCGCAGTCGTGCAGCCGGTCGATGACCCGGCGCACGCTCTCGGCCGCATTGTCCTGCACGTGTCCCATATAGGCCTTGACCACCGGCAGCGTGAATTCTCCCACCATCTTGCGCAGCTCCTGCACGCCCTTGGCATTGGCCGCGATCTGCGCCTTGAGATCATTGACGTTTTGCAGCGGATTGCGCGCGGGATGCTTGGCCTTGGTCAGCAGGTCATCGAGCTCCCGCTCGCGGAAGCGGCCGCGGTCGACGAGCTTGAAGTTGTCGATATAGACGCCCTCCTCTTCGATCGTGGTCGCGTTGGGCGACATCGAGCCCGGCGAGATGCCGCCGATGTCGGCATGGTGGCCGCGGCTCGCGACCCAGAACAGAATCATTTTCTTGCGCTCGTCGAAGACCGGGGTGCAGACGGTGATGTCCGGGAGGTGGGTGCCGCCGTTGTAGGGGGCGTTGATGGCGTAGGCGTCGCCCGGCGCGATCTTGTCCCTATTCTCGCGGATGACGGTCTCGACCGCGCGGTCCATGGAGCCGAGATGCACCGGCATGTGCGGCGCATTGGCGACCAGCGAACCCTCGCCGTCGAACACCGCGCAGGAGAAGTCGAGCCGCTCCTTGATGTTGACCGAATAGGCGGTGTTCTGCAGCGCCACTCCCATCTGCTCGGCGATCGACATGAACAGGTTGTTGAACACTTCGAGCATCACCGGATCGGCCTTGGTCCCGACCGCGCGCCGGCGCGCGAGCGGCTTCCTGCGCGCCAGCACCAGATGATTGCGCGCCGTGACCTCCGCCCGCCAGCCGTCCTCCACGACGATGGTCTGGTGCGGCTCGATGATGATCGCGGGCCCCGCGAGCTTGTGGCCGGGCGCGAGCTGTTCGCGGGTGAAGACCGCGGCGTGATGCCATTTTCCGTTCGAGAAGAAACGGGCGCGCCGGGCGGGCGAGGGGAGTTTTGCCCGCGTGGTCCTCGACGTCTTCTCCTTGAACCGCGCACCGCCGCCGACCGCCTCCACCGATACCGCCTCGACCACGAGCTCCTTGGTGCGGTCGATGAAGCCGAAGCGCGCCCGATGCGCCCGCTCGAAGGCGCGCTTGATGGCGGCGAGGTCTAAACCTCCCCCTGAAAGGGGGAGGTAGGCGAGCGCAGCGAGCCGGGTGGGGGTCCGTGCTTGCGGAGAGACGGGACCCCTCCCCGGAGCGCCTTCGGCGCTCCGACCCTCCCCTTTCAGGGGAGGGTCAAGAGTTTGTGCGGGCACCACCAGCGCCGTGTCGGTTCCGGCGTAGCGGACGTGCGCGCGCACGAAGATCTTGATCGTCGCCGCGTCGACCCCCTGGCTTGCCACCTCCGCCTTCGCCTCCTGCGAAAGCCGCAGCCCGATCCGCTTGATCGACCCGAGCGCCTTGCTGCCGAAAGGCTCCTCGATCGCCTGCTGGCGGGTGGCGCGGATGTCGGCGAGCCCCATGCCATAGGCGGAGAGCAGCGAGGAGAACGGATGGATGAGCACGGTCTTCATGCCGAGCGCGTCGGCGACCAGGCACGCGTGCTGGCCGCCGGCGCCGCCGAAGCAATTGAGCGCGTAGCGGGTCACGTCGTAGCCGCGCTGCACCGAAATCTTCTTGATCGCGTTCGCCATGTTCTCGACTGCGATCTTGATGAAGCCGTCGGCGATCTCCTCGGCGCTGCGCCCCTCGCCGACCGTGCGCGCAAGCTCGGCAAAGGCCTTGCCCACCGCGTCGGCTTCGAGCGGGAGGTTCTGCTTGGGCCCGAAAATCTTTGGAAAGAAATCCGCAATGAGCTTGCCGACCATCACGTTGGCGTCGGTGACGGTGAGCGGCCCGCCGCGGCGATAGGAGGCCGGGCCTGGATTGGCGCCCGCCGAGTCGGGGCCGACCCGCAGCCGCGCGCCATCGAAATGCAGGACCGAGCCGCCGCCGGCCGCGACGGTGTGGATCAGCATCATCGGCGCGCGCATGCGCACGCCTGCGACCTCGGTCTCGAAGGTGCGCTCGTAGTCGCCGTCGAAATGCGACACGTCGGTCGAGGTGCCGCCCATGTCGAAGCCGATGAGGCGAGCGAAGCCGGCCGCCCGCCCGGTCTCCGCCATGCCGACCACGCCCCCCGCGGGGCCGGAGAGAATCGCATCCTTGCCCTGAAACAGGTCGGCCGCGGTGAGCCCGCCCGACGACATCATGAACATGAGGCGGGCGTTGTTGCTGGGGTCCGCCTCGCCGCTTGGGGAGCTGTGTTCCCCTGTCTCGCCACTTGCGGCGCCGCGCTCCCTCCCCCCTTGCGGGGGAGGGTTGGGGAGGGGGGTGGCCCCAGACTCCGGCGCTTGTGGCTTACCCCCCTCCCTGTCCCTCCCCCGCAAGGGGGGAGGGGACGCTAGAGCCGCGCTAGCGGTGTTTGCGGCGACGTGATGATCTGCATCGGTCGCCAACTCCTGCGCCACGTGCTCCACATATCGTCGAATGATCGGCGAGAGATAGGCATCGACCACCGTGGTGTCGCCGCGGCCGACGAGCTCCGAGACCTGCGGGAAGCCGATGTCGCGCGCGAGCGCGGCGACGCGCTGCTCGTGGTCGGGAAAGCGATAGGCGTGCATGAAAACGATGGCGGCCGCCCCGAGCCCGTCGGCCTTCGCCCGTTCGAGCGCGGCGCGCACCGCATCGAGGTCCGGCTCGCGCTCCACCGTGCCGTCGGCGCGCACCCGCTCGTCGACCTCGACCACGCGCTCGTAGAGCATTTCGGGCTTGATGATGTGGCGCGCGAAGATCTTCGGCCGCGCCTGGTAGCCGATCTTGAGCGCGTCGCGGAAACCTTTCGTGATCAGGAGCAGCGTGCGCTCGCCCTTGCGCTCCAAGAGCGCGTTGGTCGCGACCGTGGTGCCCATCTTCACCGCGCCGATCAAGCCCGGCGGGATCGGCTCGCCGCGCTTGAGCCCGAGCAGATCGCGGATGCCCTGCACCGCGGCGTCGCGATAGGCCTCGGGATTCTCCGACAGGAGCTTGTGGGCGACGAGCTTGCCGTCCGGCCTTCGGCCGACGATGTCGGTGAAGGTGCCGCCGCGGTCGATCCAGAAATCCCAACCTGTCGCCGCCATCTTGCCTCCGCCGCGCGCGCCCGCGGATGTCTACCTGAGCACACGCGAATGAGGTAGTGTAACCACTGCCGCACTTCGGTGAAGTCCGGTGGAATTCTCAGGCTCCTCGCCGGCGGTCATCGATGCGATCGCAATGAGGGAACCATGATCGACTTGCGATTCTTCCTGCTGGCCCTCGCGGTCTTGGCTGCCGGCCCCGCCGCTGCCCAGTCCTATCCCGACAAGCCGATCAAGATGATCGTGCCGTTCCCGCCCGGCGGGCCGATCGACACCATGGGCCGGCTCATCGGCCAGCATCTGTCGTCGACACTCGGGCAGCAGGTGGTCGTCGAGAACCGTGCCGGCGCCGGCGCCACGATCGGCTCGAAAGCGGTGGCGAGCGCCGAGGCCGACGGCTACACCTTGCTGTTCGGATCGTCGGGTTCGCTCGCGGTCGCGCCCGCGCTCTACCCCAATATCGATTACGACCCGATCAAGGCGTTTGCGCCGGTCGCGACGGTGGCGCTGCTGCCGCACGTGTTCGTCATCGCGCCCTCGCTGCCCGCGAAAACGGTCGCGGAGTTCATCGCCCTCGCCAAGGCCAATCCGGGAAAGCTGAACTACGGCGCCGGGCTCGGAACGCCACCGCAGATGCTGGGCACCCTGTTCAAGGTCAAGGCCGGCATCGACGTCGTCTATATTCCCTATCGCGGATCCGCGCAGTCGGTCACCGATTTCCCGATTTCGTTTACGACGCCTGGACCGGCGTGGTCGCGCCCGCGGGCACCCCCCGCCCCGTGATCGACAAGCTCAACACCGCGATCAACGAGGGACTACGGTCCGCCGACATGAAGGCGAATCTGGCGAAGTTCAGCGCCATCGCCAAGCCTGGCTCGCCGCAGGATTTCGCGGCTTTCCTGGCCGAGGAACTGCCCAAATGGGCGGAGATCGTGAAGGTTTCGGGTGCGAAGGCGGAATGAGGCCGGACTTCGCCAAATTCATCACCGCGCAGGCGCCGATCTGGGCCGAGCTCGCGGCGCTCTCCGGCGCGACGATCGAGTAAGGGCGTTCGGACGCATTTTCTGATCTGCGATGTGCTCGTGAGCGCGAATTCCGGATTATATCTCGGATTGCGATATTTCGCTGGCCCAAATCATCTCTAATTGATATATTGCTCTCGTGAAGACGATTCTCATGGACCCATGATGCCCGCCGCGAGTTTCGCAAACTTCCGCCTGACGTGCGGGCCGACATAGAGGCCAAGATCGAGCGGTTTGCCAAAACCGGGGCGGGTAACGTCAAGCGTCTGACGGGGCGGCCAGGCGCCCGGTTGCGGGTCGGCGATTGGCGCGCGATTTTTGTCGAGACCACAGCAACCGTCGAAGTCCGCGCCGTTGGCCACCGACGGGACATCTACAAATGACAGGACAGCAATAATGGGAAAGTCACAGATTATTCACACAGACGGCGAGGACCTCGTGGTGATCACACGCAGCGACTATGAGGCTCTACTTGCACGCGCTGGCGACGACGCGAGCGAGGACGCGATGACCGCACGCATCGTTGAAGCGACCGACGCGAAAATTGCCCGGGGCGAGGATGTCGCGCTGCCGGCCGCTGTGTGGGATGCGATCGAGAGCGGCGAGCACCCGATTCGCGCGATACGCAAATACCGTGGTCTCACCCAGATCGACGTTGCCGAACAAGCTGGTCTCCGGCAAGGCTATATTGCGGACATCGAAGCTGGCAAGAAGACGGGCTCCGCCACCTCGCTCAAAGCCATTGCAGCCGCACTTAGAGTGCCGCTCGACGTCCTCGTGGGATGACACTGCAGTGTCGACCTGGGTTTGATCGGAGCTTTTGGCCCCCAAGAGTCGGCGAGTGGGCCTCGGTGGGCGACAGGCTTTCCGCGAAGCCACACCGTAGCAGCGCGGAGAATAATGGTGCAGGAACGGGCACGCACCGGCCACTCAAGCGTACTCCGGCGCACAGTGGCGCGCCACGGTCGACGAAGATCGGCACTATTGCTTCGCCGTGGCGCTATCATGCAAGGGTCTGTTGCGCGCTCCGATCGTCAAAACTGCGATGGCCTACGATTTCGCGCTACGCTTTCTGAGCCGGCTCGGATGATGGTCAAGACCGGTCATCGTCGAACTCGGCCTTCCATTTTTCCCGAATCGCCGCAGGCAATCGTTCGTAAATGCTCTTTGGACCGTGACATATTATCGATCGTGACCCATCTTTCACGTCGGATTGATAGAAGGCGACACCTAATAGTCTCAATTGTACCAAATATTTCTTTTGATCGGATCGAATTTGTGTGAACTCTCGCCAGAGGCCTCCACCGCTTGTACCGCCGTAACTCTCTGGTAGCCCAAAGTCCTCCGTCGGCAGCGGATTAAACTGCAAACGGTCGCAACCATCTTGTGAGTCGATGTCTGTGGCCGTACCGACATTGAGCAGGCCTCTGATGGTGGTAACATCCAGTGGACCTTGCGCGACCGGCTCATCGTCACACCAATCGGCAATCACGCCTATAACAGCATCAAGCGTCTCCGTCTCTGCCGGCGGGTTAGTAAATGCAAGCGCCGACTGCTTTTGAAAACTCACAAATGAGCTGTTCGCTTTCAATTCGGATGCCGTTTTGACCGGCAACTTGAGAAACGCCAGGTCCGGTCCGCGCTCGGAGTAGGGTTCTTTCGCGATCTTGACCCAGTCGACGTGTTTGAAGTGCAATCGCGACCTCTGCGATTGAGTTGGCCTCACAGGAAAAGCGAGGAGGCCAATTTCATCGACCTTCTTAACCTCGTCCAAGACGTGGGCCGCTGTTAGAATCCCTTCGAGCCGGCCGAAACTGATCAATGTCCCGGAACCCAATGGCCTCGCGCGACCCCTTTCAGGCACCACAAATCCAATTGTGTGACGACCTAATTGTAAGTCCGCCATCGATTTGCCTCGCGGCGATTGGAGCTAGCTGGACATCATACGGCAGGCTTAAACACCGGCCTTAGATCGATGCCATCTGGGATCCGGATGTGTCGCGTTAGCTGCGGAACGTCCTTCCATTCCCGCGCGGTCAAGACCTTCACCTCTTGTGAAATCATCTGCGTCTTGCAATGAGGGCAACCACGAAGCGTGGTGACGGCGAGAATTGATCCTGGCTTCGTCTTCCCCTCGTGAGGCTGCCATTGCATCCACTCGGCGAAGCCATCTGTGTCGACGGGGTGCTGGAACACGGTGTCATAGTACTGGCCGAATTCTTCCTGATTATTGAAATTCTGCTTGTGCTTGAGCAGCGTGCGCAGGTAGCGCCCGCAGGCTTGGCACGTTGGGTAGGTCTTTAGGAAGATGAAGACCGCGACGCCGCCAGCGAGAAACCCAACGAACTGGATCGCCGCAAGCCAATAACCGAAGCTTCCGACCTCGCCCGTATCGTGGGCCCCACGGCCGACACGCATGTGCATCTTTGTCAGATAGAGGTCGAGGTAGTCGGGGAAAGAGATGAGCGAGGACGCAGTTCTGCCGTCGTCCAACACCATCGTAGCGTACTCAGCGTAATAGATGGCGATCTGCGCCACGGCAGCTACGATAACCATCTCGACGAGAACGAACCACACAGGCTTCGTGTGGAAGAAGAGGCTCCCGAAATAGTACCCTGACGCAGCGGCAGCGCCGGTAATCAGCGCGCCTGCGGGAACGACTACCCAAACGCTAAATGTGAAAAGATTGAATCCTGTCAATCTTTCGATGACGACGACAGCAATCACCGTCAGTGCGAACGACAGGATTCCAAATATGGAGACCCCAAGGTGGCCCGCGAGGCTTTTCATGGCTGTCCCTTACCCAGATTCTGCCTTAACTTTAGCTTGGTCGAAAAACCTAGGGTAGGTCCTCCCAGCAACTGTTGATTCTATGTTCCCCTACGCGGACAACCTCACGGGACGCTATCGGGCGCCAGTCGTCTGGACGCTGATCGTCGTCATGCTGGCCATCACGGTCGCGGACTATGCCCTGGATATCCATAGCGAATTAGTCGTCGGATTCGGGTTCACCCCGATCCTGTTCTCTGTCCATCCGTGGTCGAACGCGTATACTCTAGCCACCGCCACTTTCGTGCATGGAGACATCTTCCATGTAGCCGGAAACTGTCTGTTCTTGTGGGTGTTCGGGCGATCGCTCGAACGCCTCTTTGGTTGGCAAGTCTTCGCGCTGCTCTATCCGTTCCTCGGGATCGCCGGCTTCTTGGTGCAATGGATTATCGAACCAGCCTCTCATATCCCGATCGTCGGGGCCTCAGGCACGATCGCTGCGCTGCTTGGCGGCTACCTAGCCCTGTTCCCGCAAGCGAGAATGCGGATCGCAATCATCTACTTTCCAATTTGGAAAAGGCTCACCCTGCCGGCGTGGGCATTCATCGGCTACTGGATCGGTTTGCAGCTGCTATCTCTTGCGTCGGGTAGCAGCCACGTCGATGGCGTGGCCTACGCGGTGCACGTTGGAGGCTTCGCTCTTGGCCTGTTCGGTGCCGCGGTTTGGAAGACATCGTATCCGATGGCAGAGGAGCTGCTCCTCGACTTCCTGCGTACGTCATTTATATCAAACAAGCCCCTCGCTCCGCCGCCAACAGAGCGGATCGAGCCGACGTTTTAGGCGGAGCAGAACCCGAACCATTGTCCATCTTGCGCGACCGCGAAGTCTGCAATTTGCACAAGCACTCGATTGGCGGAAAGTCCCGTTTGGAGCTGCGATGCCGCCCGTCGCGACGGATCGACTATGTCGGCGACGAGTCGGCTTTGCCTCTGATCGCTACGATTCCGCACGCTTGGCACCGGCCTCCGCGCGTTGATCGTGCTAGATTAGCGTTAAACCAGGGAGGGGTCCAATGGACGAAACGCGCCAAATCATCCGCCTTGATTTTGATGGTCGGTGGTCTGCTGAAGAACTGGGTCGCGCGTTTCTCTGTCTGTCCGAACTCTATGATCTCCGGCTGTTCCTTGAGTTGCTGAGTGAAGAGGCGCGCGAGATAGATCGTCTTTATTTCGAGTTGATGGAACTGCAACCGCGCAGTTATCGCTGGAGAAGACGCTTTGCGCGCTGGGGCGCAGTTCCGTGGGCATTTGGGCTACCTGGCGGACTTCCGCCGGTTTGGGACGAAGCTCAACTTGCACGTCTATCGCAGCTCTTAGAGCCAGAGGAGCGCCTTGAAGTTCGACGTATCAACTATGCATCGCGGGCTCAGCGGACCTTGTTGGCATCGGCGCAGTCGTTGGTCACCTAAAGGACTTCGTGTTGAAGCTGATCGAGCGCCGAGATCTGAAGCGACAGCGCGAACTCAGCGACGAACGAGCGGCACTGGAAATCGACCGTCTTCGGCTTGAGAACGCTAGAACCTTCGTCGCGCTGGCGCGCGACTTGGGATACACCGACACCGACCTTCGCCACCTTGTTGCTCATGTCGATGAAAAGCAGGAACCACTTGTTCACCTCGTTGAACAGCAGAAGCTGCGCGACGTTTCCATCCCCGACTTGACCGATCACGAATGACGCGAGCGGCGGCCTTGTGTAGTTTGCGCTGCATCCTGGCTCGCCAAATTTGCGCAGTGTGGCGACCGGGACTTTGCAGTGCCGACGTACCGCATTGCCACGGCGCCAGCAATAGTGCTGCCGTGCTTCGAGCGCCGACAGGGACGCCTTTTGACATGAGCGCGTCTTCCAATTAATTCTGGATCTGCAAGTGACATCGCAGGATTGGCGAGGAGCAGACGTCGTACGCGCGATGGCAAGATAAAAGGCGCGAGGTGCGGGGCGGTCGGGTGGCGCAAGAGCGGCGACAGATCAGACACTTGGCACGAGGTGCAAGAAAGCACGATAGCCTGTCAATCCGCGCAACTCCCTGAAAAATCAAGAGTCTGTGCACCTCGCATGCAGAGCGTCACGCGCTCAACGAAAGATTTGCGTCTGTTGTGCCCGTGGGGCCAGGACGCGCCGATCCATGACCGCTCGGCGCGCCGCTGCCGGACCGACGCAGGGCCCGTCAAGGCTCACGCTACGCGCACCGGCTCCACTGGCTTGCGGCCTTGACCGGCCTGCGGCGGCCCGGCTCTTGGGCTACCAAGCGGTCATGGTTTCACCCTGAGCGATATCGCTCCTGTCGCAACTCACCTGCTCGACCAAGGCCCGGCAGGGCGAGACCGGCTGCAAGGGCCGCACGGTGCTGATGCACAAGCTCGTCAATCTTGTGGCCGATTACATCGAGCGCAGGCTCCTGCAGCCGGCTCGGCTCGAGGAAATCCTCTCGAGTGTGCTTCACCGCCGCGAGGAACGCGCAGAGCGCCGCGCAACGCACATCGCCGAATTGCGCAAGCGAGTCACCGAAGCAGACGCCAAACTCAAACGGCTCTACGACGCCATCGAGAATGGAATCGCCGATCTCTCAGACTCGATGCTGAAAGACCGCATCACCGAACTCAAGGCGATCCGCGATCAGGCTCATGCCGACGCAGAGAGAGCCCAGGAAGCCAGCCAACGCGTCGGGCCTAGCGTCACGCTGCAGGCGCTCAAAACATTCGCCAGGCAGGTCCGCAAACGAATGCGGAGCGAGAACGGAGGCTACCGTCGCGATCACCTGCGCGCGCTTGCTCAGCGCATCGAAGTGGAGGCGAAAGAAGTTCGTATCATGGGCTCCAAAAGCGAACTGCCGCGTACGCTCGTCGCCGCCTCAAACGCGAAAACGGCAGGTTTTGGCGTGCCCAGTTCTGTATCCATATTGGCCTACCGGATAGGATTCGAACCTGTGACCTCTGCTTTCGGACGGGACCACGCCTGCGACGTGCATCGAAGGGTGACCGCAAAATTGGCGGGGGCCCGGCGGGTTTTCCGCCGAGCCCCCTTGACGCATCAGCCGGCCTGTAAGCCGGGTTTTGTAGGGCGCAACGCGCTTGCGCGCGCCGCGCGTGACGGCCATTCCTCTGCGACGCCGGTTGCCCGGCGCCTTGAGCAACCTACCCGGACGGCCGGATCCGGACATCGATCCCGGAGATTTCTTCCCGCTTTCGCGGGGAGAGGCTCCGCGCCGTCCCTATTCGGTCTTGCTCCCGGTGGGGTTTGCCGTGCCGCCAGCGTTGCCGCCGGCGCGGTGCGCTCTTACCGCACCGTTTCACCCTTGCCGCGACGATACGCAACCTGCCGCGGCGGTCTGTTCTCTGTGGCACTTTCCCTGGGCTCGCGCCCGCCGGACGTTATCCGGCACCGTACGTCCATGGAGCCCGGACTTTCCTCCCCGGCGGCCTTTCGGCCCTTGCCGGAGCGGCCGTCCGGCCGACTGACCTTTTAGGGATGGGGGCGCAGGGCCTCCGCGTCAAGGGCTGCGGGCGCGGCAGTTCGGCCGACAATTCATTTGCTCAAGGCCGATCGCTTCCCCCACAATCGCCGGATAATCCGGATTCCGCGGGGCGCGATGACGACGCAATCCAAACATTTCATCGAAAGGCACGGTCTTTGGACCGACGATGAGCGGCGGCAGGCCGAGGAGATCAAGCTCAGGGTCCAGAAGGAAAAGCTGCAATTCGTGCGGCTCGCCTGGGCCGACCCGCATGGGGCGTCGCGGGCGAAGGCGGTCACCGTGCCGGCCTTCATCGCCGCGCTGGCCACGGGCTACAACATCAATGTCGCGACCACGACGCTCGATTCCGCCAATGCCCGCATCTTCTCCTCGTTCACGCGCGGCGGCGGGATGGGGCTCGCCGAGATGACCGGCTCGCCCAACCTCACCATCATTCCCGACCCATCGACCTTCCGCGTCCTGCCCTGGGCGCCCGGGGTCGGCTGGGTGCTGTGCGACGAATATTTCAACAGCGGCGTGCCGTTCCACTTCTCGTCGCGGCAGTTGCTGCGCAAAGTATTGCGGCGGCTTGCCGACAAGGGCATGGGCTACGTGGTCGGCCTCGAAATCGAGTGGTACCTGCTGCGAGTCACGGAAGATCGGCTCGGCGACGAGCATGTCGGCAGTCCTGGCCTGCGCGGCCGCCCGCTCAAGACCGCGCCGGCCGAGCCCGGCTATTCCTATCACTCCGAATCCAACATGGACCTGATGCAGCCGGTGCTCACCGAGCTTGCCGGGGCGTTCGACAAGATCGAGCTGCCGCTGCGCTCGGTCGAGAACGAATGGGGGCCCGGGCAGGTCGAGTGCACCTTCGCCGCCCGGCCGGCGCTGCAGGCGGCTGATGATGTGCTGCTGTTTCGGACCGCCACCCGGCAAATCTGCCGCCGCCTGGGTTGCTTCGCGACCTTCATGTGCCGCCCGGCGCTCAAGGGCTACTACTCGTCCGGTTGGCACCTTCACCAGTCGCTCGTCGACGCCAAGGACGGAGGGAACCTGTTCATGCCCGAGCGGGAGGGCGAGGCCCTCTCGCCGCTCGGCCGCAATTTTCTCGCCGGGCTGTTGAAATATGCGGCGCCTTGCACCGCGTTTGCGACTCCGACCGTCAACGGCTATCGGCGATTCCGGCCGAACTCGCTCGCGCCCGATCGGGCGACCTGGTGCTACGACCACCGCGGCGTGATGCTCCGCGTGCTCGGCGGGCGGGGCGACCCCGCGACCCGGATCGAGAACCGGGTCGGGGAGCCCTCCGCCAATCCCTACCTCTATATGATGTCGCAGCTCGTGGCCGGGCTCGACGGCATCGAATGCGGGCTCGACCCGGGGCCGCAGGACGACGAACCCTATGCGGCCGAGCGGCCGATGCTGCCGACGAATCTTCCGGCGGCGCTCGAAGCGCTGGAGCGGGAGGCGTTGTTTCGCAAGCAGCTTGGCGATGTGTTCATCGACTATTTCCTCAAGCTCAAGCGCAACGAGGCGGGACGCTATCAGCGCTGGCTGGAGGACAACGGCAAGCAGCAGGGCGACGAGACGACCGACTGGGAGCAGAACGAATATTTCGACTTTTTCTAGTCCGTATCCGTAGGATGGGTTGAGCGGAGCGAAACCCATCGCCAGGCTGGTGCTCTTGGTGGGATGATGGGTTTCGCTCCGCTCAACCCATCCTACGTGGCAGCGCTGCTTCTCCGAGCGATCACTCCGGCTTGGCACCCGAGAACTTGATCACCTTGGCCCACTTCTCGGTCTCCTCGGCGATCAGCTTGCCGAACTCGGCAGGCGGGCCCGCAAGCACCATGCCGCCCAGGTCGGCAAGCCGGGCTTTCATCTTGGGGTCGGCGAACGCGGCGTTGATCTCCTGGTTGAGCTTGTCGACGATCTCGGCCGGCGTGCCCCTGGGCACACCGACGCCGAACCAGGCGCTCGCCTCGTAGCCGGGCACCCATTCGCCCAGGATCGGCACGTCCGGCAGAACCGCGGCGCGGGTCGCGGTGGTCACCGCCAGGGGGCGCAGCTTGCCGGCCCTGATGTGCTCGATCGACGAGGTCGTGGGGTCGAACATCACCTGCACCTGCCCGCCGATGAGGTCGGTCAAGGCCGGCGCCGAGCCGCGATAGGGCACGTGAACCATGTCGAGGCCGGTCATCATCTTGAACAGCTCGCCGGCCATGTGGGGCGTGGTCCCGGTGCCGGCCGAGGCCATATTGATCTTGCCTCGATTGGCCCTGGCGAAGGCCATGAACTCGGGGACCGTCTTCGTCGGCACCGACGGATTGACCTCCATGACCAGGGGCGCGCGGATGATGCCCGCGACCGGGGCGATGTCGCGGATGAAATCGAAATTGAGCTTGTCGTAGAGCGTCGTGTTGATCGCGGATGTCGGGGCGACCAGGAGCAGCGTGTAGCCGTCCGCGGGCGAACGCACGACCGCTTCGGTGCCGATATTGGTGCCCGCGCCCGGCCTGTTGTCGACGACGAATGGCTGGCCGAGCCGTTCCGACAGCCACTGGCCGAGGAGCCGCGCGAGGATGTCGGTCGCGCCGCCGGGGGGAGCGCCGACGATCCAGCGCACCGGCCGGGTCGGATAGGATTGCGCGCTTGCGACCCGCGACAGCGCCGGGAGAGCGGCGACCCCCGCCGCCAGACGCAGGAATTCACGGCGTGGAAGTTTCATCGTTCCAGCAAAGTAGCTACATCAGTCCGAGATCGAGAACGGGCGCCGGCGAAGCGTCCGGCGCCCAAAGCGTGCAGCGATTGCCCCCGATCAGTTCGTCTGCGGGCGGAGGATCAGCTTCTGCACCCGCCAATTGGAGGTTTCAGCGGCGTAGATTTCGTTTTCCGACGGGCAGGCCAGCTGGTGGGCGCCGGAGAACTGCTTGAGGTTGCGTCCGGAGCGGCCGATCACGCCAAGCACTTTGCCGTCCAGCGTCACCTTGAAGATCCGCCCGGGGAAGGTGGATTCCCCGACGAACATCACCTGGTTGAGGCCGGGCGTGATGCAGATCGAATTCGGAGCCCCGATCGCCTGGGCGAGGCGTTCGCCGGTCGGAGTGTTGCCATAGGTGGCGCGGGTTCCGGGAACCGGCGGCACGTCGATGGTGAACAGGCGCAGGAATTTGCCCTCGGTGTCGAACACCTGGATGCGCCTGTTGGCGCGGTCGCCGACATAGACATTGTTGTTGCGGTCGATCGCGATGGTATGGGGGGTGCGGAACTGCCCCGGTGCGGTTCCCTTCTCGCCCCATGACTTCACCCAGTCGCCGTTCTTGCTGTACTTGGCGACGCGCGAGTTGATGTATCCGTCGCTGATGTAGCTGTTGCCCTCCGAGTCCCAGGCGACGTCGGTCGGCTGGCGGAAGAGTCCCTCCACCGGGGGAAGCGGAGGCTCGACGTGGTCCCATGGCTTGGTTGCGGCTTCCGCCGATTCCTTGCGGCGGCCGAAAACCCACAGCACGCGGCCGTCCGGGTTGAACTTGATGATCATATCGGAGCCCTTGTCGACGGCCCAGATATTGTCGTCCTTGTCGGTGCGCACGGTGTGGGCGAAGGCCCAGCCATAGAGGCCCTTGCCGATTTCCCCCACGAATTCGCCATTGGCATCGAACTCGAGCAGCTGCGCCGCCGTCGGCGCATAGGCTGGACCGTTGGCGCTGTTCGAGCGCGTGAACACGAAGACATGGCCCTTGGAATTCACCGCCACGCCCGGGACCTCGCCGAAATTCATGCCCTTCGGAAGCTTGGGATAGTCCGGAACGGAATCGAAGGCGATCTCAGGCACGCTTTGCTGAGCGAACGATGGCGTGGCCATGAGCACGAGGAATGCGGACAAGAGAGTTTTCATCGAGGCCTCCCTGGCAGTTTGGTGTGTTGTTGCGGTCGATGGTAGAGCATTTCGGCCAACCGCGCAAAGCGCGTAGACATGCGGCTGGCGCGCGCCGTGATGGGTTTCGCAAAGCTCGATCTTGCCAAGCTTGTTCGATCTTGGCGCCGCTTCACGCCAGGGGCGCCGCCGGTTTGTTCGCATCGATGCGCCAAGGCGCGCACGCAAACCGCTCGACCAGGAAATCGAGGAAGACGCGCACCTTCGGCAGGCGGTGGCGTCCCGCCAAATAGAGGGCGGACAATGGCAGCGGCTCGACGTGATGAACGTCGGTCAAGAGCGGCACCAGCAGCCCGCGGCGGATCGGCTCCGCCAGGATCAAATCGCCAAGCCGCACGATGCCGGCGCCGTGCAACGCCAGCTGCAGCGCGGCCTCGGCACTGTCGGTGGTCAGGCGGGGCGCGATCTCGACATTGTCGATCCCGGCGCGGGTGCGGAACGGCCAGCGGCCCAAGGTCGGACCCGCCACGATGCAAATATGGTCTGCGAGGTCCGCTGGCGTGCGCGGCACGCCGCGTCGCGCGAGATAAGACGGCGCGGCGCAGATCGTCCGCTCGAATTCGGCGATCTTGCGCGCGCTCAGCGACATGTCGAGGATGCGGCCGGCGCGGATCGTCACATCGGCATGCTCTTCGACCGGGTCGATGACCCGGTCGGTGACCGACAGCTCGACCTCGATGTCGGGATAGCGCGTGAGGAATTCCGGCAGCGCCGGCGCGAGTTGCTGCACCCCGAAGGCGTGGCCGGCGTTCACGTGCAGGCGTCCGCGCGGCGAGCCCCGCGACTTCGCGACCTCGGTCTCCACCTCCTCGATGTCGGCGAGAATCTGACGGGCGCGGGCGAAATAGACCTCACCCTCCGACGTTAATGCGAGGCGGCGCGTGGTGCGGTGAAGGAGCCGCACCCCGAGGCGGTCCTCCAACCGGCTGACGAGCTTGGAGACGGCCGAAGGGGTAAGTCCGAGCCGAGCGGCGGCGGCCGAGAAACTCTGGTGCTCGACCACCCCTACGAAGGCCCGCATGTCTCCGGTCGCGTCCACACTTGTTCCAAAAAGAGGCCGATGATCGGCTCTTCACGCGGACATGCTCCCTTTCACCGCACTGGTGGCGTCACTTGAGGAGTCCGGTCAGGCCTGCCCGTGCAGGAGGACCGGAACCGCAATGACACCCAGGGAGGCGGGGGCAGGGGCGTGCTTGGCGCGCCACTTGGGGCCGGGACCGCGCATGTAGTGAAGTTCGGGCCGATAGGGATTGAACAGGGTCTTGAGGGTTCGCACGAGGTCGGCGATGTCGGCGGCGAGCCGAGGCGCCTCGCGGCGGCCCGCAAACTTCAAGTTTGTCTCGCTCTGCCTGGCCATGACCGTCTCCTCTCAGGCTATGGTGCCCATGACGCAGGCGGTGGGGTCGTTCTCCTCGGCATTGACGGCGTTCATGGCGGTCCTCGCGTCGCCGTCGAAGAGCGCGACGAACCGCTCCACCTGCTTCTGGGTGTCACAGAAAATGCCGGTGCCAACCTCGATTTTCTGCGCCCGCGCGGGGGAGCACAGGAGCAGGGAAAGCAATGCAATGCCCAGTGTGTAGCTCATGGTCCTGGTGAACATCGCCGTCTCTCCTGTTTGGGTGCGGCTGTTTTTCCTGCTTGATCGCGGTTCACGCCTTGGTGGTGTCCGTTCGCATTTAATGCGATGGATGGGCGCGGTAAATCAGCCAGGCGTACCGCTCCCTCGATCGCGCAGGGGACGGTGCGATACCGGAAAAGCCTTGTTATCAAAGGACTTTTGAGCCCTGCCGGACGTGCGGCAAGGTGATGCTTTGGTCCTAGAACTGAAGTATCTCGTTGCGAAGGAAGACCAGTTGGCTGCGGAAAAGCACTGGCTCGAGTGTCCGGCAGGCATGTCAGCTGTTTGTGGCGCAAGTCGCCCGGGCGGGGAGATACTTAGAACTCGTAGGGTGGGCGAAGGGTGTGCCAGGAAGCTGGCGCGATCAGCTGGTGGAAGTCCAGCCCAGGTAGGGCGTAGCGAGCCGCCTGGAAGCGAGTGTTGCGCGAGCACGGCGGCGACGCCGGCCGCGAAGCGTACACAGCGGTTGCGTGGGGTGTGTGATTGAGCCCCGAA
>WNGR01000594.1_pt1 | contig 40010 bp, 33 predicted proteins | sample 5407581 | NCBI WGS metagenome assembly WNGR01 (sample SAMN13153383, study PRJNA577476) | soil metagenome | isolation source: 80 cm soil or saprolite under Garry oak tree replicate 2 | place: USA:California | collected 2016-06-15 | reverse complement strand
ACCCGTCGCCCGTCGTTATTCCCTAGGCCGCCTCGATAAACACATCTGTCCCCTTTTCCGATAGTCCATGTGCTACGACGGTGGTAGCGACCGGTGAGTGTCGGTTTCCTAATTATTTGTTTATTTTTTAGGCCAACCGTACCTGCTACAATCCACAGAGTTATCCTGCGGTATGCATCCTTTTTCAACACAGTCTCTCTGTCTTGGGAAACTCGGATTGTTCGGGTTGTTGAGTGCCTTTTCATCTGGTTCACACAGATTGGGCAAGTCTCCATCAGGACAAACTTCCACCTGAGTGTTAAGAGGGAATTCAACCGATCCAAATAAGTCTGTTGCCGCTGATGGACTCAGTTCAAGATCATGATCGGCTTTTGATGTGGTTGAATCTGTGCATGCTATTCGTATCTCTTGTTCTTTAAACTTGACCTTAAAGATCTTTTTATACATTCCGCCTTTACATGAGGCCGCGCCATTGAGCGATAATTGATGTATCGCAAAGCTTTCTACAAAGGGAGGCCATTTGTTACAGCACCCTTCCCCGCTTTTTCCTTTTTCGCCATGCTCGTCTGTAAATGGTGTTTCATGATCCACAAATCCAGCCCTTGAACAGGCTGTATCGCAGCCCCAACGCTGGGTTAAAACATTTCTGCATTTATCACCCGGGCTTTTATCCGCTTTGAGATATATATCATCCGCCGCTTCGTCCGCTTGACGCTCCAGCGCATTGCTCGCATCGCCAACCAGTCGAGGAAGGGGATTGGCTGCAAATCCTTGCTGAACGCAATGAGCCAGCTCATGTGCGAGAAGGCGGCGTCCCGACGCTGTCGTGGGTGAATACTGGCCTGCGCCGAACACCAGGTGATGACCAGCGGTATATGCCAAAGCGTTAACTGCAAGCGCCGAGGCCCCCGCCCTTTCATCCGTGTGTACCCGAACGTGTCCGAAGTCATGCCTGAAGCGTGGCTCCATAAAAGCACGGGCCGCCGGATCGAGAGGTTGACCGGGCGAGCGCAACACTTCGTGGACGATGGGTGGCACTGCAGTCTGTCCCAGGTCGCCTGACCCGACCCGCTTAGCCTGCACGCAATCATGCTCCTGGCCCGGCTGCTCCGTCTGACACTTGGGGCACGCTCCACCGCAGGCGCAAGCGCGCTGTAACTGCGGCTCAGGCATCCGCATCACTTGCTCGGCTACTTGATCCGCTTCCTGCTCATAAATATCCCCTGGCTGGTTGATCTTGAGTTTCGTTTGGAGCACTGGTGGGTGTGAGGAGTGAATAGGTATATTGCTAAAATCGTGTCCGAAGCGTGATGCTCTGTAAAAGGTAGAGTTGAATGAAGGAACATTTTCCTGAGCAGGAGAGCTGCCTGGTACAGCACCTGGGGCTGAAGGAGGCTCGAACGTTCTTTGAGAACGAAGTAACGTGGACTGCTCACTGCGGCACGTCGAGCATTGAGCACCAGCAATGGTGTGTTGGCCGCAGGCACAGGTACGCTGCAAAAGGCTGCTCCTGGGTGATGATCCACTCAACGTCTTTTGCTGTGCCTGGACCTTCGCATAGGTTCGATCACTCATTTTGCCGCCTTCACGAAGCATTTTCTCTCTGCAAATGCCGCTGAAGCCGCTTACCTCCCCTATCGCTTAGCGGGGAAATGGGAGCCAAAAATGTTATGACCCCAAGATGCTTTGGATCTGCCGTACCAGGTCACCCGGCTTGAACTTCATCAGATCCACATTAAGCATGATGCGGACATCCGGAATCGGCTGCGGCTTGTCGAAGTCGGGAACGCTCTTTTTGATTTGCGTCATCTGGCCTTCCGGGCCTGGGACTGTCTGTGGTGGACGCAGAATGTCCTTGTATACGCCTGCCGACAGCGACAAGCCTGGCACCAGGCCGAGGCTAGCGTCACCACCGAGGACGCGCAGCCGTTCTGTAACAGGATCATAGCCCCACTGCATGTTGACCCCGAGCGACATATTGGGCAACCCGCGCCCTTCGGTGCGGAGGTTGATCAGATCATCAGCCTTGAAACTGGTCTCAAACTGGAACAGGCGCTTGTCTGGACTTTCTCCGGTCGGTAACGTGTATTTAAAGCTGCTCAGCGGCATGTAAGGGATCAACGTGAACGGCGCAGCCAGGTTGACGCCCTCCAACTGTTTGCGGCCGCCAGGGTCGGACAGCATCGCGCCGCCCGCCATGCCTAGCGTGGCTGCGCCCAGGCCGATCGTGGTGGCCTTCTCGCCGGTGCTAAGGCGGTTCAATTGGCCTTTGAGCCGGTCTTTGATCGGGTCAATAATGACTTTCTTCACCTGCGGGTTGTTATCCGCGGCTTGCTCAGCCACGGTCTTCAACCCTTCGGCTACGACTTCACCTGCTTCTTTCTTCTCCGGAGGCTTCTTCTCGACATCGCCGCCGGGCGTCTCACGCTGGATCGTGGGGTGGCTGGGCGTGAGCGATGCGCTGGCATGCGCGCCCGCCATGACGCGTCCCGCCACGGCATCCGCCTCTTGCTCGAAGGCGTCGCCGGGCTGGTTGACGGTCAGCTTGCCTTGCAGTTGCCTACTACTACTCGCGTTGCTTTGCTGCACGACGTGCGTCAACTCATGCGCCATTAACTTCTGTCCCATTGTTGTTCCCGGCAGGTACTGTCCTCCACCAAACACTACATCCCGCCCCACCGTATACGCCAGTGCGTTCACCGCCCGTGCTGACTCTGCTGCCTTCTCGTCTGTGTGCACACGCACACCACTGAAGTCATACCCGAAGCGCGGCTCCATGAACGCGCGCGTGTTCGTGTCAAGCGGCTGGCCTGGCGAGCGTAGCACTTCACTTACGAGAGGCGGCACTGTCGTTGGCTCGTTCGATGTTGCAGCGCGGCGTTGCAAAAGACTACTCTTAGACGACGACCCAATCGATGTCTTTTGCTGTACCTGGACTTTCGCATATGCTCGATCACTCATGCTGTTGCCTTTCGATGTACCTGAACATAGCTCTTTGAACAGTATACCTTACGATGCTCTATTTTCGCTCAATTTTGACTGTGTTTGAGAAACGAGCGTTTTCAAGTGTCACCCTGAACCGCAGCGAAGGGTCTGTCTGCATGGGCGTCGAGATGCTTCGCTGCGCTCAGCATGACAGGACTGCGCTCAGCATGACAAGGCTGTCGTGCTACCGCTGCTACCCTTGCGGTCGCTCCCCAGCAATCTCAGCGGCACTCCCATGACTGCTGTCGCACTTCTATAGGAGAAAGCCCCATCGCTTGCCGCACACGCCGCGAGAAATGATAGCTGGTTTGAAAGCCGCAGCGTATGGCAATCTCGCCGACGCTAAGTCCGGTCTGTCTCAGGAGATCGATGCCCTGTGCCACGCGACGCTCCCAGAGATAGGCCATTGGTGTGGTGTTCAACTGCTGCCGGAACAAGCGGATGAGATGCGGTGGACTGACTGCCGCTGCCATCGCAATCATGTCGAGCGTCAGTGGCTCTCGTAAATGGGCGTGGATGAAGTGACGTGCCGTCTCGACAGCCGGGTCGGCTGGCGTCGAGGTACCATTCATCTGCAGTTCGCCTTCACCGATATAGCGCCAGATCATCTGTACAGCCAGCGTTTTCAGCAATATTGGTGCAGTGGAAAGTGGAGAATTCCGCAACGCGAGTGCTTCGTGTGCCAGGTCGGCCATGGTTGAGGAGAGTTGCAGCGGCCACGGCAAACGGGCCAGCCGGGCGAGAAGCGTCTGTGAAAGCTGCGGAATAAAGATATGCAACCAGCTATGCCAGGTCTCGCATTCTTCCGCAAACGTGAAGCGCTCTTTGTGTCCGGGAAAAAGCACCAGCACACTGTCGGCAGATGCCATGTGCGGTACATCGTCAATCCAGATCGTCATATGCCCAGAGTAAAGCATTATCAATTGAAGGTTGCGTTGCAGGCGAGGGCCAAAGGTGCCACCCGGTGGGTAGGTGACCTCGCCGGCGTTCACCTCTTCAGGCCAGAAGCATTCATGATCAACCATGGTTATAGTTTCAGCTATCTCTCTCCCTTCTCCTTTCAGCCCTGCTGACCGCAGGTAGCTACGCAGTAGCGTTGCAGGGCTGGATTTATGCCGATATGCTAATATTAACATACACTATCCACTCCTACATCCTACTAAGGAGGAAACTATGAACACTTCACAGCACGTGCTGTATATCGGCAGTTATGCCTCTGCCGATCAACCGGGCATTTATGTATGTACCTTCGATGACACAACAGGAGAGCTGGGCGTGCGTGGTTCGTTTGCTGGCGTCACCAACCCATCCTTTCTGGTTGTCCACCCGAACGGGCGCTCGCTATACGCAGTGAGCGAGACGAACCAGCAGAAGGATGGCACGCCCGGCGCCATCTGGGCATTCCGCTGTATACATGAATCGTGGAGCATTGAGCCGCTCAACCATAAACTGAGTGGAGGAGACCTTCCTTGCCATCTCGAGATCGATGCAAGCGGACGGTGGTTGCTGGTCTCCAACTACGGCTCTGGCAGCGTAGGCGTGCTGCCGATCCTGGCAGATGGTACGCTAGGGGAAATGACTGATCTGGATCAGCATCATGGCAATGGACCGCATCCTGAGCGTCAAGAGGGTCCACACGCGCACTCAGCGACCTTCACACCGGATCAGCGCTTTACAATCGTGGCCAATCTGGGCACGGATGAGCTGAGGGTGTACGCGTTTGACCCGGCTGCGGGTCGCTTGCATATGCATACGCGGACCAGCACGCACGCTGGTGCTGGTCCGCGGCACAAGGTCTTCCATCCGAGTGGCCAGCGCGTGTACGTTGCCAATGAGCTTGACAACACCGTGGCAGTGTACGACTATAATGCAGCGCAGGGCAAGTTAAGCGAGAGGCAAATCGTTGAGACGTTGCCACCGGCCGCGCCAGAGAGTATCGTAGCCGACATCCACATCTCGCCAGCAGGCGACCGTGTGTACGTCTCCAATCGGGGACACGACAGCATAACCATCTTTGAAGTAGAAACGGATGGGCAACTGGCCCGCATTGCCATTCGCCCATGCGGTGGTCGATGGCCGCGCAATTTCGCAATTGCACCTGGCAACCGTTTCCTGGTAGTAGCAAATCAGCAAAGCGACGAGGTTGCGGTCTTGCCCGTGCGCGACGATGCGGAAGCGCTTGGAGCTCCAATCGCACGCATTCCCATTGCGGAAGGTACGTGTGTACACTTTGAGCGGAATATCTTCAACAAACGGTAAACAGGTTCGTCGAATAACCTGCTGGAAGGATGAGAGCACTATGAACCCATTCGAGAAAATAGCAAAGAGACATCAGGCTCTTCCTAAAATAGATTTGGCACAGGGACGCAGTATAGCCTCCTCACGGAGTACCAGCAGGAGGCTCATGGAATTGATAGATGCGAATGCACATGGGAATGTACATGGTGGCGTCATTATGCGTATGGTAGATGAGGCTGCTTCCATTGTCGCCTTCAAGCACAGCCAGAATCCTGATGTGGTCACGGCCAGAGTGGAGACATTTAATTTTCTGGCCCCTGCATATATCCGCGACGTGGTGACGATCCATTGTGAGATGCGCTACGTAGGCCGCACCAGTATGGAAGTGGGCGTAGAGGTCATGGCGGAGGACGTGATCACCGGCGAAGTCCGTCAAATTGCCAGCAGCTACGTGGTCTATGTAGCACTGGATGAGAATGGTAAACCAACGCCGGTTCCTCCCCTTGTGCCCGCTGACGATGAAGAGAAAGCAATTATAGAACGGGCGCGTCTTCGTCGTATGCATCGGCAGAAGACCGATGAGGAATTGACGCGGGCAGAAGAATGACGCGATCTTCATTTCTGATTTTGAGGACATTTGCGAATCCCCCTTCCCCTATCATGTATAATAAACTTAGCCCAAATAATACATTTCAAACCGCAACCCAACACAAAAAAGGGAGCACGCATCACATGAAAACCACTATCTCTCGCACCGCAGGCCCTACTCTCTATACCCTTGAACCTCATCCAATAAAAAAATTTATCGAGCAATTTACTCCCTTTTGGCCGAAAATACCGAGCACCGAGTCCAACCAGCTTTGAATGTCACCCACTTAAAAATTATCGAGCAATTTACTCGCTAAAATCATTATATAAAGGAGCTTTGCTTGATTACATAAGCGCAGAGAAGAACACGCAAGCAGCGAACGATGAGCGCGTGGAGATAACATCTCTCCCCGAAATGCGTTGAAACATCGCGGTTCACAGTTCCTTGACGGACTGCACAGAATCTCATAAAATCTTCATAAAACATCCGCAATACTATAAGAAATGAATGTGATAGGTTTGATCAGGCCATCCCTGATCAAACCGGAAGTGAGATGCCTGCCATGTCGTCATCACAAACAGGGGAAGACTGGTTAAGTTTGCGGCAAGTCGCCGACATGCTGGGTATGCACCCGGCAACAGTGCGGCTCTGGGCAGACCGCAACGAATTGCCCTCAATCCGCACAAGTGGTGGGCACCGCCGTTTCCGGCGCGCCGATATCGAGGCGCGCCTACATAAGGAAGCCGAACGTAAACCCAATCCCGCCGCGCAACTACTCGTACAGAGCGTCCTTGGCCGTGTGCGCTTCGCCTTTACGGACGGCACATTGAATGACCTCCCCTGGTACCAGCACTTCAACGAGGCAGCCCGCGAAGCCTATCGCCTCCTGGGACGGCGCGTCCTCGAGCTTCTCCTGCGTGCTCTCACATATAGTGATTCACCCGACGAGCTACGGCAAGAAGCCATCCAACTTGGCCGCGAGTACGGCACAATTACCTGCACCTCACAGGTACCCGTCGCTGACGCAGTCCGCGCCTTTCTCTACTTCCGTAACATGGTAGACGAAAGCGTACTACAGCTCGCAGAAATTCGCGGCGCCCGTGATCACCAGGACATCCCCTGGGCCGAAAGCCTCCGCCAGATACAGGCCCTCACCAACGAATTACTGCCCGCCCTCATCGAAGCAGCCCTACAACCCCAACCACCTATCATGGCGTAGGGACGCGATTTATCGCGTCCCACGCAGGGCGGGTTCGTCCCGTAGGGGCGGGAGTGGCAGGGAAGAAGGGTGGGGACCCTTGGGTCGCCCTGCGTCCTGTTCCCCTGCCGCTTCCCACCCGCCCCCCATGGGCGACGCAAGCGTCCCCACTCCACTGCGCCCCTCTTCCGCCCCTACGATTGTGACGATCCGCCCCAAAAAACCTACTGTTGAGAGGAGGTCGTCCCTCCGTACAATAACCCTCCACACACTCCCAACTTTTATCAACCCATCATCACACTAAACATATTGTGTAACCACTACGACATATGTTATGTTATATATGAAACCAGCGACCAAAACCAGAAGGTAACCGCAATGCCAGCAGATCCCCCAATATCCAATAATAATAACAAAAATACAGATGAAACCACGGACCTGCCAGGGTCCAACTCTGTCAACATCAGCGAAACACCCTCCATTGCAAAGGGCGATAACAACCCGGACTCAGACTCCACCACATCAACAGATATCACCCTCACCCTCCGCCAACAAAGAGCCCTGGCCTACCTTGCGCGCAGACGCATGCGCAAAGCCCGCATCACCAAACGACAGACCTACGCCGACATAATCGAAACCACTCACAACAATGACAATGAACCCACACCAGACCCTCACGAAAACAACAACGACGCCTCGTCGGATCATGGTAGGGGCGATCCCTTGTGGTCGCCCTCCTCCGGACCACTCTCTCACTCCTCCGGGTCGCCCTTGAATGAGGACCTGGATGGCCAGGCCCTCTACTCCCCCTGGAACGGCGGTCTGACACGCGACATACTCAAACGCAAGAACGGCGATGAAAGCACTCAACCGCTACACGAAAAACCCATCCCGGTTACCCGCGTAGCAGCCCCTCCCGCTAGCTTTCAAGTCATAGGGAGGAATGTCGCCACTCTGCTCCCAACCAGGCCAAAGCCACCCAAAACAGCAGCTGAAAAGGAATGGCGGCGGCGCAAAGTATTGCGCCATCTCTCACGTAAACACCTGCGCGCTGCCCGTGACTCAGAATATCGTTCGCGTCGCCACCTCTGGACAACCATCAGCATCATCGCCCTCGTGCTGCTCCTTGTCTTCCTTTCAGTAGGCTCGGCTGGTACGATCGTTGCCTATCGCTTCTATACTCAGACGCAGAATAAATACGAGCACAGCGTAGTGACGCTGCGCGATCTCTTGCCGCTCGATAACCTCAAGATGTACGACAGCAAGGGTGTATTCTTGATGCAAATGACCGACCAGGGCATTCATACAACAGTGTCGCTCGACGAGGTCGCACCCGTTTTGAAAAATGCCACCATAGCCACCGAAGACAAGAACTTCTGGACCAATCAAGGCATCGATATCCTGCGTATACTTCGTGCCGCCCTCGACGATCTCCGCAGTGGACAGGTCGTAGAAGGTGGCAGCACCATCACCCAGCAATTGATTAAGAATTTGATCGTAGGCAATCAGGCTTCATATATACGCAAACTCGAAGAGGTCGTGCTGACCCCGCAGATCAACAGTCTCTATACAAAACACGACATCCTGGAAATGTATCTCAACAGCATCTATTACGGCCACCAGGCTTATGGTATTGATGCCGCAGCCACCGTCTACTTCGGGCTGCAAGATAAACCAGGCAAACCCGCCGCGATGCAACTGGACCTCGCCCAGGCGGCCATGATTGCAGGTATTCCCAGCAATCCCTCCGCCTATAATCCACTGCTTCATCCCAAAGCCGCCCTTGAGCGCTTTAAAAGCGTGCTCGGTCTGATGGTGGGCCAACAATATATCACCAAAGTGGATGCGCTCGAAGCCATCAAAGAGGCGGAAGGTCCCCATTTCTTTAAGAAGGCCTCCAGTCAGGTCAATCGCGCGCCGCATTTCGCCGATTTTGTACTGGACCAGCTTCTAAAGCTATTCAAGCTCAAAGATCGCAGCCAGTTATCGCGCTCCGGCATGATTGTCTACACGACGCTGGACATCAACTTGCAGGACAAGATACAGAAGATTGCCCAGAGGCACATCGCCGAATTGCGCGTCGCCCACAACCTGACAAACGCGGCAGAGGTGCTGATCGACTACCACACCGGAGCCATTATCTCCCTGCTCGGCAGCATTGACTACAACAACAACGCCATCAACGGGCAGTTTGACGTTGCGACACAGGGCTACCGTCAACCCGGTTCTTCCTTCAAACCTTACGTCTACGTGACTGCCTTCAAGCAGGGAGCGTCGCCAGCACAGGCCATCGCGGATGAGCCTACCACTATCGATAATTTCGGTGGATATCCAGCGTTCTATTCGCCAACAAACTATGATCTGAGTTTTCACGGCCATATGACCCTGCGCTGCGCTCTTCAAAACTCCCTTAACGTGCCAGCCGTACGCGTGCTGCGCCATGTCGGCATCGCTGCCTCAATGAAGACCGCAAAAGAGATGGGCATTACCAGCTACGAAGGTACCCCTGGATATTCGCTGGTGCTCGGCGGCCTGGGCATCCGCCTTATCGATCACACCTCGGCCATGGGCACCTTCGCTAATGGCGGGGTACACGTTGACTACTATGCCATTAGCAAGGTTGTCTCAGGCAATACCAACAAAGTTATCTACGAGCGCCAGTCTGACCCGGGAAAGCGCGTTGTCAGCTCGCAACTGGCCTACATGATGACCAATGTGCTAAGTGACAACACCGCTCGCATCCCCGAATTTTTCGACTGCAACGTGCTCCAACTTTACTCCAACTCTCAGACCAGTTGTTATAACGGCAATCGCGGCGTCGTTCGTCCCGCTGCCGCCAAGACCGGCACAACACAGAATTTCCGTGATAATTGGACAGTGGGCTACACCACGGATTATGTTATGGGAGTGTGGGCAGGCAACGATGATAATACGCCAATGTACCAGGTGACAGGCGTCCAGGGTGCCGCCCCCATCTGGCACGACTCGATGCTTGTTGCCGAAAAGGGACACCCCATCCGCGACTTTACCAACCCGGGCGGACTACAACAGTCAACCCTCACCTACCCCGACGGTGTATCAACAACCGATTGGTTCATCCCCGGCATGATCCCAAACTTTGCACGACCAACGCCTGTCCCAACACTGGGTCACGACACGCCTACACTTACACCTACACCTACCCTTGAACCTGGTAGGGGCACATCGGCGGCACATCCTTATTGCCCTAGCGTCTTTAATTTCGCCTTCAATCCACCGCCACCCGGACAACCTGGCGACGGCTGGTGGTAAATTTGCATTCTATATAGATTTTTGTTACAATGTACCCAGGGGAACGGCCTTTCATCCTTCGCCAAATTCGTTACTCTCATCAAACAACAAACGTTTCAATAAGAGGAACATGTCGCTGTAGCAGCAGAAATGACATAAAGCTGCTGTTACATCACACGTTTGGCCATCTTAACAACAATAACGGCAATATTTTGCTCAGTTTATAGAACTCCTGAATAAATATTTCATAAACTATAACTCATCTATATTGTCGTTTCTTTCTTTTTAATGTCTATTGTATGCGACCCATTTGTCTCATACTGTTATTCCTGGTCTTCGACTCCGTTTCACTATTGATTCTAAGCTAAAGGGTTGAGGAGGAAAGTAAAAAAGGGGGATACATATGCAGAACAATAATCATCCAAGGATACCCGCGAAACTTCCTGAGCGCAGTCGTGCAGCGGCAGCACAAAGACTCGACGAGCGCCCCATAAATAATACTCGAGGCGTCTATTATCCTGCTCCTCATCTGAATCCAAATCCGAGGGGATGGCGCACAAAGCGTCATATAAAGCGCAAAAAGCTGCATCGCACAAACCTGCAATATCTTGTTATCGATCGTATAGGTACACAGTGGACGATGCTGCCCATGGCCTTAGCTGTATTGGCCGCCATCGTCGTTTTCGCCAGTCTCGTGGTGGGCTTCACAGCGGCTGTTAATGCAACTCAGACCCGCTTCCACCAGCAAGTCATTACCCTGCCCGACATCCTGCCCAAAGACAGCCTGAAGATGTACGACAAACATGGTACCCCCATTTACCAGGCGGTCGACCAAGGGCTACAAACGACTGTGCCGCTTTCAAAAATCTCCCCCAACTTCATTCATGCTGAGGTTGCCACCGAAGACCAGACCTTCTGGACGAATTCAGGCTTTGATATCACCGGCATTGTTCGTGCGACACTGGACAACCTGACTCAGGGACATATTGTTTCCGGTGGCAGCACCATCACCCAACAACTCATCAAAAACGCCATCGTCGGCGACCACGATACCGCCATACGCAAACTGCAGGAGCTCATCCTGGCACCAGATATCACACGGCGTTTTACCAAGGAACAGGTACTCTCGATGTACCTGAACACCATTTATTATGGTGAGCAAGCATACGGAGCCGAGGCAGCGGCATTCGTCTATTTCAACTTACAAGATACACCCACAACAAGCGCCGCAGCGCAGCTCGATATTGCCCAGGCGGCAATGCTCGCCGGTATTCCCAGCAATCCTAGCCAGCGTGACCCATTTTTACATCCCCAGGCCTCGTTAATGCGCACAAAGGCCGTACTTCTAGAAATGCGCCTTCAGGGTTATATCACTCCCTTCCAGGAACGGGCCGCGCTTGCCGAAATACAAAAGCCCCATTTCCTGCAACATGGCATCATTCACAACATCCTGGCGCCCCATTTTACCAGCTATGCACTGAACGAATTGGCAAAGGCATTGAATGTGAAACTCACTGATCTTTCCCGCTCTGGCTTGGTCGTCTCAACAACCCTCGATTTGCCACTCCAGAATAAGATATTGAAGATTGCACGGAAGCACATCGCCGAATTGGCTGCAGCACACCACATGTCCAACGCAGCCGTCGTCATGATCGACTTTCACAACGGTGACATTCGCACGCTGCTCGGCAACATTGATCCCAATAATCCGCACTATGGGGCCTACGATGTCGCAACCCAGGGCTACCGTCAACCGGGTTCATCGTTCAAGCCGTACATTTACGCGACAGCCTTCGCCAAAGGCATCAGTCCTGGTATGCCAGTGTTCGATACCCCGCTGACTATACGAATGTGCTGCGGCCTGCCCGCTTATTCTCCAAGCAACTACGATCACCGCTTTCACGGCCTGGTTTCATTCCGCTATGCCCTGCAGAATTCATTTAACGTGCCAGCGGTAAAGCTGCTCACGAGAGTTGGCGTGGACAACGCCCTGCAAACCGCGCAAGCCATGGGCATTACTAGCTATAATGGATCGCCCAATTACACAATGGTGCTTGGAACCCTCGGTATTCACTTGCTCGACCAGACCTCTGCCTTCGGCGTTTTCGCCAATGGCGGTGTACGAGTTACTCCACATGCCATCGATACGGTGACGGATACGCAAGGGCATCTGATCTATCATTTCGTCCCGGTGGGCAGGCGTATCATCAGCAAACAAGTCGCCTTCATCATGACGAATGTACTCAGTGACAACAAATCGCGCCTCTACGAGTTCTTTGATTGCAATGTCCTGCAACTCTATTCCCACACTCGTCAACAGTGCTACGCAAGGCATCGTGGCATCGTCCGTCCCGCCGCCGCCAAGACTGGTACATCCAGCTACTTCAAAGATAACTGGACGGTCGGCTATACAACAGACTACGTTATGGGCGTCTGGGCCGGCAACAATGACAACTCACCCATGGTGAACGTAACAGGCGTCGATGGTGCCGCCCCCATCTGGCACGATAGTATGCTCCTGGCCGAAAAAGGCAGGCCCATCACCAATTTCTCCAACCCGGGTGGAGTGATCCTCAAGAAAGTCCATTACCCAGAAGGCATCACCACAACCGACTGGTACTTGAAATAATCGTTAGACAACAAAACGCACCGGACCATGGGCAGTCCAGTGCGTTTTGTTGCCTCTATCCAATTCACTGCTATTTCACGTGAATGCCCACTCGCTCAAGCAATTCCTGGCTAATCTCAGCACGATGTTTCACAGGCATACGCCCAGGTATACAATGCGAGTCAGAGCCAGTGCTCAGCAGCAAGTGATGCTTGTGCACATATTCCAGGTAAGCTTTCACGATCTCAGGACTATGGTAGGGGTGGTAGACCTCGATGCCGTCAATTGGTATCTCGGCGCGCAGCTCATCAAGCAAGGCAATATCATAAAACGTGAAGCTCTGTTCACGGCGGCCGGGATGAGCTATCAGGCAAAAGGCCCCACTGCGGTGCGCTGCCTCCACCGTTTCCTCCATATCAGCCATAATGGAGCGGAAACCCGCCTCACGTATCATCTTCATCGCGGTTTGCCAGTCGGTAACATATCCATGTTCACGTAAAAGCCGGCCATTATCCACGGGTCTCCGTAATTTGCCGCCATTCTCGGCTAACACCTCCGCCTCGCGAGGAAAGGCATACCCACGACGCAAGAGTTCATCATGCACCTCGTAGGTATTTTCCAGTTGCAAACGCACGACAGCCCCGGTGATTTCGCGTAAATAATTATCTTCTGGATCAAAACCATAACAGAGCATATGCCCCATCTTGTCCTTCCATTGAGTACTCATTTCCACCCCGGCAAGAACGGGCAAGTTCTTCTCGGCAGCAAGATCCTGGATACTGGCAACCATATCAACGCGATCGTGGTCGGTCACCGAAACGAGGTCATAACCTTCGTTGACAAGGTAATCAATTAGCTGTTGCGCTGGCCAGCGACCATCGCTGTAGGTAGTATGCATATGTAAATCGATAGCGGCATCTGGGGCAAGTGTCAGTTGCGAGGTTAAGCGCGACAAGATTGGCTCCTTTTCGAGGGAAGAACGATAATACACGAGTCATTCCCATGATACCACATGCGACGACGTCGTCAGGGGCTTGAGATGTTCACTCCCCGCTATTTCTGCTGCGGCATCTCTGGATATGTAATGGTCAGTTGCTCATCATACTCAGCTTTGGGTGGAGTAGTAAGCGGAGGCTCTTGCTGCTGGTATTGTATCGGTTGTACCTGCTGTTCTGGCGGCTGATATTGTGGCGGCGGTTGTTCCTGGTACCCCTGTTGATACTCACGGTAAGGGTACACACGAGGTGGTGGTGCCGGCTGTGCCGCGCTTTGCTTGATAAAGGTGCTGATCTGGTGGTAGTAGTAGGTAAACGCAGTAATCGGGTTCTTTTGTGTGCACCGCAATAAGAAGTAAACCAGCGCACCGAAAAAGTGGGTAAAGAAAATCATCAGCAGCCAGAATATCTTGCTTCCGCCTCTGAGGTTTTTATTCGTGATGCAGTCGATAAGCATCCATATCCAGAAGATGGTTATTGCGACCGGTATGATATCTATTCCCAGAAATGGCATCGTTTTTTCTCCCGTACCAGGGTCCCACTGTTGGTTACCTATTTCTATTGTATCACTCAATCATCAATTAGCAATCATCAATTAGAAAGAACGTGCGTTAACGAACTTTATCAAAAGGGAAACACCGTAGGACAAAATAAAAAGAATTGGGGCATCATTGCTCTGCTCCAACTCTTCGAGAAACGTTTACCATCGAAAGCAATAACCTACACCGCGCACAGTCTGAATCAGGCGGGGATTCGCGGGGTCCTCCTCCAACTTCTCACGCAGCCAGCGCACATGTACATCAACTGTACGGGTATCTCCAGCGTAATCGTAGCCCCACACGTTGTGAAGCAACTGATCACGAGTCAACACCGTCCCCCGGTTACGCACCAGGTACGTCAGCAATTCAAACTGCTTGGGCTGTAGCTCCATCTCCTGGCCCCGGCAGTTGACACGTCGCCCAGCCAGATCAATACGCAAAGGACCAGCTACCAGTTCGCGATTGGCCCTTGAGGTCTCATTGGTAGCCTCCTGCGCAGGTTTTTCAGCATCAAGAGGCGCATAATCGATCCGCCGCAGTAATGCGCGAACTCGTGCCAATAACTCACGTCGTCCAAAGGGTTTCGTCACATAATCATCCGCACCGACTTCAAGCCCGACTACTTTATCAATTTCGTCGCCCTTGGCAGTGAGCATCATAATTGGCGTCGTAGCAGTACTACTCTCACGCCTCAACTGGCGACAAACCTCTAATCCATCCATTTCTGGCAGCATGATATCCAGGATAATCAGGTCTGGCAGTTCACGATAAGCGGCTTGCAGCGCACTTGTACCATCCCCTGCGGTGATAACCTGGTATCCTGCCTGCTCCAGATTGTAGGCGATCGTCTCTACTAACACTGACTCATCGTCTATGACTAAAATCTTCCGTGCCACAGCTAACTCCCCTCTCGCCCGCAACATCTATAGTTATTAACCAAAACGGCCACTGACGTAATCCTCGGTCTCTTTCCTCTTTGGGCGTTCAAAGATATCGACCGTTTGAGCATACTCGATAAGCTTTCCAACCAGGAAGAAACCTGTATACTGTGAAACACGCGCCGCCTGCTGCATGTTGTGCGTCACTATCACAATTGTATATTCCTTACTTAAATCAGTTATTAATTCCTCGATTTTGAGCGTTGCGATAGGGTCAAGCGCGGAACAGGGTTCATCCATAAGTAGCACTTCTGGTCTGACTGCTAAGGCGCGAGCAATACATAGGCGTTGTTGTTGACCGCCAGAGAGGCCCATTGCCGATGTTTTCAAGCGATCTTTCACTTCGTCCCAGAGGGCAGCCTCCCTCAAACTCTGTTCGACTGTCTCCTGAATAGCTTCCCTGGACTTCCTCTGGATATGCAGGCCATAGGCAACATTGTCAAAGATCGATTTCCGGAATGGATTAGCACGCTGGAATACCATACCAATGCGCTGGCGTAAAGAGATCACATCGATCGCTGAATCGTAAATGTTCCGTCCATCCATAATAGCCTCACCCTCTGTACGCGTACCAGGAATGAGATCATTCATGCGATTGAGTGTGCGTAAAAAGGTTGATTTACCACAACCTGAAGGACCAATCAGCGCCGTTACCTGGTGCTCTCGTATTGGCAACGCAACATCGTACAGCGCCTGCTTGGCGCCATAGTAAAAATTCAAGTTCTCGATTTGTATTTTAGTCTGTGCATCTGGATTCAGATTCTTGCGCGGATCAAATTCTCCACTCACCTTTTCCTCAGGCACAGCGGTTGGGTCGCTTGCAGGAGCACCGCTGGCCCCTGATTGCTCAATCGGCGACTGTTGGGATCTATTGAGACTGGTCTCCATTACACCTCCATTAAGGGTATTCTCAAGCGTACACCACTATATTTTACACCAGTGGATACTCTTTGTGTAATGGAATAGATGCATCGACGATCAGACGATCTGCAAGTACCACCAGTCGGATATAGCGACCCGCGAGTGCTTTGCTGATAAAGTATGGACGACCCTCATAGGAAATGTGCCCGCTGCGCGCTACTTTACGCGAAAAAATGTTTGCGCCATCGGGAAATACAGCACTTCCGTCTCCATGTATATTTGCTGAAGCATTCATAACAGTTCGATCCTCGATTCTAGCTGGATAATTGTACGCACTTTGCCCAACAACGCCCATAGGTAGTACACAATTTTTACACCCACCCTTTTCGTTCCATCACCCAAAACGCCCCGAAATATAATCCTCGGTTTCTTTCTTTTGCGGATGAGAGAACAGTTCCGAGGTTTCTCCCTCTTCAATCAATTTTCCAAGGAGAAAAAATAGGGTGCGGTCCGCTACACGCCCTGCTTGTGACATGTTATGCGTCACAATGATGATGGTATATGTTTGCTTGAGTTCTTCGATAAGTTCCTCTATTTGCAGGGTAGAGATAGGATCAAGGGCGGAGCAGGGCTCATCCATCAGGATAATCTGCGGTTTGTTCGCAAGCGTGCGCGCGATGCAAAGTCGCTGCTGCTGTCCTCCCGATAATTGTGTAGCCGGTACATGAAGCTGATCCTTTACCTCATCCCAAATGGCCGCTTGACGCAGGCTACTTTCTACCAGTTCTCTCAGAGCGGAGCCATGTGCCATACCATTGATACGCGGCCCCATCGCCACATTGTCAAATATGCTGCGAGTGGGCAAGACATTCGGCTGTTGGAAGACCATGCCGACATGTTGTCGCACATGCCTTGGCTTGATGGACCGGGCGTAAATGTCGAAGCCATCAACCAGCACAGTCCCCTTCACACGAGCATCTGGCACCTCCTCATGCATGCGATTGAGACAGCGGACGAAAGTAGACTTGCCACACCCAGAAGGCCCGATCATCGCAGTGACCGTCTGCGGCTCAATCGAGAGATTGATATCAAAGAGCGCCTGCTTCCGTCCATACCAGGCATCCAGGTGTTGAACAGTGAAGGCCATCCTGTGTCCACTCCTTTCTCATGGGCGCATTCCCACAGTGCGCCTTATGCTAGACCCCATGACTCATACATCAGAACTTGCGCTTGAATCCACCGGTGAACCAACGCACCGTAAACGAAGTGATGAGGATGAGCAGAATTAAGACGAACGCGCCCGCATAGGCCTGGTTGACTTGCGTCTGGTACGGGCTCAAGGTGAAATTGTAGACGCGCAGCGTCAGGGCATCCATCGGGTTCCCGATACCCGTGTTCCAGAAGGTGGTGCCAAAGGCCGTCATTAACAGGGGCGCCGTCTCACCGGCCACACGCGCCATGGCCAACACGACGCCTGTGACGATGCCGCTGAGAGCCGCAGGGATGACCACTCGTAAGGTTGTACGCGCCTCGGTAGCACCCAGTGCGAGCGAGGCTTCACGCTGTTCCCTGGGCACCAGGTGCAGCACATCCTCGGTCGTCCGTGCGACGATCGGAATCATGATGATTGCCAGCGCTACCCCGCCCGCAAACCCTGAAAAGGTTTGCTGAGGGACGACGATCAGCACCCAGGCGAAGAGCCCGAAAATGATGGTGGGCACGCCGGTCAGCAGATCGACCAGGGAACGTACCGCATTCGCCAGGCGCCCCCGCCCAAATTCAGAGAGATAGATGGCCGTGAAGATCCCCAGCGGGATGCCGAAAAGCGATGCCAGCCCAACCAGAATGAGCGTGCCCTGGATTGCCGGTCCCATGCCACCCCCCGGCTCTCCATTCGGTGTGGGCAGTTTGGTGAAGAAATCCAGGTTGATGTAGCGGATGCCGTTTAAGATGACATAGAAGAGCAGGTAGATCAACACGCCCACGGCAAGCAGAGCGAACAGCGTAGCAAGGACAATCAAACAGCCATTACTGAATTGACGTTGTATCTCACGCGCTGATGCTGGCGGCTGGAACGGATTGTATGCGCTGCTTTTGCGCTCACTGACCGTTGTACTCATACGCGTACTCCTCTCGCGCCCCTGCGTTCCATACTGCTGATGAGCCAGCGAGCCAGAATATTCGTGATTAAGGTGATGATAAAAACAATCAACCCGGCCTCGATCACGGCTGAAAGGAAGAGTCCTGGCGTTGCCTCCCCAAACTGGTTGGCGATCACACTGGAGAGCGTATACCCGGTCTGGAACAGGCTCAAGCTTGGTTGCGAGGCCTGGTTTCCAATGACCATGGTCACCGCCATCGTCTCGCCGAGCGCACGTCCGAGCGCCAGGATGATTCCACCCAGGATACCAACGCGTGAGAAGGGCAGGACGGCATAGCGGATCACCTCCCAACGGGTGGCTCCCAGCGACAGCATCGCCTCGCGTTGCGAGGTCGGGACTGTCAGCATCACCTCACGTGAAACGGCAATGATGAGCGGGAGGACCATGATCGTTAAGACCATCCCCGCAGCAAGCATACCCACACCTTGTATCTGACCTTGAAAGAACGGCAAGAAGCCGAAGTGCTGCTGAAGCCACGGTTCACCTGTTTTCTGCAACCAGGGTGCGAGAAGCAGGAATCCAAAGAGGCCGATGATGACACTGGGAATCGCAGCCAGCAAGTCGGTGAAGAAGGCCAGAGGAATGCGCAGTGGTCGCGGGCAGAAATCCACCACGAAAATGGCCGCTAATATGCCGATGGGTATGGCGAAGATCATGGCAAAAAATGACGTATACAATGTGCCGAAGATGGCGGGTGCGACGCCATAGATATTATGGACGGGATCAAACGCCTGAATCGTCAAAAAGCTCAAACCAAAGGTGGTGATGGTTGGCCATGAGTACACCACCAGCACCACTGCCACGCCGATAACTGTAGCGACGACGATGAAGACTAAAAGCAGCGTGATTCCACGAAATAATAGATCAGTCGGTCTCCTGCCGAATCGCGTGGTCACCCAATCGAGGCTGCGTCGTATGACGCCGCGTTCCTCCGATACGCTTACTTGCTGCATATTCCCTCCCTTTCATAGCACTCTACACTGTTGTCCGGGAAGAGCAGACTGCCACTCTTCCCGGAACTGTAGCCGGTCTTACTCAACCCCCGGTGCATGGACAGAGACTATTCATGCTTCAGGCGGATAAATCGCTAGGAACCCGTATAGCAGGGACCACTCCCACATTTCATGGATTTGATCTTTGCCTCATCCAAGGTGACAATATTCTGTGGGAGCGGTACGTAGTTGAGGGCCGTAGCATACTGCTGACCAGCATGCGTGACCCACCAGAGCATGTTTGCAGTGGCCATCCCTTTGTTCGCATCACTCTGATTCTGGTAGACAATCGCCCAGGTGAAACCAGTGATGGGATAGGAGGCATCGCCAGGCGCATTCACAAAGTAGAAGCGCAGATCGGCAGGAAAGGTGGTGATATTCTGGGCAGCCGCTGCCGCGCTATCGACTGACGGCAGCACGTACTTCGTATTCGCATTTTGCACGGCGGCATACTGGATGTTGTTGGCGAGCACATACGCCAGTTCGTTGTAGCCGATGGCCCCCACGGTTGATTTGACCTGGGCAGCGACCCCCGCATTGCCTTTGCCACCAACGCCCGTCGGCCAGTTGACCGTCGTGCCTGCACCCACCTTTGACTGCCATTCAGGACTCACAGCAGCAAGATAGTGCGTGAAGATACCAGTCGTGCCACTGCCATCTGAGCGATGCACCACGGTGATGCTCTGATGAGGGAGGCTCACCCCTGCATTGATCGCCGTAATTTGAGCATCATTCCAGAATTTGATGTTGCCCAGGTAGATATTGGCGATGATGGGTCCTGTCAAATTGAGGTGCCCAGAAACACCCGACAGGTTGTACGAGATGGCGACTGCGCCAATGGTCACCGGAATGTGAAGAATGAGGCCTTTCGTACTCTGGGCGAGCTGCGCGGCACTCATGGGTGCATCGGTTGCTCCAAAATTCACAATGCCCTGGAGTAAGTCATTAATGCCTGCACCACTACCAATTGACTGGTAGTTGACATTGAGACCACACTTTGCACTGGGATATTCGGCGAACATTTTGGAAAACAGTGGATTGATAAAAGTAGATCCACCGCCATTTAACTGACTCACCGGCGGGCAACCTGACCCGCTCGGGGTCCCCGAACTAGTCGTGGTGGACGTTGATCCGCCACAGGCGGCCAGGATCAACATGAGACCGAGCAGCCCCAAGAAACCCAGACGAGTTGGCAGATGGTGCTTTCGTCGAGCTTGCGATAACCTTTGAAATAACATGATAGCCCTCGCTTTCCTACGTGTTAACAAACTTCAATTCTCTGGAAGACAATGGCGTTTTACCGCTGTTGTTGCCATCGCACTCTCACCGTAGCACTTGCATATTAACTATGCTTTATGGATAGGTTAAATATTCGTTAAATCTTTGCCCCTGGGATAAGTTCTTCTAGAAGAGGAGTAGCATAGATACACAGTCACAATCCGATCACAGGTTCAATCACATCAACATATCAACTCATACATTACCTATTGTTAACCTTCACTTAACATTCCCATAACATGCGCAAGATATCCTTTTATTTGAGGAGTTTTTATAAGCTGTAAACCTATCCTCAGGGCAAGGAGATAACCTTTTATGATTGAAGAAAATCTAGGAGATGATGAGCGGAATCGAGAAGTAGTAACTAAGGCGCATCATCATGTATTGACAACTCTGGACAACAGTTCGCTTTCAGGTTTTCACTTGAAAGCGATGCTTACATCAGGCATGGGTTTTTTCACAGATGCTTATGATCTCTTCATCATTGGTGTTGTGCTGGCAATACTGACGCCTATCTGGAGCCTCAACAAGTTTGAAATATCCTTAATTGGCAGCACATCGTTGATAGCAGCGGCACTCGGCGCGATCATTTTCGGCCGCCTGGCGGATTATGTTGGGCGTAGATCGATCTATGGCTTTACGCTGATTGTACTAGCAGCTGGAGCTATCGCGTCAGCCCTTTCGCCCAATGTGATCTGGCTGCTTATCTTCCGCTTTATACTTGGGCTGGGTATCGGGGGAGATTATCCACTCAGCGCTACGCTCATGAGTGAGTACGCCAACCGGCGTGATCGTGGCAAGCTCATTACGATGGTGTTTTCAATGCAAGGTTTGGGCCTGATACTTGGTCCACTTGTTGCCATCCTGCTGTTGGTGAGCGGGTTGAACCACGATCTCATCTGGCGCATCATGCTCGGGCTTGGCGCAGTTCCGGCACTGGCTACATTCTACCTTCGCCGGCAAATTGCCGAAACGCCGCGTTTTGCTTTAGCGATGCAAGGGGACGTAGAAGGTGCTACTCGTACTGTGGAAATGGTTACAAAGAACCAGAATGCCCTTAGCGGTACTGCTACTACAGTGAGAACCTCACAACAAAATAACGGGATAGCATCATCAAAGAGTAGTTTACGTCCTGATAAATCATGGCTCTACCTGTTGCTCACGTCACGCTACCTGAAGTGGCTGATAGGAACTGCAGGAGCTTGGTTCCTGCTCGACATCGCGTATTATGGCACGACGATCTCCAGCCCACTGGTTCTGAAGTCGCTTAATCCGCACTCCAACTTGCTGACCAACATGATCTATACGCTGATCATCTTTGTTGTTGCCGCAATGCCTGGTTACATTGTGGCGGCACTTACCATTGACCGCCTGGGCCGCAAGTTTATTCAATGGTTTGGTTTTGCTATGATGGCATTGGCTTACGGGTTACTGTTTGTTGCACCTGCTTTGACAACCATCACGGCCGCATTCTTGCTCGTTTATGGCATGAGCTACTTTTTCACTGAGTTTGGCCCGAATGTGACTACCTTTGTCTACCCAGCTGAGATTTTTCCTGTGATGGTTCGCACAACAGCCCATGGAATCGCCGCAGCGGTTGGCAAGATTGGAGCGTTTATAGGCGCATTTGCTTTCCCTTTCCTGCTAACCAACTACAACTTGCCGGGCGCAATGGCGGTCGCAGCGGTGATTTCGCTGGCTGGTCTACTGCTGACCATATTCACCCTACCTGAGCCAAATCAGCGTTCGCTGGAGGAAGTCTCTGGTGAGCATGAGGCGAGAACAGCTCATGGGGAGAGAGTGAAAACAGCCGTTCCGGCAACTGAGTTGGGGTGATCATAAGGAAATGTATACATGACCCACCTTTACCTCATCCGACATGGCCAGGCTATTAATGTTGTACAGAAAACGAGCGGGGACCCGGGACTTTCACCTCTTGGGGTCAAACAGGCCGAACGTCTTAGGGACCGGCTGGCGGCCTCGGGGGAAATTGCCGCCGACATAGTAATTTCCAGTACCATGCTGCGCGCAAAACAGACGGCCGAAATCATTGCCCCCGCCCTCGGTCTGCCTATTATCTTTGACGATGAAGTACAAGAACAGCGCCCTGGCGAAGCCTTGAATATGAGCGAGGAGGAGTTCAGGGAGAAGTTCGGCCCCGTCGAATTTGAGCAGAAACCTTATTTCCGCCTTGCGCCAGGCGCCGAGAGTTGGGTGGAATTCTCGTTAAGGGCAAGTACAGCTCTTCAACGTATCACCCGCGAACATGACGGAAAGACCATTGTCATCATCTGCCACGGTGGCATTATAGATGCCTCATTTCTCTTCTTCCTTGGCCTCAGCAGCTTACAGTTTCCACAGGTGCTTTTCGATACACACAATACTTCGATAACACACTGGTACAAGGAAGCAAACGATTGGGTTGAGCAGTTGAATCTACCCGTGAGCTGGATTCTTGATTACTACAACGATACGATGCACCTGCGCGACCTTGACTCGCCTGTGCGCATTCCATGGAAGCAGATTGCAGCCAAACCAGTGACAGGCATTGAGACGTCCATGGCGCCTACAGAGGCAGGGTTGTTACGTGATGGGGAATAAGAGCGGGTATAGTGTGGTAAAATAAACTGCAACGTTACACCAGGGAGTTTGCGCATGAACATTATTGATTTCTTTATCACAGAACAGAAACGCCTCCATAAATGGATGGGAGAAAGCGTGAGAGAACTTACGCTTGAAGAATGGAACTATATGCCCCAGGGGAATGGTAACAGCATCGCTTTTCTGGTCTGGCATTGTGTACGCACAGAGGATAATATTCTGCGTTTTATTTTGCAGCAGAGACCTCCTCGCTGGAACGAAGAGAACTGGCATGAACGGCTGGGTCTTCCACCACGAGTACAGGGCACAGGAATGGCGACGGAGGAGGCGCGCGCGTTTCGCATTGCCGACCCAAAACTATTTATGCAGTATGCTGAAAGTGTGTGGCTGGAATTTGAAGAGTATCTTGCTGCTATACCAGACGGGGGCGCGGAACTTTCCGCACGGGCTGTGACGGTCAAGCCTCTGGGCGGTATGATGGCAGTCCAGGCCATTGGCCAGGCTTGTATCACTCATTGCTTTATGCATTTTGGTGAAATCGCTTGTATGCTGGGGGAGTTGGGGAAGCAGGGAATGCCGATGTAGGTTTTTGGAGGATCGCAAGGGGGTAAAGGCTCTTTTATTATTACTCAGAGGTATGGTAAGGATGGCGATCAGGTATGCCACACATGCACGGTATGATCGCTGGCCGAGGCGATGTCGCTGCCTGTTGGAGACCAGTCAAGCGAACGCACCCACTTACTATGTCCAGGATAAGTTGAGATTTGCGCACCAGTCCGACTATCCCAGATCTGCACTGTCGTATCGTCACCCCCGGAGGCAATGTTTGAGCTGTGCAGCGCCCATCCCACGGCCTTGACAGCGCCACTGTGCCCTCTATAAGTACACATGGGTTCTCCGGTGGCAGCATCCCACACTTTCACGGTCGTATCCTGGCCGCCAGAAACGATAAACCTCTCATCAGACGACCACGCTACCGCGTAGATAGGGCCATCGTGTCCATGATAGACCATGATAGTACCCCCATTGGCAGCATCCCAGACCTGAGCCGTCCCATCGAAATTCCCGGATGCGATGCGTGAGCCGTCGGGCGACCAGCTTACGGCGAAATTGCGATATTGTTGGCTGCGGGTATAGGATGCCTGGCCTGTAACAGCATTCCATACTTGAATCGTACTGTCGCCGAAATCTCCGCCTGAGACGATGTATCGCCCATCGGGGGACCAGGAGAGGCTGCGCACAAAGCGGGTATGTCCATGGTAGGCCACGATTTCTTCGCCGGTAAAAGCGTTCCACACCAGCACCAGCCCGCTGGTACATCCTGATGCAATACGCTGCCCATCAGGAGACCAGGCGACAGAGAGGAGGCAATGGGTATGACCGCGAAAGACATATTCAGGTTTCGCGGTGGCAGCATGCCAGATGTGAACAGTGGTATCCTTTGAACCGGAAGCGATGTATTGACCATCCGGCGACCACGCCACGGCGAATACGTTGTCGCTGTGGCCTTGATAGATCATTGCTTGAGGCATGATTAGTGCTCTTTGGGACCTTCTACTAGCAGGTTGATGGCGTGCGGTAAGACAGGGAGGATACAATCTAGGCACTCTTGAACCGCTTTGGGGCTGCCCGGCAGGTTGATGATCAATGTGCGTCCACGTGTGCCCGCAACGCCTCGCGAAAGCATGCCGAAGGGTGTGTGTTGGATGCTGATGGCGCGCATAGCCTCGGCTATACCGGGAGCTTCACGGTCGATCACCGCCTTTGTGGCCTCTGGCGTAACATCGCGAGGAGACAGCCCGGTACCGCCGGTAGTTAGAATGAGGTTCAGGTGTTTCACGTCGCTCCATTCACGCAAAGTGGCCTCAATTTGCTCGCGCTCATCGGGAATAATCGCTCCTGCGCTGATGACGGCCGCCGGCATCTGTGTCACCAGTTTACGAATACGCTCCCCGCTCGTATCCTCTCTGGCTCCCTTCGCGCCACTATCGCTAATCGTGAGTACACCTATGCTGATCATTAACTCTATCCTTGCGGTGTCAACTCTCGCATAATCGCCCCAATTTGTCGACGCGAACCATAGAGCCAGACAGTATATTCACCGGATACAATCTCCGCGTCTACCTGGCACTGCAACTCTGCGGCAAACTTTCGGGCAATATCGAGTAGTTGTCCTCGTTCCGCCTCTCTCTGGCTAAACGTCCTTAGCGCCAGCCTACCTAACCGTTCCTGTTGACTTAATGCTGCATTGATAAGTTCATACAGATGTTCAAGGCCGAAGACAACATGTAGCGGGGGGGCTTCTTTCCCCTCCCGCATCGCTCTGTCGGCAAGGGAAGCTCCACTGCGTTCCTTCCCCTCCCGCATCGCTATGTCGGCTCCGCTCGACATACGCTCCCCACTCCCTCGACACACGCTCCCCTCCTCGCTTGACTGCATAGTATCTAAAGTAACGCCTGCAACATGTTTTTCGCTTCCTACCCGCAACTTTTCCTTCACAGGTACCTGGTAACTTACCTCTATCCCGACCTTTTGACGCACTGATAGTAGTTTCTCGAGCGTATCTCTTCGTGCTTCATCCGAAATGTCAGGCGTTGGATCCACGTAGACCAGGAGGAAGTGGGCTGGGTCGGAGTAGATGAAGGGGCGAGACTGAGTGGACCGTCGTCCACAATTTGGGCAGGTGGAGACATTTAGCAGTCCAGCCAGCACTGTATAGCGCAGCTGTGGATCTTGCCTCGTATTTACATATTCATAAATCTTACTGCGAAATACCATGCCACAGGGACAGGTAATCATGTAATTCGTTGCGTGAGACATACTACCGATTCTTTGGTGCTTTCCAGCTATCTAGCGATGGATCCTGGTACAAGTATAACATATAGTTGCTTGCATCGCTCCACCTGCGGTGGGTCCTCGATACATCGGGATGACGTACTGGATAAATCCGCACGCTACAATGTAGGGGGCCGATTATGCAATGTAACCAATTGATCCAGGAATCTGTAAGGGTCACAGCACTGTCATGCTGAGCACATTCGCTCCGCTCAGTGTAAACTCCGCGAAGCATCTCGCTGCCCAGTGCGACAGACCCTTCGCTTCGCTCAGGGTGACAGTGGAGGTGTATGAATGAATTGGTTATTTTGCATTATCGCGCATCCTGCCGTAGGCTTCTTCGTTGCAGCGATGGATTTCAAATAGGCTCCCTGCCACTTGCTCCAAAGCCGCAAATTGCTGGGAAATCTCATCTTCTCCTGCTCTTACTCGCCGCCTTCGTCGAAATCCTGAACTTCATTCCCTGCCGTTCTATAAATTCCTGAAAATAGGCGTAAAATTCCGCACGATCTTGCATCGAAATTACTGATACAGCATCAGCCGTTTCGATAGCGTAAGGATAGCCATTTCCGCCAGCGATCACCTCGGCACGTACAACATCCAACACAGGCTCTAATACACCATCGTCGAGCATCCAGCGCGGAAACTCTAAACGTGCGGGGGCATGAGAAGATGAGGTTTGCAGGTAGCAGAAAGCAACGCTTTCGCGGTAAGGCCCATACCCCTCCAAAACATCCCCGCGAGCGCAGATCAGCGCCGGTGTACGATCGCCCCAGCTCAATTGATCCTGCCAGAGCAGCGCGTCGTGAATCCTTTTTGTTTCACGCAATACAGGTCGATCTTCCATCGCATCAAGTCGCCTCAGCATTGTGATGATATCGCGTGCATAACTCGTATTGACGAAACCAATCAAGGGCACGCGCTGCTGTTCAGATGTGCGCAACAGCGAAACAGCAGCAGCGATATAGCGTTCGCGGTAAGGGCTGGGCATTGTCAAAGCAAATGAGACCACCAGTGAACCATCGAAGAAGACGACCGGACTATGGGCTGGATCTCCCACACGGCGCGCGCTGGCGTACTGCTCCATCTGGTTACAAAGTGTCTCGACTTCTAACATATAGCGGCGGAGCGTCACCTGCATTTCAGAGTAGGGATAGCTGTCAGGATCACTGCTCTCACTTTTCGACTCCTCTATTATCTCCTCGGGTGAAAGCACCTCCAGGTGTACATCCTTGGTATATGGCCGACCGTGGGCATGAGGGTTGGCAAAGAAACCAACCTGAATGAGGGCAACCGGAATAGACGCATCACGCCAGGGCTGCAACTGGCTGCCATCGACCGCCAGCGTCGTGATCCCCTCAATACACTCGGCCCACTGGCGAGCCTGTTCATGATTGGTAAACTCGCGCCCAAAGGGAAACATCGGGGTAACGTTCGTGCCCGGCCTATCTACCAAAGCCAGCCAGCGGTCAAATTCGATACTTGGACGTGCACCCGCAGGTACATTGAAATGCGACACTGCAACGCCGCTGTCGCGTCTACGCTTCGCGTCAGCAGTGTCGAAAGGAAGTACGTGGCTGTCCTCAGGTGGCAAGATATCTTCCAGGAGCTTACTCGACGGATACCGTTGGTGGAGCATTTCCAGTGCATGGCGGTAGGCTTGCAATTGTTCGCCAAATGAAGCATCATACAGACTAAATTGACCTTTTTTAAGTTGCAGAGCCGCGTGCAGTTTCCCTTTATGAAGCATTTGCCTGAACCTGCTCTCTATCCCTTACCATGGCCTCCCCTCCTTCGTGATCCTCCGTCATGAACCGCGTTTCCCCGTCCACCTTGCGCAAACGTACCAGGCTATCAAGTCCTTGTTCAAAGGTATCATCATGGCTGATGACAATCAGTTGATCAAAGCCGCGCACACGGCGAATCTGCTCGGCAAGGTTCATGCGCCGCAATTCATCCATACTCTGTGTCGGTTCGTCAAAAAATGCGATATTGAGTGAAGAGAGTTTCTTAAGTAATGCAAGACGCACCGAGAGCGCCGCACTCATCTGCTCTCCACCGCTCATCTGCGCAAAAGTGCGGTTCACTCCCTGACGGCGTAGTATTATTTCATAATCGTTTTGCCAGGATAGTTGAGCAGAGCGGTCGCCCATAATCTCCCCAAAGATGCGATTCGCTTCGGCTGAAATATCACCCAATATGGCTTTCAATACATGAGGAGCCGCCTCCTTCATCAACTTGCGGAACAGATCCATCATCTGCTGCAACTCTTCAAGCGTCGCCTTTTCCTTTCGAGCCGCTTCTAGCTCGAGTAGAAACGCCTCTGCTTTCTGGATATCTCCCTCAAGATCTCTCATTTCTTTCCGCGTCAGTTGTATTTTTTCCAAAAATGCACTGAACTGACCTCGCTTATCCTTAATGTCTCGATCAACACCCGTCAGTTCTGCCTGGTTATAAGCGGCCTTCGCCTTAAAGTACTCCTCTTCTGCTCTTTCAAAGTCCTGCTGTGCTTGTTCAACAGTGACCTGTATTGCATAAAACGCTTGCTCACGTTGGGGTAAGAGACGAGCCGTCTGCTCATTTAACATATAAGCCTTGTATCCACCGTGAGTCTGTTGCAGCACAGCTTCTTGCTCACTAATACGTACATCCAGTTCTGCATAGCCTGCAAGTTGGTGCTCTAACTCATGCAACTGCTGTTCAACAGCATGTAGTTCTTGCTGCTGCTGCTCGAGTTGATGCCGGTAGGCCGGTTCCTGCTTGATTATGTCGCGTTGAGCCTTTGTCTCACCGCGCGGATCATTCAACTTGCCCAGTTCCAGTCCAACCTGTTTCAGTTGCTCATGACTGTACCCTAGTTCCTTTGCTTGCTGACGGCGTTCCTGAATGAGTGCATCACACTGTCGCGCTTGCTCCTGCAACTGCTGTAATTGCATGCGCAGCCCTTCTAAACCGCGCACCTGCTCGTCAGCCTTTTGACTCTCTTTCCGCGCAGCTTCCTCCATGGTAATCTGTTGATCAACGAGCCGTAGGGCCTCCAATTCATCCATCAGACCGGCTATTTCGCGCTCTAATCGAGCAATCTCAATAGCCAGCCGCTGTAAATACTCCACATAATTATCGCGTTGCTCTACATACTGACCCAGTTTATCGAGAGCTTCTGCGTATTTTTTGACAGCGTTGATGCGCTCTGCAAAAGTGCTTTGCTGCTGATCTATCGCAACCAACCGCGCTCTATCACTTTCTACCAAACCATCGAAATACGATTCCAGGCTAATAATACCGCGTTGTTTGATGTTAAGACATGGCTCGTGGAGTAATGGACAGAGACCGCCAGCCGATTGCTGCCTCGATTTAGTATAGCCTTCGATATTGCCTTCCAGTCGATAGCGCTGCTCAGAAAATTGTTCATATTGCATTTGCAAGGTGGGCAGTTCTTCTGCCTCAATGCGATGCTCTTCAATTTTCGCAATAGCACCCTCAGCCTTGCGCAATCGAGTCGCAATCGTCTCACGCTCTTCCTGCTTCTGCCGCAACAATTCGCGCTTCTCGTTTAACAATCTTTGCCTGGAAACGCGCTCATTCAACTGCGCTCGCAGGTGCGCGACCATCTCAATACGTTCCTGCAACAGTGCCGCCACCGGCTGCAGAGGCTCAATCTCGCTAATCTGACGTTGTAAGACCTCCTGCTGCTGAAGGAAACCTGCGTGTTGTTGCACCAGGCGTTTCCCTTCCTTCACCAACTCATCATACTGTGCTACTTTGCGCGTTAACTCATCACGCTGCTTCTCGAGTTCAATCTGTTCGTCTACCCTGGGCAGCAGTTCGATGATCCGCTGCCTGGCCGCAGCCACCTCCTCTAGCCGCACCTGTAAATGAGCGATTGTTGTCTGTATTTTAGCAAGCGCGCTTGACAAACTCCCATGCTGTTGACGCAGTTTATTGCGCTGTTGTGCATCCAGGCGCAGTTGCTTGAGTGCTTCTTCCACCTCTTGATAGCGTTTATAATCCTTACTGCTCGTCTCTATCACCTGCTGGGCCTTACGGGCGTGATCAAGCTCTTGCTTCCGCTCCTGAAGACGCTCCTGCGCAGTTTCCAATGTGTGCTTGCTTTTGCTGTAATGACTCTCTAATTGCAATAATTCGTCACGCTGTTTCGTCAGCGCCGCGAATCGTTCTTCTAATTGCTTGAGCTGCTCTGTTAGCTCAGCGATTTGTGTTGTCTGCTGCTGATCGAGTGCGCGTTTCTCTTTCAGCTCCGCACGCCAGATATCTAGATCTCGCGTCTCAAATTCCAGGCGTTGAATCTCCTTGAGTTGTGTCAGTAGCTGCTCCTTATACTCTTTCTGCGCATCCAACAAATAATCCGCTGCGTTCTTGTAGTCTTCTATTTGCAAAAGGGTATCAAACGTTTGTTTGCGCACACTGGCATTCTGCAAAAAGATGGAAGTAAAAGTGCCCTGCTGCACGCCAAGTGCGTCTTCAAAGAGATTGTCGAGAGGCCGTTCACGATCTATACCAAAGAGCTCGTGCAGTTTATCTATTACATCGGTACGCTGCTCAACACGGTAATCGGCCTCCCGGTCATAAACAAACCAGTAAGCACCGGAACCACAACGCCGCTCAACCGTATAGGTGCGATCATCACTGCCAACCAGGTGAACGACGACTCTTCCAAACTTCTCGCCTTCACGTACAAACTGCGCCTGGTTATAAGGCAAGGATCCAAAGAGAGCGAAGCCAATAGCTTCAACAATGGTTGTTTTACCTGCACCATTGGCCCCACTAATAGCTGTTGTGCCACGTCGAAAATCCAGGTTGATCTGACGATAGCTTTTAATATTCTCCAACTCGACTCGTGTAATCAGCATGGTGATGTAACCCAACCTTCCCAACAAACAAGCAAACGAAAAGACATGAAAGAATAAAACCTCTCTCCCAACTGGCTATTCTCAGTCTCTGTGCGGAAAATGGAAATAACCCGTTCGTTCAGGCGCATTATAACATGATTGAGAAGAGATTCTACCTACGCCGAACGATCATTTTCACCCCATACTTCGGCCGGATTGTAAGGTTTTTATTCGGGTCAGGTACGATTTTCTGACCCTCGATCAGTTCAAAAGTAACATGTTGGGCCAGTGTCGCCAGTAAAAGATGCCCCTCCATCATGGCAAAATGATTGCCAATGCAGATACGAGGACCCGCTCCAAAAGGCAGGTAGGCGTAGCGCGGGAGACGCTTTTCATTCTCTGGTGTGAAGCGCTGCGGGTCAAACTTTTCCGGCACAGGGAAGTAGTCTGGGCAACGATGCAGCGTATAGGGGCAAACCACCACGTACCTGTTCTTAGGGATAAAGTAGCCATCTATTTCAAAATCGTGCAATGCTGCCCTCGATATCCCGTAGGCAGGCGGGTAGAGACGCATTGTTTCCTTGAAAACCTGTAGTGTGTAAGGAAGATGAGCAAGATCTGCATATGTAGGAGCACGGCCGTTGAGGACGCTATCCACCTCTTGCTGCATGTTTTTATACACATCCTGGTGAGTGGCAAGCAGATACCATGCCCATGCCAGAGCGGTTGCTGTTGTTTCGTGGCCCGCTCCGAAGAGGGTTAGCGCTTCATCGCTAATCTGCTCATCGCTCATGCGACTGCCATCTTCTCCCCTGGCTTGTAATAGAATGGAGAGCAGGTCATTCCTCTCTGCTGGGCTAGCCTGCCGCTCGTCTATCATCTTCTGAATTCTGCCTCTTAGCACCGCTATGGCACGCCTGGTACGCCTGGTACGCGGCGTCGGCCAACTGAGCGGAATGGGAAAAAGCGTCGAGAGGGTATGGGTCACATGTCCAAGCACGGTAGTCATTGCTGCGCCAATTTCGTCGGCTTCCGTGAAGACATCGGCATCAAAGAGCACTTTGCCGACGATGCTCATCGTCAACTGTGTCATCTCTTGACTGATATCAACCATCTCCCCTTCTCTCCAGCCTTGTTGAATTTGCTCGCTGTATTTGACCATAGTGTCAGCATAGCCGGTGATTTGCCGTGGCTGAAATGCGGGAGCTATCAGTTTGCGCTGCCGCCGGTGGAACGCCCCCTCGCTGGTGAAGATGCCATTACCAATCACAGGGCGGAATGCATTATGCGTTGCCTCTCCTTTATCAAAATCATAGGTGTGCTCAACAAAGATGCTATGCACGTACTCTGAAGTATTGAAGATTACGAGTGGGAATGGGCCAAAATGGAAAGAGCCAACATCACCGCATTCCTGGGTCACACGCAGGTAGAGGGCCAGGCGATCCCGCTTGTGTTCAAAAAGGCTACCTACTACCGGCGGTTCCTGGATGCACGGGATAGGCTTAGTTATATTTTTTGTCTGTGTTTGTGTTACCACAATGGTATTCTTTCTAATCCCTGCCACGCAAGGCGATACAGTTCATCTTTTTCACTCTAATGATATTCTACAGTAGGCATCCGCCCAAAAACCATCTTGTGAAGTGTGGATTTGCCGTGCTACACTACCACCATGTTAACAGTTCAGCTCGACACTCATCTCAACACCTTTCACCTCGACCTCGGCTTCACTGCCGAAGTAGGCAAGACCGCCGTTTTGCTGGGCGAAAGCGGCGCCGGCAAAAGTACCGTTCTGCGACTTCTGGCAGGCCTGCTTCATCCTGAACAAGGGTATATCTCTTTCGCAGGCGTCACCTATTTTGATAGCAAACGTCATATCATTATCCCACCCCAGGAACGACCCTTTGGCTATGTTTTCCAGGATTACGTCCTCTTCCCTCACATGAATGTCTTTGAGAATGTCGCTTTCGGCCTGCGTGCGCAACATCTCTCTCGGCAAATCACACGTCAGCGAGTAGGTGAAGCGCTCGAACAGGTGCACTTGACGGGGCTCGACCAGCGCCGCGCAACGCAGCTTTCGGGAGGACAACAACAGCGGGTCGCTATTGCCCGCGCGTTAGCCCTGCAACCCCAACTGCTCTTGCTCGATGAACCACTGGCTGCGTTAGACGTGCAGACACGACGCGAGGTGCGGCAGGAACTGCGTCATATCCTGGCAAACATTGGGATAACAACCGTACTGGTCACCCATCAATACCTGGAGGCGTTGCTCTTTGGGCAGTCCATTCTCGTACTCGATTCTGGCCAGATTATCCAGCAAGGCAGCCAGCAGGACCTCTTACTACATCCCCGTTCAGCATACGTCGCAGAACTGGTAGGTATGAATTTCTTCCGTGGACATGTTGTACATTGTGAAGCCACTACCCTCTGCACTATTGAGCTACAGAATGGGAATCGTACTCTGGAGGTTATGGCAGCGCAAGAAGATCACCTCCCGGCTAACAGGGTTCCAGGAATTGGGGAGGAGGCGTTTGTCGTGGTGGACCCCCGCAGCATCACACTCTATCAAAGGCTGCCCGATAGCTCGGCCCGCAACATCTTCTCAGGCGAGATTGTGCAGATCTTGCACCTGGACACTGCCATCGACAGAGAAAGCAGCCATGATGGGCGAGTACGTGTGAGCATTCTGCTCGATACCACCATGCCTCCGCTTACAGCCGAAATTACTGAAGCCTCCGCTATGCGTATGGAGTTACAAGAGGGAAAAACCATCTACGCTACATTTAAGGCCACTGAAGCGAGAGCCTATTCATGAACCGTCTCGCTCTTCCATTCACACGTCTCAGGTATAGCCTGCCGGAGAGACGCAGCCAGGCCATCTATATCAGTAACATCGTCTCGATAGACTGCCCAAGCTTTTGTTTTTTCCTCCGGATTCGCCGGTTTACGATAAACAGTAATACTGATACGCTTCCCGTTAGGGAAAAATTCTTCTTTGACACGCGTCATCTGTTCCCAACCTACTGCTACTACTTCCCCACTCTTACTGCGTTTAATCAATACCTCTGGCCCAATCTCAATCGTAAATGGAACGGGAGCAATGATACGCAGGTAGATGATAAAACCCACAATAAACAAAATGGCGACAATTGTACTGCCTATCGCCGACACACCCTGGTGGATAGCGATCCATAAAACCAGGGAGGTTATCCCCAGCACGCCAATAATGGTAACGATGCGCTTGAGTGGACTCAGCCCAGGCCCAATGAAAATCTTGCTCTGGGTCGATGACGATGATGCCATTAGATGCTCCCGTTAGAAATGTTCTATGTATCTCCAAAGCTATTGTAACAATAGAGTGTTTTCATTGCAACATGTTTAACAGCCTGACAGCCTAATCAGAATGTCAAGTGTATCAGGTGTATCAGGTGTATCAGGTGTATCAGGTGTATCAGGCAAGTTTGAGTCGGGGTGGCTCACTGTATCAGGTGTTTCAGGTGTATCAGGTGTATCTGATAAGTTTGAGTCGGGGTGGCTCACTGTTTCACTTGTTTCATTTGTTTCATTTGTTTCACTTGTGTCAGCAGGGCTGAGGAAATTACGTTTGATGGTGTATGGCTTCCTCAATAATTAACAGGCCGAGTATACTGTCATTTAACTTGATTCATGGCGCGTTTCTCTCAGATAACCTGCCAACGATTGGCTTGAGAAGCGCGTCGAGACGATTTTTGTGAAAAGTCTCTCAACCATAATGTGAATCTTACGCAACTTTGCTGATCAGCTATGTGGTATAGCTACAGGTTGAACATTTTTTCACTTTTGCTAGCATTTTCGAGGACCTCAAGATATCCTATGATCATTTTTCCAGACCTTCCCAATGTTGAAGTGGAAGGGGTAGAAGTAGCTTTTGAGATCACACTGACTCTGCGTACGACCTCCCCAACAGCTTCTTGCCCCTCCTGTGGGACCGCATCTTCACGTATCCAAAGTCGGTATACAAGGACGCTACGTGATCTTCCGTCTAGCGGGCATCCAATCCGTCTCATCATGCATGTGCGTCGTTTCTTTTGTAAAAAGAGCACCTGCGCTCAAAAGATCTTCGCCGAACGACTCCCGGCGCTCTGTCGTCCTCATGCCCAACGCACCCAACGGCTGCAAGAGGCGCTCTGTCGGCTTGGACTCAGAGTGGGAGGCCAGGCAGGCGCTGACACTGGTCAGGAACAAGGTCTTAGCGGGAGTCGCGATACCATCTTGCGTTTGGTTCGCCGCTTTCCACAACCTGCCCAATCAGAGCCGCGAATCATTGGCCTGGACGACTGGGTACACAAGCGCCGACTCCGCTACGGCACGCTGATCTGTGACTTGGAGCGCAGTCAGCCCATTGATCTGCTCCCCGACCGCTCTGCCCAGACCGTCGAAGATTGGTTGAAGGAGCATCCCTCTATTGAGGTGGTCAGCCGCGATGGCTCCTCGGAATATGCTTCGGCTATTCGCAAAGGCGCTCCACAAGCGCGGCAGGTGAGCGACCGCTGGCATCTGGTCAAGAATCTGGCCGCATGTGTCTCGGTACAGCTCGCCAAGACGCTTGCACAACTGCGTCGTGCAGAAGAACGGCGTCCTGCCCAAACACAAGCCGTCCAACAGGCGCAACAGGCCCGTCAAGCCGAGCGAATGGCCCGGTATGAACATATCTTAGAACTGCAAAAACAAGGGATGAAGAGCGGTGAGATTGCCAGGACGCTCTCGTATGAGCCAGCGAACTCTTCAGCGCTGGATCGCTACTGGAAACATCCCCTACGCTCGCCGGAAACGACAACGAGCACGTCTCATTGATCCCTACAAGACCTACCTCTTGAAGCGCTGGCACCAGGGTTGTCACAAGGGAGCACAACTGGAAAGGGAACTGAGAGCAAAAGGGTACAAAGGATCGCAACACGGGATCTATCGTTATCTAGAGACGTTGAAAGCATCGACCCTTGCTCCCTCCAAGCACAAAAGTGCATCGAAACTGGCTTCCTCGATCCAGCCCAATCCGCTCTTGACTCTCTCGGTATCACAGGCCACCTGGCTCTTTTTCCGTAAGGAGGAGGATTTAAAGCTAGAAGAGCAGGAGAACCTCCGACAGTTGAGACAGGCAAGTCCATACCTGGAAGTCACGTACCATCTGGTAGAAGAATTTCTGCACATGGTACGTGAGCGTATGGGAGAACAGCTGGATGAGTGGCTCAAAAAAGTGGAAGCCAGCCATCTGCAAGCTTTTCAAACGTTTGTGACGGGTGTGCAAAAAGACAAAGAGGCGGTTCTTGCAGGATTAACACTTCCTTGGAGTAATGGTCCTTTGGAAGGGCATATAAATCGCTTAAAGCTCATTAAACGAAGTATGTATGGTCGAGCTGAGTTCGACCTTCTCAAGCTTCGTGTTCTCCATCAGGACAAAAAGAGTCAAGAGAGAAAGAAGAGGAGGAAGAATCGTCAAGAACAACAAGCAAATCGTCCTACAAAACCGAGGATGAGGAAAGAAGGCACAACTTCTCAGTGTACCACCATTGGGATCAGCAAAGTTGCGTAAGATTCATAAACTGGCGTGGCATTTTACCTCATCTATTCATCGCTGGCCAGAAGCGATAAAATGATCAATGATTCGCTCATAAACTGGCGCGCCTCTCTCGGAAGCCGCATCTCGTGCTGCATGATTGTATGCAAGCATAAATTGGCGCACTGCTGAATTCCTGGTTATTCTCAACTCCACCGTTTGTATCACTTACTCATCTCTGGAGAAAAATGTGAGACGATGATTTTGGCACGTTTTTTGAGACAACTCAACGTTTTCTGTTCTCCATACACATCTGACCTTTCGTGAGACGAGAAAAGCTGAAACATGAGGAGGTAAGGCTAGGATCCTGACGAAAATAGCTTGTAGAGAACTTCTTTACTAAAAATCTGTCCGGTTTGGAGCCGTTGAGCGCAAGTGAAAGCCTTTCTAAGCGTTATTTGATGCAATTCATGTGGCATTTGTTCCCGTGACACTTGTTTTCTCCTGCCTTATGAATCCGCTTGAGAAGGGACTTTACCACGCTATGAGCTATTTTCGTCAGGATCCTAGCCTTACCTCAGGACGGAACGTTGGGCTTTGAGGATACGAGTCGCGCTCGATAAGGGTGACAACCTGACACTGTTCAGATAAAACTCTTGCTGCAAGGAGACCGGCTCTTCCCCCGCCGATCACGACCGCTGTCTGGTGGTTACGCATAGTGAGAAGACCCCCTTCCTTACTGCCGAGACCCTGGAAACGCTTTCACTCTCCCCAAAAAGGGTGTCAAGAGTTCGGCGGCGAACTCGCTCCTCCGAGCGGGGCCTCTTTTCATTGTGCCAGAAAAAGGCGGTCATGAGAAGAGCAAACCTGACATTTTGGCTTGCATTTTTCCTTGCATTTTATGGCTCCCTGCTCGCGACGATCTCGCCAGAGCTGCATGGGTTGCCCCCTTTTCGACCCGCGAGCAAAGGGAAGAGCTGATATAGGATGAGGTTATGCTGACCCGCTTCGCAAACGGGAGAGATCGGGGGAAAAAACCCTCTTCAAGTCATTCCCCCTTCCACTTTTGAAGTTGGATACCTCCCCGAATAAACTGGGATCACGAGAAAGAGGGGCACGCCTTTCCTGCTTTTTTTCGGCGGATCGAACTGCCTGATTGGCCAGGCAATTCGATCCGCCGGCCCAAGTTCATCGGCTCTGCTGATCGAGCGACTGCACTCAACAGTACGGCCTCACTCTTCAGTGTCCCGCCAGGCGCGCGACGACTGGTGCCATCTGCTCAGCATTGGTGATGGTCGTCGTAATATAGGAGATGCTGTAGTGCTCCCGCCTCTCCAAAAGTTCCTCGCAGATCTGATCTTCGGAGCCCACCAGGTTGTGTATGGTTCCGAGCAGTGTCTCCGCGCTCACCCCAGAAAGGGCGGCGAACGGCTTCACAGCTTCCAGGCGATCCTTTTCTGTCAAAGCTACTGTCAGGATTGGGATACTCAGCTCGAGTTCTTCAAATCGCGAGCCTGCTGCTTCGCGCACCCAGGCGACCTTTCGAGCTGTTCCGATCTGATCTGACCCTATCAGGCTGAACTCCCAGTACAAATGGTCAGATGCCAAAAAAGATGCGTAGCCAAGTTCCTCGGCCTTTTTCGCCTGCTCGATCCACTCTTCCCTCGATTTCGCTTTCCCTATGAGTCCGAAACGGAACGGTTTGCGTGCCATCTCCTGTCCTCCTTCATACAGAGCATTTTACTAACAGAAAGGGGTGGTGTTACAATCTTTGTTCATCGTGTTGATCTCCTCCCAATCCCGTCAACGGGATGGGTCTTCTCGCGCCCGAGCTGGCATCGTTCTTCCTTTCTGTTTTCACGTCGCCAGGGGCAATACTTAATCTATAGGTTAAGTATAAAGGAGAAAGAAAACATTGTCAAGGGTCGCTTTGCCACCAGATCTTGTTCTTCCGCTCTGTCTGTGGTCTGCCCTGTGGAACCGGAGTTTGAACAGCGCGTCACCAGTCGAGATGGGGAGAGGAAAGCACCAGGGCCAGCGCATCGAGCAGCGAGGGCCAGCCCCCTTCAGCCCGCGCACGTCGCTCTGGAGAGCTTAGCCCTTCATGGGTCAGCACGACTTCCGTGACCGCACCCCGGTCGAGAAAGTCCAGCGTGACGACGTTTTCCCAGCTCTGGGCTGCTCCGCCGAACCAGGTAAAGACCAGTTTTTCAGGGGGAACAATCTGTCGGTAGGTGCCGATGATGGCACTGCCGTCCTCCAAATCGAAACGGAAGGACCCGCCTACCCGCGCGTCGAGCGCACGCACGGTCATGTTCATGCCTCTGGGTCGCAACCAGCGCTCCAATGCCCGAGGCGTGATCCAGGCGCGGAACACCCGCGCGCGTGAGGCCTCGAACGTCCGTCGCAGCACGAGGGTAGTGCTATGATGAGGTGCTGGAGTGATCATCAGTATCTTGCTCCTCTTCTGAAGTAACGTGCAGGTAGGTGTCCAGGGAGTCCAATTGTTCTTCCCAGAAGTGCCGATAGTGTTCAAGCCAGGCGGCTGCCTCTTTCAGGGGACCGGCAGCCAGGCGAAAGCGGTGCGTGCGTCCCTCCTTGCGGTGCAGGATCAGCTCCGCGTGTTCCAGCACGCGTAAATGCTTGGAGATCGCCGGCACCGAGATCGAGAAGGGCCGCGCCAGTTCCGTTCCCGAAGCCTCACCTTGCACCAGGCGTTCTAAGATGGCCCGGCGCGTGGGGTCAGCGAGCGCGAAAAAGACCGTCGTCAGTTGTTCTGGCGAATCATTAACCATGCAGTTAAGTATACAAAGGTCGTGAAGCGATGTCAAGGGCTTTTTTTTCGCGCCGGTTGAATGGACCAGATAGGTGGGGAAGTTCCCTGGCGCAGGACGGGATACTTGCCCTGTCGCTTGCTTCTGCTACTCTCCATTCTCACCAAACGAAGGTTTTTGACACTGATGGAAGAGATTCCTGTTTTCATCAGCGAGGTTGCATAAAAACCAGAACATGGCGCTTCTCTCACCTATCCTGGCATTGGGTCAAAAAAACGCGCAAAAGAGATGAGCTATGAATGTCTCGATACAAGATAATGTTGTCGCGCCAAATTATGAGAGAAAGCCCATCCGCTGAAAGCGCTTGGCGACGTGGCATATTTTCTGAGAAGTAGCCAATTTTTTAGGATAAATGACACATCTCGTAGGCTAAGTAGCCTCTTTAAAACGAGAAGCGTATCGTGTATACTATCAACGGGCAATACTGAAAGAAGAAAGGGATACCCCATGTACACTATGTCCTGGCCTCTAAACCACACTCTCTGTTAGCCAGACGTCTGATTCTGCGTCTGAGCAGTCTCCGCTTTCACTCGTCTTGTCGCGCGAGCCTGAGTTATGAACACGTTACATGTCCCTGTTCTTGCAGAGTGTCTCTGTATGTTCTTCTCAAGAAGAGTCAACACCGGCACCTGTCCTGCTCTCTCGCCTCCAGGCCTTGCGAGGGCCTCCGTTCTCCGAGTGAATAGCACTGTTCATGCCTCCTCGTA